>Ga0209051_1001441_pt1 | contig 20292 bp, 23 predicted proteins | sample AraplaCvi_mMS_r2_2_FD_184286 | JGI IMG/M metagenome (GOLD analysis project Ga0209051, IMG submission 184286) | Arabidopsis root microbial communities from North Carolina, USA - plate scrape MF_Cvi_mMS_r2 (SPAdes) (version 2) | ecosystem: Host-associated > Plants > Roots > Endosphere | place...
GCAGGGGCAAGAGTCCGCCAGACCCACAGAAACGGTGACCGAACAGGAAGCGGTGATCATCTTCACCTCCGGTACCACCGGCTCACCCAAAGGGGTCATTCACACGAGGGGTTCTCTGGCCGCAGGTTTCGGGCAATTATCGACGCGTTGCAGCTTCGGTGAGGGGGACCGGATCCACTCCGAGCAGCTCATGATGGGCCTTCCGGCCTTGATCGCCGGCGCCCACTGGACGATGCCCGGTTATGGTTTCTCGGCTCACATCGACCCGCTTCGCCTGGCCGACGAGTTGGGTGCCGTGACCGGCAAAGAAACGTCGTACGACGCCGCCACGCACCTTTTCCTGGTGCCCTCCCAACTGGCGCCCATCCTGGACGCCATCGAAGACGGTTCCATCACTCTGCCAGCGACACTGAGAACAGTGATGCTGGGGGCCGCCCCCATCCTTGCTCCCTTCCTTGAACGGGCAATGAAGCTCCTGCCCGGGGTCGGGTTCAAACTCATCTACGGCATGACCGAGGTGCTGCCCATCGCCATTGCCGATGGCCGGGAGAAACTGGCCTTCGCGTCCGGCGCCGAAGCCGGGTTCACTGCGCCCGATGGCAGCGGTGAGGGCGACTTCCTCGGGGAGCCGCTGCCCGCCGTCGGGATCCGTGTAGCAGCCGACCACGAGCTGTTCGCCCGTGGGCCGAACATGTGCCGTGGCTACTTGGGCGAGGACCCCATGGTGGAGCACGCCACTGGCGACCTCGTCCGGCTGGACCACGGAGGAACCGGTGCACCCAGGCTGGTCATGATCGGACGCAAGAAGGACATGATCATCCGGGGTAAGACAAACATCTACCCCGCGTTGTATGAGCCGGTCATCGCAGCTGTGCAAGGGGTCCGGGCTGCCGTCATGGTGGGGGTACCGGACACTATCGGAGACGAGGCGGTATGGCTGGCGGTGGTCCCTGAACCGGACCAATCCGCTGTTGAGCTGAAGTCCCGGCTGGCCAGGGAACTGCCCATGCTCATCGACGAGTCCGCCCTTCCGGACCATATAGAAGTCCTGGAATCCATCCCATCCTCCGGCAGGCACAGGAAGCCGGACCGGGTGGCCCTGCGCGGGATGTTTGCCGCACGCCGGGACCCCGGGGAGGCCACGTGAGGATTGCAGTGACAGGCGCGACGGGGTTCGTTGGAGGAGCCGTGGCGGATGCGGCGGAAGCCCGTGGCTGGGAAGTCGTCCGCTATGCCCGCCGCCAGGGAGAGGGCTTGGAGTACTGGGACCTGGCGGGGCTGCCGCCTGCCCGGCTTCCGCACGTGGATGCGGTTGTCCACGCCGGTGCCCACGTGGCCGACTGGGGAGACGCTGCCGTTTTTCACCGGGCAAACGTCGAGGGGACAAGGGCGGTCGCCGAAGCGTTCGCCGGGACACGCCTGGTCCATATCTCAAGCTCCAGCGTCTATCCGTGGTGGGAACCATGCGTGGATCGCCCCGAAGATGAGGTTGCTGCGCGACACCTGAATGCCTATGGACGCAGCAAGGCGCTCGCCGACGTCGAAGCCAGGAAACACGGCGATGCCGTGGCACTGCGTCCCCACGCCGTGTACGGCCCGGGTGACCGGACGCTGTTGCCCCGCCTCGTCAGCAACATTCGTGCAGGGCGGCTGCTCAGCATCGGGCACCCCGGGGTGAAACATCAACTGACCCATGTAGACAACCTGACACGGGCCGTCCTGGCCGCCTGCCAGTCGACGGTGCGCGGTGCGGTGAACGTGGGGGATGCCCAGCCTGTGGAGCTGGGGGCTGTATTGCGGCAGGTACTCGATGTTTCAGGACGCAGCGATGTCCCCGTCACTTACCTTCCGGAGCCCGCGGCCATGGCGCTCGCGGCCGTTTCGGAAGCAGCTTCGCGGGCAACGGGCCGTGCTCCGAAGCTGACCCGCTACGCCGTCAGCCAGGTAGGAAAGCAGCGGACGTACCGTTTGGACCGGCTGCGGGAGGAGCTGGGAATCGAGCCAATTTCGACCACGGTCTCGGATGCGGGAAAATGGTTGGAGCACGGGGCCTGATCGGTCCCAACAGCAAACCTTCCAGAGGAGAACATGGCGTTCGGTCAGCCCCGCATTGAATATAAGAACAACGAGCAGATGCGTACGATGCAGCAGGCCGGGCTTGTCCTGAGCAGGGCACTGGACGCTGCCGTTGCGGCTGCCAAGCCCGGCGTCACCACCAAGGACCTGGACGACGTCTTTGCAGCAGTCCTCAATGACGCAGGAGCCAAGTCCAACTTCCTCGGATACCACGGGTTCCCGGCGACCATCTGCGCCTCCGTCAACGAGGAAGTGGTCCACGGCATCCCCGGTGGACGTGTCCTCCAAGACGGTGACATCATCTCCATCGACGGCGGCTGCATCGTGGATGGCTGGCACTCCGACTCGGCGCGGACGGTCATCGTGGGCACCGCGGATCCCGAGGACCAGCGGCTGTCGGACGTCACCGAGGCCGCCATGTGGCGGGGTATCGCTGCCTTGGCCAAGGGCAAGTTCGTGGGAGACATCGGAAACGCCATCGATGACTACGTCTCCTCGGTCCCGGGCAAGCCGCTGGGCATCCTGGAGGACTACGTCGGCCATGGCATCGGTTCCGAAATGCACATGGCACCTGATGTCCTGAACTACCGGACCAGCCACCGTGGTCCGAAGATCCGCCCGGGCTTGTGCCTTGCGATTGAGCCAATGCTGGTTCGCGGCGACATCGAAACGGCCACCCTCGACGACGACTGGACCGTGGTCACCACTGACGGCAAGCGTTCCTGCCAGTGGGAGCACTCCGTAGCAGTGCATGAAAAGGGCATCTGGGTGCTGTCCGCCCCCGATGGAGGCGCAGAGCAATTGGCGCCCCTCGGCGTCGTGCCTGTCCCCATCCCGTAACTGCTCCAAAAGGAAGAGCGCGGCTACCGAGGTGGCCGCGCTCTTTTGTTTTTTCCAGAGGGGTCAGGACTTCAGCTTCGGCTTGACGTCCTTGGTGTAGATGCCCTCGAGCGTCTTCTTCAGCTCGGTCATGGTGGCTTGGACATCGCCCTGCTGCGTGAGGATTTTGGCTGCTGACTTGGCCATTTCCTGATCGGCGCCGGGCAGGAACACGCGGGCGTTGTCCTGGACCTTGGTAGCAGCGAGCTGGTCCATGGCTGTCTTGATCTGCGGAGTGGCCGCGAGAACAGAGGACATGTCTGCCGAGAGCCTGGTGGGCATGTAGCCGGTGGCGGCTGAAAACGCGGCAGTGTTCTCCGGCTCGGTCATGAATTTAAGGAAGGTTGCCGCGGCCAGCTGCTCCTCCTTGGTGATGCCGCTGGGAATGCCGAGACCCGCACCGCCGGTAGGGCAGACGCTGCTCGGGACCTCGGGACCGCCGGGAAGGAACCCGACACCCACGTTGAACTTGGCTGCTTTCAGGACCCCCAGGAGCGAACCCGTGGAAGAAATGGTGGACGAGGTGATTCCGGCGGCAAAGTCGTCAGCGGCCTCCTTGGATGAAACACCGGCCCAGCCATCCTTGTAGATGGAGTCCTGGGCCCACTGAAGCGCGGCCACGGATTCCTTGGAGTCGCAGGTGATGTCCCAGCCCTTGGACCAGGCACCGCCCCAACCCCACAGGTTGTTCTGCAGCGTCCACCCGGCATAGCCCGCCAGGGCCGGGTAGATGTAGGCGTACTGCGCTCCGGAGGTGGCCTTGAGTTTGGGAGCCCACTCCGCGAACTCCTGCCACGTGGCCGGTGCGCGGTCCGGCAGGCCTGCTGCCTTGAAGTGGTCCTTGTTGTAGTAGAACAAGGGGGTGGAACGGCCGTACGGAAGGGCCCATTGCTTGTTGTCGTACTTGTAGTCGTCGACCAGCGATTTCTGGAAATCGTCGATCTTGATGTCCAGCTGCTTCACCAGGCCATCGATGGGGATGATGCTGCCGTTGGAGAAGTAACGGAACCACCAAACGTCGGAGAGCACAACCAGCCCGGGCAGACCGGTTTTGGCTGCCTGGGACGTCTGGAACTTCTGCGCGATCTCTTCATAGTTGGCGCCCGCGGTGACCAGGTTGACCTTGATATCGGGGAACTTGGCGTGGAACTTCTCGATGATCGCCTTTTCCACATCCTGCGACTTGCCGGGGTGGTTCGTCCAGAAGTCGATGGAGGCGGCCGGCTTGACGCCACTGAAGTCGATAGTGGCGGTGTCGACGGCGTCTGCCGTGCCCGCCGTCGACGGTCCGCCGCATGCGGCGAGGGCCGCTGCTCCGGCTCCGAGGCCTGCCAATCCCAGGAAATGGCGGCGGTCAAGATTGGTGCGCATGATGCTTCCTCTCAATTACTGACTTTGATGCGAATGGTGTGGTGGAGAATCAACCGGTGACACTGCCTTGGGTCAGACCGGCAACGATGTAGCGCTGGAGTGCTGCGAACACCAGCAGGATGGGGACGATCACCAGTACCGCGCCGGCCATGAGGATTCCCCAGCCGGCTCCGTTGCCTTCGGAGTTCTGGAGGAGGGTCAGTCCTACCGGAAGCGTCATGGTTTCGGGCCGGTCCGTGATGATGAGGGGCCAGATGTAGTCGTTCCATTCGCTGACCACAGTCACCAGCGCCACTGTGGCGATCGACGGGACGGACACGGGAACGATGATCTGCCACAGCCTGCGCCAGTGTCCGGCGCCGTCAATCTCCGCCGCTTCAAGGATCGACGGCGGCAGCGTCAGGAAGTGCTGGCGCAGGAGGAACGTGCCGAACGCCGTGCCGAGCCCGGGAAGGATGATGCCCCACAGGGTGTTCTTTCCGCCCATGCCGGCGATCAGGATGTAGTTGGGCAAGATCGACACCTGCGCGGGGACCATAAGGGCCACAAGAATCAGCACGAAGATCACGTTTTTGAACGGGAAGCGCACGAACACCAAGGCATAGGCGGTGAGGATTGCCAGAACCACTTTGACCGACGAGCCCACGATGGTGACGATCAGGCTGTTGGCGAAGAACTGTGCGAACGGAACGGTGGTCATGGCCGTGACGTAGTTCTGCAGGTTCAGTGACTGGGGAAGGATCCGAAGGTCCATGGTGACGATTTCGCCGGGTTGCTTGAAGGAACTCAGGAGCATCCACAGCAGCGGCAGGAAGACCACCAGCGTTGCGACGATCAGGGGAACATAGCCGGTGGCCACGGTCTGGAGGAGATTGGACCTGGACAGGGGGTTGGGCCTGGCGGGCGGACCCTCCGGTGAAGCAGTCTGTTGGGGTTCTTCACGCACGACGACGGGTGCAGGGGCGCTCATGAATAGTGGACCTTTCGCTCAACGAACCGCAGTTGGAGGACGGTGATGACCAGCAGGATGGCGAAGAGGATCACCGAAATTGCGGCCGAATAGCCTGCCCGGTTGTATGCCCCGAAGGCCTGCAGGTACGCCTCGTAGATCAGCGTGCTGGTGCCGTTGCCCAGAGGGGTCATGATGCGGATGAGGTCGAAGGCCTGCAGGGAGCTGAGCATGGTGGTGATGAGCAGGAAGAACGTGGTGGGGGAGAGCAGCGGCAAAGAGATGTTGAAGAACCGCCGGAAACTGTTGGCACCATCCAGTGCCGCGGCCTCCATCACGTCGCGGGGAAGGGACTGCAACCCTGCCAGGAAAACCACGGCGCAGTAGCCCAGGTTCTTCCACACGTAGACGATGATGACCATCACCAGGGACAGCTGCGGATCGTTGATCCATTGCGGGCTCTGTTGCCCGAGTCCGCGCAGGATCCAGGCCAGCACTCCGTAACCGGGATCGAAGATGAACAGCCACACCAGGCCGACGCCCACTCCGGAGAGTACGTAGGGCGCGAACACCGCTGACCGGGCGAAGGTGGTTCCACGGACTTTCGAATTGAGCGCGAGGGCCACCAGTAGTCCAAGGATCATGGAGCCGCCTACGGTGAACACCGTGAAGATGGCCGTGGTTCCGAGGACCTTGGACGCATCCTCACTGGTGAAGAACGTGACGTAGTTCTGCAGCCCGACAACGGTGGCCGAGGCCGAGCCCAAGGTCCAGTCCAGTGTGGAGTAGTAGATGTTGTTGATCAGGGGCCAGTAGGTAAACGTGCCGATCAGGATCAGGTTGGGCAAGGCCATGGCAAGGAACACCACGAAGTCCTTGCGGCTGCGACCGGACCAGCGTCGTCTTGCGGGCACGGCGGTGCTGTTGTTCATCAAAGGGACAGTCATGTATTACTCACGGTTTCGGCGGAATGCGGGGCGCCTGCTCCCTGCCAGGGGCGGCGAAGACAGGCCTAGCTCACCACATTGACGCCGCGTGCCCGGGCCAAAACGGTCCTTCGTAGCGAGAGTTGTCTTAGACTTCCGGACCCGTTTACCGGGCGTTACTCACGAGTTCGTATTTGAGGTTCGACTCCCGTTTCATGACCGGCCCGGGGGTGGAGAATGGACCCATGACGGCGATCACCGATGTCCCGGGTATCCGGGTTGGGCACATGCAGAAGAACGACGGCGGGTGGCTGAGCGGCGTAACAGTCGTCCTTCCGCCACCGGGAACCGTGGGTTCCGTTGACGTCCGCGGCGGGGGCCCTGGCACACACGAGACCGACGCCCTGGACCCGACCACCTTGGTGTCCACGGTCGATGCCGTGGTCTTGGCCGGCGGCAGTGCTTTCGGTTTGGCTTCGGCCACGGGTGCCCAACTCTGGTGTGAGGAACAGGGCCGCGGCTTCGCCGTCCCTGGAACCGTCGTGCCGATCGTTCCCGCTGCTGCCATCTTCGACCTCGGGCGCGGTGGCGACGTGCGCGCCCGGCCCGATGCCGACATGGGTTACCGGGCAGCCGCCGCAGCGTTCGCCTCAGGCGACCATGCCGCCGTCGAACGTGGAAACGTCGGCGCGGGGACCGGTGCCGTTGTTGCCCGCGGACAGTACAAAGGCGGTGTGGGCAGCTCCTCGATCACTCTCGACGACGGCGTGATCGTAGGTGCGCTGGCGGTGGTTAACGCGCTGGGTTCGCCCCAGTTTGGTCCTGTGGACCTGCAGCCCTCTGCGGGCTCGGTCGTTCCTCCCATAGACGCGCGCGGCCGGGCTCCAGTCCCGCAGGCCGAGGTTAAGCCAGCGCGGGTCGAACCCCAGGGACTCAACACCACGCTCGTGGTGATCGCTACTAATGCGGTGCTGGATGTGGCTGAGTGCAAGCGGACTGCCTCGTCCGGGCATGCCGGGCTGGCGCGGGCCCTGGATCCTTCCCACACTCTCGCGGACGGAGACACCATTTTCGCCCTGGCCACAGGCGCCGTCGCTCTTGATCGCAGCACCGAACAAGCGCGGCAGGTATCGCTGATCACCCTCCAAAGCGCGGCGGCCGAGGCGGTCCGGTTGGCCATTCTGGACGGCGTCCTGGCGGCCGAAAGCATCACGACGGCGGCCGGTCACTTCCCGGCTTATCGCCAAGCGGGGGAGTGACGGCGGGGGACACGTGCGCTACCATGGTCGGATTTAACTTTCCAGCCCGATTGGCGTAGAGTTATTTGTTGGTTGTCTGTGCAGCCGCGCCCTTTTTGGTGTCGTGGTTCCAAGGCGGCCAAGCAAACAAAAAAACGTCCGCTGGATCTTCGGTGCCTCATCGGAGGACGGTGGCAAACAACAGTTAGCGGAGGATATGGCCAAGAAGGACGGGGTCATTGAGATCGAGGGCGTTGTGACTGAGGCGCTGCCCAATGCGATGTTTCGCGTTGAGCTCACCAACAAGCACGTCGTTCTCGCACACATCTCTGGGAAGATGCGTCAGCACTACATCAGGATTCTCCCAGAGGACCGGGTAGTGGTGGAGCTGAGCCCATACGACCTCACACGTGGTCGTATCGTCTACCGCTACAAGTAAATTGCTGGGCGGCAGGGCAATAGTGCCCAAGCCGCTCCAGCAGATCAACTGCAAAACACGCAAAGGAACGCCATGAAGGTCAAGCCGAGCGTCAAGCAGATCTGCGACAAGTGCAAAGTGATCCGCCGTAACGGCCGGGTCATGGTGATCTGCGAGAACCCGCGCCACAAGCAGCGCCAGGGCTAATTCCCCTTCCGGGAATCAGCGCCCGCAAGGGCAAACCTGGGTTGCTAGCCCACGCAAGTAAATAAAGGCAGCACAAGCTGTGCCAGGACTGCATTACAGAGCCTGGTCAGCGAACCCCCGGTCGGAGGCTGGGGCCGCACGGAACGTGCGGGTGTACTGCCTACGACCTCCGGTTTATTCAAGGAGTACCGCCACTATGGCTCGTCTCGCTGGCGTAGACATTCCCCGCGAAAAGCGGTTGGAAATTGCGCTTACTTACATCTACGGCGTGGGCAAGACCCGTGCACACGAAACCCTGGCTGCCACCGGCATCAGCGCTGACGTTCGCGTCAAGGACCTGACTGACGCCGAACTGGTTCAGCTGCGTGACTACATTGAAGGCAACTACAAGGTTGAGGGTGACCTTCGCCGCGAGGTAGCCGCTGACATCCGCCGCAAGGTTGAGATCGGCAGCTACGAAGGCCTGCGCCACCGCAAGGGCCTGCCCGTACGCGGACAGCGTACGAAGACCAACGCTCGTACCCGCAAGGGCCCGAAGCGCACCGTCGCCGGCAAGAAGAAGGCCGGACGTTAATCCCTCGGGATTGACCTGGTTTTCCCCCGATAACTTTCTGTAGGAGAAACAATGCCCCCGAAGACTCGTGGAGCGGTTCGTAAGCCGCGTCGCAAGGATAAGAAGAATATTGCGCTTGGCCAGGCGCACATCAAGAGCACCTTTAACAACACCATCGTGTCCATCACGGACCCGAACGGTGCTGTTATCTCATGGGCTTCCGCCGGTGAGGTTGGCTTCAAGGGCTCCCGTAAGTCCACCCCGTTCGCTGCCCAGATGGCTGCCGAAGCTGCTGCAAAGCGCGCCCAGGAGCACGGTCTGCGCAAGGTTGACGTCTTCGTCAAGGGACCGGGATCCGGACGCGAAACCGCAATCCGTTCACTTCAGGCCGCTGGCCTCGAGGTTGGCTCCATCCAGGATGTCACCCCCAGCGCCCACAACGGTTGCCGCCCCCCGAAGCGCCGCCGCGTCTAATTAGGTCTTCCCTGCCTGACTGGCCGGGCCTGCTATGGAGGTTTATCTTCCATCAGCATGGCCCGGCTGGTCAGGCTGGAAACCGAAGCCGATTTCCACCACCTGTGTTGCGTCATATAGCGGATGCTCGCCGAAAGGAAACCTAAGTGCTCATTGCACAGCGCCCCACCCTGTCTGAAGAAGTTGTATCCGAGAACCGCTCCCGTTTCATCATTGAACCGCTGGAGCCGGGCTTCGGTTACACCCTCGGAAACTCCCTCCGCCGTACCCTGCTCTCCTCCATCCCCGGTGCCGCTGTAACCAGCATCCGGATCGATGGCGTGCTGCACGAGTTCACCACGGTTCCCGGTGTCAAGGAAGATGTCACTGAGATCATCCTGAACATCAAGAACCTTTCGGTTTCCTCCGAGCACGATGAGCCGGTTGTTGCATACCTGCGCAAGCAGGGCCCCGGAGTCGTCACCGCCGCGGACATTGCTCCGCCGGCCGGCGTCGAATTCCACAACCCGGATCTGCACATTGCCACTCTGAACTCGAAGGGCAAGTTCGAACTCGAACTGACCATCGAGCGCGGCCGTGGCTACGTTTCGGCAGCTCAGAACAAGTCCGGCGACTCCGAGATCGGCCGTATTCCGGTTGACTCGATCTACTCGCCGGTCATGAAGGTAACTTTCCGCGTGGAAGCTACCCGTGTTGAGCAGCGCACCGACTTCGACAAGCTCATTGTCGACGTCGAGACCAAGCAGGCAATCGCTCCCCGCGATGCTGTTGCTTCCGCAGGCACCACCCTGGTGGAACTGTTCGGTCTGGCTCGTGAGCTGAACACCGCAGCTGAAGGTATCGAGATTGGCCCGTCGCCGACGGACGCTGCCCTGGCAGCCGACATGGCTCTGCCGATCGAGGATCTGGACCTCACCGTCCGTTCCTACAACTGCCTCAAGCGTGAGGGCATCCACACCGTGGGTGAACTCGTTGCCCGCTCCGAGGCTGACCTGATGGACATCCGTAACTTCGGTGCGAAGTCCATCGACGAGGTCAAGGCAAAGCTCGTCGAACTGGGTCTGTCCCTCAAGGACTCCCCTCCCGGTTTCGATCTCGCAGCCCGCGCCGCAGCCATCGAAGAGGACGACGCCGCGTTCAGCGACGACGAGCTCTAAACAGCAGATCTTGGCCGCCGGGTCCAGCAATGGACCTGACCGGCTTACACAACAGGAGAAATAACTATGCCTACCCCCACTAAGGGTCCGCGCCTCGGAGGCGGCCCGGCTCACGAGCGTCTGATGCTCGCGAACCTGGCAGCTGCTCTGTTTGAGCACAAGCGCATCACCACCACGGTCACCAAGGCCAAGCGCCTCAAGCCGTACGCAGAGCGTCTGGTCACCTTCGCCAAGCGTGGCGACCTCGCTTCCCGCCGCCGCGTTCTCGGCCTGATCAGCGACAAGGGCGTTGTCCACGAGCTGTTCACCGACATCGCCGGCGCCGTTGCCAACCGCGATGGTGGCTACACCCGCATCACCAAGATCGGCAACCGCAAGGGCGACAACGCTCCCATGGCTGTCATCGAGCTCGTTCTCGAGCCGGTTTCCCCGAAGCAGGCCGTTGTTGCTGAAGCAACCGCTGCTGCTGCCAAGGCTGCTCCGGCTGCCGAGGAAGAGGTCGTAGAGACCGAAGCCGTCGAAACCGAAGCTGCTGAGTCTGAAGAGGCTCCTGCCGCTGAAGTCGCTGAGACCGAAGAGGCTCCGGAAGCTGAAGCTGCTGAAACCGAAGAGGCTCCGGCCGCTGAGGACAAGAAGTAATTCACTGAATTCTTCACAGTAGACTTAAGTCTATGAACGAACGAAAACCCGCTGCCCCCGTTATGGGGGGCGGCGGGTTTTTGCGTGTCCGGCTGGATCTTTCGTACGACGGCGGCCCGTTCAGCGGCTGGGCATTGCAGCCGGGGCTGCGTACCGTGCAGGGTTCTTTGGAAGAAGCACTGGCGCTGTTGTTGCAACGACCCGTCCGCGTTACTGTTGCCGGCCGCACCGATGCCGGCGTCCACGCCCGCGGCCAGGTAGTACATCTCGATGTCACCGAAGCCGAGTGGCTCTCACTGCCGCGTGGCCACGAACTTGATCCCGCCGTCGCCCTTTTGCGACGCCTCCGCGGAGCCTTGAGCCGTATCCTCGGCGACCTCACCGGTGCAGTGGAAGTGCACGACGCCGGTCTGGCGCCGGAGGGTTTCGACGCGCGCTTCTCGGCGTTGTGGCGCAGGTACAGTTACCGGATTGCCGACGGTCCGGGGAGATGGGACCCGGTGCTTCGTGGGATCACGCTGTGGCACAAGGCGCCCTTGGATGTTGCCTTGATGAACCAGGGTTCCCGGTCCTTGTTGGGGCTCCAGGATTTTCGTTCCTACTGCAAACCCCGGGAAGGTGCCACCACCATCCGTGAGCTGCAGAAGTTCTCGTTTGATCGCGGAAGCGACGGCGTCATCGTGGCTACGGTTCAGGCTGACGCTTTCTGCCACAACATGGTGCGTTCGTTGGTTGGTTCGGCTCTGCGGGTGGGGGAGGGGCTGGAAACTCCTGAATGGCTGCACTCGCGGCTGTTGGAGCGCCGACGCGATGCCAAGTCGGTGCTCGCCGCGCCTCATCCGTTGGTCCTCGAAGAAGTGGCCTACCCGTCGGACAGTGAGCTGCTCGCCAGGGCTGAATTGACGCGGGCCCGGCGGGAGTAGCCTTCCTGTCCTCGCCCGGATGTAGGCCACTTGGACGTTGGAGGACCCCCTCCCGGCTCTGGGTACCGGAAGGGGGCCGTTGTGGCACTCCGTGGTCTGGGATCCGCGAAGTGCCGGTCTATTTCCCGCAGGACATAATCAGCCGGGTTGGATGGAAAGTCGGCTGTCAGGAAAATGCCTTGATGATGCCCATTACTGCGGGACCCAGCAGGATGATGAACAGGGCTGGAAGGATGCAGAAAAGCAGAGGAAAGAGGATTTTCACCGGAATCTTCATGGCGTACTCCTCAGCCCTCTGCCGCCGTTTGGTTCGCATCTCTTGGGCCTGCGTCTTCAGGACCTTCGAGATCGCTATACCGTAGGCGTCCGCTTGGACTATGGCCCGAACAAAGCTTCGGACATCAGGAACGTCCACACGATCCGACATGGCGAGATAGGCCTCTTTGCGGCTTCGGCCCACTTGGATGTCCTGAAGAGTTCGTATGAGCTCATCCGCCAGGGGTCCTGACCCGTTGGCTGCCGCCCGTGCCATGGAAGCTTCGAAACCCAGGCCTGCCTGCACAGCAATCAGCATCTGGTCCAAGGTGTTGGGAAGTTCCATGCGAATCGCATTGCGGCGCTTGCCGGCGTTGGACCTGATCAACAGGTCCGGCACGAAATAGCACAGGACGATCGTAGCCAAACCGAGGAGTAACTTTCCGGCGCTGGGATCGCCCAGGTACAACATCAGGCCCAACAATGCGCCGGCGATTGAGAGCATAGGCTTCGCCGCCAGGACCCGGTCCAGAGGCCATTCCTTGGGCCGTCCTGCCCCCGCGAGTTGTTTGTCGAGCCATGCAATATAACCGTTGGGGGCGAATCGTCGGGAGACTCCTGCTATCCGTTGGACGGATGTAGTGGGACGGGCGGCGAGGGCGGAGGTGCGGCCCAGATTAGACCTGATATTACGGAGGCCCGTGCGGTCGCCGGCCACACCAAGCCAAACGAGCAAGGAAACCGGGGCAACAATGCAGAGGACTGCGGCGTAGGCAAAAAGCGTCATGGCTGGCTCCTAGAACTTCGGCTTGATAAGACGGCTGAGCCAGAACCACCCCAGGCCCAGCATCACAGCAGCCACCCCGATCATCAGGTATCCCGGAAGGGTCGAGGTAAACGTGTGGGCGTAGGTGGGATTAATGAGCATCAGCGCGAAGAACATCACTATGGGCAACGCCAGAAGGACGAGGGCAGACATTCGTCCTTCCGCACTCAGCGCCCTTACTTGCCGTCGGATCTGGTTGCGATCCCTGATGGTTTCACCCACATGATCCAGTACTTCAGCGAGATCCCCGCCCACTTCCCGGTGGACTTCAATGGCTTGGGCAATCCACGCAAGATCTTCGCTTTTTGTCCTTTCGGCGACATCCAGCAAAGACCCGCCCAGGTCCCTGCCGATCCGGGACTCGTTAACCACGCGGCTTAGCTCTTCTGCCATGGGAGCCTGGCTTTCCACAGCGGCAGCATCCACTGCACGCAGGAGGCTGTGGCCTGCCCGAAGCCCACCAGTCAGGAGCTGAAGTGTGTCCGGCACCTGTTCCTCGAAGGCGGCTCTCCGACGTGCGGTCAGCAGACGAAGAGCGGCGTAGAGGCCGAGAACTCCGAAGAAGATGAAGACGATACACATGAACAGCCCACCCAATGACGCCCCCGACACCGCGCAGACCAGCACCACAACGCCGGAAATGACCATATAGTCAGACGCCTGCTTCTTTAGCCCGGCGGCATCGAGGACTGCTGGCGAAAGAATGCCGCGCGGGCGGTCCAGCAACCGGGAGTCGATGAGGCCCTTGGCTGAGCCGGCAACGACGTTCAACGCCGTCCGACGCACCAGGGTTTGGGGTTGCCGTCGTTCGAGGGCAATTGTCCGCCTCGACTTCAGGACGACCGTCACCAAAAGCAACAGCGCGATGTAGACAAAGATCAGGCCAACCGCCAGAACCATTGGCGAGTCCCACAACACGTTCATCGTGGGCCTCCGGAGATCAGCGACCCGAAGACTGCTGGCGATACTCGAATGCCAAGGTCGGCGAACCGCTCCGTGAACCGGGGCCGGACGCCGGTAGGGATAGTTCGGCCCCTGAAGCGGCCGTTGGTGTCCACCCCCGCTGAGTAGTCGAAGACGAATGCATCCTGAAGAGTCACCACGTCCCCTTCCATCCCCTGGACCTCGGTGATGTGGGTGATGCGCCGGGTACCGTCCCGAAGACGGCTGATATGGACGATGAGGTTGACTGCCGAGGCAATCTGTTCCCTGACGGCCCGTAAGGGCAGGTCCATTCCCGACATCAGGACGAGGGTTTCAAGACGGGCTATGGCATCGCGTGGGGAGTTGGCGTGCACAGTCGAAATGGAGCCGTCATGCCCCGTGTTCATGGCCTGCAACATATCCAGGGATTCGCCACCGCGGACTTCGCCGACCACAATCCTGTCGGGCCTCATGCGAAGGGAGTTGCGGACCAGGTCACGGATGGAAATCTCCCCGCGGCCTTCAATATTGGCCGGACGGCTTTCCAGGCGCACCACATGCTCCTGCTGCAATTGCAGTTCCACCGCGTCCTCGATGGTGACGATCCGGTCATCCGCAGGAATGAAGGACGACAACACATTGAGAAGGGTGGTTTTACCGGTACCAGTGCCCCCGGAAACGATGATGTTCATACGTGCCTGTACGCATGCGCTGAGCAGTTCGGCCATTTCCGGAGTCAGACTGCCAAACTCAATGAGTTTCGCCGCAGTCAGGGCTTCCCGGCCGAATTTCCGGATGGTCAGGGACGGCCCGTTAACGGCCAGCGGCGGAATGATGGCATTGACGCGGGAGCCGTCGGCCAAGCGTGCATCGACCAGCGGGGATGACTCGTCGATGCGTCGACCCACCCGGGAGACGATTCGCTCGATGACCCGGCGGAGAGCCTCATCCGACGTAAAGCGGGCTTCAGTCTTGTACAGCTTCCCCGCGCGTTCGACGTAGATGCTGTCGAACCGATTGACCATGATCTCAGTCACCGCGGAGTCGTTCAGGAAGCGTTGGATTGCTCCGTGCCCCATAACGTCGTCAAGAATTTCCCCGGTTAGCCGCTGCCGCTCGGCCGTGCTGAGTGGAACTTGCTCTTCGTCAACGACAAGTCGAAGTTCATCCCTGACGTACTGGTTGAGTTCGTCTTCTTCCAACGTGGAATCAGTGAGCCGGGAACCGAGGCGTTCGTACAGGGCCGACACCGCACGTTCCTTGAGCCCGGCCAAAGCACCGCTGGCCAGGATGGTTGAGGGTGTTTCCCCACCCCCTTCCGTGATACTGGATGCCGCCGCGGCAGCCCTGGCTTGCTGTATGTGCCCAAGCGTGGATGCTGTGGTGTCTGTCGGAAGAACGGTAGGAGTGCTCGTTGCCTCCTGGTGGCCGTTCTCCGGATTGCGAAGATTTTCAAATCTGCGTGCCAGACTCATCGAACTACCGCCCTTCTGTGTACCTGCTTGCGGGACCGTTCATCCCAATTCGGCTTGAACCGGCTCACAAGCAGCCGCAGCCCTTTCAAGGCAGCATCCCGGGTGGCGTCCTGAAGCAGGGGTACCCCCTTGTTGGTTGAATACGGCAACGTGCGGGAACGGGGTATCGCTACGTCGACAGGAACGCCAATGGTGGCTTCGATGTCCTTGAGCTGCAGCCCGCTCTTGTGGTCGGTCATGTTCAGTACAACGTGCCGGTTCTGGGGAAGCAGCTGCAACTCATCCAGGATTTGTAACCCGCTCCGGAGCCCACGAATGCTTGGAATATCCATCCCACAAACCCACACCGCATCCGTGGCGCATTCGAGGGCGGCCAACACGTGCTCTCCCAGACCCGGAGCCGTATCAACTACGACGTATTGAAATTCATGACGCAGTTGTTCCAGGAGGCGAGTGATATGAGCAGCCGAGATCCTGTCCATTTCTACTGGATTCCGTGGCGCGCACAGGGCATAGATGCTGGCAGGATGGACTGTGAGGTAGGTCTTGAGTACCATCGCGTCTTGGGTTGCTGGACCGAGGACGGCATCGGTGATGGTCCGTTCAGGTTCCAGCAACAATCCGCTGCCGACGTCGCCAAACTGCAGATCAAGATCCACAATGACCACTCCCATAGGCGCAACTTTGCCAAGGCCCACGGCCAGATTGGTGGCCACAGTGGTCTTGCCTACGCCGCCCTTGGGGGACATGACAGCAATGACGCGGCCGCCGGACCCGCTTGTTCCTTCTCCTGAGACAGGAGCCAGACCCCGGCGCCGGCCAGCCGCCGCCAGGCACGCCCTTTCTACCATGATGCGGATGTCTTCCACCTCGGCGGTGGGCGAAAGGATGTCGCGAACGCCGGCCCGCATGGCGCCAAGCACCAGCTCCGCCGTTTGGACTGCCGCCAGCACCACGCTGATTTCCGGATACTGCAGGTCCATCAACGATGCGAGCTTCAGCGACTCTGCCACTTCCAGCCCTGGCCCCAGAATCATCACCTCAGGGGGTTCGCCTAGGAGTTGGTCCAGGATGTCGCGGGGTCCCTCAGGCAAATAGTTCGCCTGGAACCATTGGAGACTGCCGCTCATGCCCGCTGTTGCGGTCCGAACGCGCTTCTCAAAGTCGTGATCCGCCGTGATGAGAATAAAGCGGCTCATTTGAACAACCTCCCCCGATCAAGGACGCCCGAGGTTCCTTCGGTAGCGCCAGATGGCTCCTTCGACAGGTAAACAGTGCCGAATTCGGCTGCATAGACGATCTTTTCCACGTCTACATCCGATCTTGCCAACGTGACCAAGTATTCGGTTTGGCTCGAGTTCTTATTGGCATTCAGCGCCCCGCCTCCGGAACCGCTGTCTGCCTTGGAATTGTCGGCGATTGTCCCACTCGCGTCCTGCACAGCTGTCACAAGGACTTTGCGGAAGGTGAGTTGGGTCTGGTCGGGAGAATTGGACTTCTCGTTTTCTTTGACCGACAGCATGACGCCCACAGTGTCACCGGCGATGAGGGTCCCACCAACAACACGTTCGATGGGTAGTTTCAGGGTTACTTCCTGGAGACCCGGCGGCAATTCAACCCGCCCCGGTCCAACCACGGCGTTCGGTTCCACCATGCGCGAGGCGAGAACTTGTTCGCCTCGCACGAGCTCCACTGCCGCGACCTTGGAACCGAGGTCGGACAGACTGTTGATGCTGTCCGAGGCGACGGCTGACTTTGGGACTGCCCTCTTGATGACGGAGTCTCCGAACTTGGCCGCCGTGGTGCCGGCCGGGATGTCCTTCTGGACGATGTAGACCTCTTCAGTCTCCGTGTTGGCCAAGGCGCGCTTGTCGGCGCCCTGGACGTAAAGAACAAGCATCACTGTTCCAATGATGGCTACGACAAGCGCAGCGATGCCTCCCAGTAGGCGAGCTTTCATTGCTTCTCCTGTTCGATGCGGGGCAGAGCGAATCCGGACCGCTATTTGATGAGTCTGACCACGACGGTGCCAAGATTTGCACCGGTCCCGGTGCCACCGCCTTCGATATCGTCAAGTGAGACGAATTTGATAAATTTCCCGATGATGCACCGGTCCGGTCCCGCCGAACACGAAAGGTTAGAGTTACCGACAGCGGCAGTTGTGTTGCGGAATTCGTAGACTCCGCCTTGGCCAAACTTCCAGCCTGTTATGCGAAAGGTTGCATAACCCATCAGGTGGAAGGAGCCTGTATTTCCAGTCCCTGTGGCGGTGTCAAATACTGGAAATGGCACCTCCAGCACCTGTCCGGAGCTCAAGGTATCAATCCAGCCCTGCAGGATGGAGGCACATTGTGAGGGTTTGTTGTTTCCCGGATCAGAGCCGGCGACGTTCCCGACCGTTGTCACAACTTTGCAGTCCTTGTCAGCGTCGTCCAGCCAACCCCACCCACCAGGAATGGTGTGTCCGGAGGGATTGGTACACGTAATGCCTGGTTTCCAGGAGACTTTCTGAAGGTTCCCGCTCGCCACACCTCCCGCGAGGTCCCAACACTTGTTGGAGAAAGCCAAGGGAAAGCCGCCGCCGCCGTTAGGGGCTACAAGTGCTGCGGTTGCTGTCGCCCCCACCGTGGCGGGCTCTGAACTCAATGCACTTGCGAACATCTTCGTCAGAAAGCCCGCGTTGCTGTTTCCGTCGATGGTGGAGGTTTTGACCGTCACCTGGTTTTGAACCGAGAGGTCAACAGACCTCACACGTGAAACACCGTCTCTGGAATTCTGGTCGGCGAGTTGTTTCGCAGCCGTGTTCGCACTGCTTTGCGTACAACCTGAGCTGGATGCACAGAGTTGGGCGACCGCGATCGCTCCTGCGTCAGCACCGTTCTGCAGCTCCCCGCGTTCGGCATAGATCTGCCCGACATCCACTGCCATGGCACCTGCGCCTATGAGTACCAGCATTATGAGCGCCACGAGCATGCCGCTTGCGCCGCGTTCATTGCCAGTCCCGCTGAACCTTGCCTTTAGCCACCGCACCGCATGGCCCCCTTACCAACTACGGAAAGCGTTGGGGTAAAGAGCCCGGTCAGTGTTGGAGAGCTGAATGTCACCGTCGCGGTGACAGTCGCACCCGGACTGCAGGCGCCGGATAGGCTGACGTTTCCGGGAGCAAGATTGATGCTTGGCGCCCCAGCCACTGCGGCGGCTTGGGCCTTGGCAGTGCTGTTGGTGACCGCCATGGTTCTGGCAGCCTCCCGCGCGGCTTGGGTAGTGGAAATCTGGAGATTGAAAAAGAATGCGAATTCCACGATTGCCACCACGAGGAGCAGGAGCAGCGGTGCAACCAGGGCGAATTCGACCGCCACCGCTCCACGCTCATTTGCGAGCCTTTTCTTCATGCTGTTCACGTAACCCTCCCAGGGGTTGGTGCCTAAGACAGCGATGCCGCGTCCGCGCGGGGCGGACGCGGCATCATGTTCGGGGCTGTGGGTGCTACCAGCTGTTGACCGTGGTGGCCAGCCCATTGAAGAAGCCGTTGAGGGCTCCGCCGAAAGCGCCTACGCCGCCGACGAGGATCAGCGCGATCAGGCCAACCAACAGTCCATATTCCGTCGCCGTCGCCCCCTTCTCTTCCTTGGTGAAGCGGTCCTTGACGCCGGCGATGAAGGCAATGGTGTGGATCATGAAAGTAGACATTGGAAAATCCTTCCCAGAAATGAATTTGATTTAGGGGAAAACGAGTGAGTAATGCTGGTGTATAAAGCAGTTCGAGATTTGAAAGGCCCTTGCTGCTCCAGCCGATCGAATTCGATGACATAAGAATTCACCCATTGCACCAAAAGCCACAATGCGTAGCCGTACTCGATTTATTCGGGCTGCCAATACTTGCCGGATGGGGGCATGGGTGCGAAGTACTCAGTTCCGGCGCGCGGACAGCCGGAAACTACTTGGTTGCGGCAGGAGCCTTATACCTTGGAGAACGTCCTCTAGGCGAGGTAAGGGCGTACTAACCCAGGATCAGTTCAGGGCGAGGATGATGCCCAGGGTAGCGATGACCATCGCGGGCCCGTGGGCTGTTTCTGCGGGCTTTTTCGCCGAACGCAGGCGCAGCATGAGCACTGTGAGCACGCCGCCGACGATGAATCCCAGAAGTCCGCCAAAGAGTACTTGCTGCCAACCCAAGTAGCCCAAGTACATTCCAAGGGGCGCTGCGAGCTTCACATCGCCCATTCCGAGGCTTCCGGGCGAAATCAGCCCCAATATCAGGTAGCCAACGAAGAGTATGAAGCCGCCGGCCAGTGCTCGGAGCAGGTCTGTCCACCCAGGCTCAAGCATCGAAGACACGGCAAGGAGCCCCATTGCGCCGATAAGCAGGGCCAAAACAAGCGGATTCGGCAGCAAATGAAGCGTGAAATCAATACGTGAAAGTTGCACCCCAATAAGGGCCAGGAAAAGAAAAGCCGGCAATTCGGCCACCAATCCAAACCGCCACGCAAGCAGAGCGAAGAGCAGCGCGGTGACCACCGCCGTCGTGATCCGTATCTTCAGGGAGGGGAGGCCGCCGAGTCGCGGCAGCGTCCGCGCGATCAGCAACTCGGCCGCCGGACTCAGAAGGAGGCCGGCGAGAGCCAGCAGAAGCGGCATGGCAAGTCCGTCAGTCACGTGCACTCCCTCATTAACACAGGTTCACCCCTGCGTGCTCACCCCATTTTGACCCGGGCGCCCCGTTGAAGGTATTGTTTAGAGTCGTTGTGCGTGTCCTATCTCGATGACACATGCCTACAGGGGGATCCAGTTGCAGGATCGCTAACTCCATGGGCATTTCGAGATCCTGGGATAACTGGTACATAGAGCCCTCACCTCTGCTCCGGTAGCGCATACATAGTAGGTACACGCCTCACTGCGTGTCGCCTAAAACATGAACGCCAGAACAAGAACGAGGCAAAACCGTGCGTACGTACACCCCGAAGCCCGGCGATATCAACCGCCAGTGGCACGTCATTGACGC
>Ga0209051_1001442_pt1 | contig 20257 bp, 18 predicted proteins | sample AraplaCvi_mMS_r2_2_FD_184286 | JGI IMG/M metagenome (GOLD analysis project Ga0209051, IMG submission 184286) | Arabidopsis root microbial communities from North Carolina, USA - plate scrape MF_Cvi_mMS_r2 (SPAdes) (version 2) | ecosystem: Host-associated > Plants > Roots > Endosphere | place...
CGCTCCATGTTCTTGAGCGCGCGTTCGCCGAGGAACTCATAGTCGCAGTCAAGCTTGCCCTGGAGGTGATCGTACGCCGTGCCGGAAATGCAAATGCCGCCTGGATCCGCCAACGTCTGGAGGCGGGCCGCGATGTTGACGCCATCGCCGTAGAGATCCCCATCAACCTCGTGGATCACATCACCGAGATTGACGCCGATCCGGAAGATGATGCGTCGCTCCGGGGAGATATCGGCCTGGCTCTCGGCAACGTCCTTCTGGATAGCAACCGCGCACCCGACGGCATCGACGACCGAGCCGAACTCCACGAGCGCGCCGTCGCCCATCAGCTTGACAATACGGCCATGATGCTCGGCCAACAGCGGATCGATCACCTCCCGGCGCAGAACCTTGAGAGCCGACAACGTCCCGGCCTCGTCATGTTCGACGAGGCGGGAATAGCCGACGACGTCAGCGGCCACGATCGCGGCCAGCCGCCGCTCTGCTCTTGCAGTTGCCATGGCTGTCTCCCCCTCAGGAGATCGGCCGGATGAAGCCCGGGCGATTGAAGATATGCACCATCCGGCTGCCCGACACCGCGACCGTGCTGGCTCATGATACCACTGAGACGGTCATGTGGCGACGGTTCACGAGAGCGTCGCCTTCAACAGGAACAGGATCCGCGAAGCGGTCGCTGCGAATATCTGTTGCGGACCAATGGAAGGCCGTTTTTCTTCCGCCGTTGGCGGCCGATGACCGTTGGTTGGCTGATCTCCGTCAAGGTCGCAGTCGTGCCACCTGCTCGCCAGTCTGGGCATCATAGAGGGCGAGATCGACCACGAAGTCACCCGACCTGGCAGCGAGATCGAGGATGGTCGCTGCAAGTCGCACAGCACAAAGAGGGTTGATCGCCAGCTCGATCGTCTCGCTGCTGGAGAGGGCAAGGCGGGTGATCAGATCGCCCTTTTCCGTTGGGGCGAACATTCGGAAGCTATCGACTTCCAAAAATGCGTCTGCGTCACCTTCACTCGATGGAAGTTTTGCGTCGAAGAGTCGGGCAAACTCTTCCTTCTGCTTAACCGACAACATTTGCTTTCTCCAATGAAAGAACAAAAGGGCAAACACCTCTGCCCACCGATTAAGTCTTAGGCATCGTGATGTCATCTATCGTCGATATTAGGCGCGACGTGTAGGATTGAACGTCATCCCGACCTACCCTCCATGTCCGCTTCCGGCGGCCCATTGCGAGCATTCCTGGATGGCGGCTATCGACCACGCTGCAATTGCCATTTTCACCCGCAGACCAGCCGTGCCGCCGAGGGCGTAGCTGTCGCCGACTTTTTCAAGCCACCGGCGCGCGATCAATGGCCCGAAAACACCAGGGTCTGTACGGGAAGGAGCAATGCTTGGATGCGCAGGATCATAGCGTGCACGAGACCGACGGTGTCCACCACATGCAGGAAGACCCATTGCATGGCGCCGATATTCTTGTCGGCGAGTGCGTCGTGGTTATTCGTATAGGCGTTGGCGATGCAGCTGCTGCCGGGTGGAATGTCATCCAGCCCGCCTTCGAACAGCGGCTGCAGGAAGACGGTAAGCGTTCCCGGCTGCGCTAGTTGCTGAACATCAACAAGCTGATCAGTAATCCGCAATTGCCCAGCCGCGATGACATCCTGCACCTCGGTCACAACAAGCGGAATGATGGTGAACGGCTTTCCGATGCAGGTGGCCTCGGCGATCATCCCTTGTTTCATGACCTGTGCTTCGATCTGACCAAAGCCTGCGATCAGCGTGCCTTTGCCCGCTGTTGACGGCACGAGAATGCCAGCGGGTCTGATCATGGTGTTGACGACATCACCTGGCCGCAGAGTGAATTGTTGAACCGTGCCGGCGACCCCCGCACGCACCAGTGTTTTGTCCAACTCCACCTGTGCCTGCGCAAGCGCCGCTTCCGCGCTCGCTTTCTGTGACGGCAGAAGGTCTGCGATCTTGGTCAGGAGGGTATCTTTCTTGGCGATTGCAGAACTGAGCGCGCCCTTGCGGCTTTCGACCGTGTTGGCGAGGCGATCGACCTCGCGACGGGCAACAGCATCTCTGGTCAGGAGCTGGGCCTTCAGTTCATATTCGTCGATGGCAACCTGAAGCGCACCTTGGGCTTCCTGGATCTGCCCATCCGCTGTCACCAATTCCGTCTGCGCAACCTTGGCTTCGGCATCCAGTTCCGCGATTTTCCGCCGCGCCGTCTCAAGCGCTGCCCTTTGCTGTGAATCATCCAGCCGGAAAAGCGGCGCGCCGGCTTCAACTTTCTGATTGAGGCCGACAAAGACCTCATCGACGCGCCCGACCGTTTCCGGCAGGATCGTCACAGTGCGGAACACCGCCGTCACGTTTTTCGTCGACGGATGGAAATAGAAGATCAATGTGATCAGCGAAATGGTGAGCATGAGGCACGCCGAAATACCCCAGCGCAACTCGTACCACATGGTATAGAGGTTGATCTCATAGCCAATCCGCTTTCCCTGGACATAGCGCCTGTAGAGGTAGTCCGGGAAGATCGTGAGAAGCGAACAAAGCATCAATTCAAACATGGTCGGATACCTTCGCCTCGCCTTGCGGCTCGCTCTTGGCCGGCTCTTCGGGCATCGCATGCGCTTCGGCGGATTTGGGAGGCTGGTCGCGAACCAGGGCGGGGTCGTCGGTCGTTTCAACCGTGCGGCCGGAGAGCTTCCCCAGCGATTGAGCGATCGAGTAGAGCGGCGTCGAAAAATCGGGGATGTGCACGAAGGCGAGCAATAGACCCGCGATCCAGAACAGATGGTTGTGCGTGAAGAGCGAGATCAGCGCCAGGACCGCGACCACTTCCATCTGTACCTTGCTGGTGCGATGCGCCATACGCTCGGGAACAGCGTGAAGCTGGAAGTAAAGATTGCCGACGATCAGGATCATCAGGATCAGGAAGACAACGACGCCGACGAACAGGTAGTCGGTCTGACCGGGGGGCGTGATGAAGATTGGCAAGTGCTCAATAGCTGCCGGATGGAGATCTTGCGCCATCGGGATTTCCTTTATGGGGGTTAGAACAGGCTGAATCACACGAATCACGCGACTTGCACCTTACAGACAACGCATGCGTCTTTCTCGTAGTATCGCGTAATCTACGGAGAGCGACGGCCGACCAGAATGACCATTCGCGGGGTTCAATCCTTCACTTCGTCCGAAGCCGTGCTGCAAGTATGGTTGCATTGGGCTGGTTGAGGAGGTCCACGCAAGAGGGAATGGCGCCGACCATGGTAGCCGGTTCTCATGGGGTTTTCAGTAATGTTTACGCGTCTCACCTCACTTGCGCGGCTTGGGCTTTGCTGCGCCGTTTTTTGCCTTTTCCATTGCTGCCATTAACTCTGGCAGGTCGGCAGCCGAGCACAGCGGGAGTGACGGGAGTGTTCCGCCAGAAGCGAGGTACAGGTTGCGCGCAAGGCCGGCCGCTACAGACCTCACAACATCATAGACCGGAACGCGGGTTCCCCAGACTACAGGCGTATGGCGTGCAGGAGGGAAGCGCCCGGCCATAGTCCCGCTACAAGGACAATTACAAGTCGGCCCAAGGAATCAGGTGAGATCAGCGGTCTTGTGGGCTTTGGTCGAAAGCTTTGTTTCCGCCTCCTGTTGAAGGATGAAAACCGCTTCACCATAAATCTCTCGCCGTCTCTGCTCGCGGGCACCTGAGAGGCGCTTTTTGTCTGTCGCCGTCAGGCGGGCGGCACTTTGCTGACCCGGACCTTCATTCTCCACCAGATCCATCAGCAGGTTCCGCATAACCCCGTTGAGCTCCTTCAGATCTCTCAGTTCTATCATAATCGGCGATTTCAGCAGGCTGCGAGCGACGGCATCGTCAATCTTCTTTTCAACAAGGCGAGTTCTTGCCGCAAAATAGCGTCCGATGAAGACAGCGCATGCGATGACGCAACAAGCCAGCGTGATGTAGAACATAGAGCCTCCGATCTCACTGTAGATTGGGCATCGGCGCCGAACATTCAATACGCCGTCAGAGAACAACCGCGGTGGATGTCGCCATCGGTATCGGTGGTCCGTCTGTGGTTGTGGTGCGGTCGTTGTCGGCAGGTCCGACGTTTCAAACGTGCCGCCGGAACGAATAGGCTGCTGGAGGCTTTCTCCCCTACATTTCATATGGCACGGAGAGCATTCATGAAGTCACTCGCTGAAATTTTCGAGCACACCCTGCAGGATCTCTATTTCGCTGAGAACGCCATCACAAAGGCGCTTCCAAAGGTCGCCAAAGCAGCCAAAAGCGCTGAACTGAAAAAGGCGGCCGAGGAACACCTGTCGGAGACTAAAGATCAGATCAAAAAGCTGGAGCAGGTCTTCAAGTCTATTGGCAAGACGGCATCTGGCGAAAAATGCGACGCGATCGAAGGCCTTATCAAAGAGGCCGACGGTTTGATGAAGGAAGCTGAAGGAACCGCTTTGGACGCCGGTCTTCTGGCCGCCTGCCAAGCTGTCGAGCACTACGAGATCGCACGCTACGGCTCGGTACGCGAATGGGCCAAGGACCTCGGTCATGATGAGGCGCACAAACTTCTGAGCGAGATCCTCGACCAGGAGAAGGCGACAAACAACAAGCTTACCAACTTGGCGGTAACGTCGATCAACAAAACCTCGACGCGTTCAAAGGCGGCCTGACAAGATAAGGGCTAGGGCTGCCCTTAGGACTATAGTTTGCAACAGCGGGTCTGTTCCCAATCTCGGTCAGTATAACCCATGGCCGGTCCAGACGTTCTGCTGCAATCCAGATAACGCAAAAACCTGGCGGCGGCCGCATGGCCGAGCGTCGTGAACGCGGTAGTGTTCGGCTGAGATCCAGCGGGCGATGCTGTTGAACGGATGCGAGCTGCCGAGATCGGAGGTCGACTTTAACCGGAAGTCGTGTCTAGCCAGATCGTTACAGGACCGTCGTTGGACAGTTCCACCCGCATGTCTGCGCCGAAGATGCCATTAGCAACCGAAACGCCCAGAGCCGAGACATTGGCGGAGAAATTTTCGTAAAGGCGTTCGCCCTCTTCTGGCGGCGCAGCCGTGGAAAAACCCGGCCGGTTGCCCTTCGTCTCGGCGGCCAATGTGAACTGGCTGACGACGAGAGCTGAGCCGCCTACATCGACAAGTGAGCGGTTCATCCGATCCGAATCGTCCCTGAAGACGCGCAGGTTAACGATCTTGCGCGCCAACCATTCACTTTCCTTTTCAGTGTCGCCCTTCATCGCGCAGACGAAGACCAGCAGGCCATTGCCGATTTCCCCCGTCACTTCATCATCGACCGTGACACGTGCGGATGATACGCGCTGGACAAGTGCTCTCATGGCAATGATTCTCCCTATGGCTTACCGCTCTTATCGGGGCCTAGGCTGCTGCGATCAAGCACTTACGACAACCGTGGGCCGACGCTGGGCTTGGGATATCCGCTTCGCGCGTTGTGGCGCCAGCAACTCGGTCCGCTCTGAACGCTGCTGCAGGCCGCCAGAGAGTTCAAAGGGAACGCGCTTTTCGAAACCCTGAAGGCCGACCTTGCGTCGCTCCTTTTCCGTCTTTTCCAGTCCCCCGCATGCGAGCGGAAGACCTCGGAATAGAGGCGCAGCCAATTGTCGCGAAGCATCTTCCTTGCCGCTTCCCGATTGAAGCCGACACGCAAGAGTGCCCGTGCCACTTCCTTGAGACTATCAGGTTTCAGCAACCATTCCGGGCCGAGGAACCACGCCGTGGGCCGGCTGCCGAAGTTGGCGAGGACGTCGTCAATCTTGGTCCCGATTTGCCGCGGCTGGTCGTCGCGCTGGATCGCGATCTCGAGGCCGTCGATGCTTCGCAAAGCACGGCCCGCTGCGGAGGCAGTTTGTCGAACATGGTGCAGGTTCAGGTCTATCTTGTCGAGCGCAAGGACGCTTCCGGTTTCAACAAAGTGTATAGGGAGTTTTTCCTCGAACGGTTTCCGGTCAGGGCAACGCTTGTGACGGATCTGTTGTCCGAGGGATCCGGCTTGAAATCCTGGCCACAGCCGTCCTGTAAGCAGTTGGAATTTGCGACTAGCGTTCCAACCTTGCACTAAGCTCAGCGTTCAGCTCGGCTGGCCCAACATTAGTCGCGCGGGCCTTGAGAAACATTTGAGCTCGTTACCGTTGGTCTCAACAGTGCGGTCGGGCGCTCAAGATATTCTTCCTGTCGCGGATCGGGCCGAAATAGCCGAACCGACGAGACACTCCACTCATGCCCAAGGGGGAAGGGAAGCCTGTTCGGGGCGGCGGCTTCCCTTCGTGTCCTAGCGTCGCATAGCGATCGAGACAACCGAGAGCTTACCTTATTGAATTCTACACGCCAGTCGGACCAAAGCCCAATTTCCCTAGGTCAAAAGTCCTAAAATGCACCGGACGACTCGCCATCGACAACTATCAAGCCACATCGGAATGAGTCCCCTTGGCGTCATATAAAACTGGCCCCCGTCAACGACGAGGATGGGACAGGTGAGCCACTGTGATGAGACGTTCTCCGCGGTCGATTTGCGGAGAGATTTCATGCTTGAGCCTGACGAGGTGACTGCGATGCTGAGGCTGAGGAAGCTGGGTGGGGGAGCAAGCGTCTGGCGCGAGAGTTTGGCTGCTCACGGACGACGGGCAAGCGGTATCTTAGCGCAGGCGTGTGGCCGCCCCACCGGCGCGGGAAGTCTCGCGGGAAGTTGGCTGTTCACGAAGCTGGCGTCGTGAACGTTTCTTCCGCCACCGCGGCAATGCCGATGTGGTCCGGGGCGATTTACTGGTCGGGTATCGGGCGTATGGTGTTTGCGTGCTCCGAAACGCGGCTTGGCGCAATTGCTGGGATCGGGTTGAACGTGCCGAGACGGGCGGTGTTGGAAACCGGCGCACGCATCGTGACTGTGGTCGGGCCAACGAACCTCGAGGACGAAGCCGCCGAAGTACATCAGGAATTCTGCCCGAAGCATCTGAGCAAGGCTGAGAACCAGACATGGCGGGAATGCGGCGATGTAGTCCGCCTTCGACGAAGGCATACTCGCGCCGGTCGTGGCGGGTTTCGATGCGCCACCACTCGTTGGCGAAGAGGTTCTGGCCTCTAACGCGCCTCCGGCTGAGGCCGAATGACAAGTTGGACTTCAAGCATGTGGCTGATTCCGTTGTCCGAAGTCACATTATGGTGCCGAACAAACGCGGTTACTCGGTAATGCAGGATCTCGTACGCCAAGATGGAGGAAGTAGATAGTTCCAGCAGTAAACTTGCATTGGCTTCCGATATTCCTATGCTGAAAGGCAGGAGGACTTGAGGAGGCCCCATGTTTTTGCGTGATGAAGTAGAAATGTTGCGACGCGTACCGATCTTCTCGACGATCGATCCCGCAAAGCTGAAACTTCTGGCTTTTACGTCAGATCGTAGGCAGTTTCCGTCAGGAACTGCGCTCTGTCATCAAGGCGACCAGGGTGACGCCGCCTTCGTAATTCTCACAGGAACAGCTGAGGTCTTCGTACATTCTCCCGCAGGTGATGTGAGGGTTGCTGACGTCGAGCCGAACTCGATTGTCGGCGAGATTTCGATCCTTTGTGATACCCCAAGAACCGCCACTGTCAGGGCCTCAACCGATGTCGAGGCGCTCCGCATCAGCAAGGAAAATTTTCTGAAGCTGGTCAGCGACTTCCCGAATATAGGCGTTGGCGTGATGCGCGTACTGGCCGACAGGCTTGTTCAGACAACCGGTGAGCTGACTGCAACACGCTCGCACCAAGACGAAAGGGCCGAAGTGGAGATTGCGTAGAACACTGGCTGCTGTTGGAGACAGTTGAACCAATGCCGGTCTCCGAAATTGCAGGGGTTAAGGGCTCTCTTTCGTATGCATTCTGGCTGTGCGATAAGCCCTCTAACCCGAATGAAACGCCGCCAACGCCCGATTGCCTTCGACAGGCATTGGCAGCGTTTCCGCCCAGTTGGGCACGCGCAGGCTATGAGAGATTGTTAAAAAAGGAATAGGTCACGTTCGCCTTTCCTGCCGTAGCGGAAGCTGTTCACGTGCCAGTGTGGCACTAATGCGACGATCTTTGCCGCACGGGCCGCGATCCTGGAAAAGACGCGAGCTAGTGTATTTGAGGTGGGGTCCGGGATCTGTTGTCCTTTGTCCTAGGACTGCAAGCGGGATCTATGAGCAAGCGTCAACGGCGAAGGTGAAGCGAAACTATTGAGAACGATATGCGCTAAGAAGTCCGGCGAGAATGTTCCCTGGTAGTTCCTCAGTCCCTCAAGGCGAATTTTCTTATACTAAAGCAGCCCAAGCCGGAGAGCGGCTAACCCTTGAAAGGGCAGGGAAGCCCCGACGTCCTCCCGCGGTGGCATCGTCGGTATCGCGAGGTCGATGGCAACGGCAAGGGCGAGCAGTAGCAAGCAGCCTCCCGCAAGCTGAAGATCAACAATCAGCTAGCCGCGCAAACGCTCCACTGCATCACTGGTTGGGTTCCGTGTCCAGTTGGGCTTGAACCTGCGACTGGGTATTCCTCCATCCTCTTGGTGCGCCTTCGGGCAGGATTTCCGGCGTGGTGAAGAAGACGCCATCGGGAGTCGGATTGGGCGTCGGCGTCACCGCAGACTGTGGTGATCCCGGCACGCCAGTCAGTAACTGAATGCGTGCCAGCATGGCGAAATCTTCATGCACAGTGTTGTGGCAATGGTTCACGTAGGACCCACCAAACTCGCCGAACTGAATCTGGAAAGTCACGCTGCCGCTCTCTCCAAGCCGCCAGACGTCCTTCCGCTGCAGGTTCTCGGTCGGTGGCGGCGTTTGACCGTTACGCAGCATCGTAACACCCTCCTCGAAATGCAGGTGAATGGGGTGATCCCATCCGCCGCCGCCATTCTTGTAGGTCCAGTGCTCCACCTCCCCGGCCTTCGGGACAAGCAGGGAAATCCGGTTGGCGTTCATCGAGTGGGACGACTCGCCATTGATGCGGATCGTCCAGGGGAAACTCACATACTCTCCGCAATCCGGCGTACAGCCGTTCGGTCCGCGCGAGTCGCCGGTCCCGGATTTGCCGAATTCGACGACACGCGTCCGCACCGGCGTCACTATCGGAATCTGTTCCGTCAGTGTGGCTGGCACCTGGCTCTTGTCTGGATCGGTGGCGCGAAGAACGACGCCCGGGACATCGACGCTTTCGACCGCGCCGACGATGCGGAACTCCAGCATCGGCCCAACGACCGGATCCTCCGACGTGCCCTTCAGAGCCTTCGACAGACTGAGCTCTTCCTTGAGCCGTCGCCCGTCCTCGTGGCGAACATGATTGACCACCTTGATGCGGTCGCCGATCTTGAAACCCGAAAAATCGACAATGAAGTCAAAGCGCTCGCCCATGCCTTGCACTGGCAGGCCCGGCATCCTTATTGGATTGACAACAAGGTTGCCGTCATTGGCGATGAAGGTGATTGGAACGGGATTACCCCTGGCGTCCGCCAGTCCGAGCTTCAGGAAGCGTGACATGCACGCGTTCAGGGCGCGGAATCGGTACTTGCGTGGCAACACCTCGAAGAAGGGCGCGAACCCGAAGTTGACGAGCGGGACGTCGCCCAGCATGCCGTCGGTGTCGAAGATGTCGAAGTAGAGCTGACCGCCGGCGTCGCAGGCGCAGTCCGAGAAGATCAGATTGACGTCGAAGTCGGTGTTGCCCCATCCGAGAAGCTTGCCGCTTGGCAGGCGCAGATTGACGCCGTCATTCAGCTCTTCATTGCCGCGATCTGGGCCGCTATAGTAATTGATGGCGCCAAGGTTGCCCTTGTAGACGTTTTCCGCCGTGAAGAAGAAGCGGTGGTCGTGCGCCCACATCGTTCCCTGCAGTTCACGGAAATCGCCGGCCACATTGACGAGGCCGGTACTGTCGTCGGGACCGGAAGCGCGCGGGTCGCCGGCCTGGGTGTTGATCTTGTCACGCCGCGCCAGTGCGGTGCTCCAGCGGTAGTCGTAGAACGTGCCCGGGAAATGGTGCACATTCGCCGCTCCGTCGCTTTCCGCACCGTTATGAGCGTTGTGGAAGTGCAACTGGGTTTCATTGCGCCCGAAGCCGTTGTTTTTCGCACGGTCGGCCGGTAGATCGTTATAGATCCTGGCAATAATCGGTTCGCCGTAGCGTCCCTTGATCAGGAACGGCGGCAGAGTGCAGTTGCCGCTCCGTCCTCCGCCATAGGTCCAGCAGCTATCCGGATGTTGAAGCGGGAAATTGTCGTGGAAATAGCCGCCCGATCCCTGTGCAACCTGACCAAGCCGCATGATGTAGCCGGCCTTCGGGAAGAACTCGTCCCATCGCTGGTGCGCGAACACCTCGCCCGGCGGCCGTCCCTCGATCGGTCCACGATAGGTAACGGGATTGATGAATTCCCTGTTGGACGGATCGGCGGAAAAATCCGTGTGATAGGAAAGCCGCTGGGCCGGCCGTTCGCCAAGGCGGGCCGGAAAGGCCGCGTGTCCTTCGGCCGTCCGGGTCATCGGCAGCGGTTTCAGATGGTTCAGCCGATGCATTGGCTGGGAAAATTTCTGGATGCCGAACAGCGGTGTTCGCGGTGTTCCTGTCGGAACCGCCGCATAGGCGCTCTTTGCGAACGGGCTTAGCCCGTTCTTGCAGGCGAGATAGCCGCTTGCAGTGAAGATGCCCCATTTGAGCAACTCTCTTCGGGTGACTTGCCCCTGGTTGAGCGCTCTGACGATTTCGGCGCGGTTTTCTCGCGCAAGTTGTGCTTCTCTCTGCCTGATTCTAGATGCGTTGCTAAAAATATACATTCGACCAGCCCCCAATCAAATGTAATTGACCCTCAACGTAGAAGGGTGAAGCAACCCTACACGCTAAAACCTCAAATAACAAACGTATAACGCGTTTTCACAGACATGTTACAGTAATAATGGAATTAAAATTCTGAGTGGACATTATTGTGTCGGATTAATTCGCGGAAAAGCCCAGACAAATGTCTGTGACGCGGCCGAGCGTATTCGAGCGGAGGCATTTCATCTCTCTGAATGAGCTGAAAAACTTTGGGAGTCGAGTAACGCCTCTCTCAGGCAGGGCTCAGGCAATGACCGGACTGCCGCCTTGAACTTAACGAGGCCGGTGTGGCGTACGGAAAACTCTGGACGCCCGAGAAAGGCTCAAGCGTCACATCGAAAGATTAGCTCGAGGAACCCCATGGTATTGTGAGGGATGGCTGATCGTGCGAACGGTTACCCCATAATTGCGCTGCGGTTCGGCTGTCGAGACCCGGAGGAAGTCCTCCGGGACCGTTGGTTCGAGCTATTGGGTATGGCCCCGTCGTCGCCCAAGACTAGTCCCGCCTCGTGCGGTGGCGGCGAAACCGGATTGGGCGTCACGCGCGAAATGAGAAAGCTCACTGTTGAACCTGGCCGGGCTTTCCATAAAGGGCGCGTGGCCCGTTATCGAATACCACGATGCAGTGGCTGCAGGGCACATGGCCAGAAGGTGCCGCCCCATCGCCGGAAGGACTACCGTGTCCTTTTCACCGTGCGTCACTAGGACCGGCACATCGATCTTGGCCAGCACGTCGTCATTATCGATCTGACGGGCCAGAAGGGCAGCGCGGACCTTCGCGGGCACGACCATGTTCCAGGAAATTGCGGTCTCAAATACCTCGGCTGGCAGTTGCGAATAAGTGCACCCGCGAACGAAATTGCGAATTGCTTCTATGTTGGTTGGAAGATCGTCGCCGGTCGCGCCGATGACATGGTCCAGGAAACCCGAGCCGATCAAGGTGCCGAAGGCTGATTTGTTAAGCGTGACTGCTGCGCCCACAAAGTTGATGCCCGCAACATCAGCGGTTCCATGAAGGCGGAGATAGTCGCAGATGATGAAGCCGGCATAGGACCAGCCGACAAGGATTGGACATCCGAGATCAAGTTGCTTGATGACAGCGGCGACATCGTCGGCCCAAAGCTGAGGTTCGGTATAATTTTCCTCTCCAAGGGGGACGTCCGACATGCCGTGGCCGCGCAGGTCCAGAGCGACGAGGCGAAAATCGTCGGCAAGCGGACTTTCACATTGGTTCCTCCAGCACAGCTGGCTCTGCGACCACCCATGGATGAAGAGGAGGGATGGCGCATCCTGGTTTCCCCACTCGCGAACATGTAGACGTACTCCTTTCCCGCCAGCGACATTGTGAACTTTCATTGTCCTGCCTCCTTGTGAACGTCGAATTCAGAGTGAGGCGTGCGCGTGAGAAAGTGCGTTGAAGGAACCGTTGAAACTGTCGGCCTGGTCGTTGAAACCGCACCACAGGCGCGGTCTGAAATGGCTTCGAGAAGGCAATGGCACTATGCTGTTTTGCAGATGAACTGCCTGAGTTCGCGGACAAACTGCTCAAAGGCGGGTTCGTGTGGAAGGAGAATATGGTTGGCGCTGTCGAGGTCGACAAATCGTGCACCGGGAATGCCGGTTGCAAAGTCCCTTCCGGACCCAAAGGGAACGACAGCGTCATTTCGTGCGTGCAGAACGAGCGTGGGAACTTTTATCTGCGCAAGGAGATCCGAGACGTCGATTTCGCCGAATGCTTCATGGAGGCGGCCGGCATTGCAAGGCGCGACCGAAACGCGCTGCAGTTCATCAAACCAGTCCATCTGAACCTGGTTCGCGCGCGGAATGAACATGGTTGTGAACAAGTGGCGAAAAACCGGGTTGTTCTGGCCCCATCCTTCCCGGATCAGTGCGGTCATTGCCTCATGGGTAGCGATTTCATGGCTGTCGCCTCGCTGCCGCCAGCCTTTCACAAAACCTCCGTAGAGAATGAGGCCCGTCACTCGTTCGGGATGTCGCAGGACATAGGCAACGGAGACGGCGCAGCTTTGAGACACCCCCAGAAGTGTAAAACGTTCGAGACCCGCCGCGTCGACGACGGCCTCCAGGTCAGCGATCATCGCCGCGAACGAGATATCCTCGGCAACCCAGTCCGATAGACCAGTGCCACGTTCGTCATAGCGGATGAGCATCGTTTCTTCCGAAAGAGCGTCAATCCAATGCATCCACACCGGACTTTCCCACTCATACTGGAGATGTGACATCCAATGAGCGGCTCGCACGATCGGTGAACCATGCCCGCACATTGCGTAAGCGATCGTCGTCTGGTCGGATGTCTTGCAGAAGCGAATCTCCTGCGATCTCCTGCTGGACGACAACGCAATTGGCCGTGTATCCCGAGGCTCCGGCCGCGGCTCGGGCAAATCGACGTCGGCTATCTCGGTGGTGAGACGGTTCAGAGCCATTGAATGAACGTGCACGCGCTCGGGGCTATCCTTGAGGCGTCCGATGAGGGTGCGCAGAATGGCCGCGTGCAACCGGAGCGCCTTGTCTCGATGATATTGCCGCCAGGCTTCAAAGCTCGGGCAGTGCGGCAGGGAGAGGCCTTCGAGAAATTCACCACGGAAAGTCGCCGCAAGCGATTCCAGGGTTTCGGTATCCAGGACGCTAAGGTCGGTGGGTCGAAGAGATGCTGTGCCCCTGATGTCCAGGTCAACCGTCTCGAGGCTGAGGGAAACGGAAACGTGGTCTGCATGTAGACGCTCATGACCGTCGGTGTTCACGATGGGTCTGAGTTTGTGGAGGCTCCACCTTAGCGAAGCCCGAGGGTCGTCCGGGACGTGCCAGAACATCTTGCATAGATGATCGCGACGCTGGGGCCTTCCGATGACGGCCAAATAGGCGAGAAGGGCGCGTGTCTTCTTCGACTGCGGTAGAGGCAGAGCCTCTCCGCTTTGGCTGACGTTGAGTTCGCCCAGTACCGCAATTGCTAGATCACCGATCATGTTACACCGACGTGACGGTAGCATTCGGACGTTAGCTTAGAACAATGTCACTGCAGGCGAAATCGGCTTTGATGCTCGATTGAGTTTTCGGTCGTAAGCAAAGGATGAACCGGTCGTTGACCCTTTGGTACCCATCCGTTCGGAAGTCGATAAAGGTCGTCAGTATTGGATCTGCCTGACATCGATGTCGGTTGCAGGGCCCATCCCCGATCACGCATACTTTGGCAGGCGATTGATGATGCGGGCTACTTGGGGGGCTGGCCGCTCCCCTGCTAAGGCGGATCAAAGGATATCGCGTGCTTGGATCTCAAACGATTGACGGTCGGCCGAAGGGGCGCTTTCCTCCCTCGGCCGGGCCAACGCGTGCATAGACCTCGTTGCCACGCATGATGGCGATCTCTTCACCCTTGTTGGCGCGTTCAAGAATCTCGGCGAAATTCTTGCAGGCTTCGCTAATCTTGTAGCTGGTTTGGGGCATCAACGCCTCCGATGATTGAACCGTGCGTTCATGGTACTACGCGTCATGTGTACAATGCGGTTGTACATTTCTCATCAATGGTTTTTACGAAAGAAAAACGGGTTGATGTTGTTGTAGTCGGGCGCTCGAGGATCATCGCGCCCGCGGGTGAAGCCCGAGATAGCTGGTTCGATGGCGAAGAGGCGACGTCTGACTTCATGAACAAACGTGATCAGCCGGCGGTTCAGGAGCGCAAGGCACGATAATTGCAAGGTACGTGCGCGACACGAACACTTGCTTTTTCACCGTAAAAAGTAGTCTGGCGCAGGTCCGCGAAGGGGACGTGGGAAGCTGCCTTTTCAATTCTTCCCGCTGCCGCATAAAAACAGACCCCGCAAACAGGGCGGGGCCGTTCTCATTACTTGTTCAGCGCATCCTTCAGCGCCTTCGCCGGCTGGAAGGTCAGCTTCTTGGCCGCTGCCACCTTGATGGTCGCACCCGTGCCTGGATTGCGAGCCTCGCGCTCGGGCGTTGCCTTTACCTTGAATTTGCCAAAGCCGGGCAGGGACGTTTCGTTGCCGGCGACAGCCGCGCTAGCGATCGAGGCGATCACGGCTTCAACGATTGCCTTGCCCTGAACCTTCGTCAGGCCATGTTCCGCAGCGATCTTGTCTGCGATTTCGTTGGTCGTTGTCATTGCTGTCTCCCAATTTGTTGGTACGAGCATCCCTGCCATCGGCTGCTGGCGCTGTCACTGACGCGCCGCAGCAAAAGCTAGGTTGAGCGCCAGATTTCCACAGCTTCTGATTAAAATTCGTGATCTCAGGCCGCTAGTCTTGCTGACTTGCTCCGTCACAAGATCGGCACAGATCGCCTATGGCCAAGCTTCATCACGGCTCTTGGTGCACTTGAGACTGCCGCAGACAAGCCACTGGTGACATCAATGCAGGTTGCGGCTCGCACACTGCGAGATTGCTTCTGAAATAAGTGCCGGCGGAAGAATTACGTCCGCGGCTTGTTGAGACGCATACGCTCGATGTCTTCGCGAGGGATCCGACATAGATCGTCCTTCGGTACCGATCCTGTGATTGCGAAACGAAACTCACTGTCGAAGTCGTTCTCAACTACCCAAACGACGCGGGAACACCTGGAGGATGACAATTTCCAATCGGCCTCAGTAAACCAATCGAGCTCGTATCGTTCCCGGGATCTGGCGGAGTGACTCGAGTATGTCATTCGCTGTCTGGCCAACACCCTCGACTTCAATAACGACGTAACCCGTGTCGCCGTGCGTCTGCAGGAATTCTCCGACGATGTTAAGTCCGCGCGACGAAAAAATCGTATTAAGGCTGTTCAGGATACCCGGACGATTTTGATGAACGTGGATGAAGCGCGTACCGTTCGGACGGGGTGGAAGTTGAACCTGAGGGAAATTGACGGCGCCCAGTGTCGACCCGATGTCGGAATATTCCACAAGCTTCCTTGCAACCTCCGTCCCGATGCGCTCCTGAGCTTCCTCGGTTGATCCGCCAATATGGGGAGTGAGGATCACATTGTCCAAACCTTGGAGCGGGGTTTCGAAGCGATCCTTGTTTGATGCCGGCTCTGTGGGGAACACGTCGACGGCCGCGCCGGCGAGATGTCCTTCGCTCAAAACCTTTGCGAGTGCTTCAAGATCCACAACTGTGCCGCGGGAGTTATTGATGAAAAAGGCACCCTTTTTCATTCTCCGGAGCTCGGTCTCCGTTATCATATTTTGCGTGGTCTTCGTTTCTGGAACATGCATCGTCACAAAATCGGAGATTTCGAGAAGCTCGCCGAGCGAAGCCATCGATTCTGAATTGCCGTGCCGAAGCCTGTCTGAAGGATCAAAATAGCGGACGTTCAGGCCCATGCTTTCCGCGAGAACACTGAGCTGCGAACCGATGTTGCCATAGCCCACGATCCCCAGAGTTTTCCCGCGTACCTCACGACTGCCCAAGGCGGATTTGTCCCATCCACCTTCATGGGCAGACGCCGACCGTGGGAAAATCCGCCGGGTCAGCATGATAATTTCACCGATCACAAGCTCGGCGACCGACCGCGTATTTGAATAGGGAGCATTGAACACGGGAATTCCACGTCGACGCGCCGCCCCGAGGTCGACCTGATTGGTTCCCACAGAGAAACAGCCGACTGCAATGAGCTTTTTCGCGGAGCTGAAAATTTCGTCTGTCAGATGCGTTCGCGAACGAATTCCGACTATATGGGCCTCGGCTATACGGCTCCTGAGATCCTTGTCATCCAGAGCCTTCGGCAGATGTGTCAGATTGACGTAGCCAGATGACGAAAAGTAGTCCACGGCGCTCTGACTGATTCCTTCCAACAAGAGCACGGAAATCCGATCGCGAGGAAGAGAAAGTTGTCCGGTCAATGAGTTGCTTTCGGTTCTCAAGTTCAAATAGGCCCAGGTCGCTCGTCGGCTGCAAGTGACGGTATATGACTTAGCGACCGTTCAGCAGACGGTGCAATAGAAAACTCAATTCCCTCCGCGGACATGGGCCCTCGCTGCAGCAACGATAAGACCCTGCTGGACGTTCTGGATAAAAAGAACGTGGTGATCGAAAACAAGAACCGCGAGAACGAGGAGCTGCTGCTGAACGCGTTGCCCGCGCCGATCGCCAACCGACTGCGCGGCGGCGAGGAACGGATCGCCGACGGGGTCGCCGAAGTCACGGTCACCTTTGCCGACCTGGTTGGCTTTACCGAGCTTTCATCCAAGACGCCGCCGCATGATGTCGTGACAATGCTCATGGCTCTTCACCCGTTTTGACGCTGCAGCGTAGAATCTCGGCATAGAGAAGATCAAGACCGTCGGCGACGCCTACATGGCGATTTGCGGTCTACCCGAGCCTGTACCCGATCACGCCGAGCGCATGGCCATTCGCATAATCCATATCAGCCGTGAGCACGCGTTGGAGCACAAGACGTCCCTGAAGCTCAGGGTCGGGATCAACAGCGGCCCGGTCGTGGCCGGGGTCATCGGCAAGAGCAAGTACATTTAAGACTTGTGGGGTGACACGGGTGAATCTCGCGAGCCGAATGGAGCTGCGGGCATTCCCGACTCTGTTCAGGTGACGCGCACCGTTTATGAGCTGCTCCGAGGCCAGTTTGTTCTTGAGGCGCGAGGCGCGATCGAACGTCAAGGGCAAAGGGAAAGTGGAGACCTGGCTCCTCGGGTTGTAGGCGGGCAAAGCGCCCCTTAACGGTCAGGCGACCCCTCGCGGAACAGATTCACGCGCGACTTGAGAGGCGCGTCGGCCACGAAAGTGTCTGCTGGCCTCTTATCACCGTGGTCGGGAACCGCAAACGACGAACTCTGGCAAGTCCGCTGTCCGAACTGATCGATCAGCTGTTTCGCGGATAGTGGACCTTGAGGACAGTCCGACGGAAAGGGCGCCCGCGCGGTTGCGTTCACGCTGAAGGAGTTGCCCGCCCGACATCGCGCCGCGAGGACATTGCGAGAGGGGGCGGCGGGAGCTTCTCGCGCGGGTCGCGTTTGCCCCCCCCCATGAGCCTGTAAAAAAAGTGGCGCCTCCAGGTATTTGGAGGCGCCGGCTCAAGCAGTTGTGCTGACTTGCCCACAGGTCAATGCAGGGGTGGCGGCTGCTTCACGATTTGGCCGCCACGGCCCGCTGTGCGCGATATTCCACGGTTGGTAGTCCGCCCCAGCCCCAGTCGCCCAGGTCGACTTCCTCGATTAGCACGTAGGTCGATTCAAGCGGCTTGTTCAGGACGTCGAGGAGCACCTGGCTGACGCCCTTGATGATGGCGGCCTTTTCTTCCGATGTAACCGAGTTGCGCTCCGGTGTGGTCCCCTCACGGGTGACCTGTACAGTGACGATAGGCATTGCAGTTTCCTTCTCTTGGTTGGATTTGAACGTTGCTCGACTGGAACCGCGGAGACGGTCTCCCCGGTTCGCGGGTTGTCTGTTCGGGAGTTCACCAGCGGCCGGCGTTCGCGCCGCCATCGACGTGGAGGATTTCGCCGGTGACGAAGCTCGCCGCCTCAAGGTAGAGGACGGCATCGACGACATCGCGCGTTTCGCCCATCCGGCCGACCGGAACCAGGGTCGAAAGCGCTGCGTGCTTTTCTTCCCGATGCATCGGCGTCTTGACGATGCCCGGCGATACCGCATTGACGCGAAGGCCGCTCTTTGCGTACTCGATCGCCAGCTCCTTGGTGGCCGCGTTTAGCCCGCCCTTGGTCAGGGAAGCGAGGGCAGCTGGCACACCGGCGATCGGCTGATTGACGAGGCTGGTGGTAATCGTGACAACGTGGCCGGAGCCCTGTTTCAGCATTTCGGCGATTGCGCGCTGCGTGAGGTGAAAGAAGCCGGCGACATTCACGCTCATGTTGTGGTCATAATCTTCCTGGGTGAATTCCGTGAAGGGCTTCATCAGGAAAACGCCGGCATTGTTCACCAGTGTGTCGATGCGGCCGAAGTGCTGGAGCGCCTCACGGACGACGCGCTCGGCAGTCTCGCTCTTGCCGATGTCGCCGGGGACAGAGAGGATGCCGCTGTCAGAGCTCGGCTCGACCGATCGGGAGGTGGCGACGACGCGATAATTCCGATCACGGTAGGCTTGAACCAGGGCGGCGCCGATACCTTGCGACGCGCCGGTGATGATGGCGACCTTCTGTTCATTGCTCATGGGGTTAGTCCTTTTTCAATTGCAACGGCGCTTCGTTTGCATCCGTCCTGCGCCCTCGGCGTTGGTGCATTAGACCTAGTCCCATCCGGCTTTAGAGAGAATTGTTACGTGTGGGCGATCACTCAACCGAAAATCGGCATAATCATTCTCCTGCCGCCATATCCGCAAACTCGAGAGGCGACACGCCGCCGCGCGCATACTGCAAGAGGGAGCTTGAGAAGAGCAACGTCCGTAGGGTGCTGCCAATCTCGAGATGAATGTTCCCTGAGCCTCTTGATTGGGTCGCAACGCTGTTCGAGCTGATATAGTCCTGGTAGCGGTAGGTTGGGCTGAAGTGCAAAGGAGTGATGTTGGAACGGGCCGCATCAAGAGTCACCGGAATGCTAAGGCGATCGGCGATGTCGAGTTTGATCAACCCTCAACCATGCCGGCGCGAGTGCGCCGATGTCGCGGGGGGCGGAGCCAATGACGATTATGAGCTGCCCAACACCGTGGTTTTTATGCGAATAGGTCTGATCGAGAATTGAAAATGGATGTGGCGTGACACATTCGTCGAAGAACCAAGAAAGAACCGGCACGTGGCTGAATTTCCAAGCAAGGCTAAAGTCGTAATCATCGGTCTCGGCGGCATCGTTGGCGCCTCGATCGCGCATCACCTGATCGAGCGTGGCTGGGACGACATTGTCGGCATCGACAAATCGGGTATTCCGACTGACATCGGCTCGACCGCCCACGCCTCCGACTTCTGTTATACCACCAGCCACGACTATCTCTCGGTCTGGACCACCCAATATTCGATCGATTTCTACGAGAAGATGGGCCACTACTCCCGCATTGGCGGCCTTGAAGTCGCTCGCAAAGGCGATGACTCCTGGATGGAGGAGATCAAGCGCAAGCTCTCCTCCGCCAAGGCCTTCGGCACCAACGCCCGCTACGTCTCGCCCGCAGAGATCAAGGAAATGTTCCCGCTGATCGAGGAAGATCAGGTTCAGGGCGGCATGTTCGATCCCGACGCCGGCCTCGTCATCCCACGCTCGCAGACGGTTGCCGGCAAGCTGGTTGATACAGCCGAGAAGTCCGGCAAGCTCAGGATGTTTGGCAACACGCCGGCCCAGTCGCTGATCGTCGAAGGCGGCCGCATCAAGGGCGTCGTCACCCATCGCGGCACCATCATGGCCGACCACGTCATCGTCTGCGCGGGCCTCTGGGGCCGCCTGATCGCCGAGATGGTCGGCGAGGACCTGCCGGTCATGCCGGTCGATCATCCGCTGACCTTCTTC
>Ga0209051_1001445_pt1 | contig 20223 bp, 21 predicted proteins | sample AraplaCvi_mMS_r2_2_FD_184286 | JGI IMG/M metagenome (GOLD analysis project Ga0209051, IMG submission 184286) | Arabidopsis root microbial communities from North Carolina, USA - plate scrape MF_Cvi_mMS_r2 (SPAdes) (version 2) | ecosystem: Host-associated > Plants > Roots > Endosphere | place...
GCCCCGATCGCCTGCGCGATCGCCCCGGCCCCCAGGAAACCGATCTTCACACGTATCCACCCTTCGTTGGTCCAACGGTCAGACAGCGCGTCCGCGCCGACAAGACAGCTCGGGCCGGTGCCGCCTACCGCTTCGGTAGCGCCAAATACGCGGCAGCGCAGGCGATCGCCTCAGACTGGCGGTAACGAGCCCATCGGTATCTGCGCAGCCTCCGCCGCGATTCCGCGTCCATCCGTGTTCTATAACAATGTTGATAAAACTACATCGCGGTGACGGTATCAGCTCGATGGGGAGTGCGGACGTTCAGTCTTCTCGTCGAGATCGACTCGAGATACGGTCGCTGCGAGAGTGGATGGAAGTCAGCTGCGTGTGGACCGGCGTCGCGGCTGCGGCCATGCGCGGAGCGCGACGTCTGCGGCGGCGCGCATGGCGTCGGGGTCAACGCCATCTCGCGCAATCGAGGACAAACCGCGTAATACGACGTCGATGTAGTCGGTCAACGCGTCCACGCTGAAATCCTCGGGCAGATCGCCGTCGTCGTAGGCCTGTTGCATCCTGGCCCTGATGGCGACACGCCCGAGCAGGCGCTCATCGATGAGAACGGGGTCGGAGATGACGAAACACCCACGGGGCCGGGTATCGCTCCCGTACTCGCGGATGGCGATCTCGAGGATCTTCGCGAACACGGCGCGCGAAGTGCGCTCCAGCAGAGCCGGGGGGACGACCCTCGTGGATGAACCCGTGTACGCGGCGACGGCCTCGTCGAAGAGTTTCTTCTTACCGCCAAAGGCGTTGTACAGACTCGGCGCCGAGATGCCCATCGCCTCGGTGAGGTCACGGACGGTGGTGCGCTCATAACCCCTCTCCCAGAACAGGTGTAGAGCCTTGACCAACGCCTCGGCGCGGTTGAACTCGGGCGGACGTGCCATCTGCCCATCCTATGGGTCCAAGCGGGCTCGGGACCCCAGCTCCGCTGGCGTCGGAATCGACACGGCTGTGTGCTCGAAGCTCGATTCGAGCACATCCCCAAGTGGTCGTCGACGATCCGTTGTGGGGACGGGCTCCAGCTGATAACTTTTCGCTGGTGCAGTTCTGTTCACATTGCTATAAAACTGACCGCCATCCATCGGTGGCGTTGAAGGACGTCGACGCGTGATGGCTGCGGATTCGACTTCGCGTCCCGTTGTCGTCGTCGGGGCGACGGGCCAGCAGGGCGGGTCAGTCCTGGGAGCGCTGTTGGACGCCGGAGTGCCGGTTCGGGCGGCGGTGCGTGATGTCTTGGCGCCCAAGGCATTGGAGGCGGCACGCCGCGGCGCAGAGGTCTTCGTGGCCGATCTTGGTTCAGCGGAGTCACTGCATCGCCTGTTCGACGGCGCCTCGGCAGCCTTCGCGATGACCACCTTTTCGGGACCCGCGGGAATCGAGGGGGAGGTCGAGCACGGAAGGATGCTCGCCGAGGCCGCATCGAAAGCCGACCTGCCGTTCATGGTCTACAGCTCGGTCGGTGGCGTCGAACGCGGCAGCGGCGTGCCGCACTTCGAGAGCAAGTACCGCATCGAGCAGTTTCTGCGCGACGTGGTGCCCGTGGCATTCGTCCGGCCGACCTTCTTCATGGAGAATCTGCTGTCGATGGTGCGGCGATCCGGAGAGGCCGCCGTCTTGTCGATGCCACTACCCAAAGACATTGCCCTGCAGATGGTCTCGGTTCGAACCATAGGTGCGGTGGCCGCGGCGCTGCTAATCAGCCCTCCTACGCCCGACTCGGCCGTCGAGATCGCCGACGACGAACTCACAGGCGAACAGATGGCGGCGAAGATCGCCGAGCGCTTCAACGTCGCGACCCAGTATCGGGAGATACCGCTGAGCTCGTTGGCCGACGATGCCGATCAAAGCGCCATGTGGCACTGGTTCACCCGACTGCCGGCATATCAAGCCGACTTCACTCGTACGCGTGAACTGACCGGCCACCACGACGATCTGTCCACGTGGTTGACCCGACAGCAGCTGGACTAGGGCTGGGCTCCGGACAGTCGAGACAGCAGTGCATGGAGCCGTGAGAGTTCGACAACCGAGGTACGAAGGGGCAGAGGAAGATCGATGACGAGGCGTGATGACTATCTGTCCCTCTACAACTCCTACCTCGGATACTGCAACGAGCATGACTTCGCCGCAATGACGACGTTCTATGCGCCGATCATCCAGATCAACGGCGTTCCCACGGATGCGGGCGAGGTCACTGCGCAATTTGCTCCGTTGATAACCGCGTTCCCCGACTGGCGCTGGGAGGTGCGGCACCTACTCGTGGACGGTGACGACATCGTGGTTCACTTCACGGTCACCGGCACCCACCGCGGAACGTTTCGTGGGCAAGAGGCAACCGGTCGACAGGTGAGCGTCGCCGAATTCACCCTGTACAAAGTGAAGGACGGCAAATTCGCCGAGGTTTGGGACCTCCTCGATACGGACGCGATCATCCAGCAGGTCGGTTGAGGCACGCACCCGGAGTGTGACGATCTGGAGCCTCGGGAACTCGAAGCGTTCGTAGCGGTGGCCACCGAGCTGATGGGTCGGGCGACACTCGGGTGACCAAGGAACTGCTGCACGCCACGCGAGCCAGCGGACGCTTACGGAGCGCTGGCATTCGGTCGTAGTTTCCTGGCGAGCGGCTCAGTAGAGATTTGACCCACACCGAAGGAAGGCGCGAGAGTGATGCCATGAGGACGATCGCACACCGTCGCACGGCAGTCGTCGGCTTGGCCGTCTTCGCGTTGATCACCGTGGGCTGCAGCAATGGCAGGAGCGTCGATGCGTCGGCGCCGCCGGAGGTCGGGTTGATCGCCACCTCTGAGACCCAAACCCCGCCCGCCGAAGTGAAGCTCATCGGCGAGAGAGACGTCGAGGTGACGCTGACCGGTCCGATTGCGGCCAAGTACGCGTCGGCAACCGAGATTCAGCGGCAGGCTCTCGGCAAGCCGCTGACGGGTGACCGCAATGCGGGAGCACGGGAGAGCGGTGTGGTGTTCCAGCAGTTCCAGGGCGGCGTGATCACTGCCAAGAACGACCAAGCCAGCACCCCTGGATACATCACCTGGGGCAGGATCCGAGAGGCCTGGAATGTTCCGCGCGACCCAGAGGGCGTGCCTGCGGTCACCGGCGACAACGGCTCGGTGGGTCCGCTGGGCGCGCCCACCAGCGACGAGAACGCCGTCGGCGATCTCCTCGTGACGACCTTCGAGCACGGCAAGATCGAGTACGACGCGAAGACGGACCAGGTCGAGGTGACGGTCGACGGCAAGACCGTTCCTTCAGGGCTCTGAGGAACACAGCGCCGGTCTGCGCGTAACCGCTGTCCGGCGGGCTTCGCTGCTTCCTTCTTGTCCTTTCCGCCGCGCCTAGCGCCGATTTCGCTCTTGTTACCCTTTTCCATGCCACGAAGAATGAGCGACGAACACATTGAGGCGTTTCTCGACAGCCGCCCGGGCTGGGCGGCACTGAGCACCGTCGACGAGGACGGATTCCCGCACACGGTGCCGCTGGGTTACTTTCGCCTTGGCCGCGACATCGTGATGGGTGTGCGGGACGGGACACGCAAGGTAGCCAACGTCGAGAGCAACCCGAACGTGAGCATCATGCTCGAAGACGGCTCGAGCATGGCCGACATCCGGGGAGTGATGATCCAAGGTCACGCCCGCATCGTCCGCGAACGAGGCGAAGCGCTCGAGCTCGCCAGAGAAGGTGCCCGGAGGCGCGGGATGCCCGAGTCCGAGTGGCCCACCGAACCGAGACCCGGTGCCGCCTACATCCGCACGACACCGGTCAGAACGTTGTCCTGGGACTACTCGAGTTCGACGCCAGACCAGGCTTAGCTCGACCGGGGTTCGCGCGGTGCAACGCCGGTAGAGTCTCCCGCGCGACCGGGGCGCGAAAACGGGATGCTTCTGGCGTTGCTCGTGTCTACGGTCTGTGAGATGACGGTGGTTAGGAGACGATGACCTCCGCCTCGACCATGACCGCGCGGTGAGCACGGCGGTCGAAAGGGCCTGTCTGACCGACGATGTCGAGAAGGCTGGTGGGGTCGAGACACTCATCCTTCTTGCCGACGACATTTCAAGCGCACTCGACGCGTCCACCGAAACTCGATTGTGGGAAGGCCTGCGCGCACACCGCATTACGGTGATCGGGGCGACTTCCAAGCGCGCGGCCCTGGCGCATGCCGACAAGGTCGTGGTTCTGGTCGACGGTCACGTCGTGGCGGTTGGACCGTGGGCCGATTTCGCGAGCTCGTGGGGACACCTCGCGGGTTGAGGATCGGCATCCGGGCGTGAAGTGATCACCCCCTCTAGGCCTCAGCAACGGGGACTCGACCTGCAGGCCGCACCTGCGGCACGCGGCAATTGACCTGCCAGCACGTGTTGCCCACCGTTTTCGGACGCCCGCCGCCCGCCACCCGCCGCCACCGGCAAACGTCTATTCTGACGACAATGGATGTGCACGAGACGGTCGCGGTTCGCCTCATCGGTGAGGTACGGGTCGTGCACGGCGGGTATGTCGTCCACCCTCGGGTGGTCGGTGGTGCCCGCTGCGTGGAGGTCCTCGCCTATCTGGCGGTGAACCGCAATCGCGAAATCCCGCACGACGAGCTGGCCGCCCTCCTCTGGCCGAAGAACCGGCCTCAGTCCTGGTACGCCGCGTTGCGCGGCATCCTCTCCCGAGTTCGCGACACCATGGAGTTGGCGTCGATACCCCCAGGCAGCGTGCGGTCACGTGGTGGCTACGTCCGGTTGTCGCTGCCCGACGGACTGGTCACCGACATCGAGTTGGTCCGGCGCTACTGCGCCACCTCCGGTGGCGATCTGACCACGTCGGTAGCGGATGCGCGGCGTGCGCTGGCCATCACTGCCGAACCCGCGTTGGTCGGCGCCGCCGAAGCGTGGGCGGACAAAGTGCGTGCCGACGTGGAGCAACTACGCCGACGGGCCTTCGAGATCGACGCTACCGGGTCGTTGTTGCTGGGCGAACCAGGCCGCGCCATCGCTTCCGCAGAGGGCCTGCTGGCTCTCGACCCCTTGCGTGAAAGCGCCTACCGGACGGTGATGAGCGGGTACTTGTCCCTCGGTGAGCGTGGCCAGGCTCTGCAGGTCGCCGCCCGGTGCCGCCAGGTCCTCGACGAGGAACTCGGGGCCACGCCGTCAGCCGAGACCGAAGCCCTCTACCTTCAGATCCTTCGAGCCGGCGAGCCCGGTCCTGCGGCGCCGCGGAAGCCCGCCGACGGCGACGACTTCGTCGGGCGCGGACCCGAACTGCAGACCATCACCGACGCCATCGGTCGCGCCGACCGGGGGCGCGGCCAGTTCGTGGTGGTCACGGGTGAGGCCGGAAGCGGCAAGACGACGCTCGCACTCGAGATCGCGAGACGCGCCAGCACGGCCGGGGCTCGTGTTCTGTTCGGTCGGTGTAGTGACGACGCTGTCGTGCCGTTCGAGCCGTTCGTCGAGGCGGTCGGTCGGGAATTGGACGTGCTGGGCGTGTCCGAGACGCGCGAGTGGTTGCGGCACAACGGAACCGACATCCTCCGTCTCGTACCCCACGTGGCGCGGCGCTTGGGGGAGACGGCACCGGCTGGGCCAGAGGTCGACGAGCGCGCTGTCATCATGACCGCGGTTCTCGACTGGTTGACCTCGTCGATCGGTTCGGGACCGACGCTCTTGATCATCGACGACCTGCACTGGTCGTCGGCCGCCACGCTGGGGGTCTTGCGATATCTGATTCACGCATCCGAGCAGACCCGACTGTGCGTGGTCGCCACGGTCCGCGACGAATACGTCGACGATGCCGACCTCAGGGCGACGCTGTCCGCGCCGTCGCGGACCAGCGGAGTGCAACGTCTTCATCTGGGAGCGCTCAGTCTGGCCGAGGTCGGCGCGTTGGTCGACGCTGCCGACACCACGCTTGATCCGACCACGCTCTACGAACGCACCCACGGCCTCCCGCTGTTCGTGGTCTCGCTGATCAACTCGAACGAGTCTGGTTCCGTCGAGACGTTTCCCGCGTCGGTAGCCGAGTCGGTGACACAGCGCGAACGGCTACTGCCGCCTGCCGCGCTCGCCCTGTTGCAGCTGTGTTCGGTGGTGGGCATGGCTGCGCCGCGTCCCGTGTTGCGCACCCTTGCAGACGATCTCGACGACGTCGCGTTCGCCGACGCCCTCGACGTGTTGGTCCGCAACCGGTTGGTGACGGAGACGCCGTCGGGCGCCGAGATTCGGATGCGCCATCCCCTGGTACAGGAGGCGGTCTACGCGGGCATCAGTGGCGGTCGTCGATCGCAGTTGCACACCCGCGTGGGGCTAGTGACGGAACGGCTCGGTGGCGCCTCGGCCGCAGATGACTACTCGCGGCTCGCCTACCACTTCAGTCGAGGTTTGGATTCCGAACGCCCGCGCGCAGTTGAGTTTTCCCGAAGAGCCGGTGACAGCGCGATGTCCATCGGCGCCTACGAGGACGCCGTCGTGTTCTACGGGAGCGCAATTGAGCAGCTGCTTCCGCACGGTGATTCGGCGCAACGCTGTCGTGTGCTCGTCGATCTCGGTCGGGCGCAACGCAAGGCACGCGACCCGGCCTTTCGCCCAACCCTGTTCGAGGCGGTCGCGATGGCCAAACGACTGGGCGACGACGACTTGCAGGTGACCGCGACACTGGCCAACGACCAGCCGGGCATCCTGTACGCCCACCTTCATTCGGATCATGAACGCATCGAGACCCTCTACGACGCGCTGCACGTCCTCGAATCGGATGGACACGGTGACGAATCATCCGCCGCATTGTTGCTGGCGCAGTTGGCAATCGAGCTCGTCTGGGTGGCGGACTCCGCCGCACTGCGCGACCTGCTCACCCGCTCCATCGGGTCGGCGCGAGTCAGTGGCGACCGGGATGCGCTCGTCGCCGCCCTGTTCGCGGTTCTGGTGGTTCTGCGGGTACCGTCGTGCTCCGAGTTTCGCAGAGCCGCACACATCGAACTGATGGCGTTGCTCGACGAGTCGCCGTCGCGACGGGTCGATTCCCTGATGTCGGTGTGGATCGCACGCAATCAGATCGAGTACGGACATCTCACCGCCGCCGCGCGCACCCGCTCGACCCTGACCGCGGCGCGCGTCTCGCGCGATCCCGAGCTGGCTTGGTTGGTCGGCAACATCGATTTCGCGATCGATCTGGCCGCCGGGCGCCTCGAGCAGTGCGATGCAAAATTCGATGCGTTGCAAGACATTCCCGAATCGCCTGCGGTCTCCTATTCATATGGGCGCCTGATGGGGCAGCTGTTCACGCTGCGGGCGTTGCGCGGTGACATGGGTAAGGTCGTGGCCGCGGCGGAGGGCATCACCGAACGCTTCGACGTCGCCGTCTACCGCCCAATTCTGGCGACCGCGCACGCCGACGTCGGAGACCTCGACGCCGCGGTCGAGCTCGTCGGCTGGTACGACCGGCGACGCATCGACGAAATCCCGGTCAACAACCTGTGGTTAGGGACGATGGCAGCGATCGGCCGGGTGGCCGCGCAGGTGTGCAACATCGAGGTCTGCGCCGTCATCTACGACCTCCTCGCCGACTACCCGGGTGAGAACACGGCATCATGGGCGTCGGTCTACGGCGTCGTCGACCATCACCTGGCCGAGTTGGCGATCGCCCTGAGCCGCTACGACAGGGCCGCCGCACATCTCGACGACGCCTTCGCCGAGCACGAGCGGCGCGGTTTCATGGGATGGCTTGCCGAAACCGCTTACCTGGCTGCCCTATTGGAGACCAGACGGGACGGGCAACCGTCGGGCGCGGCCATAGCGCGCGCCCAACTCCTTGCCGACGACGTCGGTGCGACCGCCGTTCGGCGACGCATCGACGCCATCGCCACGACCTAGAGGATGTTGTCGGTGAAGGGCGGCAGCCAACCGGGCTCGTCGGGCAGCACGGTGTTGGGTGCCACTGGGTAGGTCTCCTGATCGTCGACGGACTCGGGAGTCCAGTGGCCGTCACAGTCGACTATGTGGTTGTCCGACAAGCCGTCGCCGGCGTCGGAGTAGGAGTTTTGGAGGCACGACTTCGAGCTGTAGAAAGCCGGGGTCCAAATGGTACGGGTGCGTTGCCACGTGCCGTCCGGCTGCTGAGGGCCGTCGCAGACCTTGCGGCGCTCCATGCCGAAGGCTCCCCAGTGGATGGTTTCGCATCCGACGCCGGGGCCGGGGGTGAGGCCCGGGTCGGCGTGGCCGACGGCGGGGGCGCCCAAGGCGATTAGCGCCGAAGCGGCGGCCAGAATGGCTCCGTGTGCGGCGCGGCGCGTCCGGTTGAAGGTGGTGTTCATTGCAGATCCTCATTCATCGTTGGTCGTTCGCGAATCGGTGTCGGTGGGTGGTCAGCCGTTGCCGGCGAGAGCGTTGAGCTTGCGGCCCTTCACGTAGACCTCGGCGATGGAGCTTTCGCGGAGTCCCATGAGCAGGGCGAACAGTGTTTGGTCGCGGGCCAGTTCGGCGTCCTCGGCGCGATAGGCGTTGTCCAGCAGGCCCTTGAGGGCGTCGGCCGGTTCGACGACGAGGAAGTCGGCTTCCTTGCCGGTGTCGAAGTTGCCGAAGCGGTTCTCCATGTCCAGCGCTCGTGCCCCGGCCAGCGTGCCGACGAACAACATTTCGGCCGGATGCATGGACACTCCGTCGTCGCCCGGTTCGGTGATGTGCTGCTTGAAGGCGTCGCCGAGGACGCGGGGGATCAGCCACTCGTCGCCGCCACCGAAGTCGGTGCCCGAGGAGATGTTCACCCCCGAGGCCACCGTGCGCTTCCACGGCATCGTGCCCGAGCCAAGGAACAGCTGGGATACCGGGCAGTGCGAGATCGACGTGCCGGTTTCGGCCATCCGTTCGAGTTCGACGTCCTGGCAGTGCACGCAGTGCGCCAGGATGGTGCGCTTGCCGAGCAGGCTCTTGCCGCCGACCTGCGATCCGGGCAGGAACTTCCCGTCGTAGGTGTCGAGGTACGAATCGACCTCGTAGACCTCCTTGGTGGTGTCGACCTCGCCGGTGCCGGGCCGGTTGTTCTCGTTGAGGTGGCTGTGCACGTAGACACCGCGATCCTTCACCTCGTCGTACAACTCGCCGAGGTTCTTGAGCGTCTCGGTGGTCACCGACAGCGCGAACCGGGGGACGATCGCGACGTGCAACAGCGCGGTGTCGACGTCGCCGGTGTCGGCGGCGTGCCACTTGTCGATCTCTGCGCGAGTCAGGCGGATCGCCTCGTCCTCGGTCGTGATCAGCGGCTGCGCGGTCTCCCCGCCCACCGTCTGGATGCCGCGGCCGCTGACGACCCGCAGCCCGGCCTCCTTGGTGCGCTCGAACAGCGCGTCCTGGGCATGTGGGAATGCCGAACCGAACACCATCGCCGCGGTGGTACCCACGGCAATGCGGCGGTTGCAGAACTCGACCGCGGCCGCAGCGGCGAAGTCGGGGTCGGCGAACTTGCTCTCCGACGGGAAGATGCACAGGTTGAGCCATTCCAGGAGCTGGCCGCCACCGTAGGAGTCCCCGGCGTAGGTCTGCGGGAAGTGGATGTGGGTGTCGACGAACCCGGGCAGCAGGAATCCGCCGCTGTGGTCGTTGACCGGCGCGGAGGCGTATTCGGCCGGCAGGGAAGCCTTCTCGCCGCAGTAGACGATGGTGCCGGCGTCGTCGACGACCAGCGCACCGTCGGGAATGGATACCAGGGCCTGCGCGGCCTCGGTCACCAGTGGGTTGCCGGCGATGTGGAACACGTGCCCCAGATGGACCTGCGTCATGAACTCTGCTCCCTTGTTGATGGTGAAGAATTATCTGTGCTGCAGTGGCTTTCGAGCCGTCCGACGACTCCGGCAGTGGGCCAAGCCTGCCGTACCCGTGGCGAGGGGTATGCCCGGTGATCGGTGGACGAGGCGGGGGAATTCACTCGTCCCCCGGTCGGTGGAACGGTGACGTACGGAGTTGGCGTCATCACGTGAAATGCTCCCCGTTCGATGGCGATGAATCCGTAATGGAAACCGAAGAATTGGCGGCGCGACGACTGCCGGTGGCCCACAGGAGCAGCGCCAGCGCTGCGACCCCGCAGACGACGTAGAGCCAGCCCAGTGTGCTCTGGTCGTCCTCGGGCAGCACACCGACCGCGGCCAGTGCGACGCTGACCATCAGATAGCAGCCGGCGCTTGCGATACCGCCGACCAATCCGAGGTTCTTGGTGAACAACCCCAGCGCCAGGCCGTACATCTGCGGGCACAGCACCCCGCAGCCCGCCAGCGCCAGCGCCGCACCGACCGTCAACGCCCAGGCATCGATCCCGATCGTCAGCCCGGAGACCACCAGCACGGCGGTACCCGCACCGAACAGAGCCAGCGCACTGAACGCCAGCTTCCTGGTGCTGGTGCGCACCGCGAAGTAGCCACACGCCAACTCGCCCAACAAGTTCGCCGCCCCGACGGCCAACGCGATGGCGCCATAGGCGGCGGGAGGGAAGCCGAGCTGCTCTTGATACAGGAACGGGCCGGCGACGCCGAACGCCAACTGTGCCGAGGCGAGCAGCCCGAATACCACCACGAAACATCCGAACACGGGATTGCGGACGGTCTGGGCCACGGCACGCGAGGTGGCGCGTACCGCGATCGGAGTCCGGTTGGTCTCCACCAGGGTTTCGGGCATCACCGCGATCACCAGCCCGAAGACCAAGGCCGCGAGCACCGCGACCAGAGCGAACACCATCCGCCAGGACATGAACTGCACCAGCACACCGCCGACGGCGGGGGCGATCACCGGCGCAAGCCCCCACGCCGCGCCGAGGATGCCCGACACGGACGTGAGCTTGGCGCCGCGAAAGCAGTCCGCTGCAATGGCATACGACAGCACCATGCAGGCACACGCCGCCAGGCCCTGCAGGAACCGGGCAACCAGCAGGAAGCCGACACTGGGCGCGATCGCGCACAGAATGCTGGTGGTAACCACGACCGCCATGCACGTCAGCAAGACCCGTTTGCGGCCCCACGCGTCGGCCATCACCCCGACCGGGATGAAGCCGATCGCCAGCCCCAACATGTACACCGTGACGGTGGCCTGCAGCGCTGCCGGCGTCGACGTGAGGTCGGTGACCATCTGCGGCAGGGCGGGAGTGTAGACGTCCAGCGGGATCTGACTCAGCGGGATGACGCACAGCAAGATCGCGACGAGGTGGCGGGGCGCACGCGGCTCGGCCGTCACGGCAGCGTCCAGAACTTCACCGTGACGAGGTAGAAGATCACCGCCCACACCGCGTTGACGGCCAACACCAACGCGAAACCCTTGATGTTCGTGAGCGGTTGGCGGGCGTTCTTCGACGGCGAGATCCAAAACCGCAGGAGCGGATTGCCGTAGAACGGCATCGTCACGTAACTCATCACGAAGCTGGACAACAGATTGCCCACCAACATGCCCAACCACAGCGGCATACCCAGCGGCGCCGTCAACAACGTCAAGAACACCACGGTGGGATAGAGCCCCATCCACACCGCAATCGAGGTCTTGAAGTCCGACGGCGGCGGTGCATCGGTGTTCCCGTAGTCGAACCAGTTGCCGAACGAGTGGTCGATCCGGCGCAGGGTGAAGTCGGCGAACCGCTTGTCGGCCAACAACTGCTGGCGCTCCGCCGACGTCAGCCACGCGTCGAGATGCTCGGCGGTGTCGAACTTGTAGGAGATCGTCCACTCGTCCTGAACGCCCTCCACCGGGCGGAAGATCTCCGAGCCACGGAACCCGGCGAACCGGCTTTCGGCGTCGTCGATGTCGGCCTGCCACGCCAAGAAGTCCTCCACCTGATCAGGAGCGACCCGATGGCTGACCACCACGGTGACCAGGGTGTCGTCGACCCTGCTGTCCCGAGCGATCACTTGCTGCGTGCCGGGGCCGTCGAACAGATTAGCCCCGCGGTCCAGAAACTCCTGACGCGTCGCGCTGTTGACCCACTTCTGCATGTTGGCCACCGAGTCGAACTGGTAGACCACCACCCAGTCGGTCTGATCCCCGCTGGGCCTGCGCAACTCCACGCCACGAAACCCCGGGTATCGCGCGGCCGCCGAGCCCAGCTTCTTCTGCCACTGGAGGTAGTCCTCCTCACGACCGGGTCGCACTCGTTGACCGATGAGAAGCGTTGCCGCACTTGCGACGTCCTGTGTCACTTCGATCTCCTAGAGTGGGTAACCGGTGAGTACACCGGCCGGGTCGTACCGGTGGCGCAGGGTTCTCAGTCGAGGCAGGTTGGCCCCGAAGGCCGCCTCGATCTCCCGTTCCGTCTCCTCGAATCCGGGACGCACCTCGACGCTGTAGACGCCGATGGTGTCGGCGGCGAGCACATCGAGGGTCTGCCGCGCCCAGGCGTGGCAGGCGTCGCCGTCCGCCGCGTTGGACCAGATGGCGTTGAGCGGGATGTTCCATTCCCCCGCCCGGCCCCGGAACGCGGTGTCAGCGTCGGCGACATCGGCCAGTGCACCACCGGTGTGCTGGAAGTCGATGCGGCACAGCGCTGTTGGTGCGCTTCGAATCGCCTCTGTCAAACCCTCGGCGACGGTGCCGCCGAGGGTGGGCCCGGTGAACACCGACTTGCCGTAGAACCAGCCGCGGTCGGCGCAGGGTTCCGGTAACCCGATCGGGGCGGGCTCTTGGCCCGCCGGGCCGGGGATCGCGAACTCGGGCAGGCCGTCGAGATAGCGTCCCGTGGTCTCGGACCTGAAGAGGGGAGCCGTGGCAGAGGCGTCGGCCACCTTCGAGGTCGCGGCGCGGGCAATCTCGACGTCACCGGGATCCTGGCTACGGCAGGCCGTGTAGATCAACAACACCGGCTCGTCGGACCCGTCCCGATACCCGAGCACTCCGCCCATCGTGATGTGTCGCGGCAATCCCGGCGCCACGTCGAAGTAGGTGACGAGCGCGTCCGTGCCGGTGAGAAGTCGGTCGACGAAGACGGGGCCCTGCTCGTGGGTGCGCAGCGTCGCCGACGTCACGACGCCGAACGCCGGGGCGCACCCGCGCACCGCCCACCACAGTTCGGCCTCGTCTCCGATGCTGGCCTCCGACAGGGTGACGGTCTCGCCGCCGGGCAGCACCAGTTCGAGTTCGACGAGGTGGTCGAGGGTCAGGCCGAACTCGCGGGTGAGGTACCCCACGCCGCCTCGGGTCACCAGACCGAGACCCGCCAAGCCCACGATCCCCACCGGGATCACACGGCCGGCGTCGGAGATCGCCGCCAACGCGGTTCCCACCGTGGCGCCACCCCGAATCCTGACTCGATCACCCTGGGCCAGTGCGTCGCCCATGTGAACCGACAGGTCGATCATCACCGCACAATCGTCGACGCAGAGGGAACTCAGGCCACCCCCACGGACGGTGACACGACCGCCGACGTCCGCGGCGGTCCGCATGACGGCCGCCACGTCGGCCGTCGTCCTCGGATGGACCACGGCCACCGGGGAACGCCGGGAGGCGTCGGGGAAGAACACCCCGTCCAGCGACGCGCGATACGCCGCCGTTCCAGGGAGATGAACGAGGTGATCGAGCGTGGATTCGAGCGACGCGACGAATTCCGCTCCCTGAACGCTCGGCGCCGCACGCCGAACACCGACCCCGGCCCGATTCGTCACCCGGTCATCACTCATGACAGAAATTCGCTCCAGTCGCCACGCACGCCTTCCCGCCGCGATCAGTCGGTTACGGATCATGCCGAGGTCCTCGGCCTTCACCGTAGAAGTGGAATGCAAATATTTTGTAACTAGATGCAGCGGCGGTTGCGGGAAACCGCTGCGCTGAGACCTACGACCCGTCGGAGACGGATCCCCCGTCGCCTCCGCCGTCGCCGGACGACGGCGGCAGCCCGGCGTCGTTTTCGCCGGGCATCGGCGTGTAGTCCGGGTTGATCCCGCCGCCGTTCTCACCGGGCATCGGGGTGTAATTCGGGTTGATTCCGCCGCCGTTCTCGCCGGGGCTCGGCCCTGGCGGCACGATTACCGTCTGAGTGGCGGTGTTGGTGCTGGGGATGACGTAGGTCGTCACCGTCGTCGTGGTCGACGGATACACGGTCGTCGGGCTCGGCGCGGCTGTTTGGGTGGCCGTCTGGGTTTCACCGGTCGGTGCGGGGGCGACCGATCTCGATGGTGCGGTGGTCGCCTCGGCCGATGTGGGCGTGGTCGACGGGATGGACGTGGTCGACGGGGTGGACGTCGTCGATGTCGTCGTGGGAGCGGACGTGGTCGACGTGGTCGAATTCGAGCCCTCGCCTCCGGTGAGGGAGACGATCGCATAGGCGACGGTCGCGAGCACGATCACGCCGACGGCGCCGAGGCCGATGAGAGCCGCCGGCTTGCGGTACCAGGGGATGGGCGCCTCGGCAGGAGCCCCTTGCTCGTATGCGGCCTGCTCCCCCTGTCGGTCCCCGTAGTCGCCCAAGGTGGAAGTTGGCTCGCTCCACGCAGTCGGCTCAGTTAGCGGATATTGGCCCGCCTGGGTTGGCTCGCTATCGGGGTAGTCGGAATCGTCTGGCGGTCCGTCAGGACCTTCGTCGCGCGCCACGCCGCGAACTCTAGAAATGGAATGCAAACATTTTGCAAATGCACTCTTCGGCTTTGCTGAAAATGGGGGTGCTCAGCTACGCCCGCGTTGCCAGGAGCGCACGAGCGGACGAACGAGATTGGCTTATGCGGAAGGGGGTCCGTCCGAACCGATGCCGATGGTTATCTGCGGATGTGCGGTCGGATCTAGCCACTCGAGTACCGACCGCATCTGGTCCCGCGCAATTGCCACACATCCCCAGGTGGGGTCTCCATCGGTGACGTGGAGGAAGATGCCCGCCGAGTGGCCGGGGATGCGCTGGGGGTTGTGGTCGATGAGCACCGCGTAGTCGTACATCATTCCGGAGTCGTACAGGTTCTCCGCGTCGTCGGAGTCGATTTCGGCCGCGTGGACGTGGGTGTTGTAGGTCGGCGAATCTACGTCCTCGTCCCACCAGTCCTCGTCAGTGGTTTGGAAGTACGGCATGCGCGTTCCGGGATTCGGTTCGCGGCCAAAGGACTGGCCGAGCGGAAACGTGCCGGTCGGCGTGCGAAAGACGTCGTCTTCTGGCGCTCCGACGCCCAGTTCGCCGAGCATCGCCGGCGTCGGCCCGATCACGGCCTTCCAGCCGTCGCCGTCGCGCTCGTAGGCGGTGAGGCTGCCGGTCTGGGACGACGCCGACGGCGTGCTCACCACGATGATCTGCTGGGGACTGTCCGCGTTCGCCACGGCAGCAGTCGCCGCGGTGCTCACGGTCATGGCTGAGGCGACGGCGGCCGCGAGGGGTAGGCCAAGGCCGAAGCGTCCAAATTTGGCAAGCGGCATGCTGTCGATCCTTCGCGCGTGTGACTGCGGATCAGCTTAGCGAGGTTGGTCAGACGGGTTCGGCACGGCGCGGTGCAGCAGGGCCATCAGTTGGCGCATCTCGTCGTCGCCGAGCACCCCCAGCGGAGTGTTCTCCGTCGCCGCGCGCACGAGGTCCGCCCGCGCTCGCCGACCCTTGTCGGTCAAGACCAGGACGCGGGAGCGACGGTCGGAGGGATCGACGGAACGCTCGACGAACCCGCGCGCGGCAAGCTGATTGGTGATGAACGACAGATTGGGGGCGTTGCAGTAGATGCGTTCTGCCATCGTCTTCATCGACGGCGGCGGAGCGTCGGGGTCGAGCGCCCACAGCGCCTGAAACGTCGCGGTCGTCAGACCGTGCTCGGCGAGAGCCTCGCTGAGTAGGTGATTGGTGCGCATCCAGATGAGGTGGATCGCCGCGACCACCGCCGGGAGTTCGGATGCGACCATGGCCTCAGCCTACCGATCTTTCGAGAGTCGAAGTATCTGCTACGGTCGATACTTCAAGTCTCGAAACAAATGGAGGAACGGATGACATCCGACTACCGAGGCGTCACCGCCCTCGTCACGGGCGCATCCAAGGGGCTGGGCCAGGCGCTCGCGCTCGAGCTGGCGCGGCGCGGAGCGCGCCTGATCCTGGTGGCCCGATCGGAACCTCAGTTGGGCGAAGTCGCGACCGAGATCCGCCGGCGATACGGCAATGAGGACACCGAGGTGATCGTCGGTGACCTGATCGCGCCGGGAGGTCCGCAACGGATCCTCGCGGAACTCCGAAACCGCGGCCTGACCGTGGACCTCTTGGTCAACAACGCCGGCGCCGGCGGGGCGGGCGCGTTCCTGAGGCGTCCACTCGACGACCAACTCCGCAGCGTCGAGCTGAACGTCAACGGTCTGCTCGTGCTCACCCACGCCATCGGTGGCGAACTGGTCTCCCGCGGCTCAGGCGGCATCATCAACGTCTCTTCGGTCGCGGCGTTTCAGCCGATCCCCTTCCAGGCGACCTACGCGGCAAGCAAGGCGTTCGTGTTGTCCTTCAGCGAGTCGTTGGCCGAGGAGTTGAGAGGCAGTGGCGTGCGGGTCATGGCGTCGCATCCGGGCCCGATCGACACCGGCTTCTTCGACGGCACCACGGCCACCATGCAAGCCAATGCCGATACGCCACAACGCATTGCGACCCGAACGCTGGACGACTACGCCAAGGGGCGAGCGGCGTCCTACCCCGGCGGTCGCCAGTACCGCGCCGTCACGTGGCTCGGGCGTGTACTGCCGCGCACCGCCGTTGCGCGGCTCACCGGCACCGTCAACCGGCGACAGCACTTCGACGAAGTAGTCGACCTCGCCTAGCCCGCCGCCCGCCTCAATGGCGTTCTGAATCGGCGCTCACGAGGGTCGAACTTTATGGGTCCAGCGGTGAGGGTCGTCTTCGAGGGCGCGCCGGTCCCACCCCATCAGATCGGCAGCGGCGCCGTAGGTGACCTCGAGGAAGTCCTTGACTGTTCGGTCTGGATCTTCTGCGAGGCGTGCCACCTCGTATGGCAGCAGGAACTGCCGCAACCCGTCGTCGTAGAAGGCGCCGTCGGGGAGGCCTGCGGTGTCGGCGAACCCGGCCGGTTCGGGATAGGCGTAGGAGTAGAACGCCCCCTCATTCCCGCCGCCCGGCCAGAATCCGCAACTGCTCAGTTCGTGTGAGTACCCCTCCTCCATCACCCAGTCGCCGCAGTTCGGCGCACCTCCGGGATGCCGGGGTGCGGGGCGGCCGGAGAACCGCGTGCACGCCAAATCAAAGGAGCCCCAGAAGAAGTGCACGGGGCTGACCTTGCCGACGAAGTGGGCGCGGAACTCGTTGACCACCCGGTCAGCCTGCACCAGCTGCCGCCAGAATGCGGTGGCGGCCGCGGGGTCGTAGCCGACGTGCGTGTCCTCGGCGAACGGGATCGCCGGGTCAACCTCGTTGGGCCCGGCCGAGATTCGTGTGTCGACGCCGAGACCGCCGAGGGTGCTCAAGACTGCTTGGTGAAACCGAGCCACGGAGGTGTCGTGCAGGTCGATGGCGGCCGCGCCGCCGTCGCTCACCCGTACCTTGAGTGCATGGTCGACGAAGTCGAACTCCATGTCGAAGGAGTTGGTGCCCGACGGGATCGCCGAGGTCGTCAACCCTCGCGGTGACACGTAGAGCGGCACCTGCCACCAGTGGTTGAGCAACGGTGCGTGGGCAAGTCGCACCTTGCCCACGATCTGGGTCCACATGTGCAGCGATCTGCGCGTCGGTTCCCACGCGTCGACGCGTAGCTCGGGCCAGCCGGCGGCCGCCGTCATCGCACGGCCTCGGGCACTCGGCGCTCGGCAAGCAGCTCACGTACGCGGGGGATGACCTGGGTTCCGTAGAGCTCGACCGAGCGCAGCCTCGCCGAAGCGGACACTGCGCCGGCGGCGGAGTACACCATGTCGAATCGTCCGACGTCGAGGGTGCGGATGGCTCGCGCGATCTTGGTCGCCACGGTCTCGACCGAGCCGACGTACAGCGAACCGCCGGCGATGTCGGCCTCGAAGTCGTTGCGCCGCAATGGCGGCCATCCGCGCTGCGCGCCAATCTTGTCGCGGATCACGCGGTAACCGGGGTAGAACAGCTCTTTCGCCTCGTCGTCGGTCGCGGCGACGAAGCCGGGCGAGTGCATCCCGACGGGCTTGGCCGTCGTGCCAAGTTGCTCGGTCGCCCTTCGGTACAGGTCGACGTACGGCACGAACCGATCCGGTGGCCCTCCGATGATCGCGAGCATGAGCCCGAAGCCGTACTGGGCTGTTCTGACCACCGACTCCGGCGAACCACCAACTCCCACCCAGGTTTTCAGGCGCCCCGACTCCGTCTTGGGGTACACGTCGGCATCGTGCAACGCGGCGCGGGTGGTGCCCTGCCACGTGACGGGCGCTTCGTCGAGGAGGCGATGGAACAGCTCGATCTTCTCCTCGAACAGCAACTCGTAGTCGTCTAGGTCGTATCCGAACAGTGGGAACGATTCGGTGAAGGAGCCCCGCCCGAGGATCACCTCCGCCCGACCGTTGGAGAGCGCGTCGACTGTCGCGAAGCGCTGGAACACCCGCACGGGGTCGTCTGACGACAGCACGGTGACGCCCGATCCGAGTTGGATGCGCTCCGTCACCGTGGCGATCCCCGCCAGCACGGTGTCGGGGCTGGAAATCGCATAGTCCGGCCGGTGATGCTCGCCGACGGTGATGGCGTCGACGCCGATCTGGTCGGCCAGCACCGCCTCGTCGACGACGGCCCGGATCGCCTGCGCGTACGACACGATCTCGCCGTGATCGTCTCGCGGCAGATCGCCGAAGCTGTCGATGCCGAATGTGATCGTTGAAGCGTCCGTCATTGTGCTCCTCTCGAGAACCACGTCCGGGGTTCTCTGCGAGTCGTTCGTTCACTGCTCAGCAGGCGACGGTAGTGGTGTAATTGACATCTCAATCATCACAGAAATAGTTCACGTGTCAACTAGTTAGGGAACGATGGGCGCATCCAGGCGCAGTGGGCTTCCCACGAGCGAAGAGTTCGCGGTGTGGCGCGCCTACATCCAGACGGTCGAGATCCTGCGCGCCCGAGTGCAAGCCAAGTTGCACGCGGACTGCGGTCTTTCGGACGGCGACTACAAGGTGCTGCTCGCGCTCAGCGAGACCAAGGAGAAGTCAATGCGCTCCTCAGAACTCGCCGCGCACATCGAGTGGGAGCGGAGCCGGTTGTCAGGCCATCTCGGGCGCATGGAGAAGCGAGGGCTCATTCGGCGCGAGCCGTGCGCCGACGACGCCCGGGGTTGGCAAGTCGTCCTCACGGACGACGGGGCGCGCGCCTTCCGTGCGAGCCTGGGCCCGCACGCGCAGGCGGTCAAGGCCTACTTCATCGACGCGTTCACCGACGCTCAGCTCACTGAGATCGACGACACCACGAGGGCGCTCCGTGCCCACCTGGGGCTCACCCCGATGAAGGGCCGTGGCGTGTAGTCAGACTGCCGTGGTGCCGCCGTCGACGATCACCTTGCCCGCGAGGGCATCGCGACCGACGATTTCTACTTTGTTGCCGCCCTTGACGGCCAGCGTGCCGATGGTGCGGGCCATGTTCCCGGTGCCGATGATGCTGATGCCGGTCATGATGTGCTCTCTTCCGCTTCTGTTTGGTTTATGGGCACGGGGTTTGGTCGCCGGTTCGCCGCTACTGCGTGTCGGTGCGCAGTTCCCAGGTCGGCATGCCAAGTGAATCCGCAAGAGTGCGCTGCAGCGCCACACCGGACGGCAGCGGGCGCCAAAATATGGTGACCTCGGCGATCTTCCCGTCCGCGTCGAGGAGGATGTAGTCCATGCCGTCTACCCCGGTGTCCTCGACCTGCAGCCGGAAGTACGCGGCGTGGTGCGTCTCGCCGCTGAGGACCTCCTTGTAGGTGAGGTCGGCCGACCCGCCGATCCCCTGCATGGCCTTCAGGACTGCCTCGCGGCCCGTGGTTGGCTCATCGCCAAGCGGGCTGTACAGCACCACGTTCTCGGCGATGATTGCCGTGAGGGCGTCTGTGTCGGCGCCGCCGTGCATGGTTTGGACGAAGGCCTCCACGGTGTCGCGGTGCGGGGCGAAGGTGGTCATGGTTACTCCTTGGGTTTGGTCGTTCACTCAGATGACCGTGGTGCCGCCGTCGACCACCAGTTCGTGGCCGTTGACGTAGCTGGAGTCGTCCGAGGCGAGGAACAACGCGGCCGACGCGATCTCCTCTGGGCGGCCCATCTCCCGCCGCGGGATCACGGACTCGAACTGCGCCATCTGCTC
>Ga0209051_1001446_pt1 | contig 20198 bp, 21 predicted proteins | sample AraplaCvi_mMS_r2_2_FD_184286 | JGI IMG/M metagenome (GOLD analysis project Ga0209051, IMG submission 184286) | Arabidopsis root microbial communities from North Carolina, USA - plate scrape MF_Cvi_mMS_r2 (SPAdes) (version 2) | ecosystem: Host-associated > Plants > Roots > Endosphere | place...
ATGCGCCTCGGCGCGGCGAGGCGCCGTTGTCCCACAGGGTCAAGGCATTCGGGGGCGTGCTCATGATCTCGTCTCCGGCGGTCTGCTGGGCGGCGCCGCGCGCCGTCGTCCCTTCGGCTGATGGCAAGCACCGGGCCTGCGCCCGTGGCCGAGGTAAATTCGCGGATGGACGACCGATGAGGGTCGCGCCGCGCCGTCCGGGCCGCGGCGTGCTGAAGACGACGGAAAGGAATGGATGGACGCGACCATCGCCACGGTCCTGATGCTCGATGGCATCGGCAACGGCGCCGTGTACGCCCTGCTGGGCATGGCCATCGTGCTGGTGTTCGCGGTGACCCGCGTCATCCTGATCCCGCAGGGCGAGTTCGTCGCCTACAGCGCGCTCACGCTCGCCATGCTGCAACTGGGCAAGGTGCCGGGCACCGTCTGGCTGGCGCTCCTGCTGGCGGGCCTCGCGCTGCTGCGCGAGCTGTGGGAGGGCCTGCGCGCCGGGCGCCCCTGGGCGCGCACCGGCCGCGAGATCGCGCGCCTGTGCGCCTGGCCCGTGGCCGCCGCGGGCGTCGTCGGCTGGGCCGCGGCGCAGGCGCTGCCGTTGTGGTTGCAGGCGCTGCTGACGCTGGCCCTGGTGAGCTCGCTCGGCCCGCTCGTCTACCGGCTCGCCTACCAGCCGCTCGCCGACGCCAGCGTGCTGCTGCTGCTGATCGTCTCGGTCGGCGTGCACTTCGCGCTCGTCGGGCTCTCGCTGATCTTCTTCGGGCCGGAGGGCTACCGCACGCCGCCGTTCTCCGACGCCACGCTCGGCTCCGGGGCGGTGACCGTCAGCGGCCAGACGCTGGTGGTGCTCGGGGCGTCCGTGCTGCTGGTCGTCGGGCTGTGGCTCTTCTTCTCGCGCACGCTGGCCGGCAAGGCGCTGCGCGCGACCGCCATCCACCGGCTCGGCGCGCGCCTGATGGGCGTGTCGACCGAGCACGCGGGCCGCACCGCGTTCGCGATGGCGGCCTTCATCGGCGCGCTCTCGGGGCTCCTGATCGGGCCGACCATGACGGTGACCTACGACTCCGGGTTCCTGATCGGCCTCAAGGGCTTCGTCGCGGCCATCTTCGGCGGGCTGGCGAGCTACCCGCTGGCCGGCGCCGGCGCGCTGCTGGTCGGCCTGCTGGACTCGTTCAGCTCCTTCTGGGCCAGCGCTTACAAGGACGCGATCGTCTTCGCCGCGATCATTCCCGTGCTGCTGCTGCGGTCGCTGACCGACAGGCATGTCGACGACGACGAGTGAGCCCCGCCCCATGAACACTCCGAGCCCGAAGGCCGGCCGCGTCGCCGTCGTCGTCGCGATCGCCGTCCTCTTCGCCCTGCCGGCGCTGCCCGTCCCCGAGTTCTGGATCACCCAGCTGGACTACATCGGCCTGTACGTGCTGGTGGTGCTGGGCCTGGTGCTGCTGACCGGCGTCGCGGGCCTCACGTCCTTCGGCCAGGCCGCCTTCGTCGGACTCGGCGCCTATGCCAGCGCCTACGCGACGACGGCGCTCGGCTGGTCGCCCTGGGCCGGTCTCGCGGCGGGGCTGGTGCTGACGCTGGCCGTCGCGCTGGTGCTGGCCGGGGTCACGCTGCGCATGTCCGGGCACTACCTGCCGCTCGCGACCATCGCCTGGGGCCTGGCCCTGTTCTTCCTGGTCGGCAACCTCGAGTTCCTCGGCAAGTTCGACGGCCTGCAGGGCGTGCCGCCGGTCTCGGTCGGCGGGCTCGAGCTCAAGACCGGGCGCACGTCCTACGTGCTGATCTGGCTGCTCGCCCTCGCCGCCGCCGTCGCGCTGCGCCACCTGCTGGACTCGCGCCCGGGCCGGGCGATGCGCGCGCTCAAGGGCGGCGTGCTGATGGCCGAGGCGATGGGCGTGGCGACGCTGCGCTACAAGGTGCTGGCCTTCGTGGTCGCGGCGCTCTACGCCTCGGTGTCGGGCTGGCTCTTCGCGCACTACCAGCGCTCGGTGAACCCCTCGCCCTTCGGGCTGCAGATGGGCATCGAGTACCTGTTCATGGCGGTGCTGGGCGGCGTCGGGCTGGTGGGGGGCGCGTTCGTCGGGGCGGCGGCCGTGAAGATCGCCGAAGACCAGCTGCAGAACTGGCTGCCCGCGCTGTTGAACACCAGCGGGCCGGTCGAGCTGGTCGTCTTCGGCATGGTGCTGATCCTGGTGCTGCAGGTCACGCCGGACGGGCTGTGGTCGCTGGTGACGCGCCGGCTGCCCGCACGCCGCCACGATCCGGCGGCCTGGCAGGAGGCCGAGCCGCTGCCGCGCGCCCGGCCGCCCGCGCCCGGCGAGCTGGTGCTCTCTGTGCAGGCCGCGCGCAAGCAGTTCGGCGGGCTGGTGGCGGTCAACGACGTCGGCTTCGACGTGCGCGCGGGCGAGATCGTCGGCCTGATCGGACCCAACGGCGCCGGCAAGTCCACGCTGTTCAACCTCGTCACCGGCGTGATCCCGCTCACCTCGGGGCGCGTCGACTACCGCGGCCAGCGCGTCGACGGCAAGGCCTCGCGCGCCATCGCGCGGCTGGGGGTCTCGCGCACGTTCCAGCACGTGCGCATGATCCCCGACATGAGCGTGCTCGAGAACGTCGCGCTCGGCGCGCACCGGCGCGGCGCCGGCGGCGTGCTGCGCGCGATGCTGCGCCTGGACCGCGCCGAGGAGCGCCGCCTGCTCGCCGAGGCCTGGCGCCAGCTCGAGCGCATCGGCATGGCGCACCTGGCCGACGAGCCCGCCGGCAACCTCGCGCTCGGCCAGCAGCGCCTGATGGAGATCGCGCGCGCCCTGTGCACCGACCCCGCGCTGATGCTGCTCGACGAACCGGCCGCGGGCCTGCGGCTGAAGGAGAAGCAGGCCCTCGCCGGCGTGCTCGCGCAGCTGCGCGCCGAGGGCATGAGCCTGCTGCTCGTGGAACACGACATGGACTTCGTCATGACGCTCACCGACCGCATCGTCGTCGTCGAGTTCGGTACCAAGCTGACCGAGGGCACGCCGCAGGAGGTGCGCGACAACCCGGCCGTGCGCGCCGCCTACCTCGGGGTGGAGCACTGATGGCCGCGACGACGCCCCTGCTCCAGGTCGAGGGCCTGCACGCCGGCTACGGCCGCGCCGAGGTGCTCACCGGGCTGTCCCTGGTGGCAAACAAGGGCAGCGTCGTCGCCGTCGTCGGCCCCAACGGCGCCGGCAAGTCGACCCTGCTCAACGCCCTCATGGGCGTGCTGCCCGCGCGCGGCGGCGTGCGCTTCGACGGCGAGGCGGTCGAGCGGCTGTCGCTGGAGGAGCGCGTCGCACGCGGCATGGCCCTCGTGCCCGAGACGCGCGCGCTGTTCGCGAGCATGCCGGTTGCCGACAACCTGCTGCTGGGCGGCTACCGCCGCCGCCGCGCCCCGCGCGCCGAGCAGGACGCGCGCCTGGCCGAGGTCTACGCGCTCTTCCCGCGCCTGGCCGAACGCCGCGCCCAGGCCGCCGGCACGCTCTCCGGCGGCGAGCGCCAGATGCTCGCCATCGGCCGCGCCCTCATGGGCGGCCCGCGCCTGCTGATGCTCGACGAGCCCAGCCTCGGCCTCGCGCCGCTGGTGGTCAAGGAGATCTTCCGCATCATCGAGCGCCTGCGCGCCACGGGCGTCACCATCCTGCTGATCGAGCAGAACGCCCGCGCCGCGATGGCCGTGGCCGACCACGCGTACGTGCTCGAGACCGGGGCCATGGCGCTGTCGGGGCCGGCGGCGCAGCTGGCGCAGGATCCGCGGGTGATCGATACCTACCTGGGCAAGGCGCGGTCGTGACGGGAAGGGGACCGGCCTGCGGCCTGTCCCCGCCTTCCTGCAGGGCGATCGCGACGGGCACGGGGCCGTCGGCCGGTCCCCGCCGGCCCCGCGCGCGCCGATACGTCGAGAGCCGCCCTCCGGATTCAGGTCTCCCACTGCGGGACAGGGACGAATCCGCGCGGGCGCGGGCCGCGTAAACGGGTCAGGCGCCACGACACGGCGCCGCCAACCCGAAACCCTCGCACAAGGAACCCATCATGACCCGCCCCATCGTCAAGCACGCCGCCTGGACCCTCGCCGCCCTGCTCTGCGCCTCCGCCTACGCCGCCTCGGCGCCCGTCACCGTCGGCGGCGCGCCGATGTACGCCAGCAAGGACATCGTCGACAACGCGGTGAACTCGCGGGACCACACGACGCTCGTGGCGGCCGTCAAGGCCGCGGGCCTGGTCGACACGCTCAAGAGCCCCGGCCCGTTCACGGTCTTCGCCCCGACCAACGCCGCCTTCGCCGCCCTGCCCGCGGGCACCGTCGATACGCTGCTCAAGCCGGAGAACAAGGGCAAGCTGACCCAGGTGCTCACCTACCACGTGGTGCCGGGCCGCCTCGACGCGGCCGCGCTCAAGTCCGCGATCGACGCCGGTGGCGGCAAGGCCTCGCTGAAGACCGCCGAAGGCGAGACGCTGACGGCCACGATGGAGCACGGCCACGTGATGGTCGCCGACGAGATGGGCGACGTCGCCACCGTGACCATCGCCGACGTCACGCAATCCAACGGCGTGATCCACGTCGTGGACAAGGTGCTGCTGCCGAAGTGATCGTCGCGGAGCGGGCGTCGTCGCTCCGGACGGACTCGCCGCGCGCCGGCTACCGGCGCACGGCGTTGTCGATCGCCCGATCGAGCAGCTCCAGGCCCAGGTCGATCTCGTCGTCGCTGACGGTCAGTGGCGGCGCGATGCGGAACACGCCGCCCATGGCCGGCAGCTTGACGATGTTCATGCTCAGGCCGAGCCGCAGGCATTCGCGCGCGATGGCCGCGCCGAGCTCGTTGGCCGGCGCGCGCGTGGCGCGGTCGGCGACGACCTCCATGCCCAGCAGCAGCCCGCGCCCGCGCACGTCGCCGATGCATTCGTGGCGCGCCTGCAGCCGGCGCAGGCCCGCGGCCAGGCGCTCGCCGGCGGCCTGCGCGCGCTGCACCAGGCCGTCGCGCTCGACGACCTCCAGCACCTTGAGGCCGACCGCGGCCGGCAGCGGGTCGGAGACGTGCGTCGTGTAGAAGAGGAAGCCGCGCGCGTGCGCCGCTTCCTCGATCTCCGCGGTCGTGACCAGGGCCGCCAGCGGCAGGCCCGCGCCGAGCGTCTTGGACAGCGTGAGGATGTCGGGCGCGACGCCGTCGCGCTCGCACGCGAACATGCGCCCGGTGCGGCCGACGCCCGTCTGCGCCTCGTCGAGGATCAGCAGCATGCCGCGCTCCTCGCACTTGCGCTTCAGCGCCGCGAGGTAGCCGGGCGGCAGCTCGAGGATGCCGCCGCTGCTCAGGATGGGCTCCGCGATGAAGGCCGCCAGCGCGCCGGTGGACTGGCGATCGACCTGCTCGAAGCCGTCGTCGAGCTCGCGCCGCCAGTCCAGCGTGCCGTCCGCGTGGGTGAAACGCGGACGGTAGGCGTTGGGCGCGGGGATGGCCAGCGAGCCCGGCGCCGCCGGCCCGTAGCCCCTGCGGCCCGCGCTGTAGGTGGCCGACGCGGCGCTGCCCGTCATGCCGTGCCACGACTGCGTGAAGGCGACGACCTCGTGCCGGCCCGTCACGAGCTTGGCCATGCGCAGCGCCGCCTCGTTGGACTCCGCGCCGGTGCTGAGCAGCAGGCAGCGCTCGAGCCCGCCCGGCGCGTGGCGCGCGAGCGCGGCGGCGAGCGAGACCACGGGGCGTGAGAGCATGCCGCTGAAGAGGTGGTCCAGCGTGGCGATGGACGCCTGGACCGTCGCCACGATGTCGGGATGCGAGTGCCCGAGCAGCGCGCTCATCTGCCCCGAGGTGAAGTCGAGGATGGCGCGGCCATCCGCGTCGTGGACGAAACTGCCCTGCGCGCGCTCGATGACCAGGCGCTCGAAGCTGCCGCCGTAGCGCACGAGGTGGGCCTGCGCCTGTTGCCAGAATCCGGGGTCGTCGTTCCTGCTCATGGCCGGATCCTGGGCCGCGCGGGCGCGACGCACAAGCGAATTGCATTGGAACCAGCCATCAGGAGGTTTGAAGCCGTGAGCCAGTCGCTCGACATCGACCTGCTGCGCAGCTTCGTGGCCATCGCGGAGACGGGCGCGCTGGGCCGCGCCGCCGCGCGCGTCGCGCGGACGCCCTCGGCGCTGAGCATGCAGATGCAGCGCCTGGAGGGCGTCGTCGGCCAGCCGCTGCTGCACCGCACCGGCCGCGGTGTCGTGCTCACCGCTGCCGGCGAGCGGCTGCTGGCGCACGCCGGCGAGCTCCTGCGCCGCCACGACGAGGCGCTGGCCGAGCTGCGCGGCGAGGCGCTCGCCGGCGTCCTGCGCCTCGGTTGCCCGGACGACTACGCCTCCGCCTTCCTGCCCGCGCTGCTGCAGGGCTTCGCGCGCCTGCACCCGCGCGTGCAGCTGGAAGTGGTGTGCGCGCCGACGCCGCGCCTGCGCGAGCTGCTGGCGCGGCACGCGGTCGAGCTCGCGCTGGTGTCGGTGCGGGAGGACGCCGCCGGCGCCGACGCGATCCGTCTCGAACCGCTGGTATGGGTGGCGCAGCGCGGCTTCCCGGCGTCCGCCGAGGATCCCTTGCCCCTCGCGCTCGGCGCCGCCGATTCGCTCGACCACGCCTTGCCGCGCGCCGCCCTCGACGCCGCCGGGCGCGCATACCGCATCGCGTACGCGAGCAGCAGCCTGGGCGGGCTCGTCGCGATGGCCCGCTCCGGCCAGGCCGTCACCGTGCTGACCCGCGCCGCGGTGCCGGACGACCTGCAGGTGGTCGCCGCCGGGCTGCCGGCGTTGCCGCGCGTCGCGATCGTCGTGGCCTTCGACCGGGACCGACCCGCGGCCCCGGCCGTGGCCTTCGCGGAGCACGTGCGGCGCGTCCTTCCGGCGGCCTGACCCGGACCCTCAGGCGCGCAACGCGTGCGCCAGCAGCAGCCGCGCCTTCTCCCAGTCGCGCCGCACGGTGCGGTCGGTCAGGCCCAGCACCTCCGCGATCTCGAGGTCGTTCATGCCCGCGAAGTAGCGCATCTCGACGACGCGCACCAGGCGCGGGTCGATGCGCTGCAGGTCTTCCAGCGCGGCGTGGACGTCCAGCAGCTCGTCGGCGGCGGCGGCCACCGAGTCGCCGACCTGCGTGTCCAGCGTGACGTGCTTCTGGTCGCCTCCGCGTCGCTCGGCCTGGGCGGCGCGCGCGGCATCGATGATGATCGAGCGCATCGCGCTCGCGGCATAGGCGAGGAAGTGCGCGCGGTCGGCCGGCGCGAGGCCGTCGCGCTGCACGAACTTCAGGTAGCACTCGTGCACCAGCGCGGTGGTGTGGAACGGCCCGTCGCGGCCGGAATGCGAGAGGCGCCGGTGGGCGATGCGGCGCAGGTCCGGGTAGAGCAGCTCGAACAGGCGGTCCAGGGACGGCCGGTCGCCTTCCCGCGCCTGCGCGATCAGTCGTGTCACCTCGCCCATTCCTCTTGCTCCCTTGCCGACATGGATCCGGGGGCATGGTACCAAGCGCATCCGGTCGAGCCTGGCCCGCGGGAGCGAGGAAGGTCAGGCGCTGCGCGATTACCTCGCCGTCAATTGGCGCGCCGTCCGCACGTCCCTACGCTGCGTTCCAGTCCCCGCCGTCGCGGGACGCCTTCACGGAGATCGACCATGACCGTCTTCCCCCTCCACACCCTGGCCGACGCCCCCGCTGCCTCGCGCCCCGCGCTGCAGTCGCTGCAGGACGCCTTCGGCTTCGTCCCCGCCGTCGCCGGCGCGATCGCCGGCTCGCCCACGCTGGCCGACGCCTTCGTCGCGGTGTTCCGCAACGCGCATGCGGGCACGCTGGACGAGGCGCAGATCCAGGCGCTTCTGCTGACCAACGCGGTGACGAACGCCTGCGAGTGGGCCGTGGCCTTCCACTCGGCGCTCGCGCTGCGCAGCGGTGTGTCGGCGGCCGACGTCGCGGCCCTGCGCCGCGGCTTCGACCCGAGCGACCCGCGCCTGGCGGCGCCGGCCCGGTTCACCCGGCGCCTGGTCGAGCGCCGCGGCCACGCCGGCGAGGCGCACGTGCAGGCCCTGCTCGACGGCGGCTGCACGGCCGCGCAGGCGCTGGAGGTGGTGCTCGTGGCCGCGGCGTCGACGATCACGAACTATGTCGCCACCCTCGCGCAGCCGCCCCTGGACGACGCGCTGCGCCCGCACGCCTGGCGGCCCGACTGAGGCAACATCGCGCCATGCCCACGCCCCGTCCCACCCTCGCAGCCCCGCCGGTCGGCGCCCTGCTGCGCCACTGGCGCGCGCTGCGCGGCAAGAGCCAGCTGCGCCTGTCGGCGGACTCGGGCATCACGCAGAAGCACATCAGCTTCGTGGAGAGCGGCCGCAGCCAGCCGAGCCGCGGCCTGCTGCTGGGCCTGGCCGAGGCGCTGGAGATGCCGCTGCGCGAGCGCAACGACCTGCTCGCGGCGGCCGGCTTCGCGCCCGTGTACCCGGCCGCGCCGCTGGACGCCGCGGCGCGGGCCGGCCTGCAGGCGGCGCTGCAGCGGATGCTGCGCCAGCACGAGCCCTTCCCCGCCCTCGTGCTCGACCGTCACTGGAACGTGCTGTCCGCCAACGACGCGGCCCCGCGCTTCTTCGGCTGCTTCGCCGACCTGCGCGCGTGGCCGGCGCCGCGCAACCTGCTGCGGCTGATGCTCGATCCCGCGGGCGTGCGGCCCCATGTCGCCGACTGGGACGAGACCGCGCGCGGCCTGATCGCGCGCGTCCGCCGCGAGGCGCCGGGGCACGCGCCGGATGCGGCCACCCAGGCCCTGCTCGATACCTTGGGCCGTCATCCCGGCGTCGACCCGCGCGCCCGGGTGCCCTCGCCCGCGGACGAGTCGCCCGTGATCCCGCTGCGGTTCTCCAAGGGCGGCGAGACGCTCAGCTACTTCTCGCTGGTGACCACGGTGGGCACGCCGCGCTCGGTCGCGGCCGAGGAGCTGCGGCTGGAGTGCATGTTCCCCGCCGACGAGCACACGGAGCGGGCGCACGAGCGCTTCGTGGCGGCGAACGCGTGGGCGCCGGGCTGAGGCGCGTTCGTGCGCGGCGCCGCAGGGGCGCCCGGCGCCGCCCGGCGCGCCACGGCCCCGGCTGCCGCGCCGGCGAGCGGCATTCCTGCATCGCCTCCAGGCCTATGATGCACGACCGCCACCGCCGAGAAGACCATGACCGACCGCGTCCCGCTGGACTTCCGCCTGGCCCTGCCCACCGACGCCGCGGCCATCGCCAGCCTGGTCAACGCGGCCTATCGAGGCGACGAGGGCCGTGCCGGCTGGACGCACGAGATGCACCTCATCGAGGGCGAGCGCACGGACGCGGACGAGGTGCGCCGGCTCGTCGCCATGCCCGACACGGTGATGCTGCTGGGCGTGGTCGAGGGCGGGATCGCCGCCAGCGTGCTGCTGCAGCGCCAGAGCGACGCGGCCTACTTCGGCATGTTCGTCGTGCAGCCGCAGCTGCAGGCCGCGGGGCTGGGCAGGCGGATGATCGCGGCCGCCGAGGACTATGCGTGGCGCACGTGGGACGCGCGCAGGCTCAAGCTCACCGCCATCCACCTGCGACCCGAGCTGATCGCCTACTACGAGCGGCGGGGCTTTCGCCGCACCGGCGAGCTCGTGCCCTTCCCGGCCGAGGCGGCGGCGCGGGCGAAGGTCGACGGGATCGAACTGGCCGTGCTGGAGAAGCCGCTGGGCCCCGCCAGTCCCTGCGTTCAGTCCTGGCCCGTCGGCTTGCCGAACACCTCGAGCTCGCGGTAGAGCGTCGGGTGCCCCAGCCCGATGAAGCCGTACAGCTGCACCGGCGGCAGCACGAAGCGGAACTGCAGCTTGGCCACGTGCTTCATCAGCGAGGCGCCGTCGATGCCGCTGATGTCCATCTGCGAAGCACGCTCGGCCTTGCTGACGGAGATGTGGTGGAAGACGCCGCGGCGCCTGAAGGTGTCGGGGGCGTCGACGGTCGAATACCACAGCTCGTACGCCTGGCCGGCACGCTGGTCGCCGTTCTCGGCCAGCGGCAGGCCCGCGTCGGAGCGGATCTCGTCGATGTCGTAGCCCTTGGGGGCCGAGCTCGTGTTCAGGCTGTAGGTCGCCGTGAACAGGGTGTTGCGGTCGTCGGTGAAGTCCTTGAGCGAGCCGTCGTTGAGCAGCGCGGGGTCGCGCTTGCCGTAGTAGTCGGTGACCTCCGAGCCCGCCAGCGTCGCGGCGCCCTGGCTGATCAGGTTGGGCGTCAGCGTCCACGGCGTCGAGCTCTCGCGGCTCCAGCGGTCGAACTGGCTCACGCCCGAGAAGCGGCCCGGGTTGCCGTTCTTCGGCACCACGCCGAGCGCCTGGATGCCCGCGAACCAGGTGTCGGCCATCACCGCGTAGCCCTCGGGACCCGGGTGGATGCCGTCGGGGTTCGGCACGTTCAGCATGGGGGTGTACTGGTCGACCAGGCTCACGCGGTCGCCGGCCGCCTGGTGCCTGGCCACCATCGCCGGGATCAGGGCGTTGAGCTTGACGATGTAGTCGCTCGTCGCCTGCGTGGCCGGCGGGTTCGCCGGGATGATCTGCGCGACGATGATGTAGATCTCGGGATTGAAGCGCACGATGCGCGTCACCAGCTCGTCGAGGCGGTCGATCGCGGACGGCACGCCGGCCTGCGGGTCGGCGTCAAAGTAGTACTGCTGCTGCGCGTCGTTGGTGCCGGCGTGCAGCAGCACGACGGCGGGATCCCAGGTCCGCAGGCGCTCCTCGAGCGGCAGCGCGTTGAAGAAGGCGCCGCCGTTGTCGATCTGGTCGATGCGGTAGCCCGAGTAGCCGTCCTGGTCGGAGTCGACGCAGTCGAGCGGGTCGACGCCGAGCAGGTTGCGCCCGCCGACGAAGTTCGGCTGCCTGCCCTGCGCGCCCGTGATCATGTCGAACAGCGGCTTGCGGTAGCCGCCGAAGCCGTCACCGCCCTCGGTGATGGAGTCGCCCATCGGCATGATGCGCAGCGGCGCGGGTTCGGTCTTGCGGGCCGCGGCGGGCAGGGCCACGCACAGGGCCAGGACGGCGGTCAGGACGAATCGCATGGGAGGACATCCTCGGACGGGTTGAGAGGCGTCCGGACATTCTCTCCAGGAGTTCAGGCCGCATTCAGGCAGAACCGGGTCGGCGCGGGTCAGGAAAACGGCATGAGGGAATGATCGGGATTGCGGTGCCCGGTTCGGGTTGATCGAGCGGGTGTCAGCCAGTCGTCAGGCACTGCCGGTGCCGGTTCAGCGTCGGCGCCTTGCGACGATCTGTATCAGGAAGTGAGAACTATCGCGCAAATCCGCCCACGGGGCCGTCGATTGCCGCGATGCCGGTGGGTACCCTGCGGCCCATCCAAAAACCATCGACCGGAGCCTTCCTTCATGCGCATCGTCCGCCTCGCCGCCCTCGCCCTCGCCGCCAGCCTCGCCGGCTGCGCCACGGCGGTCCACTTCACGTCGGAGCCGCCCGGCGCGACCGTGAGCTACAAGGGCCAGACGCTCGGCAAGACGCCCTTCGACTACGAAGTGCACGACCAGTTCGGCTGGTTCAGCGAATACGACTTCACCGCCACGCTCGAGGGCTACCAGCCCTCGACGCTGGCGTTCAAGGAACTCACGCCGCTGGACGCGCAGCGGGTGGTGCCGCCCCAGGTCAATTTCACGCTGAAGAAATAGCGCCGTGCGCCGGGGCCGGCGGCCGCCGCCCCGGACGCACCCCGAAACAGGTGAGCGACGAGGGACGGGCATAGTGCGGCGCGCCACATACCCATTGCCGTGCCCCCGAAAGGAGCCCTCGCGTGTCCCTCTCCCGCCGCAGCTTCCTGGGCAGCGCCGCCGCCGGCGCGCTCGCCCTGCCTCACCCAGGACGGGCCGCGAACGTCCCCGGCGACGTCGTGGGCAAGATCACCGTCGGCTACCAGGGCTGGTTCGCCTGCGTCGGCGACGCCGCGCCGATCCACGGCTGGTGGCACTGGTCGCAGGACTGGGGGCGCGTGCCCTCGCCGACCAACGCGGCCCTCATCGCGTGGCCCGACGTGCGCGAGTTCGCGTCGACCTACCAGACCGGCTACGCCAACCTGGGCAACGGCGCACCCGCGACGTTGTTCTCGTCCTACGACCAGGCCACCGTCGACACCCACTTCGCCTGGATGCTGCAGAACGGCTGCGACACCGCGGCCTTGCAACGCTTCGATCCCAACGGCGGCGAAGGAGCGACGCGCGACGCCATGGCGCAGAAGGTGCGCGCCGCGGCGGAGAAGACGGGGCGCAAGTTCTACATCATGTACGACGTCTCGGGCTGGGCGGCCATGCAGCCGGAGATCAAGGCCGACTGGGCGGACAAGATGTCGGCCCTGACCGCCTCCGCCGCCTACGCGCGCCAGGGCGGCAAGCCGGTGGTGGGCATCTGGGGCTTCGGCTTCGCGGACGACAACCATCCCTGGACGGCGGCGGCCTGCCTGGACGTCGTCGGCTGGTTCAAGGCCCAGGGCTGCTACGTGATGGGCGGCGTGCCGACGTACTGGCGCACCGGCGTGAACGACTCGCGCGCCGGATACATCGACGTGTACCACGCCTTCGACATGCTTTCCCCGTGGATGGTCGGCCGCATCGGCGACGCGGCGGGCTCGGACTGGTTCCACGACAACGTCAACGTGGGCGACCAGGCGGACTGCGACGCCCGCGGCATCGCCTACCAGCCCTGCGTGCTGCCGGGCGACCTCAGCCGGCGCCAGCGCGCGCACGGCGACTTCATGTGGCGCCAGTTCTACAACATGGTGCGCGTCGGCGCGCAGGGCCTCTACATCTCGATGTTCGACGAGTTCAACGAGGGCAACCAGATCGCGAAGACGGCCGAGACGGCGGCCTTCCTGCCCGGCAACTCGGGCATGCTGGCGCTCGACGAGGACGGCACCCGCTGCTCCGCCGACTACTACCTGCGCCTGACCGCCGACGGCGGCCGCATGCTCAAGGGCCAGATCGCGCTGACGGCCGCGCGGCCGACGCCGCCGGTCGCGGGCGGTGGCGTCCCGGGCCAGGTGATCAGCCTGCGCGCGCATGCCGACAAGTGCTACGTGACCGCCGAGAACGCCGGCGCCGCGCCGCTGGTCGCCAACCGCACCGCCATCGGCGCCTGGGAGCAGTTCGACCTGCTCGACGCCGGCGGGGGCAACGTCGCGCTGCGCGCGCACGCCAACGGGCGCCTCGTGTGCGCCGAGAACGCCGGCGCTTCCGCGCTGATCGCCAACCGCGATGCGATCGGGCCGTGGGAGACCTTCCGCATCGTGACCAACCCCACCGGCTCGGTGAGCCTGCAGGCGTTGGTCAACGGCCGCTACGTCACCACGGGCAAGGCCGGGACGACGCCGCTGGTCGCCAGCCGGCCCGCCATCGGCAAGGCCGAGCAGTTCGACCTGATCGTCGGCTGAGAACCTGGCGGGCCGGCCGTCATACTCGGGGCTCCACCACCCAGGAGACCCGAGCCCATGAGCGACCTTTCCGTCCCCGCCTACACCTTCCACGCCGGCGAGGCCACCGTGCTGGCCGCGGAGGGCCAGTTCACCGACGCGATGCCCGAGATCCTCATCGGCCGCGTCGACGGGCCGGTCGGCCAGGCCTTCGCCAACATGATGGCGCAGAGCAAGGGCCACACCGCGATGTTCGCGATCCGCGCCTGCAACCAGCTGGTGCGTCCGGCGACGATCACGGTGCCCAAGGTCACGCTGAAGGACATGCCCAACATCGAGCTGTTCGGCGGCGTCGTGCAGAGCGCGACGGCCGACGCGGTGCTGGACTGCGTGATCGAGGGCGTGATCCCGAAGAACCTGGTCGACCAGCTGTGCATCGTGAGCCTGGTGTGGATCGACCCGCGCTGCGCGACCGATCCGAACCTGGACCGCAAGGACATGTACCGGACGAACTACGAGGCCACCAAGCTGGCACTGCGGCGCGCGCTGACCGGCCAGCCGACCATCGACGAGCTGATCGCCAACCGGCACACCATCAAGCACGACATGAACGACTGGGCGTGACGCGCGGCGGCGGGGGCTGGCCCGCGGCCTGTCCCCGTGTCCGGAAGCGAGCGTGCCGAAGACCGGCCCGGCGCCTCACTTCTTCTTGGCAGCGGCCTTGGGCGCGGCCATCCCGCGCAATTCCTCGAGCTGCTCGCCCGCGCGCTTCGTGAGCGCCGCCAGCGCCTCCTTCTGCGCGTCCTGGGCGATCTGGGCCAGCTCCTTCATGTCCTCGATCGCCTTCTCGACCGCGGCCCGCGCGGACGCCGAGGCCTTGGCCGCGTCGCCGCCGGCGGCGTCGCGCGCGGCCTGCTGGATGTCCTGCATGGCCTGCATCAGCATCTCGGTCTGCTTCTGCGCCAGGGTCTGCGCGGTCTCGAGCGCGCTGCGATTGGCGGCCACCAGCGCGTCGATGTCCTTGCGGCGGGACTCCACCACGGAGGCCAGGTCGACCCCCTGGATGCTGAACTGCGACATCATCGACTGCAGGTCGAGGAACGGGTTGATCGGGCTGGACATGCTCGTCTCCTGTCGTGTTGGACTCGGAACCCCGCGCCGGACGGCGCGGTCCCGAGGATGCCAGAGTCCGGACGATCGGGCGAGCCGGCTCCGCGCCCGGCCCGGGAGCCCCGTCAGTCGAACTTGACGTGCCGGAAGCGCGGGTCGTCCGGCGTCCCCTCCAGCGCCGACCCGCCTTCTTCCAGCTGCGGCCGCCACAGCACGACCTCCTCGATCTTCTTCGCGAGTGCGAAGTCCTTGTCCGTGATGCCCTTGGCCGAGTGGGTGGCGAGCTTGACGGTGACGAAGGCGTACGAGACGGTCATGTCGGGGTGGTGCCAGGCCGCCTCGGCCAGGTGGCCCACGGTGTTGACCACCATCAGCGTCGACTTCCAGCCGCTCGTCTTGATCTTGCGGCGGATCCAGCCGTCCTCGTAGGTCCACGCCGGCAGCTCCGCCGCCAGGCGTTCGGCGATCTCCGCCTCGGTGTAGGTCTCGTCCACGCCGCGCTTGCGCCATTGGGTCATCGTCGTCTCCTGTGCTTGCGCGATCATGCCGCGGCTCGAGCGACCCCGCGCGAAGGAGAGGCTATGCCGCCGGCTTGCTGAAGCGCGCCACCCAGCTGCCGGTCTCCTCCGCGACGATGGCCTCGCAGCGCGCGACGAAGGCCGACCACTCCGGGGACGGCACCGCCGGGCTCGCCGGCGCGGCCGCGGCCTCGTCGCGCAGGCGGCGCGCCGCGGCGCGGTAGCTGACGACGAGGTAGTCGTAGCGCCCGGCCTCGACGTGGGCGAGGATCGCGCCCGCGGCCGTGGTCAGCACGCCCACCAGCACCGCCAGGTCGATGCCGTGCGTGAAGCGCGCGAGGGACTCGCGGGTGAACGCGCCGGCCAGCGCGCTCAGCAGCGCGGTGGCCACGGCCAGGCCGAGCTCGGCGCGGCGCCACCGCAACGACAGGGCGCGATGCGCGGCGGCCTTGCCCTCGTACCAGGTGGCGGAGGCCGTGACGCGCTTGGCGACGTAGTCGGCGGGCGCGAGGGGCGACGTCGGCGCGCCGCCGCGGCTGGGCGGCTGCTGGTCGTCGAGCAGGTCGGCCAGGTCGTCCTCGACCTTGCGCACCTCCGCCAGCGCGAGCGCGTCGCGCGTGGCGGGATCGTCGTAGGGCGCGGCCTGCGCGGCGTATTCGTAGGCGAGGCGCTTGAGCGCTTCCGACGCCCCGCGGGCGCGCGCCCAGCGGGCCGCCTTGTCCGGGCCGAGGCAGCGCTTGGAGACGAGCGCCGAGAGCGCCAGCGCGGCCGCGCCGAGGAAGGCGACGCACTCGCGCGCCAGGCCGTCGGGCAGCTGGCTGGCGACGGCGGCCAGCAGCGCGCCGAGCACGGTCAGCACGAGCACCCAGCGCCGGGCCGTCTCGTAGGCGCTCTTGAGCGTGCCGGCCGTCGCCGACCACTGGCCCTGCCCGCTCGCCACCCGTTCCGCCGCCTGGGTCATCGCGCGTCTCCCGTCGTCGCGGCGGGAGGGCCGCGTCCTCGGGCCGACTGTACTTCAGGGCGCGATGCGCGAGAGGATGCCGTCGCGCCTGAACGCGTGGTACAGGCCCGCGGCGACGTGTCCGGCGACCAGGATGGCGAACACCCAGCCGGTAACGACGTGGACGCCGTTGAGGGCGCTGTAGACGCCCGGCAGGTCGGGGCCCCAGGGCGCCAGGTCCCGGCCGAAGAACTTGACGCCGTGCTTGCTGAAGTTGGAGCCGACGTAGCCCGACAGCGGCAGGATCACCATGCAGGCGTAGAGCAGGCGGTGCATAGCGAGCGCGGCGCGGCGCTGCGCCTCGGGCAGGACGGCGGGCCAGTCGGGCAGGCGGTGGGCGAGGCGCCACCCCAGGCGCAGCAGGATGAGCAGGCCCAGGACGATGCCGAACGATTTGTGCAGGTTGATCACCGCCCCGCGTGACGGAGTGCCCCGCGGGGCGAGGTCGTCGAGCAGGAAGCCGAAGGTGACCTGCCCGATCAGGGCGAGGCCGATGAGCCAGTGGAGGAGGACGGCGACCTTGTCGTAGCGGGCGGACATGGCGCGCCGGGCACGCAAGGAGCGTGCCCCATGGCCTCGGCGCCCTTACCGGACCGCCCTGCGCGCAGCGCGCTCAGGCGAACTGGGAGACCACCTCGCTGCGCGCCAGCCACGCCTCGATGTCGTCGAGGCCGACGCGGCGGCTGCCCTGCGGCGCCCCGCCGGGTTCCGGGCGCCAGCCGGCGCGCTCGTCCAGGCCGGGCCCGATGGCGATGGCCTCGTCGATGGCGGCGTCGGCGAAGTAGGCGCTGCGGGTGACCAGCACCGGCACGTCGACCGCGCGGGCGGCGGCCACGCCCAGCGGCGAATCCTCGATGGCGACGGTGTGCAGCGGGTCGCTGCCGAGCAGGCGCAGCGCGTGCTCGTAGACCTCGGGGTCGGGCTTCTTGCGCCGCACGTCCTCGCCGCAGACCGTCGTGGCGAACCACTCCTGCCAGTCGGCGCCGAGGTGGCGCCGCAGCAGCGCCTCGACGTTGCCGCGGCTGGTGGTCGTGGCGATGGCCATGCGCACGCCGCGGTCGCGGCACTCGCGCATCAGTTCGGCGACGCCGTCCCGCAGCGGGATCGCGCCGTCGTCGACGAGCGCCGCGTAGAGCTCGTTCTTGCGCGCATGCAGCGAGCGGGCGAGGATCTCGCGCATGCGGGCGTCCGGCGGCGCCTCGCGGTGGGTGGGCATGTCGGCGAGCAGGCGCTCGCGGCCGCCGCTCACGCGCAGCAGGCGGCCGTACCACGCCTCGTCCCAATGCCAGGGCAGGCCGAACTCCTGGAACGCGAGGTTGAAGGCGACGCGGTGGCCGTCGCGCTCCGTCTCGGCGAGCGTGCCGTCGACGTCCCAGATCAGGGTTTTCAAGGTTTGCATGCGAGGACTCCACTCCATGGGGGACGGGCCGTCGGCCTCTCCCCGTGTTCGATCCGCCTGCGCCGGAACACGGGGACAAGGCCGGAGGCCCGTCCCCTCCGCGGCCGCGTCAACACTCGCCGAGGGCGCGCTTCCTGCGCTCCATCAGCCGCCAGATGAAGGGCGTGAAGATCAGTTGCATGGCCAGGTCCATCTTCCCGCCCGGCACGACGATGGTGTTGGCGCGCGACATCCACGAGTCGTGCAGCATGCTGCGCAGGTACTGGAAGTCGATGCCCTTGGGGTTGGCGAAGCGGATCACCACCATGCTCTCGTCGGGCGACGGGATCGAGCGCGCGATGAAGGGATTGGAGGTATCCACCATGGGCACGCGCTGGAAGTTGACGTGCGTGTGCGTGAACTGCGGGCAGATGTAGTTCGCGTAGTCGGGCATGCGCCGCAGGATGGTGTCGACCACCGCCTCCGACGAGTAGCCGCGCATCTTCTGGTCGCGGTAGAGCTTCTGGATCCACTCGAGGTTGATCACCGGCACCACGCCGATCAGCAGGTCGGGGTGGCGCGCGATGTCGACGTCGTCGGTGACGACGGCGCCGTGCAGCCCCTCGTAGAACAGCAGGTCGGTGCCCTTCTCCACGTCGTGCCAGGGCGTGAAGGTACCGGGCTCCTGCTTCCAGCCGGCCGCCTCCTCGGCGTCGTGCAGGTACTTGCGCACCTGGCCACCGCCGCATTCGCCGTAGGTGTGGAACAGCTGCTCGAGCTCGGCGAACAGGTTGTTCTCGGGCCCGAAGTGGCTGAAGTTGCGGTTGCCCGCCTGCTCGGCCTCGAGCGAGCGCCGCTTCATCTCGGCGCGGTCGTAGCGGTGGAAGCTGTCACCCTCGACGAAGGTGGCGCGCACGCCCTCGCGCCGGAAGATGGCCTCGAAGGTGTGCGACACCGAGGTGGTGCCGGCGCCGGACGAGCCGGTGATCGCGATGATGGGATGGCGTTCGGACATGGGCCCTCCCTCAGGCGCGGAACAGCGTGCGCTCGGCGAAGAGCGGGTTGTCGGACTCGGGCGAGAGCGGCTCGTGGTGGTAGCGCTCGATGCGTTCCACCTCGCTTCGCGAGCCGAACACCAGTCCCACGCGCTGGTGCAGCGTGCTCGGCTTCACGCCCAGCATCGGCTGGCGGCCGGTGCTGGCGCGGCCGCCCGCCTGCTCCATGATGAAGCCGATCGGATTGCACTCGTAGAGCAGGCGCAGGCGGCCGGGGCGGTCGGGGTCGCGCGTGTCGCGCGGGTACAGGAAGACGCCGCCGCGCATCAGGATGCGGTGCGCCTCGGCCACCAGGCTCGCGATCCAGCGCATGTTGAAGTCCTTGCCGCGCGTGCCGGAGCGCCCCGCGAGGCACTCGTCGACGTAGCGCCGCACGGGCGGCTCCCAGAAGCGCAGGTTGGACGCGTTGATGGCGAACTCCTGCGTCTCGGCGGGCACGCGCAGTTCCGGGTGGGTCAGGACGAACTCCCCGAGGTCGGGGTCGAGCGTGAAGCCGGCCGCGCCGTTGCCCACGCTCAGCACGAACATCGTCGCCGGCCCGTAGATCGCGTAGCCGGCCGCCACCTGGGCGGCGCCGGGCTGCAGGAAATCGGCCTCGGTCACGTCGCGCCCGCTGTCGATCACGTCCTGCGGTGCGCGCAGGATGGAGAAGATGCTGCCGACCGAGACGTTGACGTCGGTGTTGCTCGAGCCGTCGAGCGGATCGAAGACGAGCAGGTACTTGCCGCGCGTATACGCCTGGGGCACCTGGCGCGGCTGCGCCATCTCCTCCGACGCCATGCCCGCGAGCTGGCCGTTCCACTCGTTCATGCGCACGAAGATGTCGTTGCTCGAGACGTCCAGCGGCTTCTGCTGCTCGCCCTGCACGTTGATGCCGGGCTCGTCCGGCGCGGGGGCGTCGTGCAGCTGCCCGCGCGCGACGATGCGTGCGATCGACTTGCAGGCGAGCGAGACGTCGAGGATGAGCGCGTTCAGGTCGCCGCGGGCCTGCGGGAAGCGGCGACGCTCCGCGATCAGGTAGCGGGTGAGGGTCCAGCGTTGTCCGAAGGGCATGGGAGTCTCCGAGGTTGCGTAGTCGTGGGCATGTCCGTCGCGCCCGCCTCGCCGCCCTCGACGGGGGTGAACAGGCGCGAGCCGAGCAGGTCGGCGGGGACGAGCGTGGTCAGGTCCTCGCGCGTCAGCGGCCGGTCGCGGTCGGCGAACAGGCGGCTCGCCTGGCGCAGGCGCGCGCGGTCGAGCGCGTTGCGCACGCTGCGCGCGTTGGCGAAATGGGGCTGCGCGAGGCGGCGGTCGAGGTACTCCGCGAAGGTCGAGCGGGCCGCCGGGTCCAGTCGGTAGCTCATCTCGGCGAGCATGTGCTCGCCGATCTGCAGCAGCTCGTCGCGGGCGTAGTCGGGGAACTCGAGGTGGTGGGCGACGCGCGAGCGCATGCCCGGGTTGGACTGGAAGAAGGTCTCCATGCGGTCCGCGTACCCGGCCAGGATGACGACGATGTCCGCGCGCTGGTTCTCCATGACCTGCAGCAGGATCTCGATCGCCTCCTGGCCGTAGTCGCGCTCGTTCTCCGGCCGGTAGAGGTAGTAGGCCTCGTCGACGAAGAGCACGCCGCCCATCGCCTTCTTCAGCACCTCCTTGGTCTTGGGCGCGGTGTGGCCGATGTACTGGCCGACCAGGTCGTCGCGCGTCACCGCCACCAGGTGCCCGGAGCGCAGGTAGCCGAGGCGCT
>Ga0209051_1001447_pt1 | contig 20173 bp, 10 predicted proteins | sample AraplaCvi_mMS_r2_2_FD_184286 | JGI IMG/M metagenome (GOLD analysis project Ga0209051, IMG submission 184286) | Arabidopsis root microbial communities from North Carolina, USA - plate scrape MF_Cvi_mMS_r2 (SPAdes) (version 2) | ecosystem: Host-associated > Plants > Roots > Endosphere | place...
CGGCCAAGAACTTCATCGCCATCGCGTACCTGCGCCTGTCACGCCTGAAGCACTTGCCCGATCATCCGTTCGTCGCGGCCGCGGCGAGTTGAGATCGTCGCGTTCCACACGAAACGGCATAGAGCCATTTCGCATCGCTGGCGGCCGTTTGCGTCGCGGGAGACCTCGCTGACTTCGCGCGATGTGATGGTCGTCGATCCCGACGCCGAAGCCGGGCGTCTGTCAGAGCGCGAGCTCCGAGAAGTGCGTGCCCTCGACCCGGGGCGCATGCCCTGCGATGCGGGTTCAGATACTTCAATTCGTCGTCAACTTGACCTTCTTGGGCTCCCCGACGACTTGGCGGTGCGCGCCTCTGGCGAGCAGGGCGGGGCAAGACTGGCCAGCCGGCGTTCACCATCCGGCAGGCTCGGCCGGCTACTGGTATCTCCTGATGCAGGAGCCCCTTTGCAGGCAATTCCGGTTCACCTAACATCAAGTCCTCGCTATTCGAGGACAAAGAGTCCCAAGCGAGAAGGGAGGACGACTTGGGACAGGTCGATGGGGAGTTGTGCGTCACCGTTGCAGGCGGGGACAATGCCGAGGCGGCGGCAGATTCTCACGGGGCCTGGCAGGCGCTCGCAGTCCTTGCTAGGTTCCATCAGGTTCCCGCAGACGCATCGACGCTCTGCCATCAGCTCGGGCTGACGCTGCAGGATCCGGTATCGGCCGACGACCTCCTGCTGGCATCTCGAGGTCTCGGCCTCAAGTCGCGCATTGTCCGCACGAGCGTCTCCAGACTTCCCTTGACACCGCTTCCGGCGCTTGCGCTGATGAAGGACGGCGGCGTCGTTCTGCTGGCACAGTGCGACGCGCAGCGCGTCCTCGTGCAGCGATGGTCTCGCCCTCGGACTGACTCTTCCGACGCCACCTTGGCTGGCGCGCCGACCATCGAACCCGTGTCGCTCTTCGAGCAACAGTGGAGCGGTCGATTGATCCTGATCGCCAGCCGTGCGTCGTTGGTCGGCGAACTGGCCAAGTTCGATTTCAGCTGGTTCGTGCCGGCGCTCGTCAAGTACCGATGGTTGTTTGGGGAGGCGCTCGTCGTCTCGCTCTTTCTCCAGGTATTTGCTCTCGTCACGCCGCTGTTCTTCCAGGTGGTGATGGACAAGGTGCTGGTGCACAAGGGATCCAGCACGCTCGACGTGCTCGTCGTCGGGCTCACCATCGTCGTCGTCTTCGAAAGTCTTCTTTCGTTTCTCCGATCGTATGTGTTCAGCCATACAACGAGCCGGATCGACGTAGAGCTAGGGTCGCGCCTGTATCGCCACCTCCTGAACCTCCCACTGGCGTACTTCCAGGCCCGGCGCGTCGGTGACTCGGTCGCGCGCGTCCGGGAGCTCGAGAACATCCGCACCTTCCTGACAGGAAATGCACTCACGCTTCTGCTCGACGTTCTGTTTTCGGTGCTATTTATCGGCGTGATGCTCTTGTACAGCGGTGCGCTGACGCTGATCGTGCTCGCGAGCCTTCCGCTGTACGTGATGCTCAGCGTGACGGTGGTTCCATTGCTCCGACGGCGCCTCGACGAGAAGTTCGCCCGGAATGCCGAGAACCACGCGATGCTCGTCGAATCCATCACCGGCGTGCAGACGGTAAAGGCCGGTGCGCTGGAGGCTGCATTCGCCCGGAAGTGGGATGCCCAGCTGGCAAGTTACTTGTCGGCCAGCTTCCGCACCCAGTCGCTCGCGAACGCGGCCCACGAGGCGGTGAACCTGATCGGAAAGCTGGTCAACGCGGCGACGCTCTGGTACGGCGCCCACCTGGTGATGGACGGCGCCTTGACGGTTGGCATGTTCGTGGCGTTCAACATGTTCGCCCAGCGCGTCGCCCAGCCGATCATGCGCATCGCGCAGATGTGGACCGATTTTCAGCAGACGGGACTGTCGTAAGGCGCTTGGGCGACATCCTGAACACGCGCACCGAAGTCCCGCCGGCATCGGCGGGCCAGTTGCCCGCCATCAAGGGAAGGATTTCATTCGCCGACGTGACGTTCCGCTATCGTCCTGAGGCGCCGCCCGTCCTCCAGAACATCGACCTCGAGATACAGCCGGGTGAAATCATCGGCATCGTCGGGCGCTCGGGCTCGGGCAAGAGCACGCTGACGAAACTGATTCAACGGCTCTACGTCCCTGAGCACGGGCACGTCAGGATCGATGGCGCCGACGTCGGCCTTGTCGACGTGTCGCAGTTGCGTCGGCAGCTTGGGGTGGTGCTGCAGGACAACTTCCTCTTCAACCGGAGCGTACGCGAGAACATCGCGATCGCAGAGCCTGGGGCGTCCCTCGAACGTGTCATGCGGGCGGCCCAGTTGGCCGGCGCGCACGAGTTCGTTAGCGCACTTCCCGAAGGCTATGAAACCCGGGTCGGCGAGCAGGGGGCGAGCCTGTCGGGCGGTCAGCGCCAGCGCATCGCCATCGCGCGCGCCCTCTTCACTCAGCCGCGCATCCTGATACTCGACGAAGCGACGAGCGCGCTGGACTACGAGAGCGAAGCGATCCTGCAGCGCAACATGGCGGCGATTGCGCGCGGAAGGACGGTCATCATCATCGCCCACCGGCTGTCTGCGGTCAGGCACGCACACAGCATCGTCGCAATGGAAAGCGGTCGGATCGTGGAGCGCGGCTCGCACGCCCATCTCCTTGCCGCCAACGGACTCTATGCGCACCTGTGGCGTCTGCAGGAGAGCCGGCTCGACGACACGGAAGGGCTCAGCCAGGCCGGGAGCGCGGCATGAGTCTTCGCGCGACCCATCCCGCCGGAGAGCTCCTGGCCCGCTATCGAGCGGTCTTCGCCGCCGCCTGGCGCGTGCGGCGGGAGTGGCGAGGTCCCGCCCGGACGGCCGACGAGCTTGCATTCCTTCCGGCCGCGCTGAGCCTGCAACACACGCCCGTCCACCCGGCACCCCGGTGGGCGATGCTCATGATCGTCAGCCTGGCCATCATCGCCTGCGCCTGGAGCTATCTCGGACAGATCGATGTCGTCGCGGTCGCGACGGGCCGCGTGGTGGTGAGTGCGCATACCAAAGTCGTGCAGCCCCTCGAGCCCGGAACGGTTAGCCGGATCCTGGTGTCCGATGGAGACGAGGTCAAGGCGGGCCAGCTCCTGGTCGAACTGGACTCGACCTCGGCCAAGGCCGACAGTCTCAGCCTCGAAGAGCAGAAGGAGGCAGCCTCTCGCGAGGCGCTGCGGAGCAATGCCCTGCTGACCGCGCTTGGAACTTCGGTGGCCCCGCGGCCGCGCGAACTCGCCGACGAGTCCACGCGAGCCTTGATCGCGAGCGAGTGGGGCGATCTGCACGCGCATGCCGAAAGACTGCGTGCCGAAGTGATCCACCGCGAGGCGGAACTGGAGACCGCCCTGGCTGTGCTGCGCAAGCTGGAAGAGACGGTTCCCTTGGCGCGGCAACGTGAAAGGGATTTCGCGGATCTCGGTCGCCAGGGTTTCGTCACCAAGCATGCGGACCAGGACCGCCGACGCGAGCGCGTCGAGCTCGAGCACGACCTCGAGGCGGCGAGCGCGCGCGTCGCCGAGGCGCGCGCCGCAATCGCCGAGAGCAGGGAGGCCGAAGCCTCCTTCCGCGCGCAGGCGGTACACGACCTGTCCGACCGCCTCACGCAGGCTCGGCTGAAGATCGCGCAATTGGAGCAAGAGAGAGTCAAGAGCGCCCAGCGGCAACGGCTCACGCAGCTGGTGGCACCCGAGGACGGCATCGTTCAGCAACTATCGGTTCATTCCGCGGGAGGCGTCGTGACGACGGCACAACCTCTGCTCGTGATCGTTCCCAAGGCGGGGCGGGTCAAGGCCGAGGTCATCGTCGACAACAAGGACATCGGCTTTGTCGCCGCAGGGCAGCCCGCCGAGGTGAAGCTTGAAACGTTCACCTTCACCCGCTATGGCACGATCCCCGCCCACGTCGCATGGGTGACCGCCGACGCCGTGGTCACCGATCGAAGCACCGCGGCCATCTCCGCCACCAATCCATCTATCGCGCCCACCGCGGAAGGGACCGCCACGTTCCCCGCGACGCTCTCCCTCGATCGCGACTCGATCCTGGTCGACGGGAAGGTCGTCCGGCTGTTGCCCGGCATGAACCTGACCGCGGAGATCACGATCGGGAGGCGGCGCGTCATCGACTATTTGCTGAGCCCGCTGGGCAGGCACCTGGCCGAGAGCCTGAGGGAACGGTAAGGCGACCGGCGCACGGCAGGAAAGTATGGCGTTACCGCTGACGGCGACAGCGTCGAGCGCCCCGAGACCAGGAGTTCACTGTGATGGCGAAGATTGGCAAGTGTTTGGACGGGAATCTGGCGAGGGCCTGCCTGCTCGCGGTGGCGTTGACGCTCGGGAGCGCCCCGGCATTCGCCATCGACTGCGCATCCGCACGGAGCTATGTCGAGAGGCAAATCTGCACGCACGAGGTCCATGACATCCGCGACCTGGCGGAACTCGACGAGCGGATGGCGTCGGAATACCGGGCCGTCGCCGAGCAACTGCCATCGGCGTCCGAGCGGAAGCGACTCCTGGATGCCCAGCGGGACTGGCTGACGCGGCGTGAGCGCTGCCGTTCGCCCGAATGCATCTCCCAGGCGACGCAAGCCCGAGCCGACGAACTGCAGGCCTGGCGCACCGTCGGCTCGCACCGTAGCGCCTGGATCGCGGTTGGCGACGTCGAGGACGAAGACGCCGGGCTGTGCTCGACCCTGCTGAAGACCCTGAACCAACGCCGCGACAGCAGTGCCGTGGCGCCCTCCTGTCCTTCGTTGGCACTGCTTCGTGACGTCGGTGCGGGAGCGCTGCCTTGGAGAGCCGTCGACCCGGAGTCGCATCGTGCGCTGCTCGAGAAGCTGATGTTGTTCGATGCGGTGGGCGCCGACGCCTACTTCCATCGACGTTCCTCCGGCGACAGGAGCGCGGACCTCGCGCCGGACGCCCTCGCAGCGATCGCTCGTCAAGTGGATGCGTTCATCACGAGCGGTCGCGCGATGCAGGCGCTGAGCGGCCCGATATTCGGCAAGTATGTCCAGGACGCCGCCCACGCGCCGACCGGAGCGGCCGGGCGTACGCAGACGATCGTCCGCCTGGCCGACGACCGGCATCCGTGCTCGTTCGACGGGTCACGGGAACTGGAGTCCCGCTTTGCGGGAAGGACGCATCTGGTCGAACCGGATCTGAGCGGACCGCTCGCGACCCAGCTCTCGCTGATGTTGGACGACACGGCCTACCTGTTCTCGATGGGCGACCGATGGCTCGCCGCCGGCGGCGGCGACTCGGACGTGTCGATCGAGGACATCCGCGCCGGCTGGGATGTCTGCCGGTTCAAACTCATCCACATTGACACAGGGAAGTAGTCATGACGATCAACTGGACCCCGCTGCCGATCGGCGACGGCGACCTTCAGACCGCCACGTACGCCGCGTTCAACGCCGTCGAGGCGCCGACCGAGGCCGCGCTCCTGCAAGGCCTGATGGTCGGTGGACACTTCACCATCGGTACCGGCTTCGACATGGTGACCGGCGACAACACCGTCCGTGCCGCGATCATGGCGCAGGTCGGCATCTACCAGGATTTCCTGCCACGCAACCAGGGGAACGTCGTCGCGCCCGATCCCAAGAAGGATCCGGGGGCGGCGACGGAGTACGGATTCGCGCAGCAGCTCCTGAGCAACTTCAGGACGGGCGTGACCGGGGCCCAGTTGAACGCGATCATGGCTGCGCGCGCCCTCGCCTGGAACCAGGATCCCGTCTATCAGGCCTGGATGAAAAGCAAGGGATACACCACCGCACCACGCGACAAGTTCGAGCTGACGGATGCAGAGGCGCGTGCCGCTTTCGACGCCGTGTGGCCGACGGACTATCGCGCGCAACTGCTGCATCGCCTGGGCATCGGTGCCGGCACTTCGTTCGACGGATCGACCGAGCAGGTCGCGACGGGCCTGCTGGTATGGAACGGCGGGAGCGGCATCCTGGGGAACGCGATCAAGCGAGACATCGACGCCGGGAATCGCGCCGAGGCCTGGTACGAGCTGCGCTACAACAGCAATGCCGGGGCCTCGAGGAGCATCGGAATCGCCAAGGCGCGATTCATGGAGTCATCGCTCTTCGGCCTCTACGACGCGGGGAACGTCAGCTACGACGAGGCGACGAACATCTTCCAGACCGTCACCCGGCATCGCGACACGATCTACAAGACGGAACTGCAGTTCGGGATCATGCCGGACGGTCGGACTGCGACGAGCCCGGACAGCCATGGCCGCGATGCCGTGCGCTCGTCCAACGACGACTATTCGAAGACGATGGCGCCCTACCTCGAGGACGGGCGGATCGACACCCTGGACCAGGCCCTGGGGCAGGGGACGCACCAAGGTGCGAAGACTGCGCTCCTACTCGGACTCCAGAACCAGTACGCCACGTACAAGGGGGCCCTCAGCGAAGACGCCTTCGATGCCGCCAACATCTACGTCGCCGAGTCGGCTAAGGCCGGCGGCGCCGGGACGTTCATCGCGACCGGCATCTACCAGACCGGATCGTTCGAAAAAGGGGCCAACGACCTCCTGCTCGGCATGGCCGGCGCAGACATCCTGGAAGGCTTTGCGGGCAACGACGTCCTGATCGGGGCCGATGGAAACGACAGCCTCTGGGGCGGCACGGGCAGCGACTTGCTGATCGGCGGGAACGGCGACGACAGCGTCGGCGGGGACGACGGCGACGACACCATGGACGGTGGCGCCGGTCACGACAGCTACGTCATCGCGCAGATCGACGGCGTTCAGCATGACAAGATCGTCGACTCCGACCATGACGGCGTGATCGTCCTGACCGACAACGAGGGCGATCTCGTCAATGTCGCGATCCTGCAGCAGCAGGCTCCTGGCGTCGAGACCTGGGTCGACGCCTCTTTCGGTTCGCGTTCGGGCGTGCAGTTGACGCACGCCGGAAGCTGGATCTTGACGCTGGGGGACGGCACAACGCTGGATTTCGGCGCGGACTTCGATCCGGCCGGCTTCGGACTGACCTTGAAGTCCGCAGCCCAGGCCGGCGTGGCGAATGCATGGTTCAACCGCGCGTCCCCTGCCGATTTCGGCTTCGGCGCGACCCTCACGGGCGACTTCAAGAAGAAGGTCGGCACGGACAACAAGACCTACGTGATGGCGCCGCCCTACGGCTACGCCAGCGACGGGCCGCAGGTCGACGCACCAGACGCCTTCAACGGCACCGCCGGCAACGAGAAGGTTCTCCCCGGCGGCGGCAACGACGTCGTGGCGTCCGGCGACGGCAGCGACTACGTGGATGGCGGGGACGGCTCGGATATTCTCTACGCGGGCAGCGGCTCCGATACGATGCTCGGGGGCGCCGGGGACGACATGATCCTCAGCTCCGTCAGCGGCTCGGTGGGACTGCCTGCCCGGACCGACTACCAACTCCCGCCGGTGTCGCCGGGGGCGACGCTCCTTTACAGCGGCTTCGGCTGGATCGTCGAGTCCGTCCAGAACGGGCAGTTCACCACCGTCCAGTACCTGGGCTATGCCGGGGCCAGCCTGACGGAGTCGACTTCGGACGCGGGCGACGTCGTCGATGCCGGCGACGGCAACGACAACGTCTGGGGCAGCCGGGCCAGCGACGAGATCCGCCTCGGTGCCGGGGACGACTACGCGAACGGCCAGGGCGGGGCGGACTACGTCGATGGCGGCGAAGGCTCGGACTACATCCTGGGCGACGGCTGGAACTCCCAGTCGATCACCGCAGTCACCGATGACCAGCATGGGAACGATACCCTCAACGGCGGCGCCGGGGACGACCTCATCCGTGGCCAGGGCCGCAACGACATCCTCTTCGGCGGAACCGGGAGCGACACGCTCGAAGGAGACAGCGAACAGACGGACGAACTCTACCTGGCGCCGGCATTCCACGGGCACGACATCCTCAACGGCGGCGACGGGGACGACGTCCTGTCGGGCGACGGCCTGTCCGATACGCTGGACGGCGGCAGCGGAAACGACTGGATGCATGGCGACGCCGCCGACACCCTGCTCGGTGCGCAGTTCCACGGCGGCGACTTGATGGAAGGAGGGCTCGGCAACGATGTCCTGCTGGGCGATGGCGGCAACGACCTGCTGGACGGAGGCGACGGGAACGACTGGCTCGCCGGCGAAGACCAGACGTCCGTATCGGCCGCGACGCGCCTGGTGGGCGACGACGCCCTCGATGGTGGCGCCGGCGTCGACACGCTGATCGGCGGCGTCGGCAATGACGACCTGGACGGCGGCGGCGACAACGACCTCCTCCTGGGAGGCGACGGAGCGGACACGATCCTCGGAGGCGCGGGCAACGACTGGCTGTCCGGCGAGGATGAACTCGATGCACGCAACGTATCGGCCTACACGGGGGACGATTCCCTCGAAGGCGGAGATGGGAGCGATACCCTGTTGGGTGGAAACGGCAGCGACTTCCTGGACGCCGGCGACGGATACAACCTGCTGTGGGGCGGTGCCGGCGCGGACACGCTGGTCGCCGGCGGCGACAACGACTGGCTGTCCGGCGGGACCCAGATCAACAGCGCGGACGCGGGGATCAATTCGGGAGACGACTCGCTGGCGGGCGGCGAAGGCAACGACACGCTGTTGGGGGGAGACGGGAACGACACCCTGGACGGCGGCGAGGGCGCGGACTGGATCGACGGCGGCCTGGGAGACGACACCTACGCCTTCGACGCTCCGTCCGAGGACGTGGACGACGAGGACGCGCCGGCAAGAATCGCACACCCCGCGCCGTCCGCCATCGAGCGCTACCTGAACGGCCTGGGAGCCGTCGCGTCGCCGCAGGGCGCGGCGCTGGGCGCGACGGCGGCGCAACTGCAGGCGTCGCCGGCAGCCGACCACCTGGCCGGCAGTCATGCCGCCTGGAACCACCCCGGGAACGGCGCGAGCGACCCGGCGACCGGGGCGGGAGCGGGGGATACGTCCGCAGCGGGCGTTCTTGCGCGCGGCGTGGGATCGGAGGGCGATGCGATCGTGCTGAACGACACGGTCGTGGGAGACACCGACTTCATCGACGACACGGATGGCCGTAACACGTACCGGATCGACGAGCAACTCGCCTCGGCGAAGACCGATTCGACGGGCAATCTCCTGCTGTCGCTGGGTGGAGCGGATAGCGGGAGATACCTGTTTCTACAGAACGCCTTCTTCACCAAGGACGCCCGTTTCGATTTCGTGGACGGGAGCGTGTCCGTCCGCGACTGGGTACAGGACAACGTCTTCGTGTCATTGAGTCTGTACCTGGACACGACAAACCAGTCGTTGGGCACGAATTTCAAGTATGCGTTCGGCGCTGGTGGCGCTGACTGGATCGTGGGTCAGGGAATCGGCGGCGATACCCTGGACGGAGGCGCCGGCGACGACGTCATCTTCGGCCACAACAACGACCTCCTGATCGGCGGCACGGGCCATGACCTGCTCCGCATCCAGGGCTCCAACATCACCTACCAGTACAATCGGGGCGACGGTGCCGACGAGGTTCAGATCGCACTGGGCACTACTGCCAACGATACGCTCGCGCTCGGTGCGGGAATCACACCGGCCGATCTCTGGCTATCCTGGTCGGGCACGCAACTGTCGGTGCACGTGGGACCGGCCGGCGACTACATCGCCTTCGACGGCGAGGTCGGGAGCGACGGATCCTTGTTGGCTACCGGTCCGCTGCAGAACATCACCTTCGCCGACGGCACGCATTGGACTCTCTCGCAACTGGCCAGCGCCCCCCAACTCGGTACCGACGGCGGCGACAGCCTGCAGACCTTCAACGTCTCTGGCAACCTGCAGGGCGGCGCGAGCGACGACAGCCTTTCCGGCAAGGCGGGCAACGACACCCTCGATGGCGGCACCGGCAACGACTGGATGAGCGGCGGCGACGGCGACGACATCATCTACGTGGACTCCAACGGCGACAATGCACTCGGAGGTGCTGGCAACGATACGGTATATTCATCGGCGCCCGACGCGACTGTGAGCCACCCCGATGTGGAGCACTACATACTGACCGGCACTGCTGATATTGGAATCCACGAATGGAACGCCGGCGGCGGCGTCAATTTCGCCGGCAACAGCGGAAACAATCGGATGATCGGAGGCATCAACAGCGACACGCTGACCGGGGGTGCCGGAAACGATACGCTGGACGCGATGGGCGCGGTCGTGGTGCAGTCCGTGGTGAGCAATGACTACCTCGACGGAGGAACGGGTGACGACACCTACATCATTTCCAACCTCACGGGATGGGACACGATCGCCGGGGGGGCGGACAGCAACCCCGGCAAGCTGAATGTCCTGAAGCTCGGTGCCGCCCTGCCGTGGTACGCGTGGAACATCCACCGCGTCACAGACGTGCAGGAGGGGGGAAGCAATACCGACGCCATCGAGATCGACGTGGGAGGAGCCTCGACGGGCATCCTCGTCAACGGCTTCTTCGACGGCGGCAGCACGTCGAATGCGAACAATCCCCTGCAGGAGATCGACTTCGCGGATGGCACCGTCTGGAATTTGGCCCAGATCGCCGCGCACGTGCAGACGCCCATCAACGGCACCGCGAGCGCCGACACGCTCACGGCAGGCGCCGCGGCCGCCCTCATGACCGGGCAGGCGGGCAACGACAAGTTGACCGGAGGGGCCGGCGCGGACTGGCTGGACGGCGGCGCGGGGTCCGACACCCTGGCCGGCGGCGCGGGCGACGACATCTACGTCGTCGACGCGACCACCGACGTGGTCACGGAGGCGGCCGGGGGCGGCAACGATGCCGTGCGCACGAGCGTGACGCTCACGGTACTTCCCGCGCAGGTCGAGACGATTGTCCTGACCGGCACGGCCGGCATTGGCGCTACGGGCAACGAACTCGCCAACACCATCGTCGGCAACGACGGCGACAACCGCCTCAACGGGGGCGCGGGCAACGACACAATCTACAGCGGCATGGGCCGCGACACGATCGACGCTGGCGACGGGAACGATCTCGTGCAGGTTCCGCAAGACAACAACGAGGCGTGGAATACGTCGACGTACGACTCGATTCGCGGTGGCGCGGGCAACGACACGCTGTACGGTGGCGCGGGTATCGATACCCTCGACGGCGGCACGGGCGACGACCTCATGATCGGCGGTAGCACTGCCGACATCTACTATGTCGATTCCAGCGCAGACGTCATCGTTGAGGTTGCCAATGGCCTCGACGACGGGCGCGATTCAGATCAGGTCTACAGCACGGCATCGTTCATCCTGCCGATCCACGTCGAGAACCTGACGCTCAACGGCACGGCGTCGATCAATGGTACGGGAACGGCCTTCACGAATATCCTCGTGGGCAACGCCGGCAACAACGTTCTGTCGTCGGGCGATGGCAACGACACGCTGGATGGTGGGGCAGGGGCCGACACTTTGATCGGTGGGATCGGTTCCGATCAGTACACCGTGGACTCCGCCAGTGACGTGGTGATTGAAGGCGACTCGAGCAATGCCGGCCGGGATTCCGTCTACAGCGCCGTTTCGTTCACGCTGGGCGACAATCTGGAATATCTGCGGCTCACGGGCACCGGCAACTCCACCGGCACCGGGAACCAGCTTGACAACAGCATCTACGGCACGTCCGGCAGCAACGTCCTGACGGGCAACGAGGGCAACGACACGCTAAGTGGCGCCGGCGGAGCCGATACGCTCGTGGGTGGGATCGGCGATGACACTTATGACCTGAGCGCCGGCGGCACCGTGGTCGTTACCGAGAACTCTGGCGAGGGAGTCGATACGGTGATCGTCAACACGGCGATCGTGCTGGCGGCTGCGCTGGAAAACGTCCAGGCCTACTGGAATGCGGGCGTGATCGAGGGCAATGCGTCCGACAACGTGATGACGTCTGCCGGACTCAACAACATGATTGGGGACGGGGGCAACGACACGTTCGTCGACACGGACTTCTCCGGCGGCGACACACTGGTGGGCGGTCTGGGGGACGACGTTTATCGTGTCGGGGAAAACGCCCAGCGGGAGACTTTCGTGGAGAATGCCGGCGAGGGCATCGACACGATCATCGTGGATGACACTGGCGACATCGACTTCACCCTACCCGACAACATCGAAAATCTGGTGACTTCCACCTATGGAGACGGCACCGGCAACGCGTTGGACAACGTCATTACCACCGGCCCAGGGGGAGGCCACGGCAATAAGCTGTCGGGACTTGACGGCAACGACACACTGTCCGATACCTCTATCGGCTTTTGGGACACGCTCATCGGCGGCCGGGGCAACGACGTCTACGATCTCGGGGTCGATAGCGGCGACATCATCGTCGAGAATGCCGGCGAAGGGAGCGACACCGTCGTCACCAGCGTGTCGCAGAGCACGGCTCTGGCTGCGAACGTCGAGAACCTGACCCTGATCGGCGCCGCGTCTAGCGGCATCGGCAACGAGATGGCGAATGTGCTCCTGGGAAATGCGCTGGCGAACACCTTGAGCGCAGGCCTCGGCAACGACACGCTCGATGGCGGCTCGGGAGACGATACGCTGGCGGGCGGGGCCGGAGACGACACGTACGATGTGGACTCGGCCGCCGACGTGGTGCAGGAGAACGCGAACGAGGGGGTGGACAACGTCGTCTCGACGGCCGCGACTTTCACGCTCTCCGCCAATGTCGAGAACCTCAACCTTTCGGGGTCGGCAGCGGCCGGCACCGGCAACGATGGGGCCAATCTGATCGTCGGCAACGCGCTGGCGAACACCCTGGATGGAGGCGCCGGCGCCGACACCCTGCGGGGCGGCGCGGGCAACGATACCTACATCGTCGACGACGTCAACGATTCAGTCGTCGAGAGCAGCGGAGAAGGCACCGATACCGAAGTCGCCTCGGTCTCGGTCACGGCAGCGGCGAATGTCGAGAACGTCACGCTCGGCGGCACCACGGCGATCAATGCCACGGGCAACGCGCGGGCGAACCTGATCGTGGGCAACGCGGCGACCAACGTGATCGATGGCGGTGCCGGCGTCGACACGATGAAGGGCGGGGCTGGCGACGATGCCTATGTCGTGGACACCACCACCGACTCGATCGTCGAGAACGCCGGCGAGGGCACCGACTCCGTGTCCGCCTCGGTCTCGTACACCCTGTCGGCCAACGTCGAGAACCTGACGCTGACCGGCTCGAGCACCATCAACGGCACCGGCAACGGCCGCGCGAACGTGCTGACGGGAAATTCGGCGGCCAATTCGTTGCAGGGCGGCGCCGGTGACGACCTCTACGTCATTGATGCAGCCGACACGGTGCTGGAGAACGCCAACGAGGGCAATGACACGATCCAGGTGGCGGCCACGTGGAGCCTGGTCGGGACGCCGAACGTCGAGAACCTCACGCTCGCGGGGACGGGCGCGTTCAATGCGACGGGCAACGACGCGGCGAACGTCCTCACGGGCAACGCATCCGCCAACGTGCTGACGGGCGGCAAGGGGAACGACACCTACTATGCCGGGGCGGGAGACACCATCGTCGAGAACGGCGGGGAAGGGACGGATCTGGTCGTCGCCTCGGCGAACTGGGCGCTGGCGGCGACGCCGAACGTCGAGAACCTGACGCTCGCCAGCGTGGCGGCGAGCGGCACTGGAAACGGCGCCGCCAACCTGCTCACCGGCAACGCACTGGCCAACACGCTGGATGGCGGCGCCGGCATCGACACCCTGGTCGGCGGCGCCGGGGACGATCTCTATATCGTCGACAACGCGGCCGACGTCGTCACAGAGATCGCGGGCGACGGCACCGACACGGTCAACGCGTCGACCACCTACGCCCTCGCGAACAACGTGGAGAACCTGACACTGACCGGAAGCACGGCCATCGACGGCACCGGCAACAGCGGCAACAACGTCCTGACCGGCAATGCGGCCGCCAACGTCCTGACTGGAGGCGCGGGCGACGATACGTACGTCATCGACGCGTCGGATACCGTGACCGAGGCCAGCGGAGCGGGCACCGACACGGTCGTCACAGGCACGACCTACACGCTCGGCGCGAACCTCGAAAACCTGACGATCAGCGGCGCCGCGGCCGCCAACGGCAGGGGCAACGCGCTCGACAACGCTTTCCTGGGCAACGCCGCCGCCAACGTGTTCACCGGTCTGACAGGCAACGACACCTACACGGTCGGGGCTGGCGATGGCATCGTCGAGGCCTCAGGTGAAGGTACAGACACGGCGCTGGCCACGGCAACGTACACGCTCGATGCGAACGTCGAGAACCTCACCCTGCTGGACGCCGGCGGAGCCATCGACGGCAACGGCAACGGCCTTGCCAACATCTTGACCGGAAACGGGGCCGCCAATGTCTTGTCGGGCGGCGCCGGCGACGACATCTACATCGTCGGCACGGGCGATTCCGTCGTGGAAGCAGCCTCGGCGGGCATCGATACGGTGCAATCGAGCGCTTCCTGCACGCTGTCGGCGAACGTGGAGAACTTGACCTTGACGGGCAATTCCGCCATCAATGGAACCGGCAACGACCTGGCGAACGTGCTCAGCGGCAATTCGGCGGCCAATCGCCTTGCCGGCGGGAAAGGGGCCGACACGTATGTCGTGGGGGCAGGCGATACGGTCGTGGAGCAGTCCGGCCAGGGCAACGACACGGTGCAGTCTTCCGTCACCTTCACCCTGTCCGTGAACGTGGAGAACCTCCAGCTGACGGGAACCGCTTCTATCGACGGCGTGGGCAACGCGCAGGCAAACTTGCTGAAGGGGAATGCCGGCGACAACTTCTTGGACGGCCAAGCGGGAGCGGACACGCTGAACGGCGGAGCCGGAAACGACATCTATGCGGTCGACCAGGCCGGCGATTTGATCACCGAGGCTGCCGGCGGGGGCGTCGATACGGTGCTGGCTTCGGTCGACTGGACGCTGGGAAGCAATATCGAGAACCTCATCCTGCAGGAGGGTTCGATCGCCAACGCCACGGGGAACGCCCTGAACAACGTGCTGACGGGCAACTCTCTTGGCAATTCGTTGAGCGGAGCGGGCGGCAATGACACCCTCATCGGTGGCGCTGGCGCGGACACGATTCGCTTCGGCCGCGGTGCGGGGGTGGACACGGTCGTGCAGGGGGATGGCGCCGAAGGCTTGACCGATGTCGTCCTGTTCACGGCCGGCGACGACGTCAATCTCTCGGACGTGGCGTTTGCAAGATCAGGTGACGATCTGCACATGCATCTCGGCGCGGACGACCTGGTGTTCCAGCAATGGTTCGACGGATCTCAGTTTCATGTGGGAAAGTTCCAGTTTTCGGACGGAACGACGTTGGCCGACTATGACGTTAACCAGCTGATCGGGGCGATGGCGGTCTTTGGAGCAGGCAGCCCCGACCACACGATCCCGGGAGGATCCGCGACTCATGAGTTGCATCGAAGGGGCTTCGAACTGACGCCAGAGCCGCAATGGAGACAAACGCACGCCCAGAACATTGCTTGAAGTCCGACAAGAAGGTTCCAGGCCCGGCGAACGCCGGCTTCAGCCCAGGCTCAGCCCCGATGGTGCATTGCGATGCGCAGCATATTGAGCTGCGCGGGCAGGCAGATCGTGCGCAGGTCGAAGTTTTCGAGGATATGGCGGCGCGCGGCCTGGCGGATGCCTTGCTGCGCGTGCCGGTCGGCAAGGACCGCGACGACCTGCCTCGCGATCGCCTCGATGTCGAAGATGTCGACGAGCCAGCCGTTCTCGCCGTGCCGTATTACCTCCTGCACGGGCGCTGTCGACGATCCGACGACGACACACCCGGCGGACATCGCCTCCAGCATCGACCAGGACAGCACAAACGGATAGGTGAGATAGACGTGCACGCTGGAGACCTGGAGGATCTTCAGGTAGCTGCCATAGGGCACCTTGCCCAGAAAATGAACGCGCGACACGTCGAGCCGGTCGCCCAGTTCCTCCAGCAGCAGCTCCCTGAACGGACGATTGCCCGGCGCCTTGGGCCCATAGCTGGTCTCGTCGCCGCCGACGACCAGCACCCGCGCGCGCGGCCGCGCGGCAAGGATCCCGACCAGGCTGCGCATGAAACTCGGGAAGCCTCGGTAGGGCTCGAGGTTACGCGCTACGTAGGTGATGACCTCGTCCTCGCATCCGACCTCAATGCCCGTCCCCGGCACCGCGAAACGGGCCTGTGAGTCGGGGGCCACGACCTCGGAGTCGATGCCTTCGTGCACCACATGGATCTTCGGCTGGTATTCCTTGGGGTACAGGGACCGCTGCCACCAGGTCGGGGTCTGCCCGATGTCCGCCGTATGCAGCGCGAGCAGGTTGCCGAGGTTCTTCGTGCGCACGCGTGGCGCGACGTCGAAGCTCTGCGAGCTACCGGGTTCGAACCCGACGTCGGCGCCCTTAACCTTGTAGAAGAACTCGAGGTACCCGATGAGCGGCGTATCCGGATACACGTCCTTCAGGTACCAGAGCTCGCCCCAGCCGTTGTGCGCCAGCATGACGTCCGGCACGTATCCAGAAGCCTTGAGGTTCAGGGCGACGCGCGCGACGTTCTGGGCGTTCAGGATGCCGGACTCGGTGTCCCGGATGTAGTGATGCACGCCCTTGGTTACGCTACGTGCCGGTTTGTAGACAATCTTGCGCACCCCCGGAAGGTAGGCGGTGGTGCGCTGAGTGATGAAGACGACCTCGTTGCCTGGAATGGTACCAAGATGCCTGGCCAGGTGCACGTATTGACCGGGGAAGTTCTGATGTACGAATAGAATCTTCATCGCAGTGTCGGGATCGAGACTGGTGAGTATCGCTGCGCAGCAACCCGTCCTCAATCCCGGGGAAAGTGTCCGAATTTTCGTGTGCGAGGCCCGGGAGACTTTTCCACGGCGGCGGTCGGCGCTTGCGACGAACCGCCCGATGCGGTGGAAAAGTCGGTTCGCTCTTACGAAAGACTTGCCAGCCACGTCGTTTGCTGTTCGATTGGTCATTCCACCAACGGTAGCGAGTACCTCGCCGCCACTCGCGAACACAGGACGGCTATTTTGCCTTGGCCCGGCGGCTTCTGGCTGCGTCGACCTTGGCTTGGAGCATCGCGATCACTTCCTCCGCGGGAACTCCGTCGTCGTTCTTGACCGAGCGCTCGATGGCAGCGCGACCTCGCCGGATGAAATCGGCGTCCTCACGTCGAAGCTTGGCTTCGGCTCCACTTTCGTCAAGAAGTAGCGGCTCGGGTTGAACCTGGGGAATGATCTTGATGGGCATCGTTGAATGATTATCGGCTTGCGGCGCACCGTCAACCCGGGCAGGCGTACGGGGAGGTGAAACTGGGAGGGCGAGCGGCCTCCGCAAAACCCGCACGGTTCAGTGTTTGCCGCCCTGGTGGCGGGGCCTCCCCGCGGGTCATCTCCGCAAAACCTGGACAGTTCACCGGCGCCAAAGGGCGCGGTAGACGCGGTGTTCGCGAACCAATATGGTCTTGCTACGCATTCGCTGTGCGAATGAGATGCGGCTCACGCGCATGAGGGAAGGGGATAAGACCACCAGCGCAGGCCCGAGTCGTGCGCCGCGTGTCCCGACTGCACGAGCTGCTGCGGCAACGAAAAGTCCGTACGTACGAGCACGAGGCGGTTCGGACCCAGGAATTGGTGTCGCCCAACTCTGGCGGCCGCCGCGTGCGTAACTCGCCGCCACGCCAGCCAGGTCGCAGCCAGGTCGCAGCCAGTCGCTGCTTAACTAGCTGGGTCGCTGCACGGAGACGTCCCCGGCCGCAAGTGCAACGATGCGACGTGACCGATGCAGGCCAAGAACGCCATCGTGCGGCCAATGGTCCAGGCGATGAGTCGCAGATGACCGAATAGGTCACCCGTCGGCCGGGCGGTGTTTGCGCAGCAGTTCCTTGCCCCTGGCTTCCAGGCGAGCCTGCATGAACAAGCCACCGAGCGCGCAGCCAATCGTCGGTCTCATGGCCAGGTCGCAGCCAGTCCGAAAGGCGCGATCTGGCCACGAGCGCGATCGGCTTTCGCGCCCGCGCAGCCAGCGATCGGAATGGTGGCCAGACCGAAGCCACAGCACGCGCCGATCGCCAGGATGCAGCCAGTCTCTGCGTTTGCAGCCAGACCGTAGCGAGAGCGCCTAGTTTTGGAGCGCATGGTCACGAGCGCAGCGACTTTCCTGGCTACGAACGCGAGCGGCAGCCAGCAGTCAGGGCTTGCCGTTGGCGGCAGCCAAAGCACGAAGCTGCTGCAGTTCCAGTCGGGCTGCTTCTCGCATCGCATCGCGATCGGCGTCTGCGCCAGCGAACATCAGCTCCAGCCACGGGCCGCGCGTATCGAACGTCTCGACGGCGAAGTCCAACCAACTGGCGTAGCCATCGGGAGGAGGTGGTGCGTCATTCCTTTCCATGCGACCCATGGTACGTCGCCGCCGTCTAGAAAGCTCAGCTCGCGCGCGAAGACTGAGGGCGTGAATTCACGCCCAAGTAGAAAGAAAACTGAGGTCGAAAAGTTATTTTAGATCAGGCACTTAGTCCATTTTTTGGAGAAAATTTCCTGAATCTCGGCCAACCCTCTACTTCCGCTGGATGATAGTACTTATAATGTGCGTTATGTTAACTCAGTGCTGGGGTGCTCCAATGGCCGCTGGCTGCCGTTCGCCCACACCAAGGTTGGGAAACTTTTCAACAATTTCACAGGAGAAAATTCGACATTCGCCAGTTTGGGGCGGCCACATGGAATGTTGACTATTCCTCTCAGCCTCAAGCATCGCTCCTGCACCCGGGTGCAGCGCAGCCCAACAGTCCAGCTGTAGCCGCTTCCGCCACAAGATTGCCGCGGCGACCACGGACACCTTATCGGGGCCGCAACTGGCTTGGCAGTAGTTGGCTGCCGGAAGCAAAGATGTTCCACTCCGGGAGGTACCGATCGTCCGGACCGTGCGCAGCCACCGCCCTTGGCTGACTTCGGATCAACTAAGCGCCGGACTGACCGAGCGCGGATCACGGCTGCTGCCGCAACGCACGAAGGATGCCTCGGAACACTTGTACCTCCGCGAGGCTGCCCAAGTACCGTCGGTGCTCCCGAAAGTCCTATCGTGGCCAGGTGCTCACGAACTGGGCTGTCAGTGGTCAGCTGCGGATTTCCCATACGCACCACACCATGAAGGCAATCACCGCGAGCTGCAGCACGACCAGCCAGAGCGGCCAGATGAACAGTTTGCGCTTCACACTGGCCCCGCGTCGAACGCCTCGGCTGCCGACAGCTGGATGAGCGCCCTCGCCTCATCCTCCGGCCCGCGCAGCCATGCGTCCCACGCCTCTGGTTCGATCGCGACGACAGAGCGCTTGTCCTGCTTCTCGGGAGGGCGCTTCAGGTCAGGCCGATGCATCCGGCCCATCAGCGGGTGCGCATCCGCGTTCACCGTCAGCATCGTGTAGCTCTCGACGTACTCGCCTGTCGCCGGATCCTTCCAAACGTTCCAGAGGCCCGCCAGAGCCCACGGAGCCCCGTCTGCGCGCCGAAAGCGCCACCAGACGTTCTTGCCAGTCTCCCAGTTCGGTTCATCGAAGCTTCCGGCCGGGATCAGGCAGCGCTTGCCATACTTCCATGAGCCCTTGAAGGCGGGCGACGTGGCGATGGTTTCGCTGCGGGCGTTGACCGTGCTGATCTTGAGCTTACGCGACTCGGCGAAGAACGGGATCAGGCCCCACTGTCCCACGACGAGCTCCCGCTCGTGCTCTGGCCGATGCCGGATGAACGGGCCGGGCATGCTGGGGAACAGCTCGCGAGGCCAGACCGGCACATCCCGGGCGCCGATGTGCCAGTCCCGTTCGATCTCGGCGACTTCGGGCGGGATGTACCGGGTGCACATGGCTCGACTGTAGCGCCCGTCGATTGATGGCCGGCTTACGTTTTGCGGAGATCTGTCGTAGCAGGCGCGTTCGCCCAGGCGGCGCAGACACCCAAAGTGTCCAGGTTTCGCGGACGCTGCTCGACCCTGTTTGACCGCCCTCCTCCTACCAACGATAACGGCCAGTTATCGTGAATTGTTTCTGTCTACCCGAAATTGTCGGGTCGCAGATGGATCGTCATCGCGACCAGACGTTCTGGCAACGCGACGAGACTCTAGTCGTCCTTACCAGGCATCCGAGAT
>Ga0209051_1001448_pt1 | contig 20139 bp, 19 predicted proteins | sample AraplaCvi_mMS_r2_2_FD_184286 | JGI IMG/M metagenome (GOLD analysis project Ga0209051, IMG submission 184286) | Arabidopsis root microbial communities from North Carolina, USA - plate scrape MF_Cvi_mMS_r2 (SPAdes) (version 2) | ecosystem: Host-associated > Plants > Roots > Endosphere | place...
TAGGAGAACTCCCGGTTCAATCCGTCGCGCGAGTTGTTGGACAGGCAGTAGCCGTCGCCCACTTCGATGTTGCGCCGAACCGGCCAGCTGAGGCCGCCGTCGTCGGAGACGGCCAACGTCATCGGTGCGCGGGGCGCGCCCCAGAAGGCGCGACGCTCGTCGTCGTCGAACGGCTCGGTGGACTCGAATTCGGGTGCGGCTCCGTCGGCCAAGCCGTCGTCGTCGATCTCGTCGTACAGCGAGGTGCGGCGGGCCGTGGCGTCGGCGGCGCTGGACTCGTTGAACACCAACGCCATTCGGTCGTCTGGCAGGACCACGAACTGGATCGAGGAGTTGTTGTTCGGCAGTTCGGTGGGTGTCGGTGCAGTCCAGGTGTCGCCGTCGTCATCGGAGGTGCTGCGGTAGACGTGATCAGCCCAGCGGCTGCGGTACAACGCAATCAGGGTGCCGTCGCCGAGGCGTCCGATGTTCATGTGCACGCACCCGGTGCTCTCGGGTACCCGAACCTCCCGCCAGGTCGACCCGTCGTCGTCGGAGACCATCACGTTGCTGTAGTCGCGATCGCCCACCCACCGTCGACCCGGCAAGCGCACGCAATGAAAGATCGGAAGCAGCAGTCGGCCGCTGGGCAGGGTGAGCAGCGGTTGGCGCACGAAGACGCCGCCCTCGGCGGTCTCGGAGAGCACGGTGTCGGTGGCGCCCCAGGTTCGCCCACCGTCGTCGGAGATGCGGCGCAGCACGCGTGCGGTGTCCTGGTTGCCCGCGTGCTGAGACGTCCACAGCAGCCAGACCCGTCCCGACGAATGAACGTGGAGAACGGGATTCTGCTCCGACCGCGTGGGGTCGTCGGAGAGTTGAACCGGCTCCGACCACGTGGACGCGCCTGGCTCTCGCCGCGAGAACCACACGCTGATGTCGGGAACGCCCTCCTGCGTGCCCGCGAACCACACGCATCCCAGTGACCCGTCCGGCAGCACGGCGAGATTGGCGGCGTGGTTCTGCACCCGCGGTGGAGGCAGGATGGCGTCGCGGCGTCCCGGCTCGGAGGTATCGCGGACCACGCCGTCGGCCGGCGTGACGGTGGTGGGGGTGGGGTGGGGACTCATGGTCTCAGCCCTTCAGGGAGATTGCGGCGAGGTCATAGGAGTTCGTGGGACGCAACGTCATTCCGTCGATCCGGGTACGGCGGCCCAGCACGGCCTTCGGCACGAACGACCACATCATCGGGCAGGTGTCCCAGATCATCCGCTGGGCTTGCGCTAACAGCGCGGCGCGTCGGGCGGGATCGGCGTCCTCCGACGCCCGGGTGATGACGGCCGTGATCTCGGGGAAGAGGTAGCCGTGATAGGTGTCGCGAGTGGCTTCCTTCTCGGCGGTGCCCGCGTACATGCCCTGCATGATCGTCAGGGCCAAGCCAGTGGGGCTGGGGTACCCGTTGCCGAGGACGTCCCAGTCGCCGGCCTTGCCTTGGCGCCACTGGGCGATGTCGCCGCCGGGCTCGAATTGCTGCAGTGTCGCCTGCACCCCTACCGCGGACATCATCTGCACGACCGACTCCATGATGTCGGTGTCGGCGGCGAATTCACCGCTCTCCCAGATGATCTTGATCTTGAGATTGCGCAACCCCAGGGCGTTCAGCTCGTACTTGGCGCGATCGGGATCGTAGACGTACTCGCCGGTCTCGATCGCGCCGTCGAGGCTCAGCGGGATCACCCCTCGCGAGGCCGTCGCCGACTTCTGCATGACGTTGTCGACCAGGGACGCACCGTCGACGGCGTAGGTGAGGGCGCGGCGCACCTTCGCGTCGGCCATCGGGCTGGTCGGCGGTTTCCGGAAGTTGTAGAAGAGCTGGTTGAGCCGGACGCCGTCAGCGCGGTCGATCGCGACGCCGGACAGGCCGGCGATCTGATCGGTGGAGTCCGGGGTGATGGAGTCGATGACGTCGACCTCCCCGCTGCGCAGCGCGACCACGCGACTCGATTCGTCGGGCATGAACCGCACGCGTACCGATTCGACCAGTGGTGCTGCGGCCCAGTACTTCTCGTTGCGTGCAAGGGTGTAGGTCCCCGAGCCCCGGTCGGACTGGGTGACGACGTAGGGCCCGGAGCCGACGCCGTCCTGAAGGTCCTCGGGCCGATTCGCCGCGGCGGGGGTGATGAGGATGTTGGACATCAGGTAGTCCAGGACCGGGATGGGTCGCGCCGTGTTCAGGGTGAAGCTGGCGTCGTCGATCTTCTCGACCGTCGGCCACTCGGGGAAGAACGTGCCGACGAAGGAACCGCTGACTTGGCTGTACATCGACAATGCGGTCGCCACGTCCTCGACGCGCACCGGCGAGCCATCCGAGTAACGGATGCCCGGACTCAAATGCACGAACCACTGGGTGGGGGTACGTAGTTCGAACGCATCCGCGAGCACCAGTCGGGGCTTGAGGTTCTGGTCGATCTCGGTGAGTGCCTGTCGGACGGCGCGTTGAACGGTGAGCGCGGCGTCGTACTGCAGCAGCTTGTTGTCGAGGGTGACCAACGACCGGTTGAGCGCGAGGCTCACCGTCGTCGGACCGGGCCGGCCGGTGGGCGTCGCGCAGGCTGCGGCCGAGCCGACCGCCAGCCCGGCACCGAGCAGGAGGCTGGAGCGCAGGAGTGACCGTCGCGAAAAGGGCTGGCTGAGAATGGGATTGGTCACCATCGACCTCCTGGCAGTGGTTCGGGGGCGGTCCGCGCGCGGTTGAGAACAGTGTTCCGTGTGACGGCTGACACATCACGACTGTAAGCCTCGATGCGTAGAACGCGCAAGAATCAAATTCGTTCTTGCGCAAATCGCGCATAAGTGCCATTGTGAGCTGAGTAACAACGCGGGCTGCGGCCATGGGACCGTCACCGGTTCTCTGGCAGCGCCGCATCGTTGGAAAGGTCGTCGATGACTCAACAGCTCGCACCGCCGCCGGCCGCGGCACCCGCCGGCACCCACGCCGCGCGGCGGGGACTGGGCGGCGCCCTCGGTCCCATGCCTCGCTACGTACTCAAGAGGCTGGGCCAGAGCGTGCTCACCGTCTTCCTCACGCTGACGACGGTTTTCGTCCTCATCCGGCTGGCCCCCGGCGACCCCGCCTACGCCATGGCGGGCCCGCTGGCGAGCACCGAGGACCTGGCCCGCATCCGCGTCGACATGGGCCTCGACCAGTCGGTGTTCGTGCAGTACCTGCGCTACCTGCATGGGCTGTTGTACCTCGATCTGGGCACCTCGTATTCGTTCCAGGCGCCGGCCTTCGACGTCGTGCTCGACCGCCTGCCGTACACGATCACGCTGTCGGTCGCCGCAATCATGCTGACGACGGTGGTCGCCGTACCGCTGGGGGTGTGGATGGCACGCCGGGCCGACACCCGCCGCGAACTCGCGGCCAACGCGGTCACCATCGCAGGACAGTCGATGCCCGATTTCTGGACCGGCCTCATGCTGATCACCCTCTTCGCGGTGCTGGTTCCGGTGTTCCCGGCGGCCGGCTTCACCACCTGGTCGAGTCTGGTGCTCCCGACGGTGACCATCGCCGTCCTGCAGATCGCCCTGATCTCCCGCATGGTGCGCCGCGAGATGGTCGGAGCCTTCGCCTCGCCCTACGTCACGGTCGGCCGGTCCCGTGGAGTCTCGGAACGCGAACTCATCTGGCGCTATTCGATGCGCAACTCGGCGATCCCGGTGCTGACCGCGCTGGGCACCCGATTCGCGTCGATGCTCAACGGCGTCGTCGTGGTCGAGGTCGTCTTCGCCTGGCCCGGTGTCGGGTCACTCGTCGTCCGCGCCCTCGAGACCCGTGACTATCCGCTCATCCAGGCCACGGTCCTGGTCACCGCGGTCTTGGCGGTCATCGTCCAACTGCTCGTCGACCTCTGCTATCCGCTTCTGGATCCCCGGGTCCGGCTTGGGAAGGGAACGTCCAAGTGACCACCGTCATCGAAGCACCCGATCAGCCGCGTCCGTCGGCCGTCACTCCCCGCGACGTCGCGACCGCCGGCGCCACCCGCCGTGCTCGCGACAGCCGGATCAAGATCTGGGTGGGCAGCGTCGCCGCGCTGGTCGTCATCGCACCGGTCGCCCTGGCCAGGGTGCTCCCGCTGCCCTCGCCCGACACCACCAATCTCGCCGCGCGTCGGCTTCCGCCGTTGACCGACGGCCACCTGTTCGGCACCGACCAGCTGGGCCGTGATCTGCTGGCGCGCGTGCTGTTCGGCGGCCAGGTGTCCTTGGCCATCGGCGTGCTCGCCGTCGTGGTGTCCGGCGTGATCGGGCTGACGCTGGGAGCCGTGGCCGGATACCGCGGGGGATGGGCGGACACGATCGTCAGTCGCCTTCTGGAGGCGCAACTGTCGCTGCCGCTGCTGATGATGCTGCTGCTCGTGGTGGCGCTCTTCGGCCCGTCGATCCCGGTGATCACCTTCGTGATCGCCATCGCCCAGTGGCCGGAGATCGCCCGGCTCACCCGATCGCTGACTCTGGTGGAACGCGAGAAACCCTACGTCGCGGCGGCCCACGTCCTGGGTCTGGGCCATACGGCGATCCTGCTGCGCCACGTGATTCCCAACATCATGAAGCAGGTGTCGCTGGTGGTGCTGCTGCTGCTGGCCCAGGCGGTGCTGCTGGAGAGCGCGCTGAGTTATCTCGGCGCCGGTCCGCAACGCCCGTTCGCCACGTGGGGTCGAATCATCTCCGACGGGCAGGACTACGTGACCACGTCGTGGTGGCTCGTCACGCTGCCCGGCTTGGTGATCGCCCTCCTCGTCGTCGGGGTCAACCTTCTCGGCGACGGTCTCCGCGATCGCAGCGGGCGCTCCAAGCGCAGCCTGCTGAGCCGACTCCGGTTGCACGGGAAGGAGATCTGACATGGACAACCTGCTGAAGGTCGACGAACTTCAAGTCGAACTCATCACCGCCAACGGCGTCGTCCGAGCCGTCGACGGGGTGTCCTTCCACATCGACGCCGGTGAGACCGTCACCATCATCGGCGAATCGGGGTCGGGCAAGTCGACGACCGCGATGGGCGTCCTGGGACTGTTGCCCGTCGACCTGGCCGTGCTCTCCGGCGCGGCGACGTTCCAGGGCTGCGACATCCTCGGCAAACCCAAGGCGCTGGAGAAGGTCCGCGGCAAGCACATCGCGCTGATCCCGCAGGACCCCATGACCGCACTCAGCCCCGTGCACACCGTCGGGGCCCAGCTGCGAGATGCCATCCGCCACAGCGGCGTACGTGGACGAGCCAAGCAGAACGCCCGTGCCGTCGAACTGCTCGAGCAGGTCAAGATCACCAATCCCACCGGCCAGCTGGCCAAGTATCCGCACCAACTCTCGGGCGGCATGCTGCAGCGCGTGCTCATCGCCGCAGCGCTTGCGGCAGGACCCGAACTGATCGTCGCCGACGAACCCACCAGCGCCCTGGACGTCACCGTGCAGGCCTCGATCCTGGACCTCCTGCTCGAACTGCAGGAGCGCACCGGGGTGGGAATGTTGCTCATCACCCACGATCTCGGCGTCGCCCGGCTGATGTCGGACCGCATCTTCGTGATGAAGAGCGGCCGCTTCGTCGAAGGCGGCGATCCCGAGGAACTGTTGCGCACCCCGCGCGACGCCTACACCAAGCGACTGCTCGACGCCGTGCCGCGTCTCGAGCCCGTCCAGACGGGAGTTCCGGCATGACCACGCCCCTTCTCGAGGTGCGCGACCTCGTCGTGGAGTACCCGGTCGCCACCGGCGTGTTCCGCGCGCTCGACGCGGTCAGCTTCTCCGTCGACGCCGGGTCGACGCTCGCGGTCGTCGGTGAATCAGGCTGTGGTAAATCGACTCTCGCGAAGGCCATCGTCCGCCTGCTCACGCCCACGTCCGGGGCCATCGAGTTCGACGGGGTCGATGTCTCGCGGATGTCGGAGAAGGCGCTGCGGCCATACCGCTCCCGCATTCAGATGGTGTTCCAAGATCCCTACGGCTCGCTGGACCCGCACCTCAACGCGGTCGACATCGTGGGGGAACCGCTGCGGTTGCAGGGGATTCGCGACCGACGTGCCCGCGACGCCAAGGCCGCGGAGTTGATCGACCGGGTCGGGCTGCCGACGACGGCGCTGCGGCGCAAGCCCGCCGAGTTCTCCGGCGGTCAGCGCCAGCGCATTGGCATCGCGCGGGCCTTGGCCAGCGGGCCCGACCTCCTGGTGTGCGACGAGGCGACCAGTGCGCTCGACGTGTCGGTGCAGGCGCAAGTGCTCGATCTGCTGCGAGAGATCAAGCGGGACAGGGGCTTGACGTACCTCTTCATCTCCCACAACCTCGGTGTCGTCCGTGAGATCAGCGACACCATCGTGGTGATGCGCGGCGGCAGGATCGTCGAGCGCGGGCGCACCGAAGAGGTGCTGGCGCGACCGCGCGAGCCCTACACCCGGGCGTTGCGCGCGGCCGCGCTCGACCCGACCACCATGGTGGGAATCAAACCGCGCAACGTCGTCGCCCAAGGAGTCGCATCGTGACCGCACTCGACCTGACCTCGCTGGTGCTGGGGACCATGACCTTCGGGGACACCGTGGACGACGCCGGGGCGGCGTCGATGCTGGACGCCGCACTCGACGCAGGAATCACCCACGTGGACACCGCCAACGGCTATGCGGGCGGCGAGTCCGAACGCATGCTGGCCCGCTTGCTCGAGGGCCGTCGCAGCCGAGTCACGTTGGCCACCAAGGCCGGTATGCCGCACCCGGATGCCGGTGACCACTCGCCGCTGTCGCCGGCCGGGCTACGCGCCAGCGTCGAGGGTAGCTTGGCGCGCCTCGGCACCGATCACGTCGAGCTGTTCTACCTGCACCAGCCCGACAGGGCCGCGCCCATCGCCGACACGCTCACCACGGTGGCCGATCTCGTGGGTGAGGGCAAGATCGGTGCCTTCGGGGTGTCCAACTTCGCGGCCTGGCAGATCGCGGAGGTCAACTTCTTGGCCGACGACCTGGGCATGCCGAGACCGGTCGTGGCCCAACAGCTCTACAACCTCCTGGCGCGCCGCATCGAAGAGGAGTACGTCGAGTTCGCCGACGTCACCGGTTTGGTGACCATGGTGTACAACCCCTTGGGGGGAGGACTGCTGACCGGACGGCACTCCTTCGACGCCGCGCCCACCGACGGGCGTTTCGGTGACTCGCGGTTGGCGGCCATGTACAAGCAAAGATATTGGAACACCGCGATCTTCGAGGCCGTCGAGCAACTCTCGGTGATCGCCGAGAAGGCCGGCATCCCGCTCACCGAGCTGGCCCTGCGGTGGCTGGTGTCCAAGCCCGCTGCTGGTCCGATACTGCTGGGCGGCTCCAAGGTCGAACACCTACGAGCCAACATGGCGGCCGTGGCCAAGGGCCCGCTCGAGGCCGACGTCGTGGAGGCATGCGACGACGTCGGCGTCGCCCTGCGTGGCCCGATGCCGAACTACAACCGCTGATCGAGAGGCTTCGACGAAGATGAGTGCACGTGAATTCGCCGCCCGGCTGCGCAACCGGGAGCGCATCCTGGGCTACTGGTCGGTGCTCGACTGCCCGGTCGCCACCGAGTGGCTCGCGCACGTCGGCTGGGACTACATCGCCCTGGATCTCCAACACGGCCTGATCGGCTACTCGGGGATGCTGTCGGGTCTGACGGCCGTCGACGCCGCCGGGGGACCGGTGGGCCTGGTGCGGGTCGAGGCGAACGACCCCACGCCGATTGGACGGGCGTTGGACGCCGGCGCGGCAGGGGTGATCGTGCCGTTGGTCAACGACGCCGCCGGCGCGGCGGCGGCAGTCGCCGCCGCCACCTACCCGCCCACAGGGATTCGCTCATACGGGCCGATGCGTTCGCAGCTGCGGATCGGGCCGATCCCTGCGGAGGCCGACAGGGACACCGTCGTGCTGGCGATGATCGAGACGCCCGAGGGGTTGGCCAACGTCGAAGAGATCTGCGCCGTACCCGGCCTGGACGGCGTCTACGTGGGTCCGTCGGATCTGCGGCTCGCCGTCGGCGGGGCGCATCCGCAGGATCCCGCGGTGGCCGACGAGTTCGAGGCCGCGGTCACGCGGGTGCGGGAGGCCGCCGCGGCCGCCGGCATCGCGGCGGGCATCCACACCGCCGAGGGGTCGGTGGCGGCCCGGCGCCTGGCCGAGGGCTTCACCTACGCGACGGTGGCGTCGGACCTGACCCACCTCAAGGCGGCGTCTGCCGCCCACCTGAAGGACGCGACCGGCGGGAATTAATCGCTGGTTGATCGTGCTGAAGGCGGTACGATGAACGTCCTGCTGAAATTCAGCAGGGGTGCGAGGGGCTGAACGGTTTCGACTTCGCGCATCGAATCAAGGGAAGCGTGCCGGTGCAGGCAAGAGACCACCGTAAGCGTCGATGCAACCAATTAAGCGCCGATTCCAATCAGCGCGACTACGCCCTCGCTGCCTAAGCGATAGCTAGTCCGTCAGACCGGGAGTGCCCTCGACCCGGACCCTGGCGTCATCTAGAGGGACAAACCCATACGTCCGGTCGCGGGATGTACGGGGACACCAAACAGCGACTGGGATCGTCATCTCGTCTCGTCCGCGTGAACGGGAGATCCAAGTAGAGACATAGCGGACTGCGCACGGAGAAGCCTCGAGGGAATGCCGTAGGACCCGGGTTCGATTCCCGGCAGCTCCACCAGAAACCGCAGGTGAGACCCCCCAAATTGGGGGGTCTCTTCTGCTTTCAACACCCGTTTCAACATGTGCTGTCAGCATTTCATCCCTGACCCGCCCGACCACTCACAAGGACGGCGTGCTCGTCACCCGCGTGCTGTTCGCGTCGAAGGCAAGAAGCGCAGCGTCACCGACCACGTCCTGGCCGTCTGCTTCCGCGACCTCGTCGAACAGGTCGGCGCCGGCCGCGCGCATGAGATCGCCAGCATCGAACGCAGGCCACGCAGCACCATGACCGTCGAGCAGTGGCTCACCCACTACATCGACCACCTCTCCGGCGTCGACCGACAGCTACCGCGGGTACATCCGCAGCGACTTCCGCGACGCCTTCGGAGCCATGCCGCTGGCCGCGCTGTCCCGCGAGGACGTCTCCAAGTGGGTCCAACACGCCCCACACCGTGAAGGGCGCCGCGGCCAAGACGATCGCCAACAAGCACGGATTCCTGTCCGCCGCGCTCGCGGCCGCCGTCGACAAGAAGCACATCGACGCCAACCGGGCCGCCGGCAGAGGCCTGCCCACCGACGAGCCCGCGGAAAATGACCTTCCTCGAGCGCGACCAATACCGAGCTCTGCTCCGCGAGATACCCGAGGGGTGGCGGCCGCTGGTCGAGTTCCTCTTCGCGTCGGGGGCACGCTGGTCCGAAGCGATGGCGCTGCGCCCCGGGGACATTGACCGAGTCCGCGGCACCGTCCGCATTACGAAGGCATCGAAGCGCGGCCCGTACCGCATCGGGCCGCCCAAGACCAAGAAGAGCGTCCGCACGATCAACGTGTCGATGGGCGTGCTCAACAAACTGGACTACACCCACGAATGGCTGTTCACGAACCCTGGGCAGGGGAGCGGCGGGCCCGGCGAGAAGCGGCGCGGCGCCAGAGGCCCGGTGCGCGCACCCAACTTCCGGACCAACGTGTGGAATCCCGCGGTCGCCCGCACGTGGCCAGCCGTTGACGACCACGGCGACCTGATCCCGGATCCGCTGCGGCCGCGCATCCACGACCTGCGGCACACGTGCGCGTCGTGGCTCATTCAGGCTGGCCGCCCGCTACCCGCGGTCCAGGCGCACCTCGGACACGAATCCATCCTCACCACCGTCGGGGTCTACGGGCACCTCGACCGCTCGAGCGGGCAGGACAATGCGGACGCGATCGCCGCGATGCTCGACGATGACGACTGAGCCCGGTACTGCCGTTCGTTAGGCGCCCCGCGGCACCTTCAGTGCGGCCTCGCACCGTTCGCAGGTAGTCAGCCTGGTTCCCTTCGGCACGGTCTGAACGGAGCCGCAGCTGTGGCACCGAACCGTCTTGCTGTCCGGCTCGGAGTCTGGCAGAACAGGCTCGTAGGCTTCTTCGGGGAATCGGTAGCTGCAGTGTTTACAGATCCGGGCATCCGCCAGAACCGTCTCCGCGCAGTCCGGGCACTTCTTTGTCGACCGACTGCTGGCTGAGTCGAGCTCCCTGTTCAGAACGGCGCCTACGGCGACCAGAGCGACGCCAAGGCCAGCCACCCAGATCGCGATGCCGAGGTCCGCAACAACGCCGCCTTGCGAGGTGTCCGCCTCGCCGTCGAGGCCGACGGGGTAGAGGGTGCGATTCTTGGCCGACGTCGCCCACAATGCCAGCGTGATGACCCCGAAAGCTGCTCCTGCAAGCGGCAACCACCATTGAGCATCCGCAAGGTAAGACCGAAACCCAGCTGCAGCCGCCGCCACCGCCGCGACGAGAAACAGCCAACCACCGTGCTGAATGAGGGTGTTCTGCTGAATGGTTAGGAATTGGCCGGTGGGCTCGAAAAGCGGCAGGAACGTCGCAACGAGCATGAGAGCTGCACCGGCCGTGGTGACTCCGACACCTGCGCTGTTCCCCCGATTCATTAGCCCAGCTTATTCGCAGACGCTAGCCGTCGGGCCCTGTTCACGGTGACCGAGGGTGCCGAGCGGTTCGTCAGCCGTCATTGGTTAACTGTGGATGGTCTTACGCACTTGCGCTCTGAAATATGAATCGTCGACTTACCCTGGGCCCTGTGACCATTCCTGGGGGGAACGGCTCGGATGAGGCGACCGACGAATCCTCGAAATCCAAAGGGGAGCAGTTGGCTCTCCTCGGCCTGGTGGTTACCGTGGCGCCGATCGTGTTCGGCGGCATCCGGATCCTGTCGGTGTCTGGCGGCAACGTCGACACGCTCCGCGCGCTGGTTCAGAACCTCGATGTTGTGGCGTTGGGCCTGGGGACCATCCTGCCGTTCGCCGCGTCGATCTTGCTGTGGTTCGTGATCCTGACATTCGGAACCGCTGCAAGTCCCAGTCGGACGAAGGATGAACGAAACCGGGCTGTGGCGACCATCCTTGTGTTGGCGCCCGTCGTCGTCGCGTTGACTGTCAATGACATGTCGTTGACGCAGCGGTGGTGGAACGCGGTGATCATCATTGTCGGGCTAATCCTGGTAGCCATTGGCCGGTGGAAGAAGGGCAGCGGTGTGGCCCAGGGGGTTCTGTTGATGCTGGCAATCGCGTTGATCGCCGGAATTATCTATGGGTTGTACAAGCTGGTCGTCGATAGCGGGATGTGGCTTCCGAGGGAGCGTGTCACGTTGGAGTGTGGTGCCGTGTCGACGGGTTACGTTCTGTCGGCTGATGAAGTTTGGACGAAGTACATGACGGAGGACAACGTGGTCCACATCGTGAAGAGCGACGAGGTGGCTCGCCGGGAGATTGTCGGCGGGGCGGGCTCGTGACCATGTGACATGTCGTGAGTTGTCTTAGGCTAGTCGGAATTGACTGGTATTAACTGAGATTTCACCGGGTGTAGTCACTCTTGTTATATGGACGCGGTTGAGCTGTTGGTGGCGGTGCGTCACGTCCAGGCGCAGCGTGGGGCGCGGCGGCCGGGGTCGCCGGCGGAGTTGGCGCAGGTTGGATCCGAAGTTGCGTGTGACGCCCACGATCCGGTTGCTGAGCGATGTGGCGGTGCGGTCGTTCCGGGGAGCGGATGAGCGGGATGTGGTCAGCACGCCGCCGAGGACGGGGAAGTCGCAGACCGCGGTGATCTGGAATGCCGTGTGGATGCTGATGGAGAACCCGGATCTGAAGATCGTGGTGGTGGCGTACGGGGATGATTTGTCGCAGACGCATTCGCGGGAGGCGCGGAAAACATCAACGAGCACGGCAGTTCCTGGGGTTCCGGTTGGCGCAGGACAAACGGAGGTGGGCCGGTGGCGGGTCGAGGGGCTTGACGGTGGGTTGTTGGCGGCGGGTATCAATTCAGGTGTGACGGGGTTCGGCGCGGACTGCTTGCTGATCGATGATTCGGTGAAGGGTCAGTCGGAGACGGATTCGAAGTCGCATCGGAAGCGGATTCTGAATGAGTATCGGTCGACGTTGGCGCCGCGTGTGCATCCGGGTGGGTCTCTGGTGGTGATTCAGACACGTTGGCATGAGGAGGATTTGGCGGGGTCGCTGTTGAAGCAGGAGCCGGAGGTGTGGCGGCATACGAACATCCCAGCGGTGTCTGAGGTGGGGGTTCCGGATGCGTTGGGGCGTCCGCCGGGGGTGGCGATGATCTCCGCGTTGGGGTTTACGCCGGAGCATTATGCGGCGATGCGTCGGACGTCGGGGAGCGGGCGGGGCATGCGTTGTATCAGGGTGTTCCGTCGGCGCCGGAGGGCGGTTTGGTGAAGGCGTCGTGGTTGGAGGGGTGGCGGTTGCCGGTGGCTCCGGCTGGGTCTGTGTCGACGGTGGTGGGGGTGGATCCGGCGGATTCGGGGCAGGGCGATTCGTGCGGGATTGTGGCGGCGAGCTTGACCAGTGAGGGTGTGACGGCGGTGATCGCTGATGTCAGTGCGCCGATGACGTCGGATGCGTGGGCGCGGGCTGCGGTGCGTCTGGCGGTGGATGTGGGGGCGTCGGAGATCAGTGTGGAGTCGTTCGCGGCGGGGGAGACGTACCGCCGGGTGGTGCGGGAGGCGTTGGCGTCTGAGGGGGTGCGGCGTCCGATCAAGGTGTCGTCCTGGCCGCCGAAGAGGTCGGGCCGGGGGCGTGGGGGTGCCGGTGACGGGGTTGGACGATTGGATGGCTCGCCGGGTGGGGTAGGCGTCGGTTGGCGGTCTTACCGTGCGCGGGTGGAGTCGCAGAGCTATCGGTACCCGGAGCCGTCGCCGATCGAATCGAGTGTCGGCGCGACGAACGAGCTGGCGGAGGTTCTGTCGTCGCCTCCGACGGTCTGTGAGCACGTCGCGCACGAAGGACGCTGCGACGGGGACGTGGATGACGAGCGGCGCTGTCCGTGCGTCGGCGGTGGTGATCATCCGGCTGGGCCGCCTACATTCACGGTGTCGGCGCCGCCTGGGTGGTTCGAGCCGGGTGTTCCGGTGACGTTCACCCGGACTCGTGTGCCTGGCCCGAAGTCGGCCGAGGAAGTTCAAGCCGACCTGGCGGCATCGGACGGTGCGGTGGCGTCCGTGCATCAGCCTCTGTTGGATCGTGCTGGGGCGCTGATTCAGCTTGTGGCGCATGGTCATCCGCGAGCGTTGGAGCAGCTGGCGGTACTGCTGCGGGATGTGGCGAGGGCCTTGGTGGAGCGGTGAACGCGAACGTCAAGGCGGGGCGGTGCAAGTTCGAGTGCTCGAAGGCGTGGAAAGGCGAGCACGGTTCGGCGGTTCCGGGTGGCCCCTTCCCCGGCACGCATGGCAGCGAGGGCGATGTCCGCCGGTGTGAGCACGGCCGGATTTGGTCGTACGTCGGCGGTGACGCGTCGTACCAGTTCGATCACTGGGAGCGGTTGCGGTGGTGGGAGTTCCCGATGCGGTATCGCCGCGCGGTCCGGGCGCTGCGGGCCGCTGATGCCTGAGTTGCCGCCGGGTCATCAAGTCGCGCTACCTGCCGAGGCGGTGGACTATCCGAGCCCTGCCTTGACGCCGCCCGAGAACGCCGAGTCGTGAAGCTCGATGTAGTCCATCGTCTGGGTATTGACGGGGACGTCGAACGCGACGACGTAGTCCTCTGAGATACCGGGGTTGAGCTCGTCGCTCATGCCGCCGGACCAGAACGACGCCGTCGAATCGGCCTCGTATTTTTTACCGCCGACTATCAAATTCTGGTTGCTGGCAAAGAACGTTTGGGCGCGGTCGCCTACGTTGGTCACCGTCACGTGGACGTTGATGAACTTGCCCTTGGGTGTCACGGTCTCGAATTGGTTGTCCGGGTTGCCGCCGACGTTGGTCACGTCCACCGATGTGACGACGAACGAGAACTTTCCGTCGCGCACCTCTTGCCCCAACGGGGCCAGCGGTTGCGGGCGTTCAGCGGTGGTCGTCCGGGGTGGGCTGGCAGCGGCCGAGAATGACACGGTGCTCGACGGGGTGGAAGGGCTTTTCTTGTCGGAGTCTCCGAGGCTGGTGACACACGCGCCGAACAGCAGTAGCCCTAGCACCGACAAGCCGACAAGACGGCCCTTGCTCTTGTTGTTGGTCGGAGGAGGTGGGAGCTCCGAGAAGTTGCTGGTCCACTGGTGACCGTCGAAATAGCGCAGCTTTCCCGTGCCTCCCGGATCTGGGAACCACCCTGGCTGCGCTCCTGTAGGCCACTGTTGTTCGTTCATCATTTCCCCCGGTTATGCGAAGCTCGTCCAGCAACATACCTTGGGCGTTCGTCAGAGTTGAGGGACTTCAGCAAACCAGGTCGACGATTGTCGCATCCAAAAGACGAGCCCTTACATCGCTGCTGTCGGTGGTTGCGTGTTTATCCTGCGGCGGTGGCAGCACCTGAGGGTCCGGTGATCGCGGTCGACCAGATTCACATCGGTCCGTCCCCGGCACCCATATGACCAAGAGCATCTACGTGAGCGCCCCGAAGAACGCGACCATCCTGCGGTTGTACGACGGCCCGCGCGGCGATGGTTGGACGTGGGACGTACCCGCCAGCTAGGCACGCCGGTTGATCGCGTTGAATTTTCGACAAGGGGTGAGGTTTGCCCAGGTTGCTCCGGGTCCAATAGGGTCGGTGGTGTCACTCAAAAGTGCTGGTAGACAACGTTATTCAGTCCTTGATCTACGGGGTTGATTCCCGGCAGCTCCACCAGAAACCGCAGGTCAGGCCCCCCAGAAATGGGGGGCCTTTCGTGTGTCGGCGCCGGGGCGACGTCTCACCCAACTGCGAACGCCTCCCGGGTCGCCGTCGAGTGGTGAGCGTTAGGGGCAGGTCTCACTTTCTTTGACTACTCCAAATTCGACGGCGGTCTGCTCGGTGAAAGTCGTGCCCGCGGGTGGAGTGGAGGTGCACACCTGCCAGTTGCGGTCGTTGATCTGCATTCGATTCTGACCGCTGAGGTCTTTGGATCCGCTGAAGAACACCTTGTATTCGGTCATCGCTTGGATGGTGTTCTGCGCCGCCTGCAGGTCCTTACCGACCAGGTTGGGCATTACCCACGGGCCGGCCGCGACAGCAGGTGCAGGGGTAGCGGTTTCGGCTGGCGGGGCAAGAGGCGGCTGTGCGACCGCTGATGCCGACTGGCTGACTGTGACCGTCGATGGTGAGGCTGTGACAGTCACCGGTGCCGCCTTCTCCGATGACCCGCACGCGGAAAGCGCGAATGCAGCGCAAACAACAGCTGTGGCGTTCATTCCCTTCATGATGCGGAGGTTATGACAGACAGAACTTGATCACTGTCGATTTGCTGAACGAATCTGCGCAAGCTCCCGTGCTCAGTCCTGCCGGGCGTTACCAACACGACGTCGTGCACAATGATCGCCATCAACGTCATCATCGAGACCGCGCTGATCGTCGCGGCCGTCATTCTGCTCGTGGCTGCTCGTCGGCGCCGGGGCCGCGCAGGGATGATGCTGCTCTCGGCGAGTCAGCTGAGCATCTTGATGTTGCTGGCCGCTCAGATCAACTCGGTGTGGCTGACCGATCTCGACGCGTCGGTGTGGAACTGGGTCGACGCTCATCGAGCACACCGCGGCCTGCGGGAGCTCGCCGGACACACCTTCGAGTTCATCGGCAAGCCACTTCACGTCGCGATCGCCGGGGTGGTGAGCGGAACGCTGCTGGCGTGGCGGGCGCGATCCCCGGTGCCGGCCGTGGTGGTGATCGGCGCGGTCGGCATCGGCGCGATCGCCGAGCAGATCCTCAAGGCGACGGTGACGCGGACACCCGACAACCTCGCCACGCTGGGCGAGGGGTCGCCGTTGGACATGGCGAAGGTCGCCGAATTCGCCCACTCGTACCCGTCGGGCCACGTCACCGGCGCCGCCACGTTGCTGGGCACGATCGCGGTGTGCGCCTCCGTTGGGCGGTCGCGTGCGGCGAAGGCGACGTGGGCGGCGGTGGTCGTGGTCAGCGTGCTGTTCGTCGCCGCCCTTGCGGTGTACGTCCGCGCACACCTCTTCGGGGACGTCGTCGGAGGGATGTTCCTCGGGGCGGCGGTCGTAGCCGCAGGATCGGCCCTCGTCATCCGACCCGGTGACGCCTCACCTGGCCGCGAACGCCTCCCGTAGGAACGGCGTGGAGTCGGCCATGGACGCGAGCACGGTGCCGCTGTGGTCCTCTTCGGGGTACACGTGCAGGGTGGCGTCTTGATTGTTGGCGACGAGCTGGTGATAGAACGCCAGGGTCGACTCCGGTGGCACGTCACGGTCCAACAGGCCCACGCCCAGGAAGATGGGACGGTCGAATCCCGCGGAGGGGGTGCCCATGAACGCGTACAGCGCGTCGGCCATGCCGGGAATCGAATTCAACGGCGCGGTGAAGAACGCCGCGGGTGTCATGTCGGTCAGTTCCTCGGAAAGTGCCAGTGTGCAGACGGTTTCGGCGCGGTCGACGGCGTCGAGCCCCGCGGGAGTGAGCACGCCGTCGACGCCGAGGTCGGGTCGGGCTTCGCGCAGCGCGGCCAGGATGCAGGCGGTGTAGGCGTTGGCGATCGGACCCAATTCGGGTAGTTCGAAGTTCGGGCCGGTCTGGTTGATGAGCTGGTCGATGTTGGCGGGGGTGCCGGTGGCCACCACACCGCGGTAGTCCAGCCCGGTGCCCTGGCTGAACTCGGTGGCCCAGCGGCCGCCGCCCTCGACATGGGGCTGCGGCGGGGGGCGGGCGTCTTCCTCACACCCGCGCGGTCACCTCGAGCAGCGCGCGATCGAGGTTGCTCAACGCCCGGATCGCCGCCCGCACCGGACCCGGCGGTATGTCCGACGTGCCGGCGACACTCAGGATCACCGAGTTGGGCGACATCTGCGGCGGGTCGACCGCGTCCCCGTCGACGACCCGTTTGACCGCCTCGATGGTGCCGCCGACGTGGGTCGCGGCGTCACGCAGCGCGGCGGCCGTCGGCTCCGGCGGAGTGGTGTCCGCGTCGGACCGGGCCGCGTTCACCCCGGCCCGAGCCAGGGCGTGAGCCGACCGGTTGGCGACCTGCAGGCCGCGCAGCAGGCGCTGCACGCCGCGGCGGCCGCGCACGGCGGGCCCCATCTGCAGCGGCTTGCCCGCCGTGACGACCGCCGCCAGAGCGTTGTCGAGCCGCCGCGTCTCGGCCACCAGATCGGTCTGACCGCCCGGGGCCACCGTGGACTCGATGGCCGTGTCGACCAGATCGGTCATGTGCTGCAGGTAGAGGTCGACCTTCTCGACGAACGTGGCGCGGGTCCCGGTGGAGAAGATGAAGTACGCCGAGGCGATGCCGACCACGCCGCCCACGGCGGTCTCGGCGATGCGCAGCTCCAGTACCTGAATGCTGAAGTCGCCCAACAGGCCGTACAGCATCGCCAGCAGCACCGTGACGAAGAACGTCAGCCAGGCGTAGGCGACGGCCACCAAGTAGAACGCGCAGAACACGCACGTCACCAACAACACCATCTGCACCAGCGGGTGATGCCCCACCAACGTCGCCAACAGCACCCCCGCCACGACGCCGGCGATGGTGCCGACGATGCGATGCCCCACGCGGGTCAGGATCTCCCCGCGCGTCGAGACCCCGGTGAAGACCAGGAACGCCGTGAGCACCGCCCAATACCACCGGTCCGGTGAGATCAGGTCACCCAGGATCGTCGCCGCGCTGGTGGCCACCGCGACCTGGATCGCCGCCTTGGTGCTCGGATCGAGGCCGCTCTTCGCGTCGTCCTCGGCCGGCGTCTCCGGCCCGGGTCCGGGGTCGTCCGACACTCCGAGTGCGTTGGTGGTGATGTGGTGAATCGCCAAGTGCGCCTGCATGGCGCGGAAGGCCAGCACCGTCGCCAGGCCCTCGGTCTCGGTCAGGTCGGCCCGGTCCGAGGCGGCGGCGGCACACTTGCGGGCGACCCGCAGCTCGTCATCGGTGGGATGGTGCTCCAGGCACACGCGCACCGCCGCCACCGCGTCGCGCAGACCCCTCGGCCAGGTCGCCACCGGTCCCAGCGACCACAGCATGCTGGCCAGTTGCTCCATGGCGACCTGTGCGTCGAACACCCGTAGCGCGAGGTCGTCACTGGTGACGTTGAGCGACCGAGCCGCGTCGTGGCGGTCGAGCCAGTCGTCGATCATCAGCGCGGTCTCGCCCAACCGGTCCAGCCTCCGCCGCAACACGGCCAGGTCGAACTCGTCGCAGTCGGTCGCGACGTCCAGCACCGCCGTCGACGCGTTGCGCAACGCCCGCACCAACCGGCGCACCTCCAGCGCGGGCCGGTCGGGAAGGATCAGCGTGCGCACCAGCAAGGTGGCGCCCAACCCGATCGCGATGGCGACGGCGAGCACGGGAATCTGACTCGGGGTGGCCCGCAGGAACAGCGCGAAGAAGTAGGAGATGAACGCGACCATCCCCAGGGCGTTGCCCCGAGGCCCGAACCGCCGGACCCACACCGCGCAGAAGAGCACCGCGATGAAGCCGACGTCGGCCACCTTGCCGAAGTGCGACAGCGTCGCAGCCAGCGACACCGCTCCCAACGCCGGAAAGAACAGCAGCACGGTGGTGACGACGCGGCTGTGCTGCTGCTTGTCCTTGACCGCGGCCGCGGACTGCATCGCCACGATCGTGCCGAGCATCGCGACGGTGACCGGCTGATCGGCGACGGTGATGAAGGCGTAGGACGCCGACAGGCCCAGGACGAGGGCCAGCGTGACCGTCGCGGCGCTGCGCAGGCGCAGCCGTCCGGGGTCGGAGTCGACCAGCAATCTCCTGATGGCCCCGCCGACGGCCACCTGTTGCATCGCTCGATTGTGCGTTACGAAGCTGCGAGCACCGGATGCGGATCGCCGAGGCGCACACTGGACACCGGTTCGACCGACACCGTGAGAGAAGGAGAACGGACTTCGATGTCAGCGGAGACGACAGCCCCGACGGGCCACTTCCATCCCGACGACGGCGACCCGGTTCCGCAGGCACTGCGCGGGTTCGCCCGCGCCAACGCGGCATTCGTCGAACTCCACGAATCGCCCACCTTCCTGACCGCCCGGCACCGCAACGCCCGTCGCACCGTCGGGCTGGTCTCCGGCGGCGGGTCGGGACACGAGCCGCTGCACGGCGGCTTCCTCGGCGAGGGCATGCTCGACGCGGTGGCGCCCGGCAAGGTCTTCGCCTCACCCCACAACCGGCAGGTGCTCGAGGCCAGCAGGCACGCCGCCGGTGACGGCGGCGTCGTGCACGTCGTCAAGAACTACACCGGAGACCGCATCAACTTCGGCATCGCCGCCGAGCGCCTGCGGCTCGACGGCGTCGACGTGCGGCGGGTCCTCGTCGACGACGACCTGGCCACCGAGAGCGCCGACACGGCGACCGGTCGGCGCGGCACCGCGGGCACCGTCGTGGTCGAGAAGATCCTGGGCGCCGCGGCCGACGACGGCGCAGGCCTGGACGACTTGAGCGACCTCGGCGCGCGGGTGGCGGCGGCCACCCGAAGCGTCGCCGTGGCCTCGCAGGCGCAGACCACGATGAACGACGGATCGCCCGCGTTCTCCATCGCGCCTGGCGAATTGGAATACGGCGTCGGCATCCACGGCGAGCGGGCGGTGGAGTCGGTGCCGCGACCCGGCACACCGGAGTTGGTGCGGCGCATGACCGATCAGGTGCTCGACGCGCTGCCCACGGGCACCGACGCGATCCTGATCGTCAACGGGCTCGGCTCGGCCACGTCGCTGGAGCTCAACCTGATCTTCGAGTACGCGGCGTTGCAGGTGGAGGCCAGGGGCGGACGGGTGGTCGGCAGCCTGGTCGGAACGCTGGTGCCCGCCCTGGACATGCGGGGGTTCTCGGTGACCGTCGCCCGGGTCGACGCCGAGCTGACGTCGCTGTGGGACGCGCCGGCGTACACGCCCGCGTTCCCCAACCGCACGACCACGTCGCAAGGAGCCCGATCATGAGCGAGAACGACACTGCGGCAACAGAACTCGAGCGAGCCGTCGTCACGGGCTTTGCCGACGCGGTCGAGAAGGCCTACGACGTGCTGACGCGACTCGACCAGCACAGCGG
>Ga0209051_1001450_pt1 | contig 20110 bp, 22 predicted proteins | sample AraplaCvi_mMS_r2_2_FD_184286 | JGI IMG/M metagenome (GOLD analysis project Ga0209051, IMG submission 184286) | Arabidopsis root microbial communities from North Carolina, USA - plate scrape MF_Cvi_mMS_r2 (SPAdes) (version 2) | ecosystem: Host-associated > Plants > Roots > Endosphere | place...
GCTTCACGCTGCCCACGATCTCGGCCATGGTCTTGCCGGCTTCGCCCACCAGCGCACTGCCCATGTCCACCTTGCCCACCGAGTCGTCGATCAGGCCCTTGATTTCCTTGGCCGCTGCGCCCGAGCGCTGCGCGAGGTTGCGCACTTCGGAGGCCACCACCGCGAAGCCTCTGCCCTGTTCGCCGGCACGGGCAGCTTCCACCGCCGCATTGAGCGCCAGGATGTTGGTCTGGAACGCAATGCCGTCGATCACGCCGATGATGTCGACGATCTTCTTCGAGGAGGCATTGATCGAGGCCATGGTGTCCACCACCTGGCCCACGACATTCCCGCCCTTGACCGCCACCTCGGAAGCCGACAAGGCCAGTTGATTCGCTTGCCGCGCGTTGTCGGCGTTCTGCTTGACGGTGCTCGTGAGTTCCTCCATCGAGGCGGCCGTCTGCTCCAGAGAACTCGCCTGTTCCTCGGTGCGCGAGGACAGGTCCTGGTTGCCCGCGGCAATCTCGCCCGAGGCCGTCGCGATCGCATCGGTGCCCTGGCGCACGCCGCTCACCACGGTGGCCAGGCTCGCGTTCATGTTCTTCAATGCCAGCATCAGCTGGCCCGTCTCGTCGCGGGACGACGATTCGATGCGGCTGGTGAGATCGCCGTCCGCCACGGTCTGCGCCACGCGCACGGCCTCGGTCAACGGACGCGTGATGCTGCGGGTCAGCAGCCATGCCAGCACGGCGCCGAGCAGCAGCGCGGCCACGGCCAGCACGATCACGTTCATGCGGCCCGCGCGGTTCAGGCTTTCCACGGCATCGGCGGCCCTGTCGATCCGCTCGGCCTGGTGCGTCAGCATGCCGCGGATGCTCGCGTCGTAGACCTCGAGCATCGGCACCAGCTTGTCGTTGGTGAGCCGGGCCGCCTCGTCCTGCCTGCCTTCGGCCTTGAGCTTGAGGATGGCGTTGCGCAGGCCCACGTACTGGCTGCGCTTTTCCTTGATGTCGGCACTGATCGCCTGCTCCTCGGGCGAATCCAGCATGGCCTCGAGCCTGGCCTGCGTCTCGGAGATGCCCGCGCTGGTCTTGCTCATCTGCTTCTGCAGATACTCCTGGACTTCCGCATCGTTGCTCTTGACCAATGCAAAGGTGCGCACGCTGTTGCTGCTGGTGTTCAGCAGCCAGTGGGCGGCCAGGCGCTCCTTCACGAGCGAGCGCTGCACCATCTCCTGCACCGCATCGCCCACGCCCTGCAGACGGAACACACCGATACCCGCGATGCATGCCATGAGCAGGAGCACCAGCGCAAAGCCGATGCCCAGGCGGGTGCCGATCCTGAGGTTCTTCATGTAGGTTGCTCCGTGCGCGCCGGGTCAGGCAGCGATCTTCTCGACCAGGCCCATTTCGTCGCTGGACATCAGCCGGTCGATGTCCACCAGGATCAGCATCCGCTCCTCCAGCGTGCCCAGCCCGATCAGGTAGTCGGTGTCCAGCACCGAGCCCATCTCCGGCGCCGGCTTGATCTGCTCCGCGCTCAGGGTGATCACGTCCGACACGCTGTCCACCACCATGCCCACCACGCGCCCTGCGATGTTCAGCACGATCACCACCGTGAACTGGTCGTAGCTCGGCGTGCCCAGCCTGAACTTGATGCGCATGTCGATGATCGGAACGATGATCCCGCGCAGGTTCACCACACCCTTGATGTACTCCGGCGCGTTCGCAATGCGCGTCACCGCGTCGTAGCCGCGCAGCTCCTGCACCTTCTGGATGTCGATGCCGTACTCCTCCTGGCCCAGCGTGAAGGTCACCACCTCCAGCCGGCTCGAGGTGGCAGGCGCCGCGGCGCCGCGATGTGGTGGGGGGGTCAGGATCTCTGCCATATAAATTCCTTCAGCTGAACTTCTGCATGATGCGAACGAGCTTCTGCCCGTACTGCGGATCGGTGGCGTAGCCGGCCTTCTGCAGGCCGTGCGCAGCCTCGGCGGGCGTGTCGGCGGCCAGCACGTTGGCGTAGCGCGGATTGCGCGTGATGAATCGGGCGTAGTCGGTGAAGGCCTCGTCGTAGGACGCGTAGGCCCTGAACTTCGCGCGCACACGCTGCGGTTCGCCGTCCACGTATTCGGTCGTGGTGGTCTCCACCACCGGACCCTTCCAGCCGCGGTCGGCCTTGATGCCGAACAGGTTGAAGCTCTGGGTGCCGTCGTCGGCGCGGATCTCGCGCTTGCCCCAGCCCGATTCGAGCGCGGCCTGCGCCAGGATCAGCGGCGCCGGCACGCCGCTGGCCTCGCTCGCCACCTGCGCGGAGCCACCCATGCGCTGCACGAAGCTGTCGACGCTGCCCTGCAGCGAGGCCACGACGCCCGCGGCCGAGCGGTCACTGTTGCGCTGGTAGATGCCCAGGTCCACCGATGCGGCCGCTGGCCGGGGCGGCGCGGACTGCAAGGGCGACGAGCCGAGCGGAATGCCCGACTGCGGCGTGAGAGGAATCCCGGCGCGAGGCGCGAGCGAGATGCCTTCGCTGCCGCTGCCGTCTGCTTCGCCCGAGGGCGCCGCGCGGCTGAGTTGCGCGAGCATGGCTTCGGCCAGGCCCACGCCGCGCCCCGAGAGGTTCTGCGCGAGCTGCTGGTCGAGCATCGACATGTAGATCTTCTGGTCGCGGTTCTCGAGCAGCCCGCTCGAAGGCGTGGCCTCGCGCATGCTCTTGAGCACCATGTTCATGAACAGCGCCTCGAACTGCCGCGACACCTGCTTCAGGCCCTCTTCGGGCGAGCTGCGCACGGTGTAGCGCAAGGCATCGACGCCCTGCACGTCGAGTGCAAGGCGCTGGTCCAGCGCGCCGCTTCTGCTTTCGGTGATGGCCATGGCGATGCTCAGATGATCTCGAGCTCGGCACGCAGCGCGCCGGCGGATTTCATGGCCTGCAGGATCGACACCAGGTCCTGCGGATTGGCGCCCAGGCTGTTCAGGCCCTTGATCACGTCGGCCAGCGAGGCGCCGCCGCGCACCATCTGCAGCGCGCCGCCACCCTGGTTGATCGAGATCTGCGAGGTCTGCCCGACCACCGTGGAGCCGCCGGAAAACGCATTGGGCTGGCTCACCACGGGCTCGGTGTTGATGACCACCGAGAGGTTGCCGTGCGCCACCGCGCAGTCGTTCACACGCACGGCCTGGTTCATGACCACGGAGCCGGTGCGCGCATTGACCACCACGCGCGCGACCACCTGCGTCGGCGTGACCTCCAGGCTTTCGAGCCGTGCGAGAAAGCCCACGCGCTGCTGCGCCGCGGGCGCCTGCACCTGGATCACGCGGGCGTCGAGCGCCTGCGCCGTGCCCGCGCCGAACTGCCGGTTGATGGCGTCGGCCGCCTGCTGCACCGTGCCGAAATCGGAGCGGTTGAGTTCGAGCGTGAACGTGCTGTCGCCGCCCACCGGTGCCTCGACGCTGCGCTCCACCAGCGCGCCGGCCGGAATGCGGCCCGAGCCAAGCTGGTTGACCTGTGCCTTGCTGCCGTTGGCCGACGCGCCCGCGCCGCCAACCACCATGTTGCCCTGCGCGATCGCGTACACCTGCCCATCGACCCCCTTGAGCGGCGTCATCAGCAGCGTGCCGCCGCGCAGGCTCTTGGCATTGCCCATCGAGGACACCGTCACGTCGATGTTCTGGCCCGGCCGCGCGAACGAGGGCAGCGTGGCCGTGACCATCACCGCCGCCACGTTCTTCAGCTGCATGTTCACGCCCTGCGGAATCGTGATGCCCAGCTGCTGCAGCATGTTGTTGAGGCTCTGCGTGGTGAACGGCGTCTGCATCGTCTGGTCGCCCGTGCCGTCAAGCCCGACCATCAGGCCATAGCCGATCAGCGGGTTGTCGCGCACGCCCTGGATGCTCGCGAGTTCCTTCAGCCGCTCGGCCTGCGCCGGCGAACACAGGGTGATGGCGCACAGCGCCGCGAAGCTGATCAACGAACGCACATTGCGGAAAAAATTCATGGTGGTATTCCCTTTCGTGGGATGCCGCGGAACCGGCTTTGCCGGGCCGCTGGCGCCGCCCCCGGCGAGGGGGTTGGCGTAGCGACACGAAGTGCGCGAAGACTGGGGGTGAGTCATCAGAACGGCATGACGTTGAGGAAGAAGCGCTGCATCCAGCCCATGTGCTGGGCCTCGTCGATGTAGCCCTTGGCCGTGTATTCGATGCGCGCATCGGCCACCAGCGTCGAAGGCACGGTGTTGGTTCCCGAGACCGTGCGCGGGTTGACCACGCCCGAGAACCGGATGTATTCGGTGCCCTGGTTGATGCCCATCTGCTTCTCGCCGCTGACCAGCAGGTTGCCGTTGCGCATCACGTCCACCACCGTGACCGTGATCACGCCGTTGAAGGTGTTGTTGGCGTTTGCACCGCCCTTGGCGTCGAGCTTGTTGCCGCCCGACAGCTTGGCGTCCTGCCCGTCGAGCAGCGAGCCCAGCAGCTTCGGAATGCCGGCGAAATCGGCAGCCATGCTGCCCGTGCGGCTTGCCGAGGCGCCCGAGTTCTTGCTCGCATTGACCCGCTCGCTGATCACGATGGTCAGGATGTCGCCCACGTTGCGCGGCCTGCGGTCCTCGAACAGCGCGCTGCCGCCGGGACCGTCCTGGAAGATCGCGCCGTTGGCGCGCCGCGGCATCGAAGCCATGCTCTCCGCCCGCGCCGTCATCGGCTGATGCACCAGCGGCTCGCGCGGAACCTGCGCGCAGCCCGCTGCCGCCAACGCCCCCAACACCATCCACAGCCCGCGGCCCATTCCAGGGACACCGCGGAACCGGCTCTGCCGGGCCGCCGGTGTCGCCCCCGGCGAGGGGGTTGGCGCAGCGACACGAAGTGCGCGAAGACTGGGGGAGGTCACAGCTGCGCCAAACGCTGCAGCATCTGGTCCGAGGTCTGGACCGCCTTGCTGTTGATCTCGTAGGCGCGCTGCGTGGCGATCATGTTGACCAGCTCCTCGACCACGTTGACGTTCGAGGCCTCCACATAGCCCTGGCTCAGGATGCCCGCGCCGTCGATGCCGGGGTTGACCTGGTTCGGCGCGCCGGAGGCATCGGTTTCCGCATAGAGGTTCTCGCCCTTGCTCTGCAGGCCGGCCGGGTTCAGGAAGGTGGCCAGCTGCAGCTGCCCGACCTGCACCGTGTTGGTCTGCCCCGCCTGCGTGATCGACACGATGCCGTCGCGGCCGATGGTCAGGCTGGTGGCGTTGGCGGGCAGCGTGATCGCCGGCTGCACCGGGAAGCCGCTGGCCGTGACGAGCTGGCCGTCGCGGTCGGTCTGGAACGAGCCGTCGCGCGTGTACGAGGTGGTGCCATCGGGCATCAGCACCTGGAAGAAGCCGCCGCCGTTGATGGCCACGTCCGTCGGCTTGTCGGTCTTGGTGAGGTTGCCCTGCGAGTGGATGCGCTCGGTCGCGACCACGTGCACGCCGGTGCCCACCTGCAGGCCCGAAGGCAGCCGGGTCTGGTCCGAGGTCTGGCCACCGACCTGGCGCAGGTTCTGGTACATCAGGTCCTCGAACACGGCGCGGCTTCGCTTGAAGCCCGTGGTGCCGACGTTGGCGAGGTTGTTCGACACCACGTCGAGTTGGGTCTGCTGGGCATCCAGGCCGGTCTTGGCGATGTAGAGCGAGCGCATCATGGCGAAAAAATCCTTGGAAAGTTTGGGAGTGGGACGCGGGCTCAGCCGTACGCCAGCAGCTTGTTGGCCGACTGCGCGTTCTCGTCCGCGCTGCGCATCGACTTCATCTGCATCTCGAAGCTGCGGGCGTTGGCGATCATGGCCACCATGGCCTCCACGCCATTGACGTTGCTGCCCTCGACCGCGCCGGTGGTCACGCTCACGGCCGCATCGGGCTCGGCCGGCGGCAGGCCCTCGCGCATGCGAAAGAGGCCGTCGGCGCCGCGCACCAGGTCGGCCACGGGCGGGTTGACCAGCTTCAGCCGGCCCACCTCGGCAATGCCGATGGCCGGGTCGCCGGCGCCGCGTGCGGTGACCAGGCCGTTGGCGGCGATCGCGACGGTGGAGCCGGGCGGCACCACCAGCGCGCCGGCATCGCCGGCCACGGGCAGCGAGCCCATGGTCGTGAGCTGGCCTTCGGCGTTCACCTGCAAATTGCCCACGCGGGTGTAGGCCTCGCCGCCGTCGGGCGTCTGCACCGCGAGCCAGCCGTCGCCGTGGATGGCGACATCGAGCGCGCGGCCGGTTTCCGTGAGCGGACCGTGGCTGAAGTCGGCGCCGGGCGTGGTGGCAACCACGTAAGCGCGCGTCGGTGCTTGCGTGCCACCGGTCACCGGCACGGCGCGAAAGCTGTTGATCTGCGCGCGGAACCCGGGCGTGGAGGCGTTCGCCATGTTGTTGGCGACCGAGGCCTGCTGCTCCATGGCCTGCTTGGCGCCGCTCATCGCGACATACAGCATGCGGTCCATGGGCGGCTCAGCGGATGTTGATCAGGGTCTGGACGACCTGATCCTGCGTCTTCACCGTCTGCGCATTGGCCTGGTAGCTGCGCTGCGCAACGATCAGGTTGACGAGTTCGGAGGTCAGGTCGACGTTCGATGCCTCCAGCGCGCCCGAGGCGAGCGAGCCCTGCTTGGTGCCCGCGCCCGGCGTGCCGGTGAGCGGCTGGCCCGAGGCCAGCGTTTCGCCCCAGACGTTCTCGCCCATCGGCTCCAGGCCGTTGGGATTGGCGAAGGAGGTCAGCACCACCTGGCCCATCAGCGTGGTCTGTTCGTTGGAGAACTTGCCGGTGATGGTGCCGTCGGGGTTGATCGAGAACGAGGTCAGCGTGCCGGAGGTGTAGCCGTCCTGCTTGAGCGTCTTGATCTCGTTGACGTTGCCGAACTGCGTGGTGCCCGAGAGGTCGACCGTGGCGTTGAGCGCCACCGAGCCGTTGCCGAAGTTCATGGCGGGCAGCGTCAGCTTGCCGCCGGCGGGCGTGAGCAGGTTGCCGTTGCCGTCGAAGCTCATCGTCGAGATCGGCGCGCCGCCATTGAGCGCGCTGCCGTCGGCCGCGCCATACACGTCCCAGGCATTGGCGCCGGTCTTCACGAAGAACACGCCGAGCTCATGCGGATTGCCGAGCGAATCGAACACCGGGCCGAGCGCATTCGAATAGTTGAAGGTGGCCGAATCGGTCGCGGAGAACGGCGTCTTGGTGGGCACCGTGCCGCGCGCGTCCAGGTTGAAGGTGGCGTTGATGGCGGTGGTCGCCTTCGGGCTCATGGCCGTGGTCTGGACCTGCAGCGGGCCCGGCGTGCCGCCGTCGAGGCCGCCGGTGGCGGATACGCCGTAGCCCGTCAGGCGCAGGCCGGCGGCGTTGACGATGAAGCCGTCCTTGTCGCGCGTGAACTGGCCATTGCGCGAATACATCACCTCGCCGCTCGGGCTGCTGAGGCGGAAGAAGCCGTCGCCGTTGAGGATCGCCACGTCCAGCGGCCGGCTGCTGGTCTGCACCGAGCCCTGCGTGAAGTTCTGCACGATGCCCGACACCGCCACGCCCAGGCCGACGCGCGAGCCTGCATACACGTCCTGGAAGGTCGCCGCGCCCGACTTGAAGCCGACCGTGCCGGAGTTGGCGATGTTGTTGCCGATGACGTCCAGGTTGGCGGCGGCTGCGGACAGGCCGCTGATGCCTTGGGAAAAGCCCATGATCGAATCCTTGTTTCAGTGCAATGAAGAAGAAGAAATGGCCTGCGGCGCACGGGCCGCTGCCGATGAGGAAGACAGCACGCGGCAGCTGCTCAGAGGAACATGCGCACGTCGGCCAGGCCGATGCTCTGGCCCGACATGAGTTCGAGCGTGACGCCGCTGGCGCCCTGCTTGACGGCGGCCACTTGCGAGAAGACCAGCGAAGTGGCCTCCACGCGCGTGCCGTTGTTGGCAGCCGAGACACTGAAGCTGTAGGCGCCCGCCGGGGCCGTGGAGCCGTCGTCGGCCTTGCCGTCCCAGCTGACGGCATTGACGCCTTCGGTCATCGGGCCGAGCGTCAAGGTGCGCACGGTGTTGCCCGCGGCATTGACGATCTTCACTTCGACGGTGCCGGCGGTGGCCGGCAGCTGCACGGCAAAGGGCACGGCCGCCGGCGCCTCGCCGGCCTTCGGCTCCGCGGCGGCGATGGTGTTGCCGGGCGACAGCACGTTGTAGCCAATGAGCGATGCCGCCTGCAGCACCTGGTTGGCGCCGGTCTGGTTCACCAGTCCGCTGAGCGCGGTGTTGAGGCGCTCGATGCCGCTCACGGTGCTCATCTGCGCGAGCTGCGAGGTGAGCTCGGCGTTCTCCATCGGGTTGAGCGGGTCCTGGTTGTTGAGCTGCGTCACCAGCAGCTTCAGGAAGCGCTGCTCGCTGTCCGCTCCCGAGACGTTGCCGGCGCTCGACGCGGCGGTGGCTGCGTTGAGCCCGGAGATGGAAGAGGTGTCGGAGATGGCCATGGTTCTTGTTGGGATGTGGGGGTTTACTGGCCGATGCTCAGCGTCTTGACCATCAGCGTCTTGGCGGTGTTGAGCACCTCGACGTTGGCCTGGTAGCTGCGCGAGGCGGAGATCATGTTGGTCATCTCCTCGACCACGTTGACGTTGGGCATGGCCACGTAGCCCTTGGCATCGGCATGCGGGTTCTTCGGGTCGAAGACCATCTTCAGCGGCGAGGGGTCCTCGATGACGCCGGCCACCTTCACGCCGCCGATGTCCTGCTGGCCCGAGGCAGCCACTTCGAAGACCACCTGCTTGGCGCGGTAGGGCTTGCCGTCGGGGCCGGCCACGCTCTCGGCGTTGGCGAGGTTGCTGGCCGTCACGTTCATGCGCTGCGACTGCGCGGCCATGGCGGAGCCCGCCACGCTGAAGATGTTCATGGATGCGCCGGGATGGGGCATGTGCGGCTCCTCTTCTTATTGCGCCGCGGAGAGCAGCGACTTGATCTTGGCGCCGACCACCGTGAGATTGGCTTCGTAGCGCAGCGCGTTGTCGGCGAAGTTGATGCGCTCGGCATCCATCTCGACCGTGTTGCCGTCGATGCTGGCCTGGCTCGGCACGCGGTACAGCAGGTCGCGCTCGGGCATCGAGGGCAGCGCATCGGCCTGGATGTGGCGCGCCGACGTGGCGGCCATCTGCACCGGCTGCTGCGCCGCGCGGCCGTGCTCGACCGCCTGCGTCAGGCGGCTCGCGAAATCGAAGTCACGCGCCTTGTAGTTGGGCGTGTCGGCGTGGGCGATGTTGGCGGCCAGCACTTCCTGGCGCTGCGTCCGAAGGTTCAGCGCTTCGCGGTTGAAGCGAAGCGCCGCATCCAGCTTGTCGATCATGTGTTTCCATCTTTCGAGGCGTCGCGTCCCTGGCGGGGCATGGCGACAGATGGAAAGCGAGTCTATGCATGCACTGCGTTCGCAATGGCCCGAACAAAGGGGCATTTGGCGTGCACTTCGAATCTTCGGATCGGGTGCGCCTTCCTAGAATTGCCGGGCACCCATCATGGAAAAAATCTCCTGTCGCCCGCACCGCCTGAAGCTCGTGCTGCCAGCCCTGGCGGCGGGGTTGAGTGCGGCGATGTGCGTGGCCGCGGCGCCGCTCGCGGGCGATGCGCGCGCCGCCGTCGACCGGCTGCTGCAGGCCCAGGCCACCGGACTGCCGGGCAAGGTCGCCATCCGCGTCGAGGCGCCGGCATCGGGTCCGCTGCCGGCCTGCGATGCGCTCGAGGCCTTCCTGCCGCGCGGTGCCGCGGCGTGGGGCCGGGTGTCGGTGGGCCTGCGCTGCCATTCGGAGCTGAAGCCCTGGACGCGCTATGTGCTGGCCCATGTCGCGGTCGAGGGGCGCTACCTGGTGGCCGCGCGCAACATCGATACCGGCCAGGCCCTGTCTGCGGGCGACTTCACCGTCCGCGACGGCGATCTCAGCGCGCTGCCGCGCTCGGTCGTGACCGACGCCGCCGAACTGCAGGGCGTGGTGGCCGCCAACCGCATCGCGGCCGGCGCGCCGCTCCGGCGCGAACTGATGCGCGGCGTGGCCGTGATCCAGCAGGGCCAGGCCATCAAGGTCGTTGCCGAAGGCCCGGGCTACGTCGTCAGCACCGAAGCGCGGGCGATGACCAGCGCCAGCGCGGGCGCGGCCGTGCGGGCCAGGACCGTGGACGGCCGCATGGTCAGCGGCGTGGCCGACGGGGAAGGCCAGATCCGCCTGCCGCAGTAGCCGCATTCATGCCCCGATGCGCACTGCCCTAAAGTTCTGGCCCGAACTGCCGATACATCAGGCAGCCCTTTGAGGAACCATCTTGAAAATCGATCCATTCGCCCCTTCGGCCACACCGCTCCCCCGAACGAACAAGGGCGCAGCGTCCTCGCCCGCCAGCGGCACCGATGCCGTCCAGGGCGGCAGGAACGCGGTGAAGCTCTCGTCGGCCCAGGTGCATTCGATGCCCGAGGCGCCCAATTCCGACTTCGATGCGGCGCGCGTTGCCTCGATCCGCGAGGACATCCGGGCCGGGCGCTACGAAATCCACCCCGACCGCATCGCGCGCGGCCTGCTCGCCAGCGTGCGCGACCTGCTCCACGAAAACGGAAAGCTCTGAACGCCATGCTGGTTCACCTGTTGGCCGAAAAAGCCTGTGTCGAGGAATTCCTGTCGGTGCTGGAGCAGGAGGCGCAGGCCATGAAGAACGGCCTCTTTGCCGAGCTGCCCGTGATTACCGGGCGCAAGGCCGGCCTGCTCGACCGCCTGGCGGCACTCGACCAGGCGCGCGAATCGGCCCAGGTGGCGCGGGGTTTCGAGCCCGGGCGCCCGGGTGCCGATGCCGCCGCCGCGGCAGACGGCGAGGCCTCGCTCGCCGCCTGGACAGCGCTGGTCGAACTGGCGCAGCAGGCCAAGGCCAGCAACCGCCGCAACGGTGCCATGGTGTACAGCCAGCTCGATTTCACGCAGAACGCGCTGCACTACCTGCAGGCCGGCGCGCAGCCCTTCTACGGGCCGGACGGCATCCGCAAGGCCGCCAGCGCCGCGGGAACGCGGCTCGCGGTGGGCTGAACCGCGAACCTACTTGCGGGTCTTGCCCGACTTGGGCGGCGCCTCGAACAGCTCCGAGAAGAACGACGGATCCACCCCGCCCGAGTCCTTGGCAGCGCGGCTCGGCTCGGCGGAAGGCAGCTCCTGGAAATCCGACGACGCGAAATGCGGCGGCACATAGACCCCGTGCTCGTCCCTCCTGACCAGGCCGCGGCGTTCCAGGTCCCGCATGGTCTTGTTGACCTGCATCCTGGAAAGCCCCGAATAGGAGGCGATGACCGACTGGGTGATGCGCTTGTCGTAGCCGCCGTCGGTGCCCGGGGCCAGCACGGTGAGTTCGTGCAGGATGCGGCTGATGAGCCGCTCCGACGAAGCCGATGAAATCTGCCGGATCTGCCTGCGCAGCACCGTGGTGCGCTTCATCACCACGTCGAGCAGGCCCATCGTCACGGCCGGATGGCGGTCGCACAGCGCCTTGAATTCCAGCGTGGGCACCAGGTACAGCGAGGTGGGCAATGCCGCCACCAGTGTCGCGCCGGCCTGGTAGCGCTCCTCGATCAGGGCCGAGTTCAGGAAGAAGTCGTCCTGGCGGATGAAGTCGGTCGTGACGTCGCCGCTGTCTTCGCTCCCCTGCACGACCACCCGCAGCAGGCCCGTGGCCACGCAGTAGATGCGGTCGGACCATTCGTCCGCCGCCAGCACGACTTCGTTGCGCCGGTAGGACCGAAGTTCGATGCGCTGGACAAAGGCTGTGCGCTCATCCGGGGGAACGCTGGCAATAAGAGGATGCAAATACATCTGTACCGTCCATGGGCTGCCTTGCCGCATATTGGCTCAAAGCGGCTGCCTGCAACTCTTCCCGCTCTTCAAAATGTGAATATTTACCAGATGAGATTCATATACTAACAGTCAGTAACATCTGGACACGCGACATCATCGCATGACTTGACGAAAACTACTTGCGCCAGCCGTCCGAAACCAGCCATTGGCTTGTACCGCAGGCGACAACGAGTGCCGCGTAGGTCGCTATCGCGCCGTCGCGGCCCGAAAGGACCACCCCGGCCAGCAACACCAGCGCTCCCACGCCTGAATTGATCGCGCCCTGGGCCCACCATGCCCGGCCGCCCGCCTTGCGCCGGAAGGCCCGGCCCATGAGCGCGCACAGGAAGCCGACGGTCAGCGCGGGCGCCACGAAGTTCAGCAGGTGATTGAGGAGATCCAGCAGGGACATGGGTAGGAATGGGTATCGAGGGCCGCCGGATAAAGCCAAGGGCGCTCGCGGCGCCCTTGTTTTATGTGGAGTTGCATGCGGCCAAGCCCCTCCGCGGCCGCACGGCTGCTGCTGATTTTATAATCAGTAGATATGTCAGTCTGGACCCTCGGGTTGAACCACACGACCGCGCCGCTCGATCTGCGCGGTCGTTTCGCGTTCGCGCTCGATCAGCTGGCACCCACGCTGCAGAGCCTGCGCAGCTCCTTCGCCAGCGGCCGCCATCCGCAGGTCGAGGCCGCGATCATCTCCACCTGCAACCGCACCGAGATCTACTGCGCCGCCGAGCATGCCGCGCTCGACCACACGGTCGGCTGGCTGGCCGAAAGCGGCGGCGTCGCGCCCGCGCTGCTGCGCTCGCATGCCTATACGCTGCACGACGACGAGGCCGCGCGCCACGTCTTCCGCGTAGCCAGCGGGCTCGATTCCATGGTGCTCGGCGAGGCCCAGATCCTCGGCCAGATGAAGGACGCCGTGCGCGCGGCCGAAACCGCCGGCGCACTCGGCAGCACGCTCAACCAGCTGTTCCAGCGTTCCTTCGCGGTCGCGAAAGAGGTGCGCACCGCCACCGAGATCGGCGCGCATTCCATCAGCATGGCCGCGGCGGCCGTCCGGCTGGCCGGCCAGCTGTTCGAAGACCTGCACCAGACGCGCGTGCTGTTCGTCGGCGCGGGCGAAATGATCGACCTGGCCGCCACGCATTTCGCGGCCAAGGACCCGAAGGCCATCGCCATTGCCAACCGCACGCTCGAGCGCGGCGAAAAGCTGGCTTCGCGCTTCGGCGGCGAGGCGATGCGGCTGGCCGACCTGCCGAACCGGCTGGCCGAGTTCGACATCGTGGTGAGCTGCACCGCCAGCACGCTGCCGATCATCGGCCTGGGCGCCGTCGAACGCGCGCTCAAGGCCCGCAAGCACCGCCCGATGTTCATGGTCGACCTGGCCGTGCCGCGCGACATCGAGCCCGAGGTGAAGGCGCTCGAGGATATCTATCTCTATACGGTCGACGACCTCGCCCAGGTGGTGCAGCAGGGCCAGGCCAACCGCCAGGCCGCCGTGGCGCAGGCCGAGGTCATCATCGACGCCGGCGTGCAGAGCTTCATGCACTGGCTGGGCCAGCGCGGCACCGTGCCGCTGATCCAGCAGCTCAATGCCCAGGCCGACGAATGGCGCGCCGCCGAAATGGCCCGCGCGCGCAAGCTGCTGGCCCGGGGCGAGCCGGTCGATGCGGTGCTCGAGGCCCTGTCGCGGGGGCTCACGCAGAAGCTGCTGCACGGCGCCATGGCCGAACTGCACGCGGGCGATGCGGCATCGCGCGAGCACACCGCGCAGACCATCTCGCGCCTGTTCCTGCGCAAAGAGCGTTAGCGACGCTCGCCAGCGGCCCGGCCCCGCGGCCGCGGTCCCCCATGCGCCCTGCCGCGGCACCGCGGCGCCCTTCCCCCATTTTTTTCGAGCTCCTTTCCGCCGTGAAGACCTTTCTGCGCCACCAACTCGAACGCTACGCCGCCCGCCTCGGCGAACTCGATTTCCTGCTTTCGCGCGAAGACATCATGAGCGACATGGCGCAGTACCGCACCATCTCGCGCGAGCATGCCGAGGTCACGCAGATCGCGGGCCGCTACGAGCGCTACAAGCAGCGCGAAGCCGACATCGCCGGTGCGGCCGAAATGCTCGACGACCCCGACATGGCCGAGATGGCGCGCGAAGAAATCGCCGCCGCGCAGGCCGAGCTCGCGCAGCTCGAGGAAGAGCTGCAGCGCCTGCTGCTGCCCAAGGATCCGGACGACGCGCGCAACGCCTTCCTCGAAATCCGCGCCGGCACCGGCGGCGACGAATCGGCCCTGTTCGCGGGCGACCTGCTGCGCATGTACACGCGCTACTGCGAGCGCGCCGGCTGGCGCTGCGAAGTGGTGAGCGAGAGCGAAAGCGAACTCGGCGGCTACAAGGAAGTGGTGATCCGCATCGCCGGCAACGATGTTTTTGGCCGCCTGCGCTTCGAATCGGGCGGCCACCGCGTGCAGCGCGTGCCGGCCACCGAGACCCAGGGCCGCATCCACACCAGCGCCTGCACCGTCGCCGTGCTGGCCGAGCCCGACGAAACCGTGGCGGTGCAGATCAACCCGGCCGACCTGCGCATCGACACCTACCGCGCGAGCGGCGCCGGCGGCCAGCACATCAACAAGACCGACTCGGCCGTGCGCATCACGCACATTCCAACGGGCATCGTGGCCGAGTGCCAGGACGACCGCAGCCAGCACCGCAACAAGGCCAAGGCGCTGCAGGTGCTCTCCGCGCGCATCCAGGAAAAGGACCGCAGCGAGCGCGCCGCCAAGGACGCCGCCATGCGCAAGGGGCTGATCGGCAGCGGCGACCGCTCCGACCGCATCCGCACCTACAACTTCCCGCAGGGCCGGCTCACCGACCACCGCATCAACCTCACGCTCTACAAGCTGCAGGCCATCATGGAGGGCGACCTCGGCGACGTGCTGGACGCGCTGCGCGCCGCGCGCGAGGCCGAGCAGCTGGCCGAGCTCGAATCGAGCCTGCCGGCATGACGGCCACGGCCACCACGCCGTCCACCGTGGCGCAGGCGCTGGCCGCGGCCGTGGCGCTGGGCATCGACCGGCTCGACGCGCAACTGCTGCTGCTGCATGCGCTCGGCCGCGCGCCGAACGACCGCGCCTGGCTGCTGGCGCACGACACCGACGCCGTTTCCGACGCGGCCTGGTCGGCGCTTTCGACGCAGCTGCCGCGCCGGCTGGCGGGCGAGCCGGTGGCCTACCTGCTCGGCGAAAAGGAATTCCACGGCCTCGGCCTGCAGGTGGACGCGCGGGTGCTGGTGCCGCGCCCCGACACCGAAACGCTGGTCGACTGGGCCCTGCAATGCCTCGAGGGACGCAGCGCCCCGCGCGTGCTCGACCTGGGCACCGGCAGCGGCGCGATCGCGCTGGCGCTGCAGCATGCGCGCCCCGATGCCGAGGTCGATGCGGTCGATGCCAGCGCCGATGCGCTGGCGGTCGCCGAGGCCAATGCGCAGCGCCTGGGCCTGCCGGTGCGCTTTCGCCGGGCCCATTGGCTCGACGGCGCGGCCGGCGGCTATGCGGTCATTGCCAGCAATCCGCCCTACATCGCAGCCGGCGACCCGCACCTGGCGGCGCTGCAGCACGAGCCGCTGGCGGCGCTGGTGGCCGGGCCCGACGGGCTGGCCGACATCCGGCAGATCGTGCAGCAGGCCCCCGCGCACCTTGCGGACGGCGGCTGGCTGCTGCTCGAGCACGGCCACGACCAGGCCGCGGCCGTGCGCCAGCTGCTCCAGGCGCGCGGCTTTGCCGAGGTGCAAAGCCGCGATGACCTTGCCGGCATCCAGCGCTGTTCCGGCGGGATCTGGCGCACGGTGAAATAATCCCCCCAGCCCATTTTTCAGGAGTCCCCATGTCCGACGCCCAGCAACGCATCGACGATCTCGTCAAGTCCAACGACCTCGTGCTCTTCATGAAGGGCAACGCCAGCTTTCCGATGTGCGGCTTCTCCGGCCGCGCGATCCAGATCCTCAAGGCGGTCGGCGTCGACACCAGGACGCTCAAGACCGTCAACGTGCTCGAAGACGACGGCATCCGCCAGGGCATCAAGGAATACAGCAACTGGCCGACGATTCCCCAGCTCTACGTGAAGGGCGAATTCGTCGGCGGCTCGGACATCATGATGGAGATGTACGAGTCGGGCGAGCTGCAGCAGGTGCTGGGCGGCAGCAGCAACGCGGCCTGATTTCCGCGCCCGCCATGAGCCACGACCACGGCCATGACCACGAGGGCAAGGCCGCGCCGGCCTGGAAGCACGACGGCGTGCGCGTGATCGCGGCCAACCAGCTTGACGCCAACACGGCCCAGACGCCCGGCATGAACCGCGCCGCGGCCATCAATTTCGCCCGCGTCGGCGCGCAGAAGCTCTGGGCCGGCACCGTCACCATCCACGCCGACGCCAAGACCGGCGCCCACCACCACGGGCACCTCGAATCGGTGATCTACGTGGTGCGCGGCCGGGCCCGCATGCGCTGGGGCGAGAAGCTCGAGTTCACGGCGGAAGCCGGTCCGGGCGACTTCATCTACGTGCCGCCCTACGTGCCGCACCAGGAAATCAACGCCAGCGCCACCGAGACGCTCGAATGCGTGCTGTGCCGCAGCGACGGCGAGGCGGTTGCGGTGAACCTCGACATCGAACCGGTGGAAAAACCAGAATCGGTGCTGTGGGTCGACCCGACCCATCCGCACGGCGGAATCTAGGCTCTCCCCCAGGCTGCGCGCACTTCGTGTCGCTTCTCCCTCCCCCTTCCGGGGGCAACACCGGCGGCCCGGCAAAGCCGGTTCCGCGGTGTTCGCTGGAATGTGCCCCGGGTCATGGCACCATGGTGCACTTCGCCGTGCCACCATGACTCTCACCCAAAGCCTGCTCATCATCGTCCTGCTGATCGCGATGAGCGCGTTCTTCTCCCTTGCCGAAATCACGCTGGCCGCCTCGCGCCGCCTGCGCCTGCGCCAGATGGCCGACGAGGGCGATTCACGCGCGGAGAAGGTGCTGCGGGTCCAGGAGCAGCCGGGCCACTACTTCACCGTGGTGCAGATCGGCCTCAACGCGGTGGCGATCCTCGGCGGCGTGGTCGGCGAGGGCTCGCTGAGCCCCTACTTCGCGCGCTTCCTCGAGGGCTGGATGAGCGTGGAGGCCTCGGCAAACGTGGCCTTCCTGTGCTCGTTCGTGATCGTGATCGCGGTGTTCCTGGTGTTTGCCGACCTGTTCCCCAAGCGCCTGGGCATGAGCGACCCCGAGCGCATCGCGGTTCGCATGGTGGGCCCGATGATGGTGCTGATCACGGCCTTCAAGCCGCTGGTGTGGTTCTTCACGCGCTCCACCGACATGCTCTTCAAGCTGCTGGGCATGCCGCTGGTGCGCGACGACAAGATCACCTCGGCCGACATCCTGGCCATGACCGAGGCCGGCGCGCGCGCGGGCGTGCTCGCGGTGCGCGAGCAGCAGGTGATCGCCAACGTGTTCGAGCTCGACACCCGGCTGGTCAGCAGCGTGATGACGGTGCGCGACAACATCGCCTGGTTCCTGCACGACGACCCGGAATCGGTGCTGCGGGCGCGCATCGTGGCCGAGCCTTTTTCGGCCTACCCGGTGTGCGACGGCGACATCGACCATGTGCTCGGCTATGTCGACGCCAAGGAGATGTTCCAGCGCGTGCTCAGCGGCCAGCCGCTGGCCTTCGACCAGGGCCTGACGCTGCACAAGGCGCTGGTCGTCCCCGACCGGCTCTCGCTCACCGAGGTGCTCGAGCAGTTCCAGCAGGCGCATGAAGACTTCGCGATCATCGTCAACGAATACAGCCTGGTGGTGGGCGTGATCACGCTCAACGACGTGATGAGCACGGTGATGGGCGACCTCGTGTCCACGCCCGACGAGGAGCAGATCGTGAAGCGCGACGAGAACTCGTGGCTGATCGACGGCGTCACGCCCATCCAGGACGTGCAGCGCGCGCTGCACATCGACGAGATGCCGCATCCGGACGACTACGAAACGCTGGCGGGCTTCCTGATGGTGATGCTGCGGCGCGTGCCCAAACGTACCGACAGCGTGAGCTGGGGCGGCTACACCTTCGAGGTGATGGACGTCGACAGCTACCGCATCGACCAGGTGATGGTGACAAGGACTTAGCTCGCCCCCAGTCTGCGCGCACTTCGTGTCGCTTCGCCAACCCCCTACCGGGGGCAATACCAGCGGCCCGGCAAAGCCGGTTCCGCGGTATTCCTGAAACAGATATTCAGGCTGCCGAGCGGTCCCGCTCGCGTTCTCGCGCCTTGTCGTCGTAGGTCCACAGGCGCTGGTTCGCGAACACGGCATTCGGGTACGGCGCCTTGCCGCGGCTGCCGTTGTAGCGCCCGAGGGTCATGTACAGGTCGCCGTTCTCGCGGTCGAGGTAATGGCGCAGGATCACGCAGCCGAAGCGCAGGTTGGTCTGCATGTGGAACAGCTTGGCCGGGTCGCTGTCGCCGATCACGCGGGTCCAGAACGGCATGACCTGCATGTAGCCGCGCGCACCGGCGCTGGACACCGCGAACTTGCGGAAGTTGCTCTCGACCTGGATCAGCCCGAGCACCAGGCTCACGTCCAGGCCCGAGCGCTTGGCTTCATACCAGACGGTCTGCAGGAATTCCTTGCGCGTGGGCCAGTCGGCAATCTTCTTCTTGAGGCGCTCGCTCATCTCGCCCAGCCATCGCAGGTAGGTCAGGCGGGCCTCGGTGTTCGAGAACTCGGGCACCGGCGGCGCCTTGTTGTGCACGGCCGAACTCAGCGCGGTGCGCACCGAGTCGATCAGCGGCTCCTCGATCTGTGCGCCGGCGCGCGCGGCCTGCGGCAGCGCCGCCAGGGCGCCCGCCGCCGCCGCGCCACCCAGGCACTGGCGCCGCGAGAGGCCGCCCTGCAGGCTCATTTCGCGAGCTTGCCGGTGATGAATTCGGCGATGCCGGCCGCGGGCACCTTGGTGGCTGCCGTGTCGCGGCGATGCTGGTATTCGAGCTGGCCTTCCTTCAGGCCGCGGTCGGAGATGACCACGCGGTGCGGCACGCCGATCAGCTCCCAGTCGGCAAACATCGCGCCCGGGCGCTCGCCGCGGTCGTCCAGCAGCACGTCGACGCCGGCCGCGAGCAGCTGCTCGTACAGCGCCTCGGCCGCCACCTTGACGTCGGGGCTGCGGTCCATGCCGATCGGGCAGACCACCACCGTGAACGGCGCCAGTGCGTCGGGCCAGATGATGCCGCGCTCGTCGTGGTTCTGCTCGATGGCGGCGGCCGGCAGGCGCGTGATGCCAATGCCGTAGCAGCCCATCTCGAGGAACTGCGGCTTGCCGGCTTCGTCGAGGTAGGTGGCGTTCATGTCCTTGCTGTACTTGGTGCCGAGCACGAACACGTGGCCCACCTCGATGCCGCGCTCGATCGCGAGCACGCCCTTGCCGTCGGGCGAGGCATCGCCCGCCACCACGTTGCGCAGGTCGGCCACCAGTTCGGGCTCGGGCAGGTCGCGGCCCCAGTTGACGCCGGTCATGTGGAAGTCGATCTCGTTGGCGCCGGCGATCCAGTCGGCCATGACCACGACTTCGCGGTCGACCACGAGCCTGACGGGCTTCTTGAGGTTCAGCGGGCCAAGGTAGCCGGGCTTGCAGCCGAAGTGGTCCTCGATCTCGGCCAGCGTCGCGAACCGGAAGCCCTTGTCCAGGCCCGGCACCTTGCCGACCTTGATCTCGTTCATGTCGTGGTCGCCGCGCAAGAGCAGCAGCCAGACCTGCGCACCCTTGGGGTTGCCGGCCTCGTCGAGGATGTCGGTGGCCAGCACCAGCGACTTGACGGTGGTCGAGAGCGGCACGCCGAGCAGTTCGGCCACGGCCGCGCAGGTGCTCTTGCCGGGCGTGGGCGTCTTCTCGAGCGCCTTGGCGGCCGCGGGGCGCGGCCCGGCCGGAGCAAGCGCCTCGGCCTTTTCCATGTTGGCCGCGTAGTCGCTGCCGGGGCAGTAGACGATGGCGTCTTCGCCGGTGGCGGCAATCACCTGGAACTCTTCGCTCAGGTCGCCGCCGATGGCGCCGCTGTCGGCCGCCACGGCGCGGTAGCGCAGGCCGAAGCGGTCGAAGATGCGGCGGTAGGCATCGGCCATGACCTGGTAGCTGGCCTTGGCGGCATCCAGGTCGCGGTCGAAGCTGTAGGCGTCCTTCATGATGAATTCGCGCCCGCGCATCAGGCCGAAGCGCGGACGGCGCTCGTCGCGGAACTTGGTCTGGATCTGGTAGAAATTCTTCGGCAGCTGCTTGT
>Ga0209051_1001454_pt1 | contig 20087 bp, 18 predicted proteins | sample AraplaCvi_mMS_r2_2_FD_184286 | JGI IMG/M metagenome (GOLD analysis project Ga0209051, IMG submission 184286) | Arabidopsis root microbial communities from North Carolina, USA - plate scrape MF_Cvi_mMS_r2 (SPAdes) (version 2) | ecosystem: Host-associated > Plants > Roots > Endosphere | place...
TCCAACGTCGTCATGGCTCCGCCTTCATCGCTCGAACAGCTTGGCTAGAGCAATATAATACCAATAGTCAAAATAGATGTTTACCTGGTACTTAAGTAGCATGGAATGCATCCAGCAAATCAATTGCCGACGCGAAATCTACGTTTTGCAGCCAGTAGCCAATGGCGCACGCGCTCGGGCCGTTCACGGGCGTCGACCAGCGGTCACGGGCGTCGGACGACGGATTGCGTCGTTGCTCGCGGAGCCATGGATCTCGGGACGGCATTGCTGGGTCGGCCCTCGGTGCGCGGCGGTGCCGCGCGTGTCGGGTCGGCCGTCAGGTCACGTCGACGAGGACGGGTGTCCTCGATCCGCTTCTCGCAGCCCCGATTCCGGCGGCGACGACCAGGCAGATGCCGATCACGCCGGCTCCGTCGGGTGCCTGCGAGAGCACGACGAATCCGATCACCATCGCGAAGCCCGGCTCGATGGCCATGAGCGTGCCGAAGGCCGCCGTGGTCAAGCGGCGCAGCGCCATCAGCTCCAGCGTGAAGGGGATCACCGGCAGGAGGACGGCCAAACCGATTCCCCAGAGCAGGATCTCGGGAGTGACGCGCGGGATGACCGCCGGGCCGACGACGAGCGTGGAGAACACGGCGGCCACGGCCATCGACAGCGCCAGCCCGTTGACGCCCTCCACGCCGTCGCCCACGCGCTGGGTCAGCAAGATGTAGGTGCCCCAACATGCGCCGGCGCCAAGCGCAAACGCCACGCCGACCAGGTCGACGGCATCGGCCCACGGTTGGGTGAGCAGCGCGACGCCCACGGCGGCCAGCCCCGGCCACGCGATGCGGCTGCGTCCCTTGCCCTGGGCCACGGCCACGCCGAGCGGTCCGAGGAATTCCAGCGCGCTGGCCGTCCCCAGCGGGATGCGGTCGATCGACGCCATGAACAACAGCGTGACCGCGGCGGTCACCATCCCGAGGACGACGCACGTCAGCGCGGTCGTCTTGGTGAAGGCCGACGGACGTGGCCGGACGACGGCGACGAGCAGGATGCCGGCCCACGTGAGCCGCAACCACGCCGCACCCTCGACGCCGATCTGGTCGACCAGTCCCAACGAGAGTGCCAGGCCCGCTTGCACGCACAGCATCGAGGCCGATGCCATCGCCACCCCGGTGCGGGCCTGTGTCAGGGACATGACTGCATTGAAGGGGACGACTACCGTTCGCGTCCACGTGATAAATCGCGACACATCGTTCGCGAATCGTGAACGGTGCGGTGGTCAGATGCTCTCGGCGACCGGAGTGTCGTCGGCGAAGTCGATCTGTGCCTGCGGATTGCTCACCGCGGTGACGAGGCCCGTCCCGAAGGGCCCATCCCGGTCGTACAGCGTCGCCGCGCCGACGCTGACCCCCTCGGCCACCCAGTGCGAATCGGCCTGCACGTAGATCCAGTCGTCGACCGGCAGCCGCGCCAGTGCCATCGTCAGGTCCCCGTTGATGTACCCGATGCCCGCGGTGCCGAGGTTGGTGACGAGGCTGGTGCCCTCGGCGGCGCAGGCCGCGTTGACCAGCGGCGTGTTGCCCACCCCCTCGACCACGTCGACGGCGCGGTTCAGGAAGCGCTTGCGCGAGGAGTTTCGGTGGTCGGCGATGTTGGGGCTCCACCCGGCGTCGTCGCTGCCGACACGCAGTCGGCTGGTCTCGTCCACGTCGACGGGAGTGGGCAAGTACATGGTCGCCGACCATTCCTTTCCGGCCGGCGCAGCCGAGCGGCGATACTGCACCAGGGTCGCCCGTGCCACCACGGCACCGTCCTGGAGGAGTTCGCACTCGGAGTTGCGCACCCGTCGGCCGTCACGCACCAGCCGTGTTCGGACTGTGGTGGGCACACCGCGAGCGGCCTTGAACAGGTCCACGGTCAGGCGCGCGGGCATGAACTCCGCGACTGCGAACTGCGCCTCGATCGTGCGGGCGGCCAGACCGACCACCGCAGGTCCATTGAGATGATCTGGGCCCCAACGGCTTCGGGCGTTTGCGGTGGGCTGGAAGACATCAGTCGACGTTTGGACGAAGTGGGCCGCACGGGCAGTCATTCTCGAATCGTCGCACGGGGCGGACAATGCCTAGGTGGACACCCGCCGGCTACAGCTCCTGCTCGCCCTCTCCCGGCTCGGCTCGATGCGTGCGGTCGCCGAGGCCCACCACCTCACCACCTCGACCGTGTCGCAGCAGATCGCCGCGCTCGCCAGGGAGGCGGGGACCGATCTGGTCGAACCGGCCGGGCGACGCGTGCGCCTCACCCCGGCCGGCCGTCGACTGTCCGATCACGCCGTGACCATCCTCGCCGCCATGGACGCCGCGCGCGTCGACCTCGATCCGGATGCCGAGCCCGCTGGCACCCTGCGCGTCGGCGGGTTCGCCACCGGCATCAGGGTGTCGCTGCTTCCGGTCCTGGCCGAACTCGCCGACACGCATCCCCGCGTCGACGCCATCGTCAGTGAATACGAGCCGGTGGAGGCGTTTCGGCTGCTCGTCGACGACGACCTCGACCTGGCGCTGGTCTACGACTACAACCTGGCGCCGGCGTCACTGAACCCGGCGTTGGAGGCGGTCGCGCTGTGGTCGACGCCGTGGGGTCTCGGCGTGCGGGCCGACGCGGCTCGCGGTACCACCGCCGACCTGAGCGATTACGCCGAGGAGACGTGGATCGTGAACTCGCGCAACACCGCCGACGAGGCCGCCGTTCGCACGCTGGCCGCCTTGACCGGGTTCACGCCACGCATCGCCCACCAGATCGACAGTCTCGACCTGGTCGAGGATCTCATCCTCGGAGGCTACGGCGTGGGACTGCTGCCGCTGAATCGCCCGGTCCGCGAAGGGGTCTCGGTTCTGCGGCTGGTCGACCCGGTCATCGTGATGACGGCCTATGCCGCCACCCGGCGCGGACGCGAGAGTTGGGCGCCACTGCGCCTGCTGCTCGACGGCCTGTGTCCCGCGGGCGGCCAGCCCGGGCCCGCGCACGCACCTGGTTCCGCGCCTCCCCAGCGGGACTGGCCCCGGCCTGCCGCTGCCGACCCCCCCTGCTAGCCGGTAGTCGCACTGGCTGCTAGCGGTCGTCGATGTCTGGTGGTCAGCGCCGATGCGTCGTCACTCCTGCTCGCGGGAGGGTGAACGCACTCATCCAGCAGCGTCTCGAAAGGCTCGACCATGACGAAGACCACCGAAGCCCACGCCACGACGCACTCGCACGCGCTGCGCGTCCTCGTCGCCGCGGTCGCCGCTTCGGCCGCCGCCCTCGGACCGCAGGCCGCCGGGCTGGCCACGGCGGCCACGGATCCGTCGTGCGCCACCGTCGAGGTCGTGTTCGCCCGCGGCACCTTCGAGGCGCCGGGCATCGGCGACACCGGTCAAGCCTTCGTCGACGCCCTCGACGCCACGCTCGGATCGCCCGTTGCCGTCTACGCCGTCGACTACCCCGCCTCGCTGGACTTCCAGGCCGCCGCCAACGGAGTCGGCGACGCCAGCCGCCAGATCGAGTCGATTGCGACCACCTGCCCGGACACGAAGATCGTCCTCGGCGGTTACTCCCAGGGAGCCGCGGTCGCCGCCTACACCACCGAGAGCGCCGTTCCGGCCGGCTTCGCCCTGCCCCCGGAAATCAGCGGCCCCATGCCGGCCTCGGTCGCCCCCCACGTCGCCGCAGTCGCCCTGTTCGGCACGCCGGACCCCTGGTTCTTGAATCTGGTCGACCACAGCGCGCCCCCCATCGCGATCGGAAACGACTACGCCTCCAGGACCATTCAGCTGTGCAACGCCGGCGACCCGGTGTGCTCGCCCGGCGGCCTCGACCGTTCCGCCCACAGCGCCTACAAGAGCAACGGCACCGCCGAGCAAGCCGCCGCGTTCGTGGCGACCCAGTTGGCATCGGCGCCGCACTCCACCCGTGATTCGGCCTGACGGCCACCGGTCCGGGTCAGCGCTGACCCAGCGTCAAGGACTGGGCAGTGCGATACCGATCGAGCACGTCCGGGGTGGGGTCGGCGGTGAACTCCGCGGTCGCGCCGACCGACCACGCCGGCGGCTCGTCGTCGCCCGAGACCACCCATGCGGCCTGGCGGGCCGCGCCGAGCGCGACGTACTCCGCCGGTGACGGGACGTGGACCGGAACCCCCAGGATCGCCGGCGCGATGCGGCGCACGGCCTCCGACCGGGCGCCACCGCCGATGAGGATCACCCGGCCGGCGTCGACGCCCTGATTCGAGATCTTCTCCACGCAGTACTGAATCGAGGCCAGCAGGCCTTCGACCGCGGCCCGGGCGACGTTGGCCGCCAGCAGGTTTCGCGTCGTCACCCCGTGCAGCGCACCGGCGGCATCGGGCAGGTTCGGTGAGCGCTCACCGTCGAAGTACGGCACCAGCGACAGGCCGTCCGCGCCGGCGGGAGCCGACAGCGCAAGCCGGTCGAACTCGTCGAACTCGACGCCAAGCATCTTGGCGACCGCTGCGAGCACCGGCGCGCCGTTGAGCGTGCACACCAGGGGAAGCTGACGCCCCGTGGCGTCGGCGAACCCCGCCACCAACCCCTCGGCGTCGTGCGGGGCGGCGTCGCCGACCGCGCTCACCACACCCGAGGTGCCCAGGGACACCACGCAGTCACCCGGCCCCACCCCCAGGCCCAGCGCCGCCGCGGCGTTGTCCCCGGCTCCGGGGCCCAGCACCGCACCGGTGGTGGCCCGGCCCGCGGCCTCCGAGGGCCCCACGACCCGCGGGACCAACGGACGGCGGCCGCGCATCGCCAGCTCGAGCAAATCCGATTGATACTCGCCGTCTTCGGCGGCAAAGTATCCGGTGCCGCTGGCGTCACTGCGATCGGTGCGAAGGTCGGAGACGTCGCTCGACCCGGATAGTCGCCACGTCAACCAGTCGTGCGGCAGGCACACCGCCGCGGTGGCGTCCGCGTTCTTCGGTTCGGCGTCGACGAGCCACCGCAACTTCGTCGCGGTAATCGCGGCAACCGGCACCACGCCGATGCGGTCGGCCCACGCCGCCGAGCCGCCGAGCTCGGCGACCATGTCCTCCGCGGCGCGGCTGGATCGGGTGTCGTTCCACAGCAGGGCGTCGCGCACGATGTTGCCTGCGCCATTCAGGCAGACCATGCCGTGCTGTTGGGCGCCGACCGACACGGCGGCGACGTCGTCGAGCCCGCCGGCGGCGGCAGCGGCCTCGCCGAGGGCCGCCCACCAGGCGGCCGGGTCGACCTCGGTGCCCCCGGGGTGCGGCGCCGATCCCGAGCGCACCGTCTCGCCGGTGTCGGCGTCGCAGATCAGAACCTTGCACGATTGGGTGGACGAGTCGATACCCGCGACGAGGGCCACGCCGACCTCCTTTTGCTCTGGGAACGTCCACCATAATGGGAAGTCCGTCCGCGGAAACGGGCCTCGCCCGGATGGGGTTTGCGACCGGTCCGCCCGGGGAACAGACCGCGCATGTTGATCCGACGAATAGCGCGTCCCATGCTGGCCACCACCTTCATCACCCGTGGTGTGGAAGCGCTCAAGAGCCCCAAACCAGCCGCCGACGCCGCCCGGCCCACCCTCGAAGGTCTCAGCAAGCTCCCGGATCCCGTCGGCCCCAATGTGCCGACCAACGCCGAGACCGTCGCCAAGGTGACCGCAGGCGTGCAGATCGGCGCCGGCCTGCTGCTGGCGTCCGGCAAGCTGCCCCGGTTGTCGTCCGCTGCCCTGGCCGTGAGCGTCGTGCCGGGAAGCCTGGGTAGCCACGCCTTCTGGAACGAGACCGACCCGGCCCGCAAGGCCGCCGAACGTCGCGCCCTCTTCTCCGACGTCAGCCTCATCGGCGGGTTGATCATCGCCTCGGTGGACCTCGAGGGTCGGCCGTCGCTGGGCTGGCGCAGTCGGCGCGCTGCCCGCAAGGTGAGCGAACGGGTCACCAGCGTCCTCCCGTCGGAGGCCCCCAACGCGTTGATCGACCCCGAGTTGGTCGACAAGTGGGGCGAGAACCTGCAGTCGGGTCTGCACGTCGGGGCAGAGCGCGGCCGCGAACTGGCGCACGTGGCCCTCGAGCGTGGCTCGGAACTGGCCGACGTCGCCCGCGATCGTGCGCCGGAGCTGGTGGAGGCGGCCCGCGACCGCGCTCCCAAACTGGCGAAGAAGGCGCGCAAGCGCGGCCTCGAACTCGCCGAGCTGACCCAGGACCGCGGCAGCGAATTCGCCGACGTGGCGAGCAAGCGCGGGGCGAAGCTGGTCGACGTCGCCCGCGACCGGGCACCGGAGGTGGTGGAGGCGGCCCGCGACCGCGGCGCCGAGCTCGCCGCTTTGGCGCAGGAGCGCAGCAACGAATTCGCGTCGCTGAGCCGCAAGCAGGCCAAGCAGACTCGCAAGGATCTCAAGCGCGCTCAGAAGGAACTGGAGAAGCGCGTCCGCTAGCGACGAGCACCCCGCGCACGGAGGCGGGCGCCACCCAGACCGGGTGGCGCCCGCCTCGTCGTCGTACGGGTGCTAGATCACCAGGTCCAACAGGAGCACGACGCCCAGACCACTGACCGAGAGCACCGTCTCCATGATCGACCACGTCTTGATGGTCTGGCCGACGGTGAGGCGGAAGTACTGGTTCACCAACCAGAATCCGGCGTCGTTGACGTGGGAGAAGAACAGCGACCCCGCGCCGACGGCCAGCACGACGAGTGAGACCTCACCGGTCGGCAGGTCCGCGACGAGCGGCACGATGAGCGAGGACGCGGTGATGGTGGCGACGGTGGCCGAACCCGTGGCGAGCCGGATCAACACCGCGATCAGCCAGGCCAGGACGAGCACCGAGATGTTGGCGCCCTCAGCCCAGCGTGCCAGCAGGGTGCCGATGCCCGTGTCGACCAGAACCTGCTTGAAGCCGCCGCCCGCGGCGACGATGAGGATGATGCCCGCCACCGGCGGAAGACCGGACTCGATGCACGACGTGATGTCGTTGCGGCTCATCCCGGCGCCCCGGCCGAGGGTGAACATGCCGACGACGACGGCGATGAGCAATGCGATCAGCGGGGTGCCGAGCGTGTCGAACACCATCCGGACCAGGTTCTTCTTGTCGTCGATGAAGATGTCGACCAGTGCCTTGCCCAGCATCAGGAAGACGGGAAGGAGAACTGCGAACAGCGTGACGGCGAACGACGGTCGACGACGGTTCTCGCCGTCGCTGAAGCGGTCTGCGTCGAAGGTGTCGGGCGCGTCGACGACCACCCACTTCCCGGCCAGCCGCCCGAACAGCGGCCCGGCCAGGATGATCGTCGGGATGGCCACGGCGACACCAAGCGCCAGCGTGATGCCCAGGTCGGCGTCGAGGAGCCCGACGGCGGTCAGCGGACCGGGGTGCGGGGGCACGAAGCCGTGCATCGCCGAAAGCCCTGCCAGAGCCGGGATTCCGACGGTGATCAAGGACAGCTGCGACCGGCGCGAGACCAGGTAGATGACGGGGATCAGCAGAACGAGACCGATCTCGAAGAACATGGGGAGGCCGATGATCGCGCCGACCAACGCCATTGCCCACGGCAGCATCCGGGGGGAGGCGTGCCCGACGATGGTGTCGACGATTTCGTCGGCTCCCCCGGAGTCGGCGAGCAGTTTGGCGAACATGGCACCGAGGGCGATGAGGATGCCGACACCGGCGGCAGTGTCACCGAACCCCTTGGTGAACGACGCCAACACCGTGGTGAGGTTCTCCCCCGCGACCATCCCCACCACGAGCGCGCCGAACATCAGCGACAGGAAGGGGTGAAGTTTGACGATCGTGATGAGCACGACGATGACCGCGATGCCGGCCAGGAAGGCGAGCAGGAGGTGGACGCCGGAGGCGACGGGCTCGGTCAGTTTGGGCGCGTCATCGGCGAGCAGGGTGATTCCGTTGATCATTTCGACTCCCGTCGGGTCAGCGCTACGAATTCGTTCACGATCGAATCGATGTCTTGGTCGACGTTCACGTCGACGCCACGTTCGTCGGGGCCCAGCGGCTCGAGGGTGGCGAACTGCGAGGCAAGCAGCGAGGCGGGCATGAAGTGGCCGGGTCGACTGGCCTGCCGTCGACCGATCACCTCCGGAGTGCCGGCCAGGTGGAGGAACTCCACGTCGGCGAGGTGCTCGCGCAGCTGGTCGCGGTAGGCGCGTTTGAGGGCCGAGCAGCTCATCACGCCGCCGTCGGCGTGGTCGGCCAGCCACGTGCCGATCGTGTCCAGCCACGGGCGGCGATCGTCGTCGTCGAGCGGATGCCCGGCGGTCATCTTGGCGATGTTGGCCGGGGGATGAAAGTCGTCGGCGTCGGCGAACGGCACGCGCAGGCGTTGGGCGAGCGCCGCACCGACGGTCGACTTGCCGGATCCGGAGACCCCCATCACGACTATTGGCCGCATTGCCCGTCTACCTCCCGCTTCGTGGTACCCGCTGTGCCAGGCATCACACAGCTTGCATCAATGATCTGATCATTGCAAGCAAAACGCGGAAAAATCAGTCTTTAAACCATCCAGCAAACTTTATGACAAGATGTATGACGTGGCCGGACCGTCAAACGTCAGTGCGTTGCACGACAACGTGCTCACCGGGATCGGTGCCGAGATCGTCTCGGGCGAGCTTTCGGCCGGTGAAGTCATCAACCTCGAGCGGGTCGGCGCTCGGTACGGCGTGTCCCGCAGCGTGGCGCGTGAAGCCGTCCGGGTTCTGGAGTCGATGGGTCTGGTCGCGTCGCGGCGCCGCGTCGGCATCACCATTCAACCCGTGGAGCGATGGAACGTCTTCGATCCGCGGGTGATTCGCTGGCGGCTCGAATCCGGCGATCGCACGGCACAATTGGTGTCCCTGTCCGAATTGCGCCGAGGCTTCGAACCGACCGCGGCGGCCCTGGCCGCTCGGCGGGCCGATCCGCACCAGTGCCGCATCATGGCTGCCGCGGTGTCGGACATGGTGATGCACGGCCGGTCCGGCGACCTCGAGTCATACCTGTTGGCCGACAAGGTCTTTCACCAAACTCTGCTCGAAGCCAGTGGCAACGAGATGTTCCGTGCCCTCAACGGCGTCGTCGCCGAGGTCCTCACCGGGCGCACCCACCACGGCATGATGCCCGAGACCCCGAACCCGGTCGCCATCGCGCTTCACGATGAGGTAGCCAGGGCGATCCGTCTGCGCGACGAGGACGCCGCCGAACGCGCCATGCGCAACATCATCGACGAGGCGATGACCGACGTCAGCTCGTCCTCAAGCTGAAGTTCATCGTCAGCCCCGACACGTCGGTGACCTCGACCACCCGGCGCGCCTGAACTCCCGCCGCGACCACGTCGCACTCCGCCGAGACTCCGACCCTGCCGGTCAACCCCGTGCCGCACGACACCGAATCGACCCGCTCGTAGGACTTCTCGGCCACCAGTCGCGCCACCGCCGCCTCCAATTGCTCGCGCGACAAGGCCGGCGTCAGGTCGTACTGGATGGCCCCGTCGTCGGTACCGGTGACGGTGACGATCGGCTGAAAGCCGTTGCCCGAGCCCGCGGCGACGTCGCAGTACGCCGTGCGGCCCACCTCGCCGACGAGGTCCGACTCGCAGACCACCGTCCGCGCTGGCTCGCCTGCCACGCTCAGCTTGTCGGCGACGTCCTTCTGCAGGGCGTCCCTGGAGACGGTCGGGGTGACCTCGGAGTCCGACGCGCCGGCGCAGCCACCGATGAGCGCACCCACCAGTGCGAGGGTCACAACCGTCACCACGCAGCGCATGGCTGGCATCCTCGCACGTGTCGAGCGCCACGGTGGTTGACTGCGCGGGTGAGTAGAACGCCGACCGTCGCCCGCAGGCTCTTCGACCGCTTCGAACCCGTCCACGCCCTGACGTACTTCGCGCCGGAAGCTCGCGAATCGCTCGGCCAGGCCGGTTTTCGCGGGTTCTGGATGTGTTACTTCGCGGCCCGGGCCGCTCCGCTCGGTGCGGTGGGCGCCGACGTCGTCACCGCGGTGTTCCACAACTTCGCACCCGCTCACGTGGCCCGCGCGCTACCCGCCGCATGGGACTTCGCCGGCCCGGACGACGCGCTCAGGGCGCGGGAATCCTCCGCGGTCGCCGCCCTGAACCGCTGCGGTGTCGTCGACGGACCCGAGGTGCGGGCCGCTGCGGACCTGCTGGCCACCGCGGCAGCCACCGCGCCGCTGGACGGCCGCCCGCTCTTCGCCGCCAACCACGCGTTGCCGTGGCCGGACGAGCCCGTCGCCCGCCTGTGGCACGCCAGCACCCTGCTGCGCGAGCAGCGTGGGGACGCGCACGTCGCGGTGCTCGTCGCCAACGGCGTCTCAGGCCGCGACTGCAACGTGCTGCACGCGCTCGCCGATCGGGTGCCGCGGGAGTTCATCATGCGCAGCCGTGAGTACGACGACCAGGAGTGGCAGTCCTGCGTGTCGCGCCTCGCCGACCGCGGCCTCGCCGACGACCATGGGGCACTGACGGATTCGGGCCGGCAGTTCAAAGAGCACCTCGAGGACACGACCGACCGGTTGTCCGTGTCGGCCCTCGACGCCCTCGACGACGACGAGCTGCGGGTGCTCTTCCGCACGCTGACCCCGATCACCAGGGCGGTGGTCGCCGGTGGTGACATCCCGTCGGCCACGCCGATGGGATTGCGCCGCGACGACCTCGACGACGACGACGCGCGCCTCTCCTAGCGCGGGCCGTACATGATCAACCCGACGCCCAGCAGGCAGACCACGGCGCCGGTCACGTCCCAGCGGTCGGGTCGGAACCCGTCGGCGACCACGCCCCACAGCAGCGAGCCGGCGATGAAGATGCCGCCGTAGGCGGCCAACACCCGCCCGAAGTTGGCGTCGGGCTGAAACGCCGCGACGAAACCGTAGGCGCCCAGCGCGAGCACCCCGGCACCCGCCCACAGCCAGCCGCGGTGCTCTCGGATGCCCTGCCACACCAGCCAGGCGCCGCCAATCTCCAGCAGGGCCGCCATCACGAACAGCGCCACCGACTTGAGGATGGTCACGTCTGGTTGCGGTTCCATTCGAGCCAGCCCACGCCGCTACGGCCGTCCGCGGTGGTCACCGTGGCCCAGGCACGTGGGAATCGGCTGACCCGGCCGTCGGGCGAGACCAACCGCACCGGCGCGTGGCCGCGCACGTCGACGGTGGCGGTGAGGTCACCCGGGGTGATCTCCAGGGTGGTGCCGACCGGCAGGTCGTCCTCACCGAAGGTCTCGCGCGCGATCACCGTCTGCACCTCGACGATCTCGCCCGCGCGCTGGACGTAGCCGGCGGCCATCCGAGGCGCACCGGGGATGCGGAGATCCAGGCCGTGCACGTGGGTGCCGTCGTCGAGATGCAGCGCGCTCCACACCCACTCCATGCTCCACCAGTCCCGCGCGGCCCAGGAGTGGTCCCGCTGGCCGGGCACCGTAATGAACTCATACGAATGACCTTCTGCCCGAACCGTTCCCGACACGGTGCACGGAATCTCGTACCGCGTCGAGAGCCGGTACTGATAGGGCGTGCCGACGGTGGTCCACACCAGGTCCACCTCGAGGTCGACGGGCCTGCCCGCGGCACCGGCGAGGAGGTCGGCCGGGTCGTCGTAGGCCTGGCCCCTGCCTCGCAGCGACACGCGGTAGGACTGCAACGGCGAGGTGGCCTCCAGCTCGAGGTCGACGCCGTCGGCGTGCACGCGGGTGTGGTCGTCCGGCAGCGGGGCCTGGAAGTCCAACACGGCGATCGTCGGCAGGTGCGGCCCGCACAGCAGGGCGTTCACCCAGGCATGTCCCTGATTGGGGATCAGTCCGAGGCGGAACCAACCGCCGACCTCCTGAGAGGCGTCGACGAAGTCGAAGTACCAGCTCTCGCTCCACAGCGGCTCGTCGGACGGCTGGTGGCTGCCTTCGTCGGCGGCGTTGGGCTGCAACGGTTCTGGGCGCGACGGTGCAGGCAGCGTCGACAGTGCGTCGGTGTCGAGGACGTGTTGGCAGTGCCGCGCGATCATCGCGAGGAACATCCGGTCGCCCCGGTCGGTGCGTTCGACCAGCATCGGCGACACGATCGACATCATCACCCCGAAGAAGCTCTGCCGACGAACGCCGTCGCGCACCTCCGACAGGCTGATCGGGGCGTCGGATCCGAGCGCATCGTGATAGGCGGCCAGCAGGGCTTCACCGTGCTCGCGACGACGGTCCGGGGGTAGCGCGCACCCGAGGAAGTAGGCGACGTCGGTCATCGCCGGCCCCCACGTGACGGTCTGCCAGTCGACCACCGTCAGCGGCCGGTCGGCCCCGTCCTGGCCGAACAGCATGTTGTCCAACCGGAAGTCGCCGTGGACGAGGCCCTGGGGGCGACCCGCTGCCGCCTCGGCCGCGACGTAGTCGTCGAACGATTCGACCAGCCGCTCGCACACCTCGAGGTGCTCGGCCGAGATCTCGTCGCGATAGCGCTCGAGGAACCCGGCGTACAGGGCGGCCATCAGCCCCTGGTTCAGCGGTGACTCCCGGTTGAGCCACTGCGCTTCGGCGAGGGCGGCATCACCCAGCAACGGGCCGTGCACCCGGCCGAGTTGAGTGAGCGCCAAGGTCGCCTGCTCCAGTGAGGCGCCGGCGATCTCGTCACCGACGACCGCCGGTGCGGCGTCACTCAGCAGCAGGTCGAAGGCCCCGGTGGCGGGGTCGTAGGCCGCGTGGTGACATTCCGAGATCGGCCCACCCAATCCCGGGGCGACGTCGGTGTAGAAGCGGACTTCGCGTTCGTAGAGTCCCATGGCCAGCCCGGTCTGCCTGCTGCTGGGGTCGGCGGCCGCGACCTTCAGCACCACCGAGGCAGGCCCACGCCGACCGTCTGCATAGGTCAGGCCGACGCGGTAGCACTCGCTCATCTGGCCGGTGCCGATGCGTTCGACGGTGAAGGCGTCGACCTCGCCAGCCCCCAGGGTGGCCGTCAGCCACTCGGCGGTGAGATCGGTGGGGCGTTCGACGAGGGCGTTGGCGAGGAAGGGTTGCACGGCGACCACGTTAGTTCAGGACGGGGCGCCCTCGGGGGCGTTTTCACCCACGAACTTGACGGGCGTCAACTTTGGCCGTGGCACGTGTTCGACGGGGTGGCGGGCACGTCCAGCGACGGGTTGCGGTCGAAGAATCCGAACGGCTTGAGCCAGAAGGAGACGACGTCGACGGGCATCACCGGCCAGTCCTCGGGCCGGGTGAGGTGGTGCAGCCCGAAGACGTACCAGAGCACCACGTCGGTGTTCTCGATGGGCCGGTCGGCCTTGGTCCACTCCCCCAGCCCGGTGTCATGGCTGGACTGGTTGACGAATTCCCCTGCTGGCCAACGCTCGTCGGGCGAATTCGGGGTCACCCACAGCGTGTGCCCGATGACGTTGGCGCGCTTGAGGACTGGCGAGTCGGCGTCGAACATCGCCGGGATCGCACCGCCGGGAACCAGCTTGTAGGCAGGGTGACTGCCCAGGCCGTTGGTCACGTTGGGGTTGACCACCTTCCACGCCCGCTGGGTGGCGAAGTCGACGTCCTGCATGCCCTCGCGCTCGGTGCGCAGCGGCACGTTGCGCGTCACCAGCGACAGGCCGTACGGGTTGTCGGGACCCGTCGGCTCGGCGTGGGACTCGGACATGACGACGGTGTTGTCGGAGCCGTCGACGTCCATGTCGAGGCGGGCCACCAGGAAGTGCTGGTGGAACGGCGCATAGGTGCGCTCGTCGACCAGGGTGCCGTTGGGGTTCGGGGCGCCGGCAGCCAGCGGGGTGGTCACCATGATGCCGGTGGCGCGGACCTCGCACTCGATGTTGCCGTCCTGGTAGAGGCGCCAGTACACCAGGTACTCGTAGTTGGCGACCGTCACGTGGAACGAGATGGTCAGCCGCCGAATGCGGCGCACCTCCGCGCCCGCGTCATGGTCGACGTGCTTCCACAGCACCGCGCCGTCCTCTTCGTGGATGCAGATGGCGTTGGTGATGGTGTACGGCTCGCCGGCGCTGTCGTGCATGACGGCGTCGAGATACCGGATCTCGCCGAGGCAGTCGCAGCCGAGTTCCAGCGAGGTCGTCATGAAGCCGAGGCCCCATTCACCGATGTCGAAGGCCGTGCGGCGGTAGTGGTCGACTGAGGAGTCCCGATAGGGAACGATCATCTCGGCGAACGACATTCGGTGGGCGATCGAGCGTTCGCGGTTGCCGTCTCGATAGCGCACGGTGTGCAGCGTCATGCCCTCCCGATAGTTGAACCCGATCCGCAACGACCAGTTCTGCCACCGCAGCAGGTTGCCGTCGAGGGTGAACGACGGCCCCTCTGGCTGTGTGATGAGCAGTGGCGTGAGCGGCTCGCGCGTCGACGCGGCACGGATGCGTTCCGGAACGTGGGCGGGCGCGTATTCGCCCATCACCTCCGGTACGTCGACGCCCGCCTCCGAGAATGGGCCACTGTCCTCGACGCGGAGGACCTCCATCGAGTTGAGGTCGACGACGCAGTGCAGCCCGCTGACCAGGTGTGCGTAGGGGTTGGCGCCGGGGGCGTCCTTGCGCCAGGTGTCGGACCAGCCCAGTCGGCGCTCGCGGAACTCCGGCGGGGCGACGGCGTCGCCGAAGGTCCAGGTGTCCATGAAGACGAGGTCCAGATCGGTGATGCCCCGCTTGGCCAGGGCGGCGATCACCTCGGGATGCGCGCGCAGGAGTCGGTCGCATTCGACGAACTCGTCGACGGTGAAGTTGGCCTGAACGCCGGGCACGTGGTCGAACGACTCGACCCGGTCCTCGGTCAGCGAGACCACCGCCTTGTAGGTGGCGTTGGCCGACCGGTCGAAGCAGATCACCACGGCGCGGCGTGGTGGCACCTCACCGTCGTCCTCGAAGCGCGCGAGCTCATCCTTGGACGGCTCCACCAACTCCATCGAGGCGAATCGCCACCCCAGGGCGGACTCCGACGACGGAGCGGCCGAGACCTGACGTTCCCTGCGCAACACCGCAGCGACAGTGCTGAATTCCTCGGCGGACAGTGGGTCGAGTGGATGCGTCACCGCACCACTCGACCACGTCGACGGCGGCCGTGCGAGAGGATCGGCGGAAAGCCCACCGCCGTCAGCTCGAGGTCAGCGTGAACCCCTCCCACGCCAGCCTGCGGTCGGCATTGGGATCGTATTCGAGGCGCGAATGACGGTCGAAGATCATCACCGCGCGTTCGTCGGCGGTGTACCGCGGCCAGCCCTCGCCCGGTGATCCGGTGCGGCTGAACGCCCGCCATCTGTTCTGTACGTCGTTGGACACCCGACGCGCGGAGCGGCGATCGGCGACGGCGGTCATCAGTGACCCGAATCGGGTGCGATACACGTCGAAGACGGCGAACAACTCGGTGGCGTGGGTGGCGCCGAGACCCGAGAGGTGGAAGGTGCGCGGCGCGTAGTCGTAGCGGTAGACGTAGGTGGGCGCGTGCTGGCCGTGGGCCACCGCGATCTCCCATGCCGCCGTCCCGAAGGCGAAGTCTCCGCCGAGGCGGACGCATGCAGACGGGCTGGGATACCCGGGGTAGGCCTTGGTGATTCGCTCCCGCACCGCCACGTCGCTGTCGGCGAGCAGCATCTCGATCGCGGGCTCGGTGGTGGGCAGCAACTGGAGGAAGCGGGTGAACAACCGCCCCTCGTCGGCGTTGGTCCCGACGATCAGCGGCACGGGGTGCGCGTCGCCGGACCGCATGGCGGCCAGCGGGTCTCGCGGCAGGAACTCGGTGTCCCAGGTCGGTCCGACCGGGAAGGCGCCCCGCATGGCCTTCATCCCGTCGATCATGAGCTGGTCGAGTGCCTTGACCAGCCGTGCCGGACTCGCCGACATCACGGCGGCGGCGCCGTCCCGCGGTTCCACGCCGAGCAGACGTGCGAAGTCGTCGGCGAAGGCGGCGGCGACGGCTTGACTGCCCGCCATCCCGCTGGCCGGACTCTCCGAAATGGCTTGGGAGAAGAGGCCCTTGGCTGCGGGCGTGGCCAGCAGCGTGGCGACGGCGTGCGCGCCGGCGCTCTCCCCGAAGATGGTCACGTTGTCGGGGTCACCGCCGAAGACGGCGACGTTGTCGCGGACCCAGCGCAGAGCCATCACCAAGTCGCGGAGGAACAGGTTGTCCTCGATGGGGTGCTCTGGGGTGGACAGCGACGCCAGGTCGAGGCAGCCCAGCGCCCCGAGCCGATAGTTCACCGACACGTAGACGCACCCCCGCCGTGCGAGCGCGGCCCCGTCGTAGATCGGGGTGGCGGAGCTGCCGAGGATGTATCCACCTCCGTGGATGAAGAACATCACCGGCAGGGGTTCGTCCGAGGGGTGCTCCGGTGCGACGACGTTGAGGGTCAGACAGTCCTCACTCATCGGCTGGAACTTGCCGATGCCCAGCAGGGTGTACTTGCGGTCCTGCGGCGCGCAATAGGTGAAGCCGTGGCAGTAGCGAACCCCGGGCCACGGCTGGACCGGGCGAGGCGCACGCAGTCGCAGCGGTCCCACCGGCGGGCTGGCATAGGGAATCGACCGCCACCGGTGAACCCCGTCGGCGGTGAAACCCTCGATCACGCCGCTGTCGACGGTCACGCGAATGGTGCGTTCGTGCATGCCCCGACGTTAGCGAAGAACCCGGGCCCGGACGTGCCTGACGGGCCGTTCCGGTGGGGACCGCTACCCTTGACGCCATGCGAATCGCCCTCCTGATCGGCATGTCTGCGCTGGTGGCGGGCTGTTCCAGTGGTACCGGCGGGCCGGTCACCAGCAGTCAGAGCGCACCGTCGGGGTCGACTCAGACCTCGACGCAGACCTCGGCCCGCACGAGTGCTGCGACCACGAGTCGGCCCTCGACCGCCGCCGCCGCGCCCGGCCGAGGTGCCTCGATCTCCGACGTCAGCGCGTGGATCGAGGCTGGGAGACCCGCCGACGTGGCGGCCTACCGCACGATGACCCGCGACGGTCAATCCACCGAGCTTGGCGACGGTGTCGCGTTCACCACCGCGGGCGCGGAGACCAATTGCGTGACCAACCGCCACCAGGACGGTGCGCTGGCCTGCCTGGTCAAGCTGGCCGATCCGCCACCGCGCCCGCCCGGCATCGAAACGATGTGGAAGGCCAACTGGGTCGACTTCACCGGCACGGCCGTGGACGTCGGATCGCTCCACGGCGATCCCGGCCCGTTCGCCGACGGCGTGGGTGCCGAACTGGCCGACGGCCAGAGCCTGGCCTTCGGTGACTACCGGTGCCGCGCGGACGCGGCCGGCCTATTCTGCGTCGACTACGCCCATCAGACGGCCGTCGCCCTGAGCGCCAGGGGCGTCGAACCCTTCGGCTGTCTGCAGAAGACGACGCCGCCTGCCGACATCGGCCTGCGGTTCAGCTGCTGAGGGGTTCGCCGCCGGCCGTGCGAGCGCCCGCAGCCACGCCCACGCCGAGGCGCAGGCCATGGCGGCGCTGCCCCCGGCCAGACCGGCCACCGCGGCGGGGCCAAACATCGCGGGCGTGTTGACGAGCACGAGGAACCCGAAGCACGAGGCCAACCCCAGCAGAGCTGCCAGCGGGGAGGTCCACGGACGTGGCGCACCGAAGAACGTGGCGACGAGCATGCCCAGCATCAGCGCGACGAGGTGACCGACGTCGGTGAAGTCCTGGTCGGCGACGACGGCGGTCACGGCAACGGCCACCCACCAGCCGATCCACGCCGGGCGCCAGCGGCGGGGTATCGCCGGGGTGATGGCGCCGAGCACCGCGGTGGCTCCGTAGCTCATCCCGACGTCGGCGGCCCGGGTGACACTTCGGGGCAGCCAGCCGTGGGCGACCGCCGCCCACAGTCCGGCGGCCACCATCAGCGTGGCGCCGACGTGGCCCACCGCGAAGGCGATCATCAGTCGGCGGCTGCGCCACAGCAGTTCGGCGAGCGCGAGCAGGCAGATCAGGCCCGGAAGCCAGTGGAGCAACGGGCCGGCGTCGACGACGACCGCGCTGCCGAGCAGAGTGCCGAGGTGGCCGTGCCGGAGATTGTGCAGGTTGGTACTGGCATGCCGGATGACGCGGTCCTGCATGGCGGGGTCGAGGCCCACCAGGATCACGGTGACGACCGCGAGCACGACGGCGTAGCCCACGGTCACCCTGACGCGGGCCAGTCGAGCGACGATCGCAGGCACCATCGCCGTCGACTATGCCCCCGGCGCCTCGACCTCGGCCTCGTCGCTTCCTGGCAGATCCCTGCGAGTCTTCACCCAATACATCACCAGGTCGTCGGGAACTCCGGGTGTCTTCGCCGAGAACAGTTGTCTACGTACTCGTTTGACCGTGATGCCCAGGGCGTCGAAGTCCTCGTCGGAGATGCGTTCGAGGGTTGCGTTGGTGACCACCAGGCCACCCCTGGTGGCTCGATCCATCACCCGGGCCGCGACGTTGACGTCGACGCCCAACCAGTCCGAGCCGATGCGCTGCGGCCGACCGGTGTGGATGCCGGCGCGCATCATCGGCGTGTGACCGCCGACCTCGACGGTCGTGACGGCCTCCAGGGCTGCCAGCACCGAGGCGACGGCAGTGGCGGGATCGCGGAACACCGCCATCGCGCCGTCGCCCATGCGTTTGACGATTCGGCCGCCGGCCTCCAGCAACGGAGGCTCCGTCACCTGGGTGACCCGCCGGACCAACTTCAGCGCGGCGTCGTCCCCTGCGCGCAACGACCAATCCGAGAATCCGACGAGATCGGTGAACACCAGCGTCACTTCGGGATTGGCCGGCTGGCCGGACACGCGCTCGGTCAACGCCTGCCACACCTGGAGTCCCGCGAGGCTGACCTCTCGCGAGGCGGCGTTGCGGTCCAGGATGCGGTCGGCCGCCCGGGCCGCCGCCCTCGGCCCGCCGACCCCCGAGACCGACAGGGGGTCGCCGAAATCCGGGTCACCGGGCAGCAGCCGGCGTGCCCGTCTGACGAGGGCGACGATGCCCTCGTCGTGGTTGGTGTTCTTCAACCAGCGCAACGGACCGCCGCCGTCGCCGGACCGTTCCTCGAACGATTCGGCATCCACGCCGACCAGCCTAGGGGTCTCCCGCGCCCCGGCCCTGGGACGTCGCTCACATCAGGGCGGCTCGTCGAGATCGTCCCAGGTCACGACAGCGTCAAGGGCCGACACACGAACGTGTGACGACACCAGCCGCGCCGACGGACGGTCGTGGACAACGCGCGTTGTCACGCATACGTTGGAGGACGACCCGACCTCGTACGGCTGTGAGGACGAAGTGCCCCCTGAATCCGCGACGCCTGCCGACCCGCTCGGCCCCGACTCCCTGACCTGGAAGTACTTCGGCGACCTCCGCACCGGGCTGCTGGGCGTCTGGATCGGCGCCATGCAGAACATGTACCCGCAGCTCGGCGCCGGCGTCGAAGAACACTCGGTGCTGCTCCGGGAGCCACTGCAACGGGTGGCGAGGTCCGTGTACCCGATCATGGGCGTGGTCTACGACGGCGAGCGCGCCGCGCGCACGGGCGCGCAGATCAAGGGCTACCACCAGACCATCAAGGGCACCGACGCCCGCGGCCGTCGCTATCACGCCCTCGATCCCGAGACCTTCTACTGGGCGCACGCCACGTTCTTCATGCTCATTCTCAAGACCGCCGAGTACTTCTGCGGCGGGCTGACCGAGGCCGAGAAGCGCCAACTCTTCGACGAGCACGTCCAGTGGTACCGGATGTACGGCATGAGCTCGAGGCCGGTGCCCAAGAGCTGGGAGGACTTCCAGGTCTACTGGGACACCACCTGCCGCGACGAGCTGGAGATCAACCAGGCGACGCTGGACATCTTCTCCATCCGCATCCCCAAGCCCTGGTTCGTCGCGCTGCCGACCCCGGTGTGGGACCAGTTCTTCAAGCCGATGGTCGCCGGGCAACGGTGGATCGCCGCGGGTCTGTTCGGTCCCGAGGTTCGAGAGAGAGCCGGTATGCGCTGGACCCCGGGTGACGAGGCGGTGCTGCGCCTGTTCGGCAAGCTCGTCGAGTTGGCGTTCGTGGCGGTGCCCGACGAAATCCGCTTGCATCCACGGGCGTTGGCGGCCTACCGGCGTGCGTCGGGCCACGTGCGGGCCGACGCCCCA
>Ga0209051_1001455_pt1 | contig 20080 bp, 16 predicted proteins | sample AraplaCvi_mMS_r2_2_FD_184286 | JGI IMG/M metagenome (GOLD analysis project Ga0209051, IMG submission 184286) | Arabidopsis root microbial communities from North Carolina, USA - plate scrape MF_Cvi_mMS_r2 (SPAdes) (version 2) | ecosystem: Host-associated > Plants > Roots > Endosphere | place...
AGGGCGGTCGACGAGTTCTCCCGCGGGTTCCTTGCGACCGACGAGCAATGGTGCGTGGCGCTCTCCGGCGGTGCCGATTCGCTGGCCATGACCGCGGCCGCCGCTCTGGCGCGTCCGACGGTCGCGTTGATCGTCGACCATGGCCTGCAGGCGGGCTCGGATTTTGTGGCCGCTACCGCCCGAGATCACGCCGTCGAGCTGGGATGTGTTGCAGCGCAGGTCATTCGAGTAGACGTCGGCGGTCGGGGCGGACCGGAGGGGGCGGCTCGCGCCGCCCGCTACGCGGCGCTGGAGGGGGCTCGCGGCGGCGCGCCCGTGCTGATCGCACACACGTTGGACGATCAGGCGGAGACCGTGCTGCTTGGACTCGGCAGGGGTTCGGGCGCACGCTCGATCGCCGGCATGATGCCGCTCGACCCGCCGTGGGGCAGGCCGCTGCTCGGGGTGCGGCGGGCCGTCACACAGGGTGCGTGCGAGGAGCTGGGGCTCACCCCGTGGCACGACCCACACAACGTCGACCCGAGATACACCAGGGTGCGCCTGCGCAACGAGGTGCTTCCGCTGCTGGAGAACGTCCTCGGCGGCGGGGTGGCCGAGGCGCTGGCGCGGACCGCCACCGGCCTTCGCGAGGACACCGAGGCCCTGGACGGCCTGGCCGTCGACGCGCTCACGGCGGTGCTCCGCGGTGCCGAGCTCGAGGTCGCGCCGCTCGCCGAACTAGCGCCGTCGATTCGCCGACGCGTCATCAGGCGGTGGCTGTTGGAGGGAGGGGCCAGCGACCTGACCGACGGGCAGATCCGTGGGGTCGACCGCCTCGTCGTGGACTGGCGCGGACGCGGTGGCGTCGCGGTGGGTTCGGCACTGCGCAACCAGCGGCTGTTCGCCGAGCGGACGGGCGGCACGTTGCTCCTTCGCGTCGAGTCCGTGTGACGCCGAGGGTTGACGGACTAGTTGGTCGTGGATGCCCTGACGTGGCACGCTGTTGCCGTGCCCGAGCCAACTGCCGCGGACCCGTATCCCGGCGACATCGAATCGGTTCTGCTCTCCGAGGCCGAAGTGCAGAAGAAGGTGTCCGAGCTGGGCGCGACCCTCGGTGCGCACTACCGCGAGTCGGTCGCAGAAAACGGACAAGACCTTCTGCTGGTGACCGTGCTCAAGGGTGCGGTCATGTTCGTCACCGACCTCGCTCGCGCGATCCCGCTGCCCACGCAGCTCGAGTTCATGGCGGTCAGCTCGTATGGCTCGTCGACGTCGTCCTCGGGCGTGGTGCGCATCCTCAAGGACCTCGACCGCGACATCAACGACCGTGACGTGCTCATCGTCGAGGACATCGTCGACTCCGGGCTCACGCTCAAGTGGCTGCTGCGCAATCTCGCCACCAGACATCCTCGCTCGCTGCGGGTCTGCACGCTGCTGCGCAAACCCGACGCCGTCCGGGTCGACCTCGACATCGACTGGTGCGGCTTCGACATCCCCAACGAGTTCGTCGTCGGCTACGGCCTGGACTACGCGGAGCGCTACCGCGACTTGCCGTACATCGGCACCCTGGATCCGAAGGTCTACGAGACGCCCTAGGGTTCGCGGCGCACAATGCAGGCATGGTCGACACCCGCACCGCGTTGAGGATCTGCCCGTTCTGCGAGGCCACCTGTGGGCTCACCCTGGAGGTCGACGACGTCGCCCGGACGGTCGTCGGCGCGCGCGGTGATCGCGACGACGTGTTCAGCGCCGGCTACATCTGCCCGAAGGGCGCGAGCTTCGGCGAACTCGACGGCGACCCGGACCGGCTCACCCGTCCGCTGGTCCGCCGGGACGGCGAACTGGTCGAGGTCGGCTGGGACGAGGCCTTCGCGGCCGCCGCGGCGGGGCTGGGTGCGGTGCTCGCCGAGCACGGCGGGTCGTCGGTCGCGGTGTACGCGGGCAACCCCAACGCCCACACGATCGCCGGAGCGCTCTACGTGCCGTTGATCATTCGCGGTCTCGGCACCCGGCAGGTCTACTCGGCCAGCACGCTGGACCAAATGCCCAAGCACGTCGCGCTCGGTCTGCTGTTCGGCAACCCGATGGCCTTCACGGTGCCCGACCTCGACCGCGCCGAGCACCTCGTCGTCATCGGCGCCAACCCGCTGGTGTCCAACGGCAGCATCGCCACCGCCGCCGACTTCGGCGGCAAGCTCAAGGCGCTGAAGAAGCGCGGCGGACGCCTGACCGTGGTCGACCCGGCCCGTACGCGCACCGCCGAGCTGGCCGACCGCCACGTCGCGCCCCGGCCCGGGACGGACGCCGTACTGCTCTTCGCGATGGTGCACACCCTGTTCGACGAGGATCTCGTCGACCTCGCGCATCTCACCGATCTCGTCGACGGCGTCGACCAATTGCAGTCGCTGGCACGGGAATTCGCACCCGAGCACGTCGCCGACCACTGCGGCGTCGCGGCGGAGGAGATCCGGGCGGTCGCCAGGGAGATCGCCGGGGCGCCCGTCGCCGCCGTGTACGGCCGGATGGGCACCTCGACAGTCGAGTTCGGCACGGTCGGAAGCTGGTTGGTCGACGTGCTCAACGTGCTGACCGGCAACCTGGACACCCCCGGTGGGGTGATGTTCCCCCAGTCGCCCGTCGGCCCGGCGCCCCGACCGCCGCGTCCAGGCCGCGGATTCCTGGTGGGACGCTGGCACAGCCGGGTCTCCGGCTTCCCAGAGGTGCTCTCCGAGCTGCCCGTGACGGCGCTGTCGGAGGAGCTGGAGACACCGGGGGAGGGTCAGGTCAGGGCGGTCATCACGGTCGCGGGCAACCCGGTGCTGTCGGCTCCCGACGGGGCCCGGTTGAGCCGCGCGCTGGCCGGCGTGGACTTCATGCTCAGCGTCGACCCGTACCTCAACGAGACGACGCGCCACGCCGACGTGATCCTGCCGCCGCCACCGCCCTCGCGCAGCGCGCACTACGACATCGCGCTGGCCAACGCAGCGGTGCGCAACAACGCCCGCTACTCGCCGCCCGTGCTGCCGCTCGACGACGGCCAACCCGACGAGCCGACGATCCTGTCCCGGCTGGCGTTGGCGATCGCCGGCCTCGGCCTCGACGCCGACCCGGCTCTGGTGGACGAGCAGGTGATCGCCGCGACGCTGGGCAAGGAGGTCGCCGACCCCACTTCACCGGTGGCGGGACGGTCGGTCGAGGAGCTGACGGCGATGCTCCCGCCGGGGCCGGGCTACGAGCGCCGGCTCGACATGATGCTGCGGCTGGGCCCGTACGGCGACGGCTTCGGCGCGAACCCCGACGGTCTGACGCTGCAGGCGCTCAAGGACGCTCCCCACGGCGTCGACCTCGGGCCCCTGCGCCCGCGGCTGGCCGAGGTGCTGCGGACCCCGTCGGGCAAGGTGGATCTGGCCCCGGCGCTGCTGGTGGACGACGCCGCCCGCCTGCGCGCGTCGGTGTCGGCGGACCCCGTGACCGACGGCGGGTACGTCTTGATCGGCCGACGGCACCTGCGCTCCAACAACAGCTGGATGCACAACCTGCCCGCGTTGGCCGGCGGCACCAACCGCTGCACGCTGCACATCCACCCGGACGACGCCGCCGACCTCGGGCTCACCGACGACGCCCTCGTCAAGGGTCCCGGCGGTGAGCTGGTGGTGCCGGTAGAGCTGACAGATCGCATTCGCCGGGGAGTGGTCTCACTGCCGCACGGATGGGGTCACGACGTCGGCGGCACTGCGCAATCGGTGGCGACCGGGCAACCGGGGGTCAACGTCAACCAGCTCAACGACGGGTTGACGGTCGACCCGCTGTCGGGGACTGCAGTGCTCAACGGGATTCCGGTGCAGATCGCGGCGGTGGGCTAGGCGGGGTGGGGGATCAGCCCAGCTCCCAGACGACCGTGACGGCGAAGCCAACGGTCTGCTGGCCGGGCGACATCGGCGCCGCGGCCGCCACGTCGTAGCGGATCGGAGACGGCGGTGGCGGCGGAGTCACGCCCCCGGTCTCGGAGATGGACAGGACCTTGCCGAGGTCGAGCCCGGACAGCTGGGCGTACTGCTGAGCCCTGTTCTTGGCGTCGTCGAAGGCCCGGCCGCGCGCGTCCTTGACCAACTGCGAGTCGTCCTCGATCGAGTACGTCACCGAGTTGATCCGGGTGGCGTCACCGCCGGTGGTGGTGATGACGCCAAGGACCTGCGGGCCGGTGTCGATCTTGCGCACCTTCACGTCGATCGAGTTGGTCGACTGGTACCCCACGATGGTGGTGTTGTCGGAGCCGCCGTACTGGGGCTGCAGCGTCACCGTCGTGGTGCTGACGTCCTTGCGGTCGACGCCCTGGCCGGCGATCGCGTCGGTCACCGCCGTGGCTCGGCTGCTGGTCTGGTTGGACGCGCTGATCGCGTCCGGCGCGGTCGCGGCGATCGACAGACTGATCACGAGGGTGTCCGGCGTGCCGTCGACCTTGCCCTCGCCGATCACGGTGACCTGACGTGGCGCGGCGGTCCCCGGCACGGCCGCCGGAGCGGCGGTGGAGTCGCAGCCGACCACGGCGACGGCGGCCAGCGCCGCCCCGGCGAGCAGGAACAGTCGGGTCAGCGGCTTCGGCATGGCACGCACCCTACCGGTCACTCAGACGGTCGCCAGGAACTCCAGCAGCGCGGCGTTGACCTCGGTCGGGCGTTCCTGTTGCAGCCAGTGACCTGCGCCGTCGACCAGCACTTCCCGGTATGGTCCCGACACCACCTCGTGCACCCGGTCGCGCGGCGTCATCGCCAATGCCGGATCCGCGGTGCCGCCGATGAACAGCGTGGGCACGTCGATCGTCGCCGACGCGGTGGTTGCGGTCAGGTCCCAGTTCCTGTCGAAGTTGCGGTACCAGTTCAGCGCTCCGCTGAATCCGGTTCTGGTGAACTCCGCGACGTAGTGGTCGACCTCGTCGGGGGTGATCCAGTCCGGCCGACCGTCGGGCTCCGGCAACCGTTCGATGAAGCCCTCCGGGCCGGGCGTGGCCATCTCCAGGAAGACGTTGGTGTCGTCGGACGACCGCATGCCGCCCATCAACTTGCGCATGGTCCGGGCCGGGTCGGCGGACAGTTCGGCGTCGGCGGGCCCTGGCTCCTGGAAGTAGAGGATGTAGAAGAAGTTCTCGCCGAAGGCGCTGCGCCACGCCTGCGTCGGTGGCACCTGGGGGCGGGGGATGGGCGGGACGCTGATGGCCACGCAGGCCGAGACCCGGTCCGGGTGCAGCAGCGGAAAGTTGGTCGCCACCACCGAACCCCAGTCGTGCCCGACGACGACGGCCTTCTCGGCGCCGACGTCGTCGAGCAAGCCGGCGACGTCGCCGGTCAGCCGGACCACGTCGTAGTCCTCGACTGCCGACGGCGCCGACGAACCGCCGTAGCCGCGCTGATCCGGGGCCAGCACGTGGTACCCGGCGGCGGCCAGCGCCGGGATCTGATGACGCCACGAGAAGGCCAGTTCGGGGAAGCCGTGCGCGAGCACGACGACGGGCGCCCCGCGGTCACCGGCCTCGGTCACGCGCAGCGTCACGCCATTGGTGCGAACGAGCCGCTGAGTCGGGGTGATCACCGGCTGAGCCAAGCACGAGTACTCGGGAACCGTCGATCGTTGGTCAAGCGGTAGCCTTGATGAACCCAACCTGTGCTTATCGGAAGGACGTGGCCCGACCCGACTCGGCTCCTAGAGTCCCGCTGGCCTAAGACAACGAATGAACCGTAAGAACGTCATCCGCACCCTGACCGTCATAGCGGTCGTCCTGCTGCTGGGTTGGTCCTTCTACTACTTCAGTGACGACACGCGCGGTTACACGCCGGTCGACACCTCGGTGGCGATCAGCCAGATCAACGGCGACAACGTCGACTCCGCCCAAATCGACGACCGCGAACAGCAGGTCCGCCTCGACCTGAAGAGCGGCAACGGCGACACCGAGGGCAAGGAGAAGATCATCACCAAGTACCCCACGGGGTACGGGGTCGACCTGTTCAACGCGCTCAACGCCAAGAACGCCAAGACCAACACCATGGTCAACCAGGGCAGCATCCTGGGCTCGCTGCTGATCTACCTGCTGCCCCTGCTGCTGCTCGTCGGCTTGTTCGTGATGTTCTCGCGCATGCAGGGCGGCGGCGGCCGGATGGGCTTCGGCTTCGGCAAGTCCAAGGCCAAGCAGCTCAACAAGGACCTGCCCAAGACCACGTTCGCCGACGTCGCAGGCGTCGACGAGGCGGTCGAGGAGCTCTACGAGATCAAGGACTTCCTGCAGAACCCGACGCGGTATCAGGCGCTCGGCGCCAAGATTCCCAAGGGCGTGCTGCTCTACGGTCCGCCGGGCACCGGCAAGACACTGCTGGCCCGCGCGGTCGCCGGTGAGGCCGGGGTGCCGTTCTTCACGATCTCCGGCTCGGACTTCGTCGAGATGTTCGTCGGCGTCGGCGCCTCCCGCGTCCGCGACATGTTCGAGCAGGCCAAGCAGAACAGCCCCTGCATCATCTTCGTCGACGAGATCGACGCCGTCGGCCGCCAGCGCGGCGCCGGCCTCGGCGGCGGGCACGACGAGCGCGAGCAGACGCTCAACCAGCTGCTGGTCGAGATGGACGGCTTCGGCGAGCGGCAGGGCGTCATCCTCATCGCCGCGACCAACCGACCCGACATCCTGGACCCGGCGCTGCTGCGGCCCGGCCGCTTCGACCGGCAGATTCCCGTCTCCGCCCCGGACATCGCAGGCCGGCGCGCGGTGCTACGGGTGCACTCGCAGGGCAAGCCGATCGCCGAGGACGCCGACCTGGACGGGCTGGCCAAGCGCACGGTCGGCATGTCGGGCGCCGACCTCGCCAACGTCATCAACGAGGCCGCCCTGCTGACCGCTCGGGAGAACGGCACCGTCATCGCCGCCGCGGCACTCGAGGAAGCCGTCGACCGCGTCGTCGGCGGCCCGCGCCGCAAGGGCCGCATCATCAGCGAGCACGAGAAGAAGATCACCGCCTACCACGAAGGCGGGCACACGCTGGCCGCCTGGGCGATGCCCGACATCGAGCCGATCTACAAGGTCACGATCCTCGCCCGCGGTCGCACCGGCGGTCACGCCGTCGCCGTGCCCGAGGACGACAAGAGCCTGATGACCCGCTCTGAGATGATCGCCCGCCTGGTGTTCGCGATGGGCGGCCGGGCCGCCGAGGAGTTGATCTTCCGCGAGCCCACGACCGGCGCCTCGTCCGACATCGAACAGGCCACCAAGATCGCCAGGGCGATGGTCACCGAATACGGCATGAGCTCCAAGCTCGGTGCCGTTCGCTACGGCACCGAGCACGGCGACCCGTTCCTGGGTCGGTCGATGGGTACGCAGGCGGACTACAGCCACGAAGTGGCCCAGATCATCGACGACGAGGTGCGCAAGCTGATCGAGGCGGCGCACACCGAGGCGTGGGAGATCCTGACCGAGTACCGCGACGTCCTGGACGTGCTGGCCGGTGAACTCCTGGAGAAGGAGACGCTGCACCGCGCCGAGCTGGCCGCCATCTTCGCCGACGTGAAGAAGCGTCCGCGCCTGACCATGTTCGACGACTTCGGTGGCCGCGTGCCGTCGGAGAAGCCGCCGATCAAGACCCCTGGCGAGCTGGCGATCGAACGCGGTGAGCCGTGGCCGCCGCCGGTGCAGGAACCCGCCTTCAAGGCGGCCATCGCCGCGGCCAGCAGGACGGCCGACGCTCAGAACGGCAACAACGGCAACGGCAACAACGGCAACGGCGCGCATGGCGGACAAAACGGCTCGTCGGGTCCGGGTGGGCCCGGTTCGACGCAACCGAACTACGGTGCGCCAGCGGGGTGGCACGCACCGGGCTGGCCGCCGCAAGGTCCGGGCCAGTACCCGCCGCCACCTCCGCCGCCGGCGTGGGGACCGCCGCCGCACCAGGGTGGCTACCAACAGCCGTATCCGCAGCCCTATCCTCCCTATCAGCCGTATCCACAGCCGGGCGCTCCCACGCCTCGCCACCCGGACGACGTCGTCGACGGTGACGGCGGACCCGCGAAGCCGTCGGCCGGCTGACCCGAACGGAGCCTCGATGACTGCCGTCACGTCCAACTCGTCCACGTTCGTGCCCGCGACGTTCGACCAGGAGCGCGCCGAGAACGCCGTCCGGGAGCTGTTGTACGCGATTGGCGAGGATCCCGAACGCCACGGTCTGGTCGACACGCCGGCCCGGGTCGCGCGCGCCTACCGGGAGATGTTCGACGGGCTGTACTCCAACCCCGACGACGTGCTCAACACGACCTTCGACGAGAACCACGACGAACTGGTGCTGGTCAAGGACATCCCGATGTACTCGACGTGTGAACACCACCTGGTGTCGTTTCACGGCGTCGCGCACGTCGGCTACATCCCCGGCGTCGACGGCCGGGTGACGGGGTTGTCCAAGCTGGCCCGAGTGGTGGACATGTACGCCAAGCGGCCGCAGGTGCAGGAGCGGCTGACCGGGCAGGTCGCCGACGCGCTGATGCGCAAGCTCGACCCGCGTGGCGTCATCGTCGTGATCGAGGCCGAACACCTCTGCATGGCGATGCGCGGCATCCGCAAGCCGGGGGCCTCCACCACGACCTCGGCGGTCCGCGGCCAGTTCAAGACCGACAGCGCGTCGCGGTCCGAGGCGCTGGATCTCATCCTTCGCAAGTGACTGCCACCCGCGTGAAGGTGATGGGCGTCGTCAACGTCACCGACGATTCCTTCTCCGACGGCGGTCTGTACCTCGACCGTGACCGCGCCGTCGAACACGGCTTGGCGCTGGCCGCCGCGGGCGCGGCGATCGTGGACGTCGGCGGTGAGTCGACCCGGCCGGGAGCGACCCGGGTCGACGCGGCCGTCGAGATCGCCCGGGTGCTTCCGGTGATCAAGGCGCTCAGCGACGAGGGCGTGACGGTCAGCATCGACACCATGCACGCCGCCGTGGCGCGCGCGGCGCTGGAGAACGGTGCCACCATCGTCAACGACGTCTCGGGCGGCCGGGCCGATCCCCACATGGCGCCGCTGCTGGCCGAGGCGGGCGTGCCGTGGATCCTGATGCACTGGCGCGCGGTGAACCCCGACCGCCCGCACGACGTGCCGCCCTACGGCGACGTGGTGGCCGAGGTGCGCGACGAGTTGGCGGCGGCAGTGGACGCCGCGGTGGCCGCCGGGGTGGACCCCGGCAAGCTGGTCGTCGACCCGGGGCTGGGCTTCGCCAAGTCCGCCGAGCACAACTGGACGTTGCTGGCGGCGTTGCCCGAGATCGTCGACCTCGGCCTGCCCGTGCTCGTCGGCGCCTCCAGGAAGCGGTTCCTCGGTGCACTGCTGGCCGACGACGACGGGGAACTGCGGCCGCCCGACGGCAGGGAAACCGCGACGGCGGTGATCTCCGCGCTGGCGATGATGCACGGCGCCTGGGGAGTTCGCGTCCACGACGTCGCGGCGACCGTCGACGCGCTGAAGGTCGTCGAGGCCTGGGAGACGGCACCCACCTGGGAGGGTGAGGCAGGCCGTGGCTGACCGAATCGAGTTGCGCGGCTTGACCGTTCGTGGACATCACGGCGTCTTCGACCACGAGCGCCGGGACGGCCAAGACTTCGTCGTCGACGTCACCGTCTGGGTCGACCTCGCCGCCGCGGCGGCGAGCGACGATCTGGCCGACACCGTCGACTACGGGGCGCTGGCCCAGCTGGCCGCCGACGTCGTGGCCGGACCGCCCCGCAACCTGATCGAGACGGTCGCCGCGGAGATCGCCGACGCGGTGATGGCCGACGAACGCCTGCACGCCGTCGAGGTGGTGGTGCACAAGCCCGACGCGCCGATTCCGTTGACGTTCGCCGACGTGGCGGTGGTGGCGCGACGATCGCGGCGGGGTGGTCGGGCCGGTTCGGCGCCGTGACCCGCGTCGTCGTGTCGATCGGCTCGAACGTCGGCGACCGCCTTGCGCACCTGCAGTCCGTCGTCGACGGGCTGGGGGCGGCCGTCCGCGCGGTGTCACCGGTGTACGAGACCGACGCGTGGGGCGGTGTCGAGCAGGGGCCCTTCCTCAACGCCGTGCTGATCGCCGAGGATCCGGCGCTGGACTGCCGCGCCTGGCTGGACCGCGGCCACGAATTGGAACGGGCGGCCGATCGCACCCGCGAAGTTCATTGGGGTCCAAGGACTCTCGACGTCGACCTGATCACGTGCCACGACGGCGCCGACGAGGTGGTCAGCGCCGACGAAGTCTTGACGCTGCCGCATCCCCACGCCCACCAGCGGGCCTTCGTGCTGGTGCCGTGGCTGGCCGCCGACCCCGGGGCGACGCTGACGGTGGACGGGACGGCGCGAACCGTCCAGCGATGGCTGGCCGACCTGGACGCGGGCGAGCGCGACGGCGTCCGCGCGGTCACCCAGGCGCTGGTCCGCCGGTGACTCCCACCCGCAGGCGGGACCTGGTGATCGCGGCGGTGGTCCTGACGCTCCTGGGGTACGTCGTCACCTCACGGCTCTTCGGAGCATTTCCCCCGATCAGGATCCTGACCGGGGTGTCGCTGCTCGCGGTGGCCGTGGCCGTGGCGGGCTGGGCGTTCTACGTGCGGTCGAAGATCGGCGACGGCAAGATCGGCGTCGGACCCGGCCGGTTGCACCCGCTGGCCGTGGCGCGCGCGGTGATGATCGCGAAGGCGTCGGCCTGGGTCGGTGCGCTGGCCCTGGGGTGGTGGCTGGGCGTGAGTGCGTTCTTCATCCCCAAACGCGGCGCCCTGAGAGTCGCCGCCGACGGCAGCACCGGTGCCGCGGTGGCCGCCGCGAGTGCGCTGGCCCTGGTGGTTGCCGCCCTCTGGCTCGAGCATTGCTGCAAGTCGCCGGAGGAGCCGTCCGAGGATGCCGACGGTGTGCGCGGTTAGCCCGCCTGAGCAGCTGACCAGGCGAATCGCCGACGTGGTCGGTACGCGATGAGGGCTGTCGCAGGTACAGTCGGCCCATGACCGAACCGACTCGTGGGGTCCGCGCGCGACGCGGAAACCGCAGGCCGGGCTCGTTGCTGCTGACGGCTTTGCTGGTGCTTGCCATCGTGTCGAGTTCGGCGCTGGTGTTCACCGACAAGGTCGCGCTGTTGAAGCTTGCCGTGATCGTCGCCCTGTGGGCTGCGGTGGTCGGCGCCTTCGTGTCGTTCATCTACCGGCGGCAGGCCGATCTCGACCAAGCCAAGTCCCGTGACCTCAAATTGGTCTACGACCTTCAGCTGGACCGGGAGATCTCGGCGCGCCGCGAGTACGAGTTGTCCATCGAGACGCAACTGCGACGGGAACTGGCCTCGGAGATGCGTGCGCACACCTCCGACGAAGTGGCCAGCCTCCGCGCCGAACTCGCGGCGCTGCGCGCGAATCTGGAGATCATCTTCGACACCGATCTGCAGAGCAGGCCGGCCATCGAGAACGAACGCACCACCGTGCACAGGTTCGGGGACTGGGACGCCGTGCCACAGGCGGCGGCGCAGGAACGCGACGAGCGCAGCTTCGGCCCCGGCCGGGTGATCAGCAGCCGCATCGACGCCGACGACGTCCAGGACGCCCGCGCCTCAGTTGCCGGCGGACCCGACGACAGCGACCCCAACACCGAGGAAAGCCCGATCATCGACGTGCCCGCGGAGCCTCAGCCCGAGGGCGACGAGTGGGCGCCCATGACGCCGGGCGGTGCGCACCGGCTAGCGTCGGAGCAGGCCCGTCCCGACGCCGGATGGCGCCCGCCGCCCGCCGGGGAGCCCCGGCCGGAGGGTCGGCGCCGCGCGCCGGAGCCCGAGGACACCGGTTGGCGACCCGCCCCCGCTCAGGGCCAGTTCATCCCCGCCGGCGTGCCGGGGAGCAACTGGGCGTCTCCCGTCATCGGCGCCGACGCCGCCGAGCCGACCCAGCCGCCTGCGCCTACCCCGCCACCTCCACCGCCACCGACGATGCCGCCACCGACGATGACGCCGCCACCGACGCCACCACCGACGATGACGCCGCCACCGACCGAAGCGCCTCGACCCGGGCGTCACTACACGGTCGAGACCGCCGCCGAGTCGGCGCGGCGCGCCCGCCATGCCGCTGCGGCGGAGGATGCGGACGCCGCCCGCCGCACGCCGCCGACGCTGGCCACCCCGGCCGAGGCACCGGATGAGCCGCCGGCCCGCCACCGCGGTGGCGACGAGCCGGACGAACCCGCCGGCCAGCACATCGGGGGACAGCCGGTCTCCGAGCTGATGGCTCGTCTGCAGGCCAGTGCCACCGGCGGCGGCCGTCGCAGGCGCCGCGAGGAGTGAGTTAGTCTCGACGCTCAAGCCCACTAACCTGCGAGGTCGTCAGCGATGGTGCAGCCCGACGGACTGCGTCCGGCCCGGCTCACGGTGGGCGTCATCTCCGCCGGCCGGGTGGGAACCGCACTGGGTGTCGCGCTGGAACGAGCCGAACACGTCGTCGTCGCCTGCAGCGCCATCTCGCGCGCGTCGCGGCTGCGGGCCGAGCGCCGGCTTCCCGACACCGAGGTGTTGCCCGTCCAAGACGTCGCGGCCCAGGCCGAACTGTTGATCCTGGCCATCCCCGACACCGAGCTCGCCGGGGTCGTCGCCGGGCTGGCCGCCACCGGATCGGTACGGCCGGGCACCATCGTCGTGCACACCTCGGGCGCCAACGGCATCGGCGTGCTGGCCCCGCTCGGCGAGCTCGGGTGCATTCCGTTGGCGATTCACCCGGCGATGACGTTCACCGGATCCGACGAGGACGTGATCAGGCTGTCGGGGGCGTGCTTCGGCATCACCGCCGCCGACGAGGTCGGTCACGCGGTGGCCCAGTCGTTGGTTCTGGAGATCGGGGGCGAGCCGTTCGGCGTGCCCGAGGAGGCCCGCCCGCTGTACCACGCGGCGCTTGCCCACGGTGGCAACCACGTCGTCACCGTGGTGCTCGACGCGGTGGAGGCGTTGCGCTCGGCGCTGCGGGGGCAGGAACTGCTCGGCCAGGAAGCCGTCGGCGACGCTCCCGGCGGAATCGCGGAGCGCGTGCTGGCCCCGCTCGCGCGGGCGTCCTTGGAGAACGCGCTGCAGCGCGGTCAGTCCGCGCTCACCGGACCGGTGGCCCGCGGTGACGCCGCCGCCGTGACCGCTCATCTCGAGGCGCTCGAGGACGCCGATCCCGAACTCGCACAGGCATACCGGGCCAACTCGCTGCGGACCGCCCAACGGGCGCACGCCCCGGCCGAGGTGTTCGCCGCGCTGACCGGCCAGCCGAATGAAGGGGGTCGCCCATGACCGTCCACAAACCACCGAAGTTCACTGCGGGTGAACTCAACGTCTACGCCAAGGTCCGCGACGTCGCCGGCGTCAGCCGCGCGCTGCGCACCACCGGCCGACGCGTCGTGTTGGTGCCCACGATGGGTGCGTTGCACGAGGGCCACCTGGCCCTGGTGCGCACGGCCCGACGGGTGCCCGGAGCCGTCGTCGTCGTGTCGATCTTCGTCAACCCGTTGCAGTTTGGTGCGGGCGAGGACCTCGACGCGTACCCCCGAACTCTCGACGACGACCTCGCGCTGCTGCGGGGCGAGGGTGTCGAGATCGTGTTCGCGCCGACCGCCGCCGACATGTATCCCCACGGACAGCGGACGACGGTTCATCCCGGGCCGCTCGGTGCGGAGCTCGAAGGTGCCTCTCGCCCAACGCACTTCGCGGGGATGCTCACCGTCGTATTGAAACTCCTGCAGATCGTGCGGCCCGACCGGGCGTTCTTCGGAGAGAAGGACTACCAGCAGCTCGTGCTGATCCGGCAGATGTCCGACGACCTCGACCTCGACGTCCAGATCGTCGGGGTGCCCATCGTGCGGGAGGCCGACGGGCTGGCGATGTCCTCGCGCAACCGCTATCTCGACGAGGTGGAGCGTGAGCAGGCGGGCGCACTGTCGGCGGCACTGCTCGCGGGCATGTACGCCGCCTCGCACGGGGTGTCGGAGGCGTTGGACGCCGCTCGCGCCGTGCTCGACGAGGTGCCCGCGCTGGAACTCGACTATCTCGAGGTCAGGGACCCGTGGCTGGGTCCGGCGCCCGAGGAGGGCCCGGCGCGCATGCTGATCGCGGCCCGGCTGGGGCACACCAGGCTGCTCGACAACATCGCGGTCGACGTCGGCGCATCGCGGGGGCTCGACGGGCATTCCCGCGTCGAGTCGGGGCAGGGCCGCGAACTGCCGTGGAGGAACTAGCGCCGTGCTGCTTGCGATCGACGTCCGTAACACCCACACCGTAGTCGGACTGATCTCCGGCTCGGGCGATCACGCGAAGGTCGTGCAGCACTGGCGTATTCGCACCGAGGCGGAGGTGACGGCCGACGAGCTGGCCCTGACGATCGACGGCCTGATCGGTGACGACGCCGAGCGGCTGACCGGGGCCACCGGGTTGTCGACCGTGCCGTCGGTGTTGCACGAGATCCGGATGATGCTCGACCAGTACTGGTCCTCGGTGCCGCACGTGCTGATCGAGCCGGGGGTCCGGACGGGCATCCCGCTGCTCGTCGACAACCCCAAGGAGGTCGGCGCCGACCGGATCGTCAATTGCCTTGCCGCATATCAGAAGTACGCTAGTCCCGCGATCGTCGTCGACTTCGGCTCGTCGATCTGCGTGGACGTGGTGTCGGCCAAGGGTGAGTTCCTGGGCGGGGCCATCGCGCCGGGCATTCAGGTGTCCTCGGACGCGGCGGCCGCACGGTCGGCTGCGCTGCGGCGAGTGGAGCTGACCCGGCCGCGGTCGGTGGTCGGCAAGAACACGGTGGAGTGCATGCAGGCCGGCGCGGTGTTCGGATTCGCCGGGCTGGTCGACGGTCTGGTCAACCGCATCCGCCATGACGTCGACGGCTTCGCGGGCGACGACGTCGCGGTGGTGGCCACCGGACACACCGCGCCGCTGTTGCTGCCCGACCTGCACACCGTCGCGCACTACGACCAGCACCTCACCCTCGACGGGTTGCGCCTGGTCTTCGAGCGCAACCAGAACGACACCCGCGGCAAGGTTCGACACGCCCGCTAGGCGTTTCTTCCTGTTGACGAGGGACGCCTGCCGGAGAATCATGTGTTGCGCATCGCGTGAGCGTTGCGCACCATGCAACTGTCGGAGGAAGTCTTGGCAGCCCCCAAGGTCGTCGTCATCGGTGCGGGAATCGTCGGTAGCTCGCTGGCCGACGAACTGACCGCACGAGGCTGGACCGACGTCACCGTGGTCGACCGCGGTCCGCTGTTCGCCACGGGTGGGTCGACGTCGCACGCTCCTGGCCTGGTGTTCCAAACCAACCCGTCGAAGACCATGACGGAGTTCGCCAAGTACACGGTGGCCAAGTTCGGCGCGCTCGAGCACGCCGGTGGGTGGGCCTTCAATCCGACCGGTGGCCTGGAGGTGGCGTCGACCCCCGAGCGGTGGGCCGATCTGCACCGCAAGGCCGGCTGGGCCCAATCCTGGGGAATCCCTGCGGAATTGCTGAGCGCGGGACAATGCGCCGAGATGCATCCCCTGCTGGACGCCGACCGCATCCTCGGCGGGTTCCACACTCCCACCGACGGTTTGGTCAAGGCCGTCCGCGCCGTGGAGGCCCAGGCCCAGGCGGCCACCGCCCGCGGTGCGACGTTCCGCCCGCACACCGAGGTGCTCGGCATCGTCGACGACGGGCGGAAGGTGACGGGGGTTCGGACCGCCGACGGCGTCATCCCGGCCGACGTGGTGGTGTGCTGTGCCGGGTTCTGGGGTGCGCAGCTGGCCAAGCAGGTCGGCCTCGTCGTGCCACTGGTGCCGATGGCGCACCAGTACGCGACGACGGGCCGGATCGAACCGCTCGTCGGTCGCAACACCGAATTCACCGAGGCTGCGCTGCCCATCCTTCGGCACCAGGACCAGGACCTCTACTTCCGCGAGCACGTCGACCGCATCGGCATCGGCTACTACGGCCACGATCCGATGCCGGTCGACATGTCGACGCTGGCCGCCGACACCGCGGATGAACAGATGCCCTCGATGCTGCCCTTCACCGAGGAGGACTTCGTCCCGGCCTGGCGCGAATCCATCAAACTGCTTCCCGTGCTCCATGATTCGAAGATCGAGCAGGGCTTCAACGGCATCTTCTCGTTCACCCCCGACGGTTTCTCCATCATGGGGGAACACCGTGAGCTGAGCGGCTTCTGGGTCGCCGAGGCGGTCTGGGTGACCCACTCGGCGGGCGTCGCCAAGGCCACCGCGGAGTGGCTGGTCGACGGTACCCCGTCGGTCGACGTGCACGAATGCGACCTCTACCGCTTCGAGGACGTCGCCCGCACCGACGACTTCATCCTGACGACCAGCTCGCAGGCCTTCGTCGAGGTCTACGACATCATCCATCCGCATCAGTACCGCGACGCGCTGCGCGGACTTCGAACCAGCCCCTTCTACGCCCGCCAGCAAGAACTCGGTGCGTTCTTCTTCGAGGGCGGCGGCTGGGAACGGCCGGCCTGGTACGAGGCGAACGGCGAGCTGGCGCGGCGTCTGCACGACGAGGGTCTTGCCCTTCCCGAGCGCGACGAGTGGTCGGCGCAGTTCTGGTCGCCGATCTCCATCGCCGAGGCGCACTGGACCCGCCAGCACGTCGCCATGTACGACATGACCCCGCTCACCCGCTACGAGGTGGCGGGCCGGGGTGCGGTCGAGTTGCTGCAACGGCTGACCACCAACAACGTCGACAAGAGTGTCGGCTCGGTCACCTACACCCTGATGCTCGACGAGACCGGCGGCGTCCGAAGCGATCTCACCGTCGCCCGGCTTGCCCCCGACCGCTTCCAGGTCGGCGCCAACGGGCCGATGGACTTCGACTGGCTCACCCGCCATCTGCCCGACGACGGATCCGTGACGGTCCGCGACGTCACCGGCGGCACGTGCTGCGTGGGCCTGTGGGGTCCAGCCGCACGCGACGTGGTCCAACCCCTGTGCGCCGACGACCTGTCGCACGAGGGCTTCAAGTACTTCCGCGCCATGACGACCCACCTCGGCGCCATCCCGGTGACCATGATGCGGGTCTCCTACGTCGGCGAACTCGGCTGGGAGATCTACGCCGACGCCGCCTACGGCGCCGCACTGTGGGACCTGCTCGAGCGTGCCGGGCAGGACCACGGCGTCATCGCCGCCGGCCGGATCGCCTTCAACAGCCTCCGCATCGAGAAGGCCTACCGGTCGTGGGGCACCGACGTGACGGCCGAGCACCTGCCCGCCGCGGCGGGGCTGGACTTCGCGGTGCGGATGGCCAAGGACGACTTCGTCGGCAAGGCTGCCCTGGAAGCGGCGCCGCCGCCGGAGAAGGCGTTGCGCAGCATCGTCTTCCACGACCCGACCGCGGTCGTGCTCGGCAAGGAGCCGGTGTTCGCCGACGGCTCCCCGGACTGCGCCGGCTACGTCACCAGCGCCGCCTACTCGGCCACGGTCGGGCGGTGCATCGCGTATGCGTGGCTGCCCGCGTCGACCGCGCCGGGTGACGTCGTCGCCGTCGACTATCGCGGCAGCCGCTACGGCGCAACGGTCCACGCCGAGCCGGTGGTGGATCCCGAGATGACGCGCATCAAGCGATGAGCAGAGGAAAGCGATGACCACGATCGACAACCCGCCAGCCCTGCTGGCCACGCTCGCCGGCAAGTTCTACACCAGCGCGACCATCTTCGCCGCCGAGCAGGACGAGATCTTCGAGAAGCTCTGGTTCTGCGCCGTCCGCTCCAGTGACCTGGCGAACCCCGGACAGTTCAAGAAGATTCAGGTCGGCCGCGAGAGCGTGCTGGTGGTCCGCGGCAAGGACGGCGCGCTGCGGGCGTTCCTCAACGTCTGCCGCCACCGCGGCGCCGCGCTGTGCACCGAGTCCGAGGGCCAGGTCAAGCGCAGCCTTCAATGCCCGTACCACGCCTGGACCTATGCGCTGGACGGCAAGTTGATCGCCGCGCCGAACCTGGCGTCGCTCAAGGACGCGTCCGGTGAGGGCATCGACCGCTACGAGTACGGCCTGGTGACGGTCGCGCTGAAGGAGTGGCTGGGCTACGCCTGGGTCTGCCTGGCCGACGACCCGCCGTCGTTCGACGACGACGTGATCGGCGAGGTCACCCGCCGCCTCGGCGACGCAGGAGCCGTCGACCACTATGACGTCGGAAGCCTCAGCGTCGGTCGCCGGGTGGTCTACGACGTGGCGGCCAACTGGAAGCTCATCGTCGAGAACTTCATGGAGTGCTATCACTGCGCCACGATCCACCCGGAGCTCACCGAGGTGCTCCCGGAATTCGCCCAGGGGCTCGCCGCGCAGTACTACGTGGGCCATGGCGCCGAATTTGGTTCCGACATATCGGGATTCACCATCGACGGCAGCGCCGGATTCGACACCCTCCCCGGCGTCACCGAGGACCAGGATCGCCGCTACTACGCGATCACCATCAAGCCGACCGTGTTCGTGAACCTGGTCCCCGACCACATCATCTTCCACCGGATGTATCCGCTCGCCCCGGACCGCACCGTCGTCGAATGCGACTGGCTCTACACCGCCGACGTGGTCGAGCAGGGGCGCGACGTGTCCCGGTCGGTCGAGTTGTTCCACCGGGTCAACGAACAGGACTTCGCCGCCTGTGAGCGCACCCAGCCCGCGATGTCGTCACGTGCCTATCGCAACGGTGGCGTACTCGTTCCTTCCGAACACCACATCGTGGAGTTCCACGAGTGGGTAGTGTCCCGAATCGGCGAGCACGCCCACGCCGACGACCCGAGGTGACATGTGAACGGTGAGCCCGACCTCTACGTCGGAGGGCAGTGGCGGCACGCGTCCGACGGCGGGACCCGCGAGATCGTCAACCCGGCCGACGGCAGTGTCGCCGCCGTCGTCGACGAGGCGACCGACGCCGATGCCCGTGACGCCGTCTCGGCCGCGCGGGCGGCGTTCGACGACGGAGCCTGGCCCGCGACGCCGGTAGCCGAACGGGCCGCGCTGCTGGACCAGATCGCCGACCTGCTGCAGCGCGACAGGGAGGACCTGGCGCTGCTGGAGACCCGCGACACCGGAAAGACGCTGGCGGAGAGCAGGATCGACATCGACGACGTGACGTCGGTGTTCCGGTACTACGCGAAGCTGGTCGGCGTGCAGGCCGACCGGGTGATCGACGTCGGCGACCCCGACGTCATCAGCCGGGTCGTGCGCGAACCCATCGGGGTGTGCGTCCTCATCGCGCCCTGGAACTATCCACTGCTGCAGATGTCGTGGAAGATCGCGCCGGCGCTGGGGGCGGGCTGCACGATGGTCGCGAAGCCCAGCGAGGTCACACCGCTGTCGACCATTGCGTTCGTGCACCTGCTCGAGGAGGCGGGAGTGCCCGCCGGCGTGGTCAACCTCGTCCAGGGCAGCGGTGCGGCCCTCGGTGCCGCCCTGACCGACAACGGGGCCGTCGACTTCATCTCCTTCACCGGCGGCCTCGCCACCGGGCGCACGATCGCCAAGGTCGCCGCCGAGCACGTCACCAAGGTCGCCGTGGAACTCGGTGGCAAGAACCCGCACATCGTGTTCGCCGACATCGGCACCGCGGACGCCTGGGACGCCGCGGTCGACCAGGTGCTCACGGGGGTCTTCCTGCACTCCGGCCAGGTCTGCTCGGCGGGCACCCGGCTGATCGTCGAGGAGTCGATCGCCGACGAATTCGTCGCCGCTCTGGTCGAGCGCGCCGAGCAGATCCGGATGGGCGACGGCATGGATCCGGCCAGCGAGACCGGGCCACTGGTGTCCGAACAGCACCGGGCCAAGGTGGAAGCCCATGTGGCGTCGGCCATCTCGGAGGGCGCCAAGCTGGTCACCGGCGGGTCGCGGCCGTCCGACCCGGCGCTGGCGGCAGGCAGCTTCTACCTGCCCACGATCTTCGACCAGTGTGACCGTTCCATGGCGATCGTCCAGGAGGAGACCTTCGGGCCGATCCTGACCGTCGAACGGTTCACCGACGAGGCCGAGGCGATCCGCCTCGGGAACGACACGGAATACGGTCTCGCGGCGGGCGTTCGGACGTCCGACCCGGCGCGGGGCGAACGTGTGGTGCGCGCGTTGAGGCACGGCACGGTGTGGCTGA
>Ga0209051_1001459_pt1 | contig 20047 bp, 17 predicted proteins | sample AraplaCvi_mMS_r2_2_FD_184286 | JGI IMG/M metagenome (GOLD analysis project Ga0209051, IMG submission 184286) | Arabidopsis root microbial communities from North Carolina, USA - plate scrape MF_Cvi_mMS_r2 (SPAdes) (version 2) | ecosystem: Host-associated > Plants > Roots > Endosphere | place...
CCGCACGAATTGGCGTTCTATATCGGGCTCAACGCAGCGCTCGGCTGCCTGATCGCCATCTGCATCCTGCTTGCGGCAGCGGCCTGACGAGCACCTGCGTCAGCACCTGACGCCGACGGCCGGCGCCAGGCGATGATCATCGGAACCAGCCGCTCAATTCTATCGTTCCGGGTGTCCGTTCGGTAACCATCCAACCAGCAAAATCCGCCGGCCGTTCTTGTCATATGCTAATTGTGGCAGAAGTTCGCTTCAGAACGATACGCCGAGGAAACCCGAAAATGCCCAACCGAGTTCAGGGATACGGACGCACGCCCGCCACCGTGCATTGCTGGTCGGACGACGTCCCCAGCCAGACCTTCGGCTCGCTGGATAAAGCCTTGGCCTATTGCAAGAAGAACATCGGCGATCTTCCGGCCATCGAGGTTTTCGTGCATTGCGGCCAGGTGCCGGAGCCGATCATCAGCGGCGATGAACTCGAGGCGCTGATGAAGAGGAAACGGCGCAGCCTGATCTGACCTCGGCACGCCCCCGCGCCAAGGAAGGCGGCACGGGGTGACCGGCAAGCCGGTTCCCGGGATTCGGCGCTCCCATATTAAAGATGACTGAAGTTATCTTGTTATAACGAGCAGGAACGGCTATTCGCCATGTCCCGACCTTGAATCAGGACCTTCCATGCTCACGTTAAAATCCGCCCTGACCGCGCTATCGATCGCCACAGTGTCCAGCCTGACCGTCTCTTCGGCATTCGCAGCGACGAAATACCCGCTCACCCTCGAAAACTGCGGCGTGCAGATCAGCTTCCAGAAGGCACCCGAGCGGGCGATCGGGCTTGGCCAGAACAGCGCGGAAATCCTGCTGCTGCTCGGTCTCGAGGACAAGATGGCCGGCACCGCTTTCTGGCCGAGCAAGGTGCTGCCGAAGCTTGCCGAGGCCAACGCCAAGGTGAAGCTGCTGTCCGTGGAATTCCCGACCTTCGAATCGATCCTGGCGCAGGACCCGGACTTCGTGGCGGCTGCTTTGCCGAGCTTGCTCGGCCCGAGCAGCAAGGTCGCCAAGCGCGAGGATTTCGACAAGGTCGGCGTCCCGAGCTACCTCTCGCCCAGCACCTGCCTCAGCACCAAGGACGTCAAGGACCAGTACGGCAGCCGCGCGCAGCTCTGGAACATGGACCTGCTCTACAAGGAGATCGACGAACTGTCGCAGATCTTCGATGTCGCCGACCGCGGCCAGGCGCTGATCGCCGACTTCAAGGCGCGCGAGGCAGCACTTCGCGCCGGCGTTTCCAAGGACGGCAGGAAGCTCTCCTATGTCTTCTGGTTCTCCAGCCCGAGCCCCTCGGCGGATGCCTATCTCGGCGGCAAGAACGCCGCTTCCGGCTTCATCGCCGACGTGCTTGGCGGCCATAACGCGGTGACCGCCGAAGCCGAATGGCCGACGCTCGGCTGGGAAAGCATCATCGCGCTCAATCCGGACGTGATCGTCATCGCCAATCTCGATCGCAATCGGTGGGAACTCGACAAGCCGGAAGCCAAGATCAAGTTCCTGACCACCGATCCGGCCGTCAGCCAGATCGCCGCCGTGAAGAACAAGGCGATGGTTGTCATGGACGGCCAGGCCATGAACCCGACGGTGCGGACGATCTACGGCGCCGAACAGGTGGCCGAACAGCTGAAGGCCCTCGGTCTCCTGAAGTGACCGGGACACACAACTCCCTTCGGCAGTTTTTCGCTTTCGCGGCGGCGGTGGCGGCTTCGTTTGCCGCCATCGGTCTTGCCGTCGGCGTCAGTGTCGGGATAGGCGACCTGCCGATCCCGCTCGCCACGACCTTTTCCGCCGTCACCAACCGGCTGGGATGGACGGCGGTGATGCTCAACCGCATCCATGAAACGGTCATCTGGGATTATCGTCTCAGCCGGGCCCTGGTCGCGGCCTTCTGCGGCGCGGGCCTTGCCCTGTCGGGAGCGGTCATGCAATCGCTGCTGCGCAACCCGCTGGCCGAACCCTATGTTCTCGGAATCTCGGCCGGCGCGTCCACCGGCGCGGTCTCGATCGTCATCCTCGGCCTCGGGGCCGGCACGATTTCGCTGTCGACCGGGGCCTTCGCGGGCGCCTTCGCGGCCTTCTTCTTCGTCGCCCTTCTGTCGAACGGCACCCGCGGCGGCGCGGATCGCACGATCCTGGCCGGCGTCGCCGCGTCCCAGCTTTTCAACGCCTCGACCTCCTACATCGTCACCACGTCCGGCAATGCCCAGCAGGCGCGCGACGTGATGTTCTGGCTGCTCGGCAGTTTCGGCGGCGTGCGCTGGCCGGAACTGGCGCTGGTCTCGGTCATCGTCGGCATCGCGCTGGTGGCCTGTCTGCTTTATGCCCGCGTGCTCGACGCCTTCGCCTTCGGCGACGAAGCAGCCGCCGCGCTCGGCGTCAACGTGGCCCGGGCGCGGATCGTACTCTTCGCGCTGACGGCGATGATGACGGCGACCATCGTCAGCATGGTCGGCTCGATCGGTTTCGTCGGGCTGGTCGTGCCGCATGTGGCGCGTTTCGTCGTCGGACCGCTGCATGTCCGGCTGCTGCCGGCCTGTGCGGTCGTCGGCGCCATCTTCATGGTCGTGGCGGACATTGCGTCCCGCACCCTCATCCCGCAGCAGGTCCTGCCGATCGGGGTCGTGACCGCCCTGGTCGGCGTACCCTTCTTCTCCATCATCCTCTGCCGGTTCCAGCGCGCGTCATGACCATCAAGGCCGATAACCTCACCTGGAAAATTGGCAGGAAGACCATCGTCGACGAGGTTTCCTTCGTGGCGCAGCCGGGCAAGATGCTCGGCCTGCTCGGGCCGAATGGTTCGGGCAAGACCTCGCTCCTGCGTCTGATCGCCGGATTGCGATCGCCGCATTCCGGCTCGATCATCCTCGAAGGCAGGGATCTGAAAACCATCGGCCGGCGCGCGATCGCAAGACGCGTCGCCTTCGTCGAACAGCACGCCACGACCAATGCCAATCTGAGGGTGGTCGACGTGGTGAAGCTCGGGCGGTTTCCGCACCGTTCGATGTTCTCCGGCTGGTCGCTTGCCGACGACGAAGCCGTCGAGACGGCGCTGAGCCGTGCCGGCATGGCGCACAAGCGCAACGACCGCTGGCAGTCCCTGTCCGGCGGCGAGAAGCAGAGGACCCATATCGCAAGGGCGCTGGCGCAATCGCCGAAGGAACTCATCCTCGACGAGCCCACCAACCACCTGGATATCCAGCATCAGATCGGCCTGATGCGGCTGGTTTCGGGATTGCCGATGACCAGCATCATAGCGCTTCACGACCTCAACCACGCCGCGATGTTCTGCGATCATCTGATCGTCATGCAGAACGGCAGGATCGTTGCGTCGGGGACGCCGGAGAACGTGGTAACCGAAGCCCTGCTGCGCGACGTCTTTTGCGTCGAGGCGCGCGTGGAGGCCTCGCCGCATCACGCGCGGCCGCATATCCACTACCTCGCCCGGTAACATCCGTCCGCGGCCGGCCGGCCGGGAGCCCGGGTTCAGGGATTGTCGCGCCTGAAGATCCAGTCGTGGTCCGGGTGGTTCCTGAACCGCCATTTGCGGATCGGGCCGGCCATGACGTTCAGATAATACATCTCGTAGCCATAGGGTGCGCCGCAGGGATGATGCCCTTTCGGCACCAGCACCAGGTCGTGGTCCGAGACGGCCATCGTCTCGTCCAGTGAACCGTCCTCGGTGAACACCCGCTGGAAACCGAAACCCTGCGCCGGGTTCAGCCGGTGATAATAGGTTTCTTCCAGATAGGTCATGTCGGGGAAATTGTCCTCGTCGTGCCGGTGCGGCGGATAGGACGACCAGTTTCCGGACGGCGTGAAGACTTCGGTCACGAGCAGGCTGTCGGCGACGTCCCTGTCTTCCATGGCGATCGGGAAGATGTAGCGCGTGTTGGCGTCCTTGCCGCGGATGTTGAGGGAAAGCCCTTCCGGCCCGATCACCGCGGCCTCGCGGCCGGGTTTGGCGGGCGCCGTGCACACAGCCAGCGTGCAGTCCGTGGTTGCCGTGGCGCTCCAGTCGGAACCCGCCGGGATATAGACGCAATGCGGGGGCTTGCGCTCGAAGACGTTCATCCGGTCGCCGAGTTCGCCGAAAACCTTGCCGCTGCCGGAAATCTCCGCCTTGCCTTCGACAAGTACCAGAATGACTTCCGTATCGCCGGTCTTTTCCGCGGCGCTTTCACCGGGTTTCAGCCGGTAGAGACCGAAGCCCACATAACCCCAGCCGGCATCCTTGGGCGTGACGTCGTGCACCTTGCCGGATGAGCCCTTCGGCTTGCGCAGCAGGCTGCTCATGCCTTTGCTCCCTTGTCGAGGCCGGCCGCCTGCGCCATCGCCTTCAGCGAGGAAAGACCCATGCTCTGGTATTCGAAGGGATTGCGGACATCCGGATCCTGTTCCGCCTCGATCACCAGCCAGCCCTGATAACCGTGCTCGGCGGCGATCTTCAGCACCGGCGGGAAGCTGACGCCGCCTTCCTTGTCGCCCGGCACCGTGAAGACACCGCGACGAACGCCCTCGAGGAAGGAGAGGCCTTCGTTGCGCACCTGCGCGGCGATATCGGGCCTTACGTTCTTGGCATGGATATGCCCGACGCGCGCCATGTGATTTTTCGCGGCGCGCTCGGGATTGCCGCCGCCGAAAAGGCAATGGCCGGTGTCGAGCAGAAGTCTGGCATGCGGGCCGGTATTGGCCATCAGCTTGTCGATCTCGTCCTCGCTTTCGACGATCGTCCCCATGTGATGGTGGTAGACGAGCGTGATGCCCTGCCCCGCCGCAAACTCCGCCAGCGCCTCGACGCCCGCGCCGAAGGATTTCCATTCGCCATCGGCGAGTTTCGGCCGGTCGTTGACCGGCTTGTCGTCGTCGCCGTGGATCGCGTTCGAGGTCTCGCAGACGATGATGACCTTGGAACCCATCGCCTTCAGGAGATCGAGCGCCGGCTGCATCGCTTGTCTCTCGTCCTCCAGGGAGTTCGTGAGAAGGTTCAGCGAATGCCAGCCTGAGACGTAGCGAAGATTACGCGGCTCCAGCACGGCTTTCAGCGCTACCGGTTCCTGCGGGAACTTGTGACCCTTCTCGATGCCGTCGAAACCGATCTTCGACGTTTCGTCGAGGCACTGGTCGAGGCTGATATGGGCGCCGAGCGTGCGGTCGTCGTCGTTGGACCAGGCGATGGGATTGGTACCGTAGAGAATCATGTCAGCGTCTTTCCTTGAGCGCCGTTTCATAGGCGGCGCGAGCCTTGTTGACTTCCGGCCGGACGGACACTTCCGGCACCGCGACATCCCACCAGAAGCCGCCGCCTTCGGGCGTCGGATAGGGATCGGTATCGATGACGATCACCGTTGCAACCTTCGCCTCCCGCGCGCCGTTCAACGCCGCTTCCAGATCGGCGATCGAGGACACCTTGCGGGCATCCGCACCCATCGCCGCGGCATGGGCGACGAAATCGATCTGCATCGGGTTTACCTGGTTGGTGTGGGCGTAGAGATTGTTGAACTCGGCGCCGCCGGTCGCCATCTGCAGCCGGTTGATGCAGCCGTAGCCGCGGTTATCGGTGATGACGACGGTGATCTTGACGCCCATGGCGACGGCGGTCGCAAGCTCCGAATTCATCATCATGTAGGACCCGTCGCCGACCATGACGATCACGTCGCGGTCCGGTTCGGCCATCTTGATGCCGAGCCCGCCGGCGATCTCGTAGCCCATGCACGAGAAACCGTATTCCATGTGGTAGGAGAGCGGCCTGCCGGCCTTCCAGAGCTGATGCAGCTCGCCCGGCATGGTGCCGGCGGCGCACATGACAACCGTGTTGTCGCGCGATGCGCGCTGCACGGCGCCGATCACCTGCATATCGGTCGGCAGCAGGTTTCCGTCTTCCGGGGCCGCGGTGACGGCATCCGCCTCGGCGAACCATGCCTCTTTCAAGCCCGTGCCGGCGGCAGCGAAACGTTTGTCGCCGAGTGCCGCGCCGATCAGCTCCAGTCCAACCTTGGCGTCGGAGACGAGCGGTATCGCCTCGTGCTTTGCGCTGTCGTAAGGCTGGACATTGAGCGACAGGATACGCCGGCCTGGATTTTTGAAGAGCGCCCAGGAGCCGGTGGTGAAATCCTGGAAACGGGTGCCGACGCCGATCACCAGGTCGGCATTCTCGCAGACCGCATTGGCGCTCGAAGCCCCCGTGACGCCGACCGGGCCGAAGTTCGAGGCATGGTCCCAGGGCAGCGCCGACTTGCCGGCCTGGGTCTCGACGACCGGAATATTGTGCCGGCTGGCAAAAGCGGCGAGCGTTTCGGTCGCACCGGAAAAATGCACGCCGCCGCCGGCAACGATGACCGGGTTGCTTGCGGCCTTGATGGCCTCGACGGCGCGCCTGAGTTCGTTCTCATCCGGCCGCGGCCGGCGCCAATGCCAGATTTTCCTGTCGAAGAAGCTTTCCGGATAGTCGTAGGCTTCGGCCTGCGTGTCCTGGCAGAAAGCCAACGTCACCGGCCCGCAATCGGCCGGGTCGGTCAAAGTCCGCATGGCGCGCGGCAGCGCGGTCAGGAGGTGTTCCGGCCGGCTGATGCGGTCGAAATAACGGCTGACGGGCCTGAAGCAGTCGTTGACCGACGCAAGGCCGTCGCCGAAATTCTCGATCTGCTGCAGGACCGGATCAGGACCGCGACTGGCGAAGACGTCGCCCGGAATGAAAAGCACCGGCAGGCGGTTCACATGCGCAAGCGCTGCCGCCGTCACCATGTTGACCGCGCCGGGGCCGATCGAGGAGGTCACGGCCATCGCACGGCTGCGGCGGAGCTGTTTCGAATAGGCGATCGCCGCGTGGGCCATCGACTGCTCGTTCTGGCCGCGATAGGTCGGCAGCTCCTCGCGGATGCCTGCCAGCGCCTCGCCCATGCCGGCAACATTGCCGTGCCCGAAGATCGCCCAGACGCCGGCGATGAAGGGCACCCCTTCCTCCGTCATCTGGTTTGCGAGATAGCGCACCATCGCCTGCGCGGCGGTCAGTCTCACCGTTTTCATCGGCCGTCTCCTCCGCTCCCGGCTCTGGCACGGGCCGTGTCCCAGGCCGTGCAAAGCTCTCGATATTTATGCGCCATGTCGGCGACCGCCGCGTCATCGTCCATCCTGCCGGCAAACCACTGCCGTGCGGCATCGGCGAAGATGGTCCGGCCGACCGCAAACCCCTTCACGAGACCAAAGCGCGCGGCCGTGACAAAGCTTTCCTCCAGCTCGGCCATCGGCGCATCCAGCCCGAGCACGACGATGCCGCGCACATAGGGATCATGCTTCTCGATCGCCGCGCAGGCATTCGCCCAGGCGGCTTCGCTCTTCATCGGCTCGAGCTTCCACCAGTCGGGATAGACGCCGATCTCGTAGAACCGCTCGATAATGTCGGAGACGGTCCGGTCGCCGGTCGGGCCGACCTTGGACGGGATCACTTCCAACAGCATTTCCAGCCTGTTGCGGCGGGTCGCGGCGAACAGGCGCTTGACCACGTCCTCCTGTTTCTCACGCATTTCCGGCGGGTCGTCGGGATGGTAGAAACAGAGAACCTTGGCAACGTTGTCGACCGGCCATTCGGCGATGCCGCCGAGATCGGGGCCGAGTTCCGGCTCGAGCGTCAGCGGGCGGGAGCCCGGCCATTCCGCCGGCCGGCCGATCCAAAGCCCGGTGCCCGTCGCCTTGTAGAGCGTCTCGCGGCCGAGCCGGCCGTCGCACAGAATGCCATAGCCATGCCGATCGCCGGCAACGTCGAGGGCGGCCTTGAGGCAGAGCGACTTGAACGCGTCGATCCGCTCCGAGCTTTGGCCTGCCTCTTCGGCAATGACTTCGAGCTGCATGCGATGATCGAAGGCGAAAACGCGCATTTCCGGCCAGTCGCCGGTGCGGTTCGTCGACCAGTGCACCTGTTCCAGTGCCGCATCCTTGCGCAGCGCCCTGTCGCGAATGCCGGTGCGGAAGAAATACTGCAGCTCTTCCCAGCTCGGATAGGCCGGCGTGCAGCCATGCCGCGACACGGCGAAGGCGCCGCAGGCATTGGCGTATTTCAGCGCCGTCGGCCAGTCCTCGCCGGTCAGCCAGCCCTTGAGCAGGCCCGCCATGAAGCCGTCGCCAGCGCCGAGAACGTTGAAGACCTCGATCGGGAAACCCTGACCGGTCTGGCCCTTGTCGAGGCTGTCGGGGATATCGCCTTCGAAGACGACGGCGCCCATCGGTCCGCGCTTGCAGACCAGCGTCGCCTTGGAGACCTTGCGGACCGCCCTCAGCGCCTCGAGCGTGTCGGTCGAACCGCCGGCGATATGAAACTCCTCCTCCGTCCCGACCAGCAGGTCGAAGAGATGGAGGGTGGATTGCAGTTTGGCGGTCACCTTGCCGGACTCGATGAACCGGCTTTCACCCGCCTCATGGCCGGCAAGCCCCCAGAGGTTCGGGCGGTAATCGATGTCGAGCGCGGTGCGGGCGCCGTTTTCACGGGCGAGCCGCAGCGCCTTCAGCACCGCCGCTTCGGTATTCGGATGGGACAGATGCGTGCCGGTAACGCAGACGCAGCCGGCTTCGGCGATGAAACCGGGATCGATATCCTCTTCGCAGAGCGCCATGTCGGCACAGTTCTCGCGATAGAAGATCAGCGGGAACTGATGCTGGTCGCGGATGCCGAGAAGGACCAGCGCCGTCAGGCGTTCCGGGTCCGTCTTAACGCCGCGCACATCGACGCCTTCCCGGATCAGCTGCTCGCGGATGAACCGGCCCATGTGCTCGGCGCCGACGCGGGTGATCAGCGCCGACTTCAGCCCGAGGCGCGCCGCGCCGGCCGCGATATTGGTCGGCGAACCGCCTATATATTTGTTGAAGGAGGCCATGTCCTCCAAGCGCCCGCCCACCTGCACGCCGTAGAGATCCACGGATGAACGGCCGATCGTGATGAGATCGAGTGACGCCAAGATTTCCTCCCTTTCATGATGGCGGCGACCTCCGCTGCCGTACCGCCATGCCAGAAATAGATCATAAATTCCATTTTCTCAATTTTCAATATAAAAATTCAAACTGCGGCCGGTTTGGTGGTCCCCACACTGACCGCCAGCGCCGTGGCGAGACAGAGGGTGGCCGCCGGAGACCGGAAGGCGCCAAAATCGACTTCCGAGACCAGCAGCGTGACCGGCCGGAATTTCGCAAGCGGGCCGATCGCCGAATCGGTCATCGCCACGACGGGGATGTTGCGTGCGGCCGCGTTCTCGACGAGATCCAGGGTGGGCGACGAATAGGGCGAGAAGGTGATGGCCAGAAGAACGTCGCCATCCCGGATGGCGTGCCGGTTGTCGAGCTTTCCGAGCGACGTATGCAGCACGCAAGGGACCTCCATCTTCTCGAAGATATAGGCCATATAGGTCGCCGTCGAGAACGAGCGACCCAGACCGACGACATGAATGACATTCGCTGCCGAGAGCAGGTTCGCTGCCTCGGTCAAGGTTGCCGGATCGACGGTGTTCAGCAGGCTTTCCAGGGATGCCCGGCCAGCATCGACGAATTCGCCGAGAAGCGCGGAAGGGCTGCCCTCCTGCTTCTCCCGCAGGTGCTGCAGCCGCGTCGAATAATCCGGCCAGCCGCCGACATAGGACTCGCGAAACAGCCGCTGCATTTCGGAAAAGCCCGAAAAGCCGAGGATCTGGCAGAAGCGCATCAGGGCAGACGGCTGGACGCCCGCTCCTTCCGCCATTTCCGCGACGGTCGACACCGCGATGCGATCCCTGTTGGCGGCAACATAGTCGGCGCATTGACGCAGCCTTTTCGGCAGGTTTTCCGAAACTTCGAGAAGCCTTTCCTCGAACGCCTTCAAGCTCGCCGGCGATGCGTTTTCGTCCATAAAGGCCTCTTCGTTCCTGCTTGACACACCCGAAATCGCAATCTAGCAAAATGGAATAGATATTCCAATTCTGATCTGGACGAACCACAGCAATCGAGGCGCCGCCGGGGAAACGGACGATAACGTCAGGTGCCGGCGGGTTCACAGCAGCCGATCGACTGCATCATCATGGGAGAACATCATGGTCACGAAACTCGCGCTTCTCGGCGCAGGCCGGATCGGCAAGGTCCACGCGCGCGCCATCGCGGAGGATAAGCGCGCGAAGCTCGTTGCCGTCGCCGATGCCGTGACGGACGCGGCACAGGCGATCGCCGGCAGCACCGGCTGCGCGGTCAGCACCATCGATGCGATCGAGGCCGATCGCGATATCGATGCCGTCATCATCTGCACGCCGACCAATACCCATGCGGACCTGATCGAGCGTTTCGCCAAGGCCGGCAAGGCGATCTTCTGCGAAAAGCCGATCGACCTCGACGTCGAACGCGCGCGGGCCTGCGTGGAGACGGTGCGCAGGACCGGTGCCAAGGTGATGCTTGGTTTCAACCGCCGCTTCGACCCGCATTTCCGCGCCGTGCGCCAGGCGATCGACGACGGCAGGATCGGCAAGGTGGAAATGGTGACGATCACCAGCCGCGACCCCGGCCCGCCGCCGGCCGAATATATCAAGGTTTCCGGCGGCATATTCCGCGATATGACGATCCACGATTTCGACATGGCGCGCTTCCTGCTCGGCGAGGAAATCGACACCGTCATGGCGTCCGGCGCCGTATTGGTCGACCCGAAGATCGGCGAACTCGGCGATTACGACAGCGCGAGCCTGATCCTGACGACGAAAAGCGGCAGGCAGGCGATCATCTCCAATTCCCGCCGGGCGAGCTACGGTTATGACCAGCGCATCGAGGTGCACGGATCGCTCGGCTCGGTCGCGGCGGAAAACCAGCGGCCGGTGTCGATCGAGATCGCCAACAAGGACGGCTACACCCGCCCGCCGCTGCACGACTTCTTCATGACGCGTTACACGGCGGCCTATGCAGCGGAAATCTCCGCCTTCATCGATTGCCTCGAAAGCGGTTCGGCTCCCTCGCCTTCCGCCGAAGATGGCGTGATCGCGCTGGCGCTCGCAGACGCGGCCCTGCTCGCCGCCACCCAAGGCAAGGCGGTCAAGGTCTCCTACTGAGCCGCCTCAGCCGCCCCTCACCGATCCGCGCCAGACGAGTTCCGCATCAAGCCTTCGGGAATTCGTCTCGGCCGGCGTGACCTGATCGAGCCAGGTCACGGCCTCGGCCGCGATCTGCTCGACCGGCTGGGCGAAAGTCGTGAGATTGTAGGACGACCAGGACGCCTGCTCGATATCGTCGAAACCGACGACGCAGAGCTCCGACGGGATCGCGAGGTTGAACTGGTGCCGTGCGGCATCCATCAGCCCGCAGGCGAGCAGGTCGTTGACGCAGAAGATCGCGTCGGGCCGATTCTCGCGAGTGAGCAGCCGCTGCGCCAGCACCACCCCGCTCTGATAGGTGGTCGAACCGAAACGCTCGACGATGACGTCGATGCCGTGATCACGGCCGGCGGCACGAAATGCCTCTTCGCGGGCAATCAGGCTCGGCGTCATCGCCTCCGAATTGGCGAAGGCGAAGTTGCGGCAGCCGGCGCGCAACATCGCAATGAATCCGCGCCGCGCCGCCTCGCGATCGTGGAGATTGATCATCAACGCGCCGTCCCGGTCTTCGTCCCGGTTGATCAGCACCAGCCGCTGGCCACTCTTCAGGCATAGATCGGTGATCGACTTGTCCGGCATGCCGGACAGGATGATCGAGGCATCCGCCCGGTAGCTGATCGCCTGGCGCAGCGCCTGGTCGACGCTGTCGTCGGAGCGATCGGTATTGATCAGCATCGCGATCTTCGAGGCGCCCTGAAGCTGGCCGGTGAGCGCGCGGATGAGGCTGGCGCGGTAGGGCGTGTCGAGTTCGGAAACGATCAGGCAGACAATGCCGCTTTCGTTTCGCATCAGCCCGCGGGCCAGATGGTTGACGTGGTAGCCGAGTTCCTCCGCCGCCTCGATCACCCGCCGCCTCGTCTCCTCGGAAACGCTCGCGCCCGGCGTGAACGTGCGCGAAACAGCCGACCGGGACACGCCGGCCCGGTCAGCGACTTCCTTGGCGCTGACGAAAATCTTGCGGCTCATCGCCCTCTCCCTTGCCTCAATCAATGCCCAGTTTTGCAAGCGAGTGCAACAGCAGGATGACAAGCACTGTGGCGAAGCACCGAATTCTTTAGCGATTTGTTATTGACAACATCCACAACTACGTGAAACCATTGCACACGCTTGCAAAGGCGGGTGATGTGGAGGCGTCACCATAATCTGGGAGGATAATCATGCGCCTGGCTTTGACGGCCGCCGCTCTCGCGGCCGGCTTGACTATGAATGCATCGGCATCTCGCGCCGCAGAAGAACTCAACCTGATCTGCTCCGCCGACGTGGTGATCTGCGAGATGATGCAGCAGATGTTCCAGAAGGAAACCGGCATTCAGGTGAACATGGTTCGCCTGTCGTCCGGCGAGACCTATGCCAAGATCCGCGCCGAGGCGCGTAACCCGAAAACGGATATCTGGTGGGCCGGCACCGGCGATCCGCACCTGCAGGCGGCCTCCGAAGGGCTGACCCAGGAATACAAGTCGCCGCTTCTCGGAGAGCTGAACGACTGGGCGAAGAAGCAGGCGGAAAGCTCCGGCTTCCGTACTGTCGGCGTTTATGCCGGCGCGCTCGGCTGGGGCTACAATACCGAACTCTTCAAGCAGAAGAACTACAAGGAACCGAAGTGCTGGTCAGACCTTCTGGACGCCTCGTTCAAGGGCGAGATCCAGATGGCCAACCCGAATTCGTCCGGCACCGCCTATACCGCTCTGGCGACGCTCGTGCAGATCATGGGTGAGGACAAGGCATTCGACTACCTGAAGAAACTCAACGCCAACGTTTCGCAATATACCAAGTCAGGCTCGGCGCCGGTCAAGGCGGCCGCCCGTGGCGAGACGGCGATCGGCATCGTCTTCATGCACGATGCGGTGGCACAGACGGTGGAGGGTTTCCCGGTCAAGTCGATCGCGCCCTGCGAGGGCACCGGTTACGAAATCGGCTCGATGTCGATCGTCAAGGGCGCCCGCAACCTGGAAAACGCCAAGAAGTGGTATGACTGGGCGCTGAAAGCCGACGTGCAGTCGCACATGAAGGAGGCGAAATCGTTCCAGCTGCCGTCGAACGCCAAGGCCGAGGTGCCGAAGGAATCGCCGAAATTTTCGGACATCAAGCTGATCGACTACGACTTCGCCAAATACGGCGATCCCAATACCCGCAAGAAACTGCTCGAGCGCTGGGACAAGGAGATCGGCGCCAACGCCAACTGATCCCGATCGCCGTCGTCGCGCTGCGGCTGGGCTGCAGCGCGACCGAACTTTCCATGCTCTCGATGAGGTTCCCGGCCGGCCATGCACAATCGCAATCGCAGACTTGACCTCGTGCTTGCCGTCGGCGCGGCGGCCATGGTCCTGTTGCCGTGGTACCGGATCGAGAAGGGTTTCCTGTCATTCTCCTGGCTGGGGGACTTCCCGGGGGCGGTTTCGGCCGCTCCCGGGATGCTGCAGATCTTCATGCATGGCCGCTTCTGGCTGCTTGCCGCCTTGCTGGCACTTCTCGGCGCGCTCGCGTCGCGCTTCGTGGCAGACCCCATGCGGCGCGGCGCGCTTCTCGCCTGGTCGGGCGGCTTCGGCGTCGTCTTCCTGGCGCTCCAGGGACTTGCGATCGGCAGCACCGGCTGGACCTGGACAATCAGTGAAACGCTGTTCGGCGCGCTTGCCGACGGCCAGCCTTCGATGGGTGCCGGCGCCGTCCTCACCTCCGCGGTCTTCGTTCTCCTGTTTTCCTTCGGCCTTGCCGAAAGGGGCGTGATGCGCGGCGATGCGTTTGTCGTCTCCACCATCTCGGTGCTGATCTTCCTGGTCGCTGTCTTCGTCTTTTATCCGATCGGCAGCATGTTCATCGGCGCCTTCCAGGATTTCGACGGTTCGGTGAACTTCGACGGCTTTACCCGCAACATCCTCGACACCTCGATCTGGAGCCTCGATTGCGTCATCGGGGGTGCGCGATGCGGGGTTGCCTGGCGCACGCTTTTCCTGGCGATCATGACGGCTGCGGGCTCTACCCTGCTCGGCCTCGCCTTCGCGCTGGTTGCCACGCGCACCCACTTTCCTTTCAAGAAGGGCCTGCGGCTGCTGACCGTGCTGCCGATCATCACGCCGCCCTTCGTCATCGGCCTTGCCCTGACACTTCTGTTCGGCCGCGCCGGCGTCGTCACCCAAGGCCTGTCCTCGGTCTTCGGCGTCGAGCCGAGCCGCTGGCTCTATGGCCTGACCGGTATCTGGATCGCCCAGGTCCTGTCCTTCACGCCGATTTCCTTCCTGGTGCTGATCGGCGTCGTCGAAGGCGTGAGCCCCTCGATGGAGGAGGCTTCGCAGACATTGCGTGCAAATCGCTGGCGCACCTTCTGGCGCGTTTCCCTGCCGCTGATGAAGCCCGGTCTCGCCAACGCCTTCCTGATCGGGTTCATCGAAAGCATGGCGGATTTCGGCAACCCGCTCGTTCTCGGCGGCAGCCACGGCGTGCTGTCCACGGAAATCTTCTTTGCCGTCGTCGGCTCGCAGAACGATCCGGCCCGCGCGGCGGTGCTCGCCATGATCCTGCTCTGCTTCACGTTGTCGGCCTTCCTCGCCCAGCGCCTCTGGCTCTCGGGCAAGAATTTCGCGACCGTCACCGGCAAGGGCGATAGCGGCGCCCATATCGCGCTGCCCCGTCCGCTGTCGATCGCCGTCCATGCGATCGTCATTCCCTGGATGATCTTCACGCTCGTCGTCTATGGCATGATCATCTTCGGCGGCTTCGTGAAGACGTGGGGGCTCGACAACACGCTGACGCTTGCCCACTACGCCAAGGCTTTTTCCGTCACCATCCGCGATGGTTCGCTCATCTGGACCGGTGTTGCATGGAACTCGTTCTGGACGACCATGGAGATCGCGCTGATCTCGGCGCCGCTGACCGCAGCCGTCGGACTTGCGACCGCTTATGTGATCGTGCGGCAGAAATTCGCCGGCCGCGAACTTTTCGAATTCGCGCTGATGATGAGTTTCGCCATTCCCGGCACGGTCATCGGCATCAGCTACATCATGGCCTTCAACCTGCCGCCGCTCGAGATGACCGGCACGGCGCTGATCCTCGTCGCCTGCTTCGTCTTCCGCAACATGCCGGTTGGCGTGCGCGGCGGGATCGCCGCCATGAGCCAGCTCGACAAGAGCCTCGACGAAGCCTCGATGACGCTTGGTGCGACCAGCTTCCGCACTATCCGCAAGGTCATCCTGCCGCTCCTGAGGCCGGCGATCACCGCGGCGCTCGTCTATTCCTTCGTGCGCGCCATCACCTCGATCAGCGCCGTCGTCTTCCTGGTCAGCGCGCAATACAACATGGCGACATCCTATATCGTCGGTCTGGTGGAGAACGGGGAATACGGCGTGGCGATCGCCTATTCCTCGATGCTGATCGTGGTGATGATCGCCGTCATCGCCGGTTTCCAGCTGGTCGTCGGTGAACGGCGGCTCAGGCGCGAGAACCGGATCTCCGCCTCGCGCGACCGCGTTCCGACCTCCCTGCAGCAGGAGAAAATCGCATGAACCCCGCCCAGGCTGGATCCGTCGTCTTCCAGAACGTTCGCAAGACCTTTGGCGCCTTCACCGCCATTCACGACCTGTCGCTGACCGTCGAGCCGGGCACGCTGGTGACATTGCTCGGCCCCTCCGGCTGCGGCAAGACCACGACGCTGCGCATGCTCGCCGGCCTCGAACATCCGAGTTCCGGCCGCATCCTGATCGGCGGCAAGGACGTCACCATGCTGCCGGCCAATGAGCGGGACGTCTCGATGGTCTTCCAGTCCTACGCGCTTTTTCCGCACATGAATTCGCTCGACAACGTCGCCTACGGGCTGGAATCGTCCGGGCTGAGCAAGAAGGAAGCGCGTCAGAAGGCCGAGCATGGCCTCGAGCTCGTCGGCCTCGCGGGCATGGGACGCCGTCTTCCGGCCGAACTTTCCGGCGGTCAGCAGCAGCGCGTCGCGGTGGCCCGAGCGCTGGTCCTCGAACCCCAGGTCCTGCTGCTCGACGAGCCGCTGTCCAATCTCGACGCCCGGCTGCGCCGCCGCGTGCGCACCGAAATCCGCGAGCTTCAGCAGCGCCTGCAGTTCACCGCCGTCTACGTGACCCATGACCAGGACGAGGCGCTGGCGGTTTCCGACAAGATCGTCGTCATGAAGGATGGCGGCATCGCCCAGGAAGGCAGCCCGCGCGACCTCTACGAGGCACCGGCCTCCTCCTTCATCGCCGACTTCATCGGCGAGGCGAATGTCGTGCCCTGCGAGATCATCGACATCTCGGGCACACAGGCGACCGTCGGCATCGAGGGCCTGAGGCATGTCGTGCCGGCGCGCGGCGCAAGGCCCGGCCGCGGCAAGCTTGCGGTGAGGCCAAGTGCGATTACCGTCGAACCGGCCGAAAACGCTGCTTTTTCGGGGAGGATCAGGCACGCCGCCTATCTCGGCGATCATATCGAATACGAGGCGGAAACGAGCGGCGGGACCTTGTATATCGTAGACCCGTCGGTCGACCGCCCCCTTCCGCCCGGCACCCAGGTCGCCATCGGCCTCAAGAGCCGGGGCATCGCCATCATCGCGGAATGACCGATCCGCAGACAGGGATATATTTCTTCATGAACGACAACGAGCAGCAAATCAGGGATCGCCACGCGCTTGCCGAAAGGATCGCGCGGGAGGCCGGGAAGGTCGCGTTCGACTATTTCACCCGGCGTGAGACGTTGATCATCGAAACCAAGGGCGATCCGCAGGATGTCGTCTCGATCGCCGACCGGGAAGTGGAGAACCTGATCCGCGACCGCGTGTCCGAAACATTCGCCGACGACGGATTCCTCGGCGAGGAATACGGGCTTGCCGAGGGCAGTTCCGGTTATACCTGGGTCGTCGACCCGATCGACGGCACCAGCCCCTTTGTCAGCGGCATGCCGAACTGGTGCGTCTCGATCGCCGTCCTCCATGACAAGAAGCCGGTCGTCGGCGTCATCCATGTGCCCTGCCATGACGAGATCTATTCGGCGGCGGCCGGACGGGGCGCGACGCTGAACGGCAAGCGGCTTTCTCTCGATGCGAAAAAGACGATCCGCAACGGCCTGACCGGCATCGGCGCCAACCACCATGTCACGCCGGCGGCCGTCGCCAAGATCGTCGGCGACCTCCTGGAAGGCGGCGGCAATTTCGTCCGGCTGGGTTCCGGTGCGCTGATGCTCGCTTACGTCGCCGCCGGCCGGCTGGTCGGTTACTACGAGCCCTATATGCACGCCTGGGACTGCCTCGGCGGCTATTGCATCGTCGAGGAAGCGGGCGGCTGGTTCCTGCCCTTCCCCACCGAAGGCGGGCGGCTCACCAGGGGCGCGCCGGTGCTGGCCGCCGGCCCGGGCGCAGTCGGCGACCTCAAACGCATCGCCGGTGTCAACGGAGGAGATTCGGCGGCGGCATAGCCGCTGCATGCGCGCGGCCCGAATTGCTGTTCGGGCCGCGTGAAAAGGTCCTGCAAGGGCCCTGTTCGGTTCATGGGAAAGGGAGGAAAACATCCATGAAGATCGTTCTTACTTCGGCAATTGCCGCAACCACATCACTGCTGATGGCGTCGAGCGCCATGGCAGTCACCGAGATCCAATGGTGGCACGCCATGACCGGCGCCAACAACGAGGTCGTCGAGCAGCTTGCCAAGGAATTCAACGACAACCAGAAGGACTACAAGATCGTCCCGGTCTTCAAGGGCAGCTATCCGGAAACGCTGAATGCGGGCATCGCCGCGTTCCGCGCCAAGCAGCCGCCGGCGATCATCCAGGTCTTCGACGCAGGCAGCGGCGTGATGATGGGTGCCCAGGGCGCCATCGTGCCGGTGGCCGACGTGCTGACCAAGGGCGGCTACAAGTTCGACAAGTCGCAATACCTGCCCGGCATCGTCGCCTATTATTCGAAGCCGGACGGCACCATGCTGTCCTTCCCCTACAATTCCTCGTCGCCGATCCTCTATTACAACAAGGACATCTTCCAGAAGGCCGGCCTCGATGCCGCCAAGCCGCCGAAAACCTGGCCTGAAGTGTTCGAGGCCGCCAAGAAGATCAAGACCAGCGGTGCTGCCCCCTGCGGCATGACATCGACCTGGCTCACCTGGATCCAGACCGAAAACCTCGCCGCCTGGAACAACGTCTCCTACGGCAGCAACCAAAACGGCCTCGCCGGCGTCGACGTGAAGCTTGCCTTCAATTCCGACTTCTTCGTCAAGCACTTCCAGTCGATCGCCGACCTCGCCAAGGACGGCACGTTCCGTTACGGCGGCCGCACGTCGGAAGCCAAGCAGCTTTTCACCTCGGGTGAATGCGGCATCATGACGGAATCATCCGGCGGTCTCGGCGACATCATCAAGACCGGCATGAACTACGGCATCGGCCAGCTTCCCTATTACGAAGGCGCCGGCCGGCCGCAGAACACCATTCCGGGCGGCGCCAGCCTCTGGGTCTTCGCCGGCAAGAGCGACGCGGAATACAAGGGCACCGCGGAATTCTTCAACTTCCTGTCGCAGACCAAGATCCAGGCCCGCCTGCACCAGGTTTCCGGCTACATGCCGGTGACGATGGTCGCCTATGAGGAAACCAAGAAGTCCGGCTTCTACGACAAGAACCCCGGCCGCGAAACGCCGCTCCTGCAGATGATGGGCAAGGCGCCGACCGAAAACTCCAAGGGCGTACGTCTCGTCAACCTGCCGCAGGTGCGCGACATCATGAACGAGGAGTTCGAGGCCATGCTCGCCGGCAAGCAGGACGCCAAGACCGCCCTCAACAAGGCCGTCGAACGCGGCAACGCCGCGATCCAGCAGGCTATCGGCAAATAAGCATCAAATGCCCGCCCGCGTCTCCTCGGCGCGGGCGGCACCGTTCGCATCCCAACGGAGCCCGCCCCGTGCAAAGCGTCGTCTTCCCGAACAAGATCCTGCCCTACTTCCTGGTCGCGCCCCAGATCATCCTGACGATCATTTTCTTCTTCTGGCCTGCAAGCCAGGCGCTCTATCAGTCGGCCATGCGGGAAGATCCGTTCGGCCTCCAGAGCAATTTCGTCGGGCTTGCCAATTTCCGGCTGATCCTGTCGGACGAAAACTATCTGCATGCGCTGCAGGTGACGATCATCTTCAGTGTCGCGACCGCCCTGCTGTCCATGGGCCTGGCGCTGCTTTTGGCGACGGCGGCGGATCTCGTGGTGCGCGGCAAGGGTTTCTACCGGACCCTGATGATCATTCCGTATGCGGTGGCGCCGGCCGTCGCCGGCATGTTGTGGCTCTTCATGTTCAATCCCGCCATGGGGACCCTGGCCTATATCCTGCGCCGCAACGGCATCGCCTGGGACCCGCTGCTCGACGGCAGCCAGGCCATGACGCTGGTGGTGATTGCCGCCGCCTGGAAGCAGATCAGCTACAATTTCCTGTTCTTCGTCGCCGGCCTGCAGGCGATCCCCAAATCGCTGCTGGAGGCCGCCGCAATCGACGGCGCCCGCGGCAGCCGCCGCTTCTGGACGATCGTCTTCCCGCTTCTGGCGCCGACGACCTTCTTCCTGCTCGTCGTCAACACGGTCTACGCGTTCTTCGATACGTTCGGCATCATCCACTCGGTCACCGGCGGCGGGCCGGCCAAGGCGACCGAGACGCTCGTCTACAAGGTCTATAACGACGGTTTCGTGAACCTGAACCTCGGCTCGTCGGCAGCGCAATCCGTGGTGCTGATGGTCATCGTCATCGCGCTCACCGCTTTCCAGTTCCGCTTCGTCGAGCGGCGCGTGCACTATGGTTGAGGTGATCCGATGATCGAAAACCGCCCGCTTGCCACCCTCATGGCGCATCTGATGCTGATCCTTGGCATCGTCATCGTCGCCTTCCCGATCTACTATACGTTCATCGCCTCGACGGCGACCTCGACCGCCATCATCCGTCCGCCGCTGTCGCTGCTGCCCGGCG
>Ga0209051_1001460_pt1 | contig 20038 bp, 18 predicted proteins | sample AraplaCvi_mMS_r2_2_FD_184286 | JGI IMG/M metagenome (GOLD analysis project Ga0209051, IMG submission 184286) | Arabidopsis root microbial communities from North Carolina, USA - plate scrape MF_Cvi_mMS_r2 (SPAdes) (version 2) | ecosystem: Host-associated > Plants > Roots > Endosphere | place...
TTTTCTGGCACTGAGAATTCTCCTTTGACTGGTGATCCGCCGTTCGACGCTAGGGACACCATATTGCGCGGCGGTCAAAGGCATGTTGCGCCGACGTTACGCAGTAGTGGTGCCGGAGGCTCACCCTATGCTGGTTTCATGGCCCGCACCTTCGGATCCTGGCTCTCCGGACCGCCACCGTCCGAGGCCGGTGACGCCAGCCAGGGACCCAACGACTTCGCCGGGCAACGTCTGGGCCTGCCCCAGTCGGGACCCGGGTCGCTGGTCGGCACGGGGCGACGCGTCCTGGCCGTCACGCTCGACTGGCTGATCGCGATGGGACTGGCCTCGCTGGCGGGGTCATTGGATCGCAGCGGCACGCTGGCCGATCATCGCGCGCTCGTCCTGGAGGCCATCTGGCTGGTGCTCGGAGCCGTGTCGGTGCGGTTGTTCAGCTTCACGCCCGGCCAGCTGGCGCTGGGGCTGCAGGTGGTCTCCGTCGACCACCGCCAGCACGTCGGCCTCGGCCGGTCCACCGTTCGCGTGCTGCTGGTCGCGTTGGTGATCCCGGCGCTGTTCACCGACGCGGACGGCCGCGGCTTCCAGGACCGGTTGACGGGAACGGCCGTCGTCCGTCGCTAGGCCTCGTGGCGGATCTTCCCGTTCATCATCGTCATCGTCACCGTCGCCCGGTGAATGTCGTGCGGGTCGCCGTCGAGGATGTTGCGGTCCAGCACGATGAGATCGGCGAGCTTGCCGGCCTCCAGTGATCCGACCTTGTCGTCGAGCCTGATCTGGTGCGCCGCCCCGAGGGTGTTGGCGTGCACCGCCTCGGCCACCGACAGCCGCTGGTCGGCCGGTTCCAGGACCGGTGCGTCCGGCTTGCCGATGAGCTGTCGGGTGACGCCGATCTGGATCGACTCCAGTGGCTTGTAGGTCGAGAAGTAGCCTGCCGCAGGCCAATCCGTACCCAGCGAGATGCGACCACCCGACTTCAGCACGTCCTGGGGCCGGTAGAGGAGGTCCTTTCGCGGAGCGCCGTACCGGGCGCCCATGTTGGTCACGGTGTCAGGGTCGGCCGACATCCAGTTCGCCGAGAACTGGGCGATGACCCCGAGTTCGGCGAACCGCGGGTTGTCGGAGTCCTCGACGTAGACGAGGTGGGCGACGGTGTGTCGGCGCTCCCGCGGCGGGTTGACCCGGATGGCCTCCTGCACGGCGTCGAGTGCCACCCGGGCGGTGCGTTCACCGCAGGCGTGGACGTGCAGGTCGAACCCGGCGGCGTCGACGTCGCGGACGATCTGGTGCCACTGCGCCTCGGTGAACGGCGACCCGCCGGTGCTGTCGGGCTTGTCGGCGTAGGGGTCCACCAGCCAGGCGGTGTACCCGCCCTGCGTGCCGTCGCCGACCACCTTCACCACGCGGGCCTGCACCAGCTCGGTGTCGACGCGACTGCGCAGCTCGGTCATCTTGGCCACGGTGTCGTCGACCGGGGGTCCCTTGACGGCGTAGGACGCCACCACGCGAAACGGCAGCTCGCCGCGCTTCTCCGCGTCGACGTAGAGCTCCAGGATCGCCGCCTGGTCCTCGCCGATCGGCGGCACTCCGGCGTCGAACACCGAGGTGATGCCTGCGGCGGCGGCCTTGGGCGTCCACGACGCCAGCAGCTTCGCCATCGTCTCGGGGGAGATGGGCTCGACGGCGTTGACGATGCTCAGCTCGGCGACGACCTCGAGGACGTAGCCGGTGGGGTCGCCGTTGGCGTCGCGCGCGTAGTAGCTGAACCCGGGAATGGGATCGGGGGTGGTGCGGTCGACGCCGGCGATCTGCAGTGCCTTCGAGTTGACCCACAGGCTGTGGCCGTCGATGGCGAAGAAGAACGCGGGACGGTCGGGCAGAATCCGGTCCAGATCCCCGCGAGTGGGTCCCTCGGGGCCGAACATGTCGACGCGCCAACCGAATCCGCGGACCGGCCCGACCGGGTTGTCCGCGGCGTACTTGGCGATGGCGGCGAGCGCGTCGGCCCCGGTGGGCAGCTGTAGGTCGAGCCCGGAGGTCAGGAACGCACCCATGAACGGGTGGATGTGCGCCTCGACGAAACCGGGCATGAGCAGTCGCCCGTCCAGGTCGACCACCCGCGTTCCCTCGCCGACCAACGCCATGGCGCCGGCCTCGTCGCCGACGTGGGTGATGGTGTCGCCCGTGACCGCGAGCGCCTCGGCCCACGGCTCGGCGCCGGCAACGGTGTAGACGCGGCCGTTGCGAAAGACGAAGTCCGCGTGCGGGCCCGAGTCTGGTGCGTTGCTCGGCGAAGCCGATTCCCGGCTCGGCGAGCACGCCGACATCGCAGTCGTGGCGGCAGCCACCGCGGCAACGGTCAACACCGTCCGTCGGGTGGCCCTGGCGGCGCCGAACGCCGCGAAGTGGGGCGCCCAGCTACACGCAGTACACATTCACAGCCCCCAAAGACGTCCCCGAGGCACTGGTCGGAATGCCGGCGTGCCTACTCCCGCAGGGAGATTAGCCGGTGACCTTGAATGCGGGGCCCAATCGGGGGACGGCGGCGGGGCGTGTCGTGGTGCGCTACTTGCGCCGCACCGTCCGCTGCACGCCGCGCATCTTCGCGCCCGGAGGCAGCGGCCCCTTCGGCATGGCGGCCGGTCCCATGCGGGAACCGAGCGCCGCCAGTCGGGACTCCAGCGAATCCATCTGCTTGGCCGTGATGTTGGCCGGCAGCTTGGTGAGGTGGCGCTCCAACTTCGACAGGGGCACCTCGCCCTCGCCGTTGCCGACGACGAAGTCGTAGATCGGAATGTCACCGATGAGCCGGGCGGTCTTCTTCTTCTCCTGGGCCAGCAGGGGCTTGACGCGCGTTGCCGACCCTTCGCCGACGAAGATCACCCCGGGTCGGCCGATCACACGGTGCACGGCGTCGAAGTGTCCGGTGGCCGCGACGCCGGGGGTGACGCGCCACTTGCCCCGCAGGTTGTCCAGGGCCCAGGCGGCCGCGCCGGTCTGTCCCTCGGCCTTGCGGTACACCGACTTCTGCGCGCGCCGCCCGAAGATGATGAACGCCACCAACAGGCCCAGCACGATGCCCAGCGGGATCAGCGTGACGTAGGTGAACGTGTTGCCGACGACGACGCCGATGACCACCGCGATCGCCACGATCAGCACGAACGCGCCGATCATGTACGGCAGGAGTCGGTTGTCCTCCTTGCGCTGGATCTGGAACGCCTGCCAGAGCTGACTGCGCCGCTCCTTGGACGCGGCCTTGCGGGCAGCCTTCGCCTCGGCCTTGGCGGCCTTGTCGGCACCGGGTTTGCGAGTCTTCGCCATCGGATCAGGATACGGGTGGCGTGTTGTTCGTCCGCAGTTGCGCCGCCTGGGCGTACAACTTGCCCGCGCGGTAGGAGGATCGCACCAGCGGACCCGCCAGCACGCCGGGGAAGCCCACTTCCTCGGCGAACTTGCCGTGCTCGACGAACTCCTCGGGCTTGACCCACCGCTCCACCGGATGGTGGCGGGCCGTAGGCCTCAGGTACTGGGTGATGGTGATGATGTCGCAACCCGCCTCGTGCAGGTCGACCAGTGCCGTCCGCACCTCCTCGGGCGTCTCGCCCATGCCCAGGATCAGATTGCTCTTGGTCACCAGGCCGTAGTCGCGCGCCGCGGTGATCACCGAGAGGCTGCGCTCGTAGGTGAAGGCAGGGCGGATGCGCTTGAAGATGCGCGGGACGGTTTCGACGTTGTGCGCCAACACTTCTGGGCGGGTCTCGAAGACCGTCTCGAGTTGCTCGGGGATCGCGTTGAAGTCCGGGATGAGCAGTTCGACGCCGGTGTTCGGGTTGAGCGCCTTGATCTGGCGCACCGTCTCGGCGTACAGCCATGCCCCGCCGTCGGGCAGGTCGTCACGGGCCACCCCGGTGACGGTCGAGTACCGAAGGCCCATTGCCTGAACGCTCTCGGCCACGCGACGGGGCTCGTCGCGGTCCAGCTCCGACGGCTTGCCGGTGTCGATCTGGCAGAAGTCGCATCGCCGCGTGCACTGCTCACCGCCGATGAGGAACGTCGCCTCGCGGTCTTCCCAGCACTCATAGATGTTGGGGCAACCGGCCTCTTCGCAGACGGTGTGCAAACCCTCGCGCTTGACCAGGGCCTTGAGTTCCTTGTACTCCGGACCCATCTTGAGCTTCGTCTTGATCCACGGCGGCTTGCGCTCGATGGGAGTCTCGGCGTTGCGCACCTCGAGGCGCAGCAGCTTGCGGCCGGTCGGCGAAACGGGCAGCTTGGCGATCTCGGACGGTTCGACGGTCACTTCGACAATGCTAGCGCTGCTCGGCCGTCGAGGGCGTCGGGGACGGCCTGGGCCACGACGGCGGCGACGTCGTCGACGGCGATTCGGCGGCCGAGTTCGGCGGTCAGCGACGTGACGCCCGCGTCGGAGATGCCGCACGGCACGATCGACGAGTACGCGGAGAGGTCGTTGTCGCAGTTGACGGCGAAGCCGTGCAACGTGGTCGCCCTGGCCACCCTGATGCCGATCGCGGCAACCTTGCGCGCCGGCCCGCGGTCGTCGGCGGGGACCCACACACCCGAGCGGCCCTCGACGCGACCGGTGGCCAGCCCGAAGTGCCCGCATACGGCGATCAACGCGTCCTCGAGGCGGCGGACGAACTTCACCACGTCCAGCGGCTGGACCAGGCCGACGATGGGGTAGCCGACCAGTTGACCGGGCCCGTGCCAGGTGATCTTCCCGCCCCGGTCGGTGTCGACGACCGGAACGTCGGAGGAGACGGGACGCTCGTGTGGTTCGGTCCGCCGGCCCGCGGTGAAGACCGCGGGGTGTTCGAGCAAGAGCAGAGTGTCCAGACCGCCGGCCAGCCGGGCGTCGGCGAGCTCGCGCTGCAACTGCCAGGCGGCGAGGTACTCCACCGAACCCAGCCGTCGCACCTCGACGTCGGTGTCCGCCGACCGCAGCGATGCCGAACCCATGGCCTCGACGCTACGCGTCTCAGGAGGACTTCGGCGCGGTGAGGTATGCCATCGCCTCGCCGATCGTGCGGTGGTGAAACGTGAAGCCGGCTCGTTCCAGGGCCGCCGGGATCGCGCGCTGTCCGCCGAGGAGTCCTTCGTCGGCCAACTCGCCGAGGACCGCCCGCAACGCGAACTTGGGTACTGCCAACGGTGCCGGCCGGTTCAGCGCCCGGCCGAGCGCGGCGGTGAACTCGGCGTTGGTGACCGGTGCGGGCCCGGTGCCGTTGACGGGACCCACGAGGTCGTCGTGCTCGATCGCGAACGTCAACGCCCGCACCTCGTCTTCGAGGGTGATCCAGGGCATGTACTGGCGGCCGCTGCCCAGCCGGGCACCCAGACCCAGCGCGAAGAGCGGCTTGAGTCGCGCAATCATGCCGCCCGACGGGGACAGCACCAGGCCGGTCCGCATCCGGACCACCCGCACACCCGCCGCGGTGGCCGACTCCGTCGCGGCCTCCCAATCCCGGCACAGACCGGCGAGGAAGCCCTTGCCCACGGGAGCCGACTCCTCGACGACGCGATCGCGCGCGTCACCGTAGTACCCGACCGCACTGGAGTTGACCAGCACCGGGACGCCGGATTCGACGACCGCCCGGGACAGCACCTCGGTGGGACCGATGCGGCTGTCGCGCAGACTCTGCTTGAACGCACCCGACCACCGCTTGCCGGCCACGTTGACGCCGCACATGTTGACCACCGCGTCCGCACCGCGCAACGCCGTCGCGTCGAACTGCCCGGTGTCGGGGTCCCAGAAGACCTCGTCGGCGGTGGACGGGGCACGTCGGACCAGTCGCAGCACCCGATGATCGGCGGCCCGCAGGGCCGACGTCAGCGCGGAACCGATCAGCCCCGAGGAACCCGCGATCGCGATGACGGCATTTCGCACGAGGCCTACAGTCCGAGGTCGGCCTCGAACGCTCCCTCTTCGAGACGCCGTTTGATCGTCGTCAGGAATCGGCCGGCGTCGGCCCCGTCGACGAGTCGGTGGTCGTAGGTCAGCGGCAGGTAGCACACCGACCGGACGCCGATGGACTCGTTGCCGTTCTCGTCGACCACGACGCGAGGACGCTTGACGATGGCACCGGTACCAAGCATCGCCGCCTGCGGCGGCACCAGGATCGGGGTGTCGAACAACGCGCCCTGGCTGCCGATGTTGGTGATCGTGAACGTGCCACCGGACAGCTCGTCGGGCTTCAGGTTGCCCGAGCGCGCACGGGCCGCGATGTCGGCGATCGCCCGTGCCAGCCCGCCAAGCGACAGGTCGCCCGCGTTCTTGACGACCGGGGAGAGCAGACCCTGCTCGGTGTCCACCGCGAAGCCCAGGTGCTCGGCGTCGTAGTAGGTGATCTGCTTGCTGTCCTCGTCGTAGCTGGCGTTGACGTTCGGGTGCGCCTTCAGGGCGTCGATCACCGCGACCGCGAAGAACGGCAGGTACGTGAGGTTCACGCCCTCGCGTTCGGCGAACGTCGCCTTGGCGCGGGCCCGCAACGCCACGATCTTGGTCAGGTCGACCTCGTGGGTCTGCGTCAACTGTGCGGTCGTCTGCAGGGATTCCCGGGTCTTCTTGGCGGTGATCTGCCGGATGCGATTGGCCTTCTGCGTGGTGCCGCGCAGATGAGACAGGGCCGGTGCGGCCGCGGGTGCCTTGGCCGCCGGGGCGTCGGCAGCGGGTGCCGACGGTGCGGGTGCCTTGGCCGCTTCCTTCTCGCTGGCCGCGGCGAGCACGTCCTGCTTGCGAATGCGGCCGCCGACACCGGTGCCCTTGACCGAGGACAGGTCGACGCCGCTCTCCGCCGCCAGCTTGCGAACCAGCGGTGTCACGTACGGGCTGCCGTCGGACGCGGGTGCCTCGGCGGCGGGGGCGGACTTCGGCTCGGGCTTGGGTTCCGGCTTCGGTTCCGGCTTGGGCTCGGGCTTCGGTTCCGACTTGGCTTCCTCGGCCTCGGCCTTGGGTGCGGGCTCTGGTTCTGGCTCCGGCTCCGGCTCGGGTTCGGGCTTGGATTCCTGGGCCTTCGGCGCGGCGTCGGCGTCACCAATCTTGGCCAGTTCGCCACCGACGGCGACGGTGTCGTCCTCCTCGGCGGTGATCGACAGCAGTGTGCCCGCAACCGGCGACGGAATCTCGGTGTCGACCTTGTCGGTGGACACCTCGACGAGGGCGTCGTCGACCTCGACGCTGTCGCCGACCTTCTTGAGCCAGCGGGTGACCGTGCCCTCGGTGACGGACTCGCCCAGTTCGGGCATCACGACCGACGTCGACGCGCCGCCATTGCCGCTCGGCGCGGCGGCGGGCTCGTCCTTGGGCTCGTCCTTGGCTTCCGGCTCGGGCTCGGGCTCGGGTTCGGGTTCCGGCTCGGACTTCTCCTCGGCGGCCGGAGCGCTCTCGCCGCCGTCGCCGGCGTCGCTATCGTCGCCGTCGCCAATCGTCCCGAGGTCGCCGCCGACTTCGACGGTGTCATCCTCGTTGGCGATGATCTTGGTCAGGACGCCTGCCGCCGGTGACGGGATCTCCGTGTCGACCTTGTCGGTGGACACTTCGAGCAAGGGCTCGTCGACCTCGACGGTGTCGCCTTCTTGCTTCAGCCATCTCGTGACGGTCCCCTCGGTGACGCTCTCACCGAGTGCGGGCATCTGGACGGTGATGGCCATGTGATGTGACTCCTCGAACGGTCGCTCGTAACGGTCGAAAATGCTCGACGCCCATCCTGTCACGTCCGGGCCCGGTGGTCGCCGCAGACCGGCCGAGTCGCACCTCTGGCACCATTGAAAGCCCGATCCAAATCAGTGAGGTCCAGTTGGGACTGTTCGATTCATTGCGCCGACGCGGCCCCAAGGCCGGCTCCGACGGTCGAGACCCCGCGTCCGACCTCAAGTACCTCCGGCAGTGGGTCGCCGAACACCACGGCGTGGAGGCGTTCGTCGAACCCAAGACCGCCGTCACCGAGGTGACGGTCGTGCTGGTGGCCGCCGACGGCGAGTGGACGCGACGCCGCGCCGGCGGAGACAAGGGCGCCCACCGACTCAGCGACAAGCTGAACATCCCGGTCTACGACGTGCAGAAGGTCGGCTACCCGCAGCGCATGCGGGACTTCGACGCCCGCCGACGCATCGAACGCCAGCGCGAGCTCAGACGGGAACTCGAGGATGACTGACGAGACCACGCACACCGTCACCGGAGCCGACGGCGTGCGGATCGCCGTCTACGAGCAGGGCAACCCGGACGGGCCGACGATCGTCATGGTGCAGGGTGGCCCAGACTCGCACGCGGTGTGGGACGGCGTGGTCGCGCTGCTCGAGGATCGCCACCGCGTCATCCGCTACGACCACCGTGGCGTCGGCACCTCCGACGCGCCCACCCGGCGTTCGGGGTACGCGATGGCGCGCTTCGCCGACGACCTGGACGCCGTCATCGGCGCGGTGAGCCCGACCAAGCCCGTTCACGTACTCGCACACGGCTGGGGTTCGGTGAGCGTGTGGGAGTACCTCGCGCGGCCGGCGGCCGCTGACCGCGTCGCCTCCTTCACCTCGATCTCGGGCCCGAGCGCCGACCACCTGAACCGCTTCGTCGTCGGCGGCCTGGCGAAGCCCTACGCGCCGCGCCGGTTCGCCCGGTCGTTGAGGCAACTGTTGCGCCTGGCCTACCTGGGCGTCCGCTCGGGCGCCGCGTTCTCGCCCGTCGTCGCTGCGAACGTCGTCGCCTTCCTCGCCCACGCCCGGCCGGACCATCGCGTCGACGTGCCCGTTCAGCTCGTCGTCGCCACCGGCGACCCGGTCGTCGGCCCCCACGCCTACGACGAGACTCCGGCATGGGCGCCGCGGTTGTGGCGCCGCGACGTCACGGCCGGCCACCGGGTGCAGCTGTCGCATCCGCGGACGGTCGCCGGCTCGGTCGCGGAGTTCGTCGACCACGTTGGCGGCGGCCCGCCCGCCCGCTCCCTGTTGCGCGCTCAGGTCGGCAGGACGCGCGACACCTTCGGTGACACGTTGGTCTCGGTGACCGGCGCGGGCAGCGGCATCGGCCGCGAGACCGCGCTGGCGTTCGCCGAACGGGGCGCCGAAGTCGTCGTCAGCGACGTCGACGAGGCCAGCGTCGTCGAGACGGCCTCGTTGGTCACCGCCCGCGGCGGCGTGGCCCACCACTACGTGCTGGACGTCGCCGACGCCGACGCCGTCGAGGCGTTCGCCGAACGCGTCTGCGCCGCGCACGGCGTCCCCGACGTGGTGGTGAACAACGCCGGGATCGGCCACGCCGGATCGTTCCTCGACACCCCCGCCGACCAGTGGGACCGCGTGCTCGAGGTGAACCTCGGCGGTGTGGTCAACGGCTGCCGGTCATTTGCCACGCGCCTCGTCGAACGCGGTACGGGTGGGCACGTGGTCAACGTGTCGTCGATGGCCGCCTACGCGCCGCTGCAAGCGATGAACGCCTACTGCACGTCCAAGGCGGCGGTGTACATGTTCTCCGACTGCCTGCGCGCCGAACTCGACGCCGCCGGCGTCGGCCTGACCACCATCTGCCCCGGGGTGATCGACACCAACATCGTGCGCACAACCCGGTTCGACGCCCCCGCGGGCCGCGCGGGCCAGGTCGCCGGCCGCCGCAAACAGCTCGAGGCCATGTTCGCCGCGCGGCGCTACGGCCCCGACAAGGTCGCCAAGGCCATCGTGTCGTCGGTGGTGAAGAAGACGGCGATCCGGCCCGTGGCGCCCGAGGCGTACCTGCTCTACGGCACTTCGCGCGTCGCACCGCAAGTGCTTCGCAGCACCGCCCGCGGCTCGGTGATGTAGTCCCGGCCTCAGAGCTGGGACGCACCGCCGTCGACGGTCAACTCCGCGCCCGTGGTGTAGGTGGCGTCGATTCCCAGGAAGACGATGGCCGTCGCCACCTCCTCGGGCTCGCCGAGGCGCCGCATCGGGTTCTCGGCCCGCCGCTGCGCGAGGAACTCACTCGCCACGTCGGCCGGCATGGCCCGTTCGAGGATGCCGGTGTCGACCGGGCCGGGGGAGACGGCATTGACCCGGATCCCGCGGTCGACGAGTTCCGCGGCGAACGTGCGGGTCATCGACCGCAGCGCCGCCTTGGTCGCGGAGTAGACGCTCGTGCCCGCGATCCCCTTCCGGTTGGCGACCGACGTCGTCAGCACCACCGCGCTGCCGGGCGGCATCAGTCCGACGAACCGCTGCAGGGTGAAGAACGGTGCCCGGGTGTTGACGGCGAACAGGTCGTCGTACTGGTCCCCGGTGGTGTCCTCGATCGTCGCGCCCACCGTCGCGCCGGCGTTGAGCACCAGCAGGTCGACGCCGCCGAACACCGAGGCCGCCCGGTCGGCGAGCCCGTCGGCGTCGGCCGCGTCGCGCTGGTCGACGATCGCCCGCGGCCCGAGGGCAGCCCTGGCGGCCGCCAGCGACGCGGGGGTCCGGCCCGTCACCAGGACCCGCGCCCCACCCGCGTCCAATACCCTGGCGGTGGCGAGGCCGATGCCGCTGGTGCCACCGGTGATTACGACACGCTTTCCGTCGTAGTTCGACATGTGAATTCCCTTCTTGGACAACTGGTTACAGCTGGGAGTCGCCGCCGTCGACGACCAGTTCCACGCCAGCGACGAATGTCGCGTCGAAGGCCAGGAACGCCACCGCCGGTGCGAACTCGCTCGGCTGACCGAAGCGCTGCATCGGGTTGCTCGCGGTGAACGCGGCCTTGAGCTCGGCCGCGCGCTCCGGCACCTCCTTCTCCAACTTGCCGGTGTCGATCGAGCCCGGACTGACGGCGTTCACCCGGATGCCCCGCGGCAGCAACTCGCGGCTCAGCGTCCGAGCCATCGAGCGCAGCGCGGCCTTGCTCGCCGAGTACACGCTGAGCGCGTCCCAGCCCGTCTGGTTGGCCGTCGACGTCGTCAGCACCACGCCACTGCCCTCGGCCAGCAGCGGCGCCAGCCTTTGCACCGTGAAGAACGGGCCCTTGGTGTTGATCGCGAACACGTCGTCGAAGGTCTGCTCGGTGACCGCATCGAACGGGTCGAAGCTGCCGATGCCCGCGTTGACGATCAGGGCGTCGACCGTGCCGAACTCCGCGCGCACCCGCTCGGCCAGCGCGTCGATCTGCGCCAGCGAACTGGTGTCGCTGCGCACGGCGACGGCACGCCCACCCAGTTGCGTCGCCGCGTCATCGAGCGTCTTCTGGGTTCGTCCCGTGACCAGGACGCGAGCGCCCTCGTCCACCAGATGCCGGGCCGCAGCCAGTCCGAGGCCGCTGCTTCCGCCGGTGATCACTGCCGTCTTGCCGTCGTATCTGCCCATGGCGCCCAGTCTTCGACCGTTCGGCACGGGCGTCCAAGACCCGTTCGGCACCTCGTCATGCCGAAACTGCATGGCGGCACCGGAATAGCCGCGGTCGGCCGCCGGGTTGAATCGTCGCGTGAGGATTCGCCGGTGAACGACTTCGGGACCGACCTCGAACTGCGGCTGGTGCGGTACTTCACCGTCGTGGCCGAGCAGCGCAACTTCGGGCGGGCGGCCGCCGAGCTACGCGTCGCGCAACCGGCCCTGAGCCGCCAGATCCAGCGTCTGGAACGCCAGCTGGGCGCGCCGCTGTTCGACCGCACGCCGCGGGGCACCGTGCTGACCGACGCGGGGCAGGCGTTCCTGCCCGAGGCCCATGCCCTGTTGCGAGCTGCCCACCGGGCGACGCTCACCGCCCGCGCCCACGCGCCGGCGGGCAACCTCGTGGTCGGCTACGTCGAGGATCTGGTCGTCACCCCGGCGGTCCGCGAACTGCGCCGCCGCCACCCGCAGGCGACGATCGGCACCCGTCACCTCGAGTGCCACGACGAGCGGATGCTCGCCGGCGGCGAGGTGGACGTGCTGGTCACCCGCGCACCGCTGCCGCACCCGACCGACGACCTGCGCGTGACCCTGCTCTACGAGGAGCCGCGGATGCTGGTGCTGCCCGCCGAGCACCACCTGGCAGGCCGGGCGTCGGTGTCACTGCAGGACTTCGCCGGCGGTCTGCCCGTCTACTGCGCCCACGGCGCACCGCGCTCGATCTACCCGACCGACGCCGGCTCGCTCGCCGCGGGCCCCGTCGTCGAAAGCTTCGAGGACAGACTGGAATTGGTCGCCAGCGGCGAGGCGGTGGCCGTCGTCCCGGTCGGCGACCGGCGCAGCACCCTGCGAGCCGACCTGGTGTCGGTGCCAATCGAGGACGTCCCCGCCAGCGAGGTGGTCGTCGTCACCCGGGTCGGCGACGCGAACCCACTCGTCGCCGACTTCGTCCACGCCGCCCAGGCACACCTGATGCCGGTGGCGGCGTAGTCCGTCAGCCGTTCTCGGCGATGTCCTCGAGGACGGCGAACATCGTGCGCGTCGGGACGCCGGTGCCGCCCTTGCCGGTGTAGCCCCACGGGCCGCCGGTGTTGTACGCCGGAGCGGCCACGTCGATGTGGGCCCACTGCACGCCGTCGGCGACGAACTCGCGCAGGTAGACCCCCGCCACCAGCATGCCGGCGTAGCGGGAGCCGCTGACGTTCGCGAGGTCGGCGACGGTGGACTTGAGGTCGTCCTTGAGTTCGTCGGGCAACGGCATCGCCCACCCGTTCTCGCCGACGGCCTGCGACAGCGCGGCGACGCGGTCGCGGAACTCGTCGTTGCCCATCACCCCCGGCGTGCGGGCGCCGAGTGCCACGGTCTGCGCACCGGTCAGCGTCGAGGTCTCGATGAGGTAGTCGGGCCCGTCCTCGCAGGCCCGCACGATCGCGTCGGCCAGGATCAGCCGGCCCTCGGCGTCGGTGTTGAGCACCTCCACGGTGATGCCGCCGTACTGGGTGAGGACGTCGCCGGGGCGCTGCGCGCTGGCCGAGGGCATGTTCTCGGCCATCGGCACCGTCGCGACGACGTCGATCGGCAGGCCCTGCTTGGCGGCCAGCACCACGGTCGCGATGACGGCGGCGGCACCGCCCATGTCGGAGGTCATGTGATGCATGTTCGCGGCGGGCTTGATCGAGATGCCGCCGGTGTCGAAGGTGATGCCCTTGCCGACGAGGGCGACCTTCTTGGACTTGCGTCCCTTGCCGCCCTCGTGGGTCAGGCGGACCAGGCGCGGCGGCCGGGTCGAACCCTTGCCGACGCCGACGATGCCGCCGTAGCCGCCCTTCTCGAGGGCCTTCTCGTCGAGCACCTCGACCTGCAGGCCGACCGACTCACCGAGAGCCCTTGCGCGCTTGGCGAATTCGTCCGGGAACAGGTGGCTCGGCGGGGTGTTCACCAGGTCGCGGGCCGTCGCGACGGCGGTGGCGACGTCGGTCCCGCGGACGGCGTCGGCCTTGGCGCCCTTCGCGGTCGACAGCACCGTGATCTTGGCCAGGCTCGGGTCCTTGGGGGCGGTCTTGGTGCTGCGGAAGTCGGTGAAGCGGTAGGCGCCGAGGATCAGGCCCTCGACCGTCGCCGCCACGTCGAGCTCGGACAGCGTCGTCACGACGTGCTCGACGCCGCTCAACGACCGCGCCGCCACCCCGGCCGCGCGCCGGATCACGTCGCCGGACCACTCGTCGCGCGACTTGCCGAGGCCGACGGTCAACACGCTGGCGACCGGCAGCGAGGGGGTGACCACCCGCGTCGTCTGATCGCTGCCGCCCTTGGCCCCGAGCGCGGTGAGCGCCACTTCGATCTCGCCGACGGCCTCGGCGTCGAGGAAGGGATTGGGGACGACCCGTGCGCGGTCGTCGTCACCGGTGACGACGGGCACGATCAGCACCGCCGCGCCGATGCCGCGCTTGGGCAGGCTGGTGGAGACGGTGACGGTGGGGGACTGGTAGCCGGGTGCAGTGCTCACGGAAGTCACCCTAGTAGTGGACGGGCGCGACGCGACCGGGGCACTAATGTGGTTCGCCGTGAGTGACAACCTGCTGAAGGGCCCGCTGGAGGACCGCCATCGCGAGCTGGGGGCGAGCTTCGCCGAATTCGGGGGCTGGCTGATGCCCGTGTCGTATGCGGGCACCGTCAGTGAACACAACGCCACCCGCAACGCCGTCGGTCTCTTCGACGTCAGTCACCTCGGCAAGGCCCTGGTGGTGGGGCCAGGCGCCGCGGAGTACGTCAACTCCGCCCTGACCAACGACCTCCGTCGGATCGGCGCGGGCAAGGCCCAATACACGTTGTGCTGCAACGACTCCGGGGGCGTCATCGACGACCTGATCGCCTACTACGTGTCCGACGACGAAGTGTTCCTGGTGCCGAACGCGTCCAACACCGCCGCCGTCGTCGCCGCCCTGCAGGCGAAGGCACCGGCCGGTCTGACCATCACCGACGAGCACCGGTCCCATGCGGTGCTCGCCGTCCAGGGCCCGAAGTCGGCCGAGGTGCTCGCCGCGCTGGACTTGCCCACCGACATGGACTACATGGGATATGCCGACGCCGAGTTCCGCGGCGTGCCCGTGCGGGTCTGCCGCACCGGCTACACCGGAGAGCACGGCTACGAACTCCTGCCCGAGTGGGATCGTGCCGCGGTCGTGTTCGACGCGTTGGTCGAGGCGGTGGCGGCGGCCGGCGGTGAACCGGCGGGTCTCGGTGCCCGCGACACGCTGCGCACCGAGATGGGCTACCCGCTGCACGGCCACGAACTGTCGCTGGACATCTCACCCCTGCAGGCCCGCTGCGGCTGGGCCATCGGCTGGAAGAAGGACGCGTTCTGGGGCCGGGCGGCGTTGCTCGCCGAGAAGCAGGCCGGACCGCGCCGGGTCCTGCGCGGACTCAAGGCGCTGGGTCGCGGCGTGCTCCGTGCGGACATGACGGTGCTCGACGGCGACCGCCCGGTGGGCGTCACCACCTCGGGAACCTTCTCTCCGACATTGAAACTCGGCATCGCCCTGGCGCTGATCGACGCGGACGCAGGCATCGCGGACGGGCAGCGGGTGGCCGTGGACGTGAGGGGGCGTTCGCTCGAATGCGAGGTCGTCGCACCACCGTTCGTGGCAGCGAAAACTCGCTAGCCATGGGTTATACAATCGCCACATGACTGACGGTCCCCTCGACTTCACGCTTGCCCGCAACGCGAACCCGGCAGGCGACGAAGTACGGACCGGAATTCTGGCCGACCCCGGCTTCGGTCGGTACTTCACCGACCACATGGTGACCATCGAGTACGGCGAGGCCGACGGCTGGCACGACGCCAAGGTGCAGCCCTACGGGCCCATCCAGCTCGACCCCTCCGCGGTGGTGCTGCACTACGCGCAGGAAGTGTTCGAGGGTCTCAAGGCCTACCGGTGGGGCGACGGCTCCATCGTGTCGTTCCGGCCGGAGGCCAACGCCGCCCGACTGCGCACCTCGGCGCGGCGGCTGGCCATCCCCGAGCTGCCCGAGGAGGTGTTCCTCGAGTCGCTGCGGCAGCTGATCGCCGTCGACGGTGACTGGGTGCCCGCCGCGGGTGGCGAGGAGTCGCTCTACCTGCGCCCGTTCATCTTCGCCACCGAGCCGGGTCTGGGGGTGCGGCCGGCCGTCGAGTACCGCTACATGGTCATCGCCTCACCCGCCGGGGCGTACTTCAAGGGTGGCCTCAAGCCGGTGTCGGTGTGGTTGTCCACGGAGTACGTCCGGGCCAGCCCCGGCGGCACGGGCGCGGCGAAGTTCGGTGGCAACTACGCCGCGTCGCTCCTCGCCCAGGCCGAGGCAACCCACCACGGCTGCGATCAGGTGGTGTGGCTGGACGCACTCGAGCGCCGCTACGTCGAGGAAATGGGCGGCATGAACCTGTTCTTCGTCTTCGGCAGCGGCGGCACGGCCCGTCTGGTGACCCCCGAGCTCAGCGGCTCGCTGCTGCCGGGTATCACGCGAGACTCGTTGCTGCAGTTGGCATCCGATGCCGGATACTCGGTCGAGGAGCGCAAGATCGACGTCGACGAGTGGCAGAAGAAGGCCGCCGCGGGGGAGATCACCGAGGTCTTCGCCTGCGGCACTGCGGCGGTCATCACCCCGGTCTCGCACGTGCGTTCCGGCGACGGCGAGTTCACCATTGCCGACGGCGAACCGGGTGAGGTCACGATGGCGCTGCGCGACACCCTGACCGGCATCCAACGCGGCACGTTCGCCGACACCCACGACTGGATGACCCGGCTGGGCTGATCAGCCCGCCGACGCCCGCCGTCCTCGGCGGCGCGGCGCGGGTTCCTCCGCGCTGCGCTTGGCGTCGACGGCGAGGCGCACCACCTCGAGCGCCAGGGCGTCGCAGACGAAGTACACCTGCCGTCGACCGTCTCGTCGCGCGTCGACGAATCCCGCCAGCTTGAGTTTGCCGAGGTGGTGGCTGACGGTGGCCATCGACTGACCGGTCTCCTCGGCGAGGGTGCCCACGTCGCGCTCGCCGAGGGACAGCAACCACACGAGGTGCAGGCGTACGGTCGCCGACAGCATGGCGAACATTCCTGCGGTGTCCTGAATTAGCTGCTCGGAGACCCTGGCCTCGGGCGACTGGCCGGCGGCCACGGGCGCTCCTTCCTGACGGCGTCCGGATAGGTTCCCGCAAGTTGGACGCTATGACAACCGTTTGATCGTCTGTCTCCGTCGACGAGGATCTGGCATGGCCCTGCAGTCACTCGTGTCCACCCGCCGCGGTCCGACGCCGTCCGGCGACGGAACGTGGTTGGCCGAACTGGCCCACGCTCCGTCGTTCGTCGCGTTCCAGCGGTTGGCGAGTTCCCCGAATGGCCTCACCGAGCAGATCGCGGCCGCGCGGGTCGTGGAGTACGGGGAGAACAGGCCGGGCCGCTATGCCGACGACCGCGTGGCGGCACGGGTCGTGGCCGCGTTGCGCAGCCCGTTCGTCGCCCTGCTCACCGTGCTCGGCGTGGTGCTGATCGCCGTCGGCGACCCCGGGGGCGCGGTGACCGTCGCCGTGGTGGTGTCCTCGGCGGTGAGCTTGCGGCTGTGGCAGCAGACCCGCGCGGTCAGGGCCGTGCGCGGGCTGCGTCACCAGTCGTCGACGACGGCCACCGTCAGACGTCGGCCCGGGGCCGGACGGACGGCCGTCGACCGTGAGGTTCCGGTGCACGACCTGGTGCCCGGGGACGTCGTCGTGCTCGGCGCCGGCGACGTCGTCCCGGCGGATCTGCGGATCGTCACCGCCGCGGGCCTGATGCTGGATCAGGCCGTGGTGAGCGGCGAGTCGATGCCGGTGCCCAAGGAGCCCCCGGCTGCCGACGTCGCCCCCCGGGCCGACGTCGGCTTCGACACCCCGTCGCTGTGCTTCACCGGAACCTCCGTGGTCTCCGGGACGGGTACGGCGTTGGTGGTGGCAACCGGCCCGGCCACGCTGCACGACGCGTTGGCGCGAACGGTCGCCGATCTGCGTCCCGCGTCGAGCTTCGAGCAGGGCGTACGCACGGTCGGGCTGGTGCTGATCCGCTTCATGCTGGTGATGGCGCCGGTGGTCTTCGTCGTCAGCGGTTGGGTCACCGACGATTGGCGCCGAGCCGCGCTGTCCGCGGTGTCCGTGGCGATCGGGCTGACACCGGAGATGCTGCCCGTGATCGTCACCGCCAACCTGGCCCGCGGCGCCACCAGGTTGGCCCGAGATCGGGTGATCGTCAACCGGCTCGAGGCGATCCAGGATCTCGGAGCGATGGACGTGTTGTGCGTCGACAAGACCGGCACGTTGACCGAGGACCGGGTGGTCTACGCCCACGCCGTCGACCCGATTGGAGCCGTCGACGACTCCGTCGCCGAATTCGCCCACCTCGCGGTGTCCCTCCAGGACTGCCCGTACGACGCACTCGACGACGCGATCGTGGAACGGCTGGCGGGCGCGGATGCGGGGCTGCTCGCCGAGGCGGTCTTCGACAAGGTCGACGAGATCGGCTTCGACCACACCCGGCGGCTGGCCACCGTGGTCGTGCGCCGTGGGCGTGACGAGCACATCACCATCACCCACGGCGACCCGTCGGCCGTCATCGGTCGCTGTGACCGTATTCGATTGGCGGGCAAGGTGATCGACATCGACGACGGTCACGTCGCCGAGGCGATGGCCGTCGTGCGCGGCTGCGGTGCCCGCGGGATGCGGATGTTGGCGGTGGCGGTCCGCGACGGACCGGCACGCCTCGAGCGGTACACCGAACGCGACGAGCACGGCCTGGTCCTCATCGGATTCCTCGGGTTCGTCGACCCCGTGCGCGTCGGTGCCGACGCGGCGATCGAGACCCTGGCCGGACACGGTGTCGCGGTGAAGATGCTGACCGGTGACGGTGAGGACATCGCGCACATCGTGGCCGAGCGCGTCGGGTTGGCCCCCGGCGTCCCGGTGCTCGGCAGCCAGGTCGACGCCGCCGACGACGCCGGACTCGGGGAGCTCGTCGAGGGGGCCACCGTCTTCGCGCGCCTGACACCCGCGCACAAGGCCAGGATCGTGGGTGCGTTGCGCACCCGGGGGCACACGGTCGGATTCATCGGCGACGGTGTCAACGACGTTCCCGCACTGCGCGTTGCGGATGCGGGCATCGCTGCCGACGACGCCTCCGACGCCGCGAAGGGGGCCGCCGACCTGATCCTCCTCGAGGACGGGTTGGACGTCCTGGCCCGCGGTGTGATCGAAGGTCGCCGCACGCTGTCCAACACCATGAAGTACGTCAAGATCACTGCGAGCTCGAACTTCGGCAACGTGTTCACGGTGATGATCGCCGCGGCATTCCTGCCATTCCTCCCCATGCTGCCGGTGCAGTTCATCGTGCAGAACCTGCTCTACGACACCGCTCAGTTGGCGCTTGCGTGGGATCGCGCCGAGGACGACTATCTGCGCTCGCCGCGACGCTGGAATCCCAGTGGGCTGGTGCGTTTCATGCTGTGGTTCGGACCGCTGAGTTCCCTGTTCGACGTGGCGACGTTCGCCGTGCTGTGGTGGGTCTTCGACGCCGCGCATCGGCCGGCCCCCTTTCACACCGGGTGGTTCGTCGAGGGGTTGCTGACGCAGTTGCTGATCGTGCTGGTGCTGCGGGTCCGTACCGCGCCGTGGCGGGGCGCCCGGCCGTCGCGTCCCGTGGTGATGGCGTCGCTGGGCGCCGCGGCCGTGGGCGTGCTGCTTCCCGTCACGCCGGTGGGAGCGCGGCTCGGGCTGGTGGACCTGCCGCTGGCCTACCTGCTCTGGATCGCCGTCGCCACGACGGCGTATGCGCTGTCGGCCCAGTTCGCCAAGCGGTGCTATCTGCGGCGCCACGCCGACTGGTTGTAGGACGGGTCCTCACCCCTTGCTGCCGTAGAAGGTGGCCTTCACCGACGGGATGGCCTCCGGCGTGGCCATCGTCGTCGGAGCGTCGTCGTTGCCCAACGCGACCGTCTCGGTGGTCGTCGAGGCGAGCTTCATCGCCGAGACGACCGGTTGCACGTAGTTGGTCGTCGTGGCCGAGTCGCCGGAGCCGCCGGCGACCGCCTGTTGGGGGGTTGGGCCGGCGCTGCCCACGATCGCGGCGGCAGTGGCGACGGCGCAGGCGCCTACGGCGGCGGCCGTCGACTTCAGTCGTCGGTTGGTCATTCTCGCTCCTCGGGTAGGGGGTCGACACCGTTCGAGTAGAAGCCCGCGACCCTCAATAGTCAAACGTTTGTACAACTATTGGAAGGTAATGTTCAGCCTCTTGGCATGTTGGCGCGCAACGATCTCGGCGAACGCGACGAGCCGAGGAGGCCACTGATGAACGGATCGACCACGACCAGGGGACGCCCGCATCCGGACGGCAGCGTGATCCGGCTCTCGGAACTGCTGCGGGCGCCCGTCGTCGCCAACGCGGGAGAGACCATCGGTCGCGTCGAGGACGTGACCGTCCGGTTGCACGGCGCGGACGGCTACCCGGAGGTCACCGGCGTGGCCGCCGCGGTGGGTGGCCGCACGGTCTTCATCGGCATGCGCGCCGTCGACCGGTGGCAGCCCGGCCGAGTGACGCTGACGGGCAACGAAATCGACCTCCGGCGCTTCGAGCGTCGTGACGGCGAGGTGCTCCTGCGGGCCGACGTGCTCGGCCACCGCCTCATCGACGTCGCCGCCGCGGAACTC
>Ga0209051_1001463_pt1 | contig 20019 bp, 12 predicted proteins | sample AraplaCvi_mMS_r2_2_FD_184286 | JGI IMG/M metagenome (GOLD analysis project Ga0209051, IMG submission 184286) | Arabidopsis root microbial communities from North Carolina, USA - plate scrape MF_Cvi_mMS_r2 (SPAdes) (version 2) | ecosystem: Host-associated > Plants > Roots > Endosphere | place...
CTTCTGCGCATGCCACGCCTTGAGCAGCGTCGCTTCCTGCTCGCGCGTGAGACCCGCGCGCAACGTCGCCTGGCGTTCGGCCGGTTGGCTGCGGAACCACGCCATGAGGTCGGCCACGGTGGTTTCGAGCGGGCGGTAGGTAAGCCCCGCCTGGATCGCACGCGCGTTGCTGACCGCGCCGTAGCCGGCGTACGGGCCACTCTTTCGCGACACCCAGATGGGCAGCTCGGGCACCTTCTGCGCTTCGAGGAATTCCGGTGTGACGTGCGTGTACTTCGGCTTGCCGCGCGTGACGGTCTGGCAGGCGTGCAGCATCGCGTCCATCGTCAGCGGATTCTTCGGGCCAACGGCGTTGAATGCGCCAACGGTGCCCGCCTCGGCCAGTCGGATCATCCATTCGCCCAGATCGCGGCCGTCGATGATCTGCACCGGATCCAGACCATCGCCCGGCACCAGCATTTCGCCGCCTTGGGCGACGCGGTGCGGCCAATAGGTGAAGCGGTCAGTCTCGTCGCGTGGGCCCACGATGTAACCCGGGCGCACGATGGTCACGCGTTCGCCGAACTGCTTGTGCGCTTCGGCCTCGCTCAATGCCTTGAGCGGGCCGTACAGGTTTTCGATGTCGGCGCGCAGCGACTCCTGCGTCTCGGCCATCGCGTCCTTGCCTTTGTAGACGGCGAGCGCGTCGTCCTCGTCGATGCCTGGCTTGCTGCCATCGGCATAAACCGAGATCGTGGAAATGAAGAGGTACTGCCCGACGTTCCCGGCCAGCACCTTGCCGGCATCGCGCACCCAGAACGGCAGGCTGGTGGGGTTGTCGATGCACACATCCCACTTGCGCCCCTGCAGCGACTTGAGGTCGCCCGTGTTGCGATCGCCGAACAACTGCTCCACCGCGCCCGGCCATTCCGGCGACGGCCGCTTGCCGCGATTGAACAGCGTCACCTTGTGCCCGCGCGCCAGCGCGTAGTTCACCTGGAAAGGACCGGTGAAACCGGTGCCGCCCAGAATGAGGATATTCAGAGGCTTGGCCGCCCGCCCCACAGGCGTGGTGCCCTGCGCGAATGCGAGCGAAGGCAGCGCGGCCGTGGCGGCGGCGAGCGCACTGAACTTGAGCAGGTCACGGCGGGTCGTCATGGAAGGCTCCGGGTTGCGCGGGCGGATCGCAGGCGTCCTCTGTATCCCAAGAAGCCTTCCGATCCAGAAGCTGCACTCTAGGTCGCCGCGATGCGGGAGCGGCAATGTCGATAGTCATGGAGTGGCACGAGCGGCTGGTGTAGCCCGGGTAAGAGCGAAGCTCGCACCCGGGGTGGCGTTTCAGGTCGAGTCTCGCCGTGACGGCAACCCGGGTGCGCTTCGCTTACCCGGGCTACGGCGGCTAATCGGCCAGCGACTCTTCCAAGAGGCTCACATAAGAATCCAGACGCGATCGCAGACCAACGAGCAGCCAGCCCGCCGCGTACAGAAGCACCATGAACCAGATCAGCAGGCCCGCAACCATGTTGACGTCGAAGGCGCCCGACCAGTCACCCCACGTCCAGTTGCGAAATTGCAGGTAGAGCGCGACCAGGACCGGGAATATGCCGAGTCGCTGTATCCCGCCGTAGAGCAGCCCCATGCGGTCACCCATGTTCTGGCGCAGCGTCAGTACGAACCTTAGCCGCGCCTCACGCTGGTCTATCGGGAAATGACGGAGTCGCCCCACCAGCTCCTTCCATTTCGCGAAGTCGGTATCCATTTCCTTCGCGTGGTTCTCGCGCGCTTTGAGCAACCCGGGAATCTCGCGCTTGAGCATCAGGAAAACCGCGATCCCAAGTCCACCAACTTCAAGAAAGAGGCAGGCCGTAACGAGCCATAACAACGCATGCGGCGAGATCCATGCCTTCGACGCAGAGAACATCAGACCAAGCCCGCCCATGCACAGCCCAACCCAGAACGACCAACGCTCCAAGCGCGAAGGCCGCGACTGATGGCTCACCGCCGCATACTCCTGCACGGCCGCATACAACCAAGCGAACGTGAGCTGCTGGGATTGCCGCGCTTCCGCCGCCACATTGCTTTCCAGAGGGGAACCGTCCATTTCGCCGCCCATGTCATGTTGTTCACGCGATCCTACTGCCTCGACCGTCGCTTGGGACGATGCCCTTGTAGCCCGGGTAAGGCCAAAGTCCGCACCGCGCCCCTATGAAACTCGGTTCCCATGGCGACGAACGCGCCGCAGCGCGTTGCGCCATTAACGTGCGACTGGTTCTGTGAGGTCCTGACACGCAAAACCCGGGTGCGCTCCGCTTACCCGGGCTACGACGCAACGGCGTCAGGCGGGCTCAGGCTCGGGCTCGTCGTCTGCGCACACGGCGAGCAACAACGCATCGTCCACGTAGCTCGCAATGCGTTCGAACATCTCGGACAACGTATCGGGACGGATGACGATGCGCTCCGGCAGTTCGCTGCGGGCCTGGGTGAACTCGGCCAACATACGCAACTGCTCGCGCGTCTCGATCAGCGATTCGTAAGCGGAACGGGGCAACAGGTAGCCGCGGAACGCGGCGGGGATGGAGCGGAAATCCTTGCTCATGCGGTGTCTCCAACAAACGGCCGGCCTTGCGCCGGAACATCCGGCGCAAGGGTGTCGGGAGGTTAGAAGCCGCACTAACTCGGTGGGCGTATTCCCTCTTTCGAGGTGTTGTATTAGCCGCCCTCCCGACGCGGTGTTGCACACGTCGGACTCATGCCCGAAGTTCGGACATAAGAAACCCGCCGATGTTCGGTGGCGGGTAACCGGATAGTGCGGAGCTTCTACACTCCTTGCGACCGAGTGTGCTGATGAAGATATGCGATGGGCAATCAGCCTTTGTCGCAGTGGCGATTCAACCCGCGTCGGCTTCGTGCGTGGCGCGCGAGATGAGTTCCAGATCCAGGTCCTTCGCCGCGAAGTGAATCAGCCCGTACTTCGGGAACTTGATTCCTACACCGACGCCCAGATAGGCCCAGTCGTTCTTTGGATACTCCGCGGAGTACTCGTCGGTATCGATCGAGAACACCACGACGCCACCGCTGTCGTCGCCCATGCGGACGCGGTCGCCGAGTCGGACTTCTTGTCTGTCGAGATACTTCACGGGAGCGTCGCCGGATTGAAGACGGTGACATGCGGCGAGTCGTCGAAACCGGGTTGCTTATCGGACAAGTGGATATGCCCGTAATCGGGCCCCATCCGGTCCATCTCGTCCGCGGCATGCAACAGAAACGCGGCGATCTTTCGCGCTTCCTCTGGCGTGGTGACGAGCGTGATCTCTGCCAGCTCACGTGGAGCGATCGGCACGATGTCCTTCTCGCTTTCCGAATAGCCAAATATGCGCATCGGTCGGCCGCTTAGTGAACCTTGAAGCCGGCAGGCCGGCTCTTCACTTCTTTCTTAGGCTTGCCTCGAAAATCTCCGAGGTCGACGAAGCATACGTTTACCGAGAATAGATCTGCGCCATGGATGTCAAAGATGCGCCGATCTTGGGGGCGACGATACGGCGCCCGAACGGCACTTCCTCCATGATGCTCGCTATTGACCAACACAACATGGCTATACAGATCGTAATGCGTCGACTCGATCAGATTATCGAAGGTTGTCACATCCTGGTTATTCGCTGAAACCATCATCAGTTCGACTCGGCCACGCATGAGTTCCCTTAGCGGCAAGTATGTGAACTCGTAGCAATTGATTGCCGCCATGCGATCTCGTCCGGTAACGAGTCGCCACACCACTGGAGGTTCCGCAGGAATCACCGGAGGAATCAACTTTAGCTCTTTCGAAGTCGGGAATATCTTCTCCTGCCTAAGAACTGCTACGCGTCCAGTCTGCTTGTCGATAGGCACGATCCATATCAACTCGTTGAGGTGACGCTTTCCCTTCACATCCTTTACCAACTCTAACCCTGCCAGAACAACACAGCCCGTCATACGAGCAAATCTGCAAAGCGTCCCCATAGAAGAGCGCGGTACAGACATCTCAGGGAATACGACCAAGTTCAAACCAGTATCGTCGGTTTGACGCTCTCGCAGAATAGTCCTTGTAATCGAAAGCGCACGCCGAACGCTCGCGTCGGACACCTCATTCGGAGCGGCCCTTAGCTGACACAGCGCAATACAATGTGGCGCTCGCTCCTCCTTCGATTCCCTGTCAACTCGGAGAACAATATCACTCAAAACTGCATCCCCTTTCGACGTGCTCGCGATGCTATCCGTGAGGTGAGCCACGGTCGCAAGAAAGGCCTCGATAGTGGGAAATGGCTCCATTCGCGAGCCCGGCCACCAGGCAAGACGGTCCAAGAGATCTGCTGCGTGGGTTCCGAGACGCGCTGCACGCTGTGCGAGCCAAAGGAACGTGCCCGCCATTGAGAATCTCGATATGGGCGTCGCGCCAATTAGATCCTGGGGCTGCCCCGTAGCCGCAGCCCTCAGAATAAGGCCTACGGGATAGGCCCAACCTACATCCAGCGATGGCTCCGAACGCGATTCGGCGCCGGTTGAGTAAGCGGTTAAGATTGCCGGGCTATCTGAGATCGAAAAGTCCAGATCGGACGACATGCGAAGCGAGAAGGGATGAATAAGGCCGCGCCCGGCGGCAATCCGCATGTCTTCATTCTCGAGAAAGCGTCCCAACGCATCAGCAAGACGAAGCCACGCAATCGGACTCCTGAACTCTCCATTCAAGATCCTTCGGTAGAGATGTTCGCCGCTCCCCTTCTCCTTGCCGAACGCCTTAAGCTCCGGCACTTTTAGGTTCCACGTCTCAGAGAGATCAAGGATAGGCTTGGGGCGTCTCTGAAGAACGCTCCTGATTAACTGAGCGCGCTGATTGACCTCCGGGCTAACTTGAAGAGCCTTGCCAACCAGACTTGCAACGATGCGATCAGATGGACGGACACTTACGATGAGCGCACCAAGTTCGTACGGGGTGACGCTAATCTTCCCCTTGGTTAAACCCCAAAGATGCTGACGACACGTCCAGTAGTCGCTCTTACACTGCGCTGCGACGAGGCCTTCCCACCTATCGATCCGTCGCTTGTTCTTTAGCCGCCATGCAATGGCACGTTGCACTAGGACGGGATGCTTCCCCTCCCTGATTGCTTCTTCGACTGCAGCGTCGTAAGCCAACTTCCAATCGCGATTCAGGAATACGTTCTGATCCAAGAGGTAGGACCAAACGAAGTCGTAGAACGGACGCGATTCAGTGCGCTTCAGTCCGTTCAATCTCTTAACGAACAATGTTACGTCTTGAGAGCGCAGGCCAATCTCAAAAGCGCGCTGAAGTAGCTGGACCTGAGTCGGGTCCACGAGCCACTCACGCAATAGCTCACTCGCGAAATCTCGATTCTTCTCAATCCACCCTGGGACTACACGATCCAGGTCACGTGCGATTCTCAGCCACTTACCGGCTGCAAATCGCTTTCTGGAATGCTCCCTCACTCCAGGATTGTCCAGCACTGGAGCAACCCCGAGACCATGGTTAGCGAGACGCGCATCAGCCTGGTCACGCGACGACCCGAACAAGAATCTCACCTCAGCCTCGAGATCCTTGAGATCCTCTGGCGGCAATGGAAAGTATGATTTCTTTGTTATGGCCTCCATTCGCTCAGCGACTTGCCCAGTTGTCAGCAGACTCCCAGCCGAGTCCTGAACCAGGATGCTTGTCTTAGCGGACGAAAGTTCCAAACCCAAAGGACCAAGACTCACTGCCAGTGAAGTGGATATGGCCTCAGCAGTATGTTGATCCAGTGCTACCGATGTCGCGTCGTCCAGTCCCGCGACCTGCTGCACCTTTAGCACGATGTGAAAGTCGTCGACATACCGCGCGTAAAAGTCGACAGAAGCCTTTATCCCTCGATTGGCCAACTCAGCAGTAAGCCCGTCCTTAACCCATTCATCGTGAGTGGCCAGATACACATTCGCCCAGAACCCTGAGTGAACTGGACCTTGCAATAGCCCGGTACTCGCCAGTGACGCAGCATCTTTTTGGGTGAAATCACATCCACGCACTTCGTACCGGCCGAATATGGTCTCGAGAAGCGTGCGAAACTCTTCGTCGATCTCGACCTTTTCATTGACGAGACGCACCAGTCTTCGCCGGTCTATGCTTGGGTAGAAGTTAGAAACGTCACTTGAGAACAGAACAACGTACTCACCCGCCTTGCATTTCCTCAAGGCTGCGTTGAAATGCAGCGCTGTCTCCTTTACGAAACGCGCATAGTCTTCTGGCCAATCACGGTACAGATGCGAGGAGCCAATCGAGAGAGCGGCATCCTCGCCACTTTTTGGTCTGAATACCCGGTTTCCATAACTACAAAGCCTTGGGTAGGAGTCCTTCTCGGGATCTCCCCACGAACTTTCGAATGCGTCCGCGAGAGTCATCACCAGTGCCGTTTCAACCACTTCGTCACGGAAGGCCTGAATCGCTAAGGGCCGACATTGATACACTTCCTTTCCAACTTCGCCCATGATTCGCTTTGGCGCGGCGAACACCGTTCTGGCTTGAGGCTTGTACTCTCCGGTCTGTAACTCGTTCGAAAGCTGCCAAGCCCTAAATGTCAGGGCACCGCAGAAGGCTTCCTGACTGCTTCGGTCGTGATACCACTGTCGCGCCGTCAAGTACTTCCTGGCCTTCTTTGCGGCCAAGCAGAGGAACGCTGGAGTTACCAGGCGATCAAGGCTCATCATCATTTCCTCCAACTATCGGCAGCAGAACGCCGCATGACCTGCAATACACGCCTTACCGCCTCACACTATTCAAGCCACGTGCGGACTGACACGAATCACCGCACCCACAACAACGCCCCCACCGCCACCGCATTATTCAAAACATGCAGCGCAATAGTCGGCCCCAGCGACCCCGTGCGCTTCACCAGCCAGCCGCCGAACAGGCCCATGGCGAAGTAGTAAAGGAAGCGCGGCGGGTCGTCGTGGACGGTGGCGAAGATCAGCGCCTGGATGGCATTGGCCCAGCCGAAGCTGATGTGGCGCGACAGGCCGCCCAACAGCAGGCCGCGGAATGCGAGTTCTTCGAAGACGGGGCCGACCATGGCGAGGATCAGCAGCGACAGCAGCGGGCCGCCGAGTTCGGCGCCGCCTTCGGCCATCGCGGCGACCATGCGCGTCTGCGCGGTTTCGCCGCCGACGCCCAGCAACAGCTGCGCCCAGGTCAACACGAAGCCGATGGCGAGCAGTGCGCCCCACATCAACAGGACGATCCACCATGTCCGCAGCGTGGCGCGGTCGCCGATGAGCTGACGGCGGTTCATGCCAACCAGCGCGGGGATGAGGAACAACAGCGCGGTGGTTTCGGCGAACAGAAAGGCGCGGAACATCTGGGACGCGTCGGTGACGTTGCCGCTCGCCATTTCGGCCATGGCCGACGGCTGCACCAGCAGCAGCACCAGCATCGGCACGGTGATCGCCACGGCCGCGGCGTACCACGCGCGCCACAGGCCGATGGCCGGGAACAACGGCACGCCGACCTTGCCCTGCAGGCGGCGCGCGAGCCCGCGATAGTGCGCGGGCACCAGCACGACGCCGGGCGCCAGCACCATGACCATCAGCCATGCGATGCAGATCATCGCGCCCTGCATCATGGACGGCTGGAGGAGCGTCATCGGCGCGGCCATCGCCAGCGTGGCGAAGCGCGCGAGGTGGATGGCGAAGTGCGGCCTGTCGGTGAGGTTGACGATCTTCGCCGCACCGGCGAAATCGCGATTGCCCATGGCGGCGTCGAACTTCAGCGTCTTCAGTTGTTCGTAATTGCCGCCCTTGTCCTTCAGCACGCGCTGCGCGGAGGCGAAATCGCCGGCGCGGATGTAGGTGCGCGCGGCGACCTCGGGAAGGATGTACTGGACCATGTCGGGTTCGCGATTCAACTGCGCGAGCGCGGCCTTCGTGTCGGGCAATGCGAGCGCGGCTTCGATGCGATCGCCCGCGTCCATCGGCGATTCGGGCGGCGCTGCCTTCGCCAACAGCTCGGCGGCCTCACCGAACTTCTTCTGCTCCGCCAGATACCGCGCCGCCACGCCCAGGCGCCTGGTATCGCCCATGCGGACCGCCATGAGGGCGAGCTCGCCGGAACGCGTGGGGTTGCTGGCGTGCTCCTGGATCTGCGACGCCCTGACCAGAAGGTCGCGGCGGAAGGCGGCCGGCCAGTGGTCGGCCCCCTTGAGGATGGCCTCGGCGCGGGTCGCTGGCTCCTCGCCAAAACCCGTTTCGAGTTCGAACAACTGCACCTGCGGCACGTTCGGCCAGCGCTCGCGCAACTGCTGCGTGCACACCGGGAAGGCTTCCTCCGCTTCAGGCATCCAGTGACCGTAGTCCTGGTTGGCGTACTGCTGGAAGAAGCGGCACCGCGCCACGGCGAGTTCGATGTCCCCGGGCGCCTGCTGCAACCCGGCGTCGAAACGGGCGACGGCCTCGTCATAGGCGCGCTGGGTGGCGTCTTCGACCTGCACGAAGGCGTCTTCGTACAGCGCCATTGAGTCCAGCGGCGGCGATACCGGCTCCGCGGCCTGCGCCAGGCCAATGAAAAGCGCCGCGGCCGCGCACAGCGCCCGCAATGCGGCTCGAGTATCCATACCCCATTCCCCAAGTTTTCCCCTTGGGCGAGTTTAGCGACCGGGAGCACAAAAAATGAAGGCCCGCCGAAGCGGGCCTTCCTTATGTCCGATAGACCGGATCAATCACATATTGCGACGGTACTCGCCACCCACGTCATACAACGCATGGCTGATCTGCCCCAACGAATGCGTCTTGACCGCCTCCATAAGGCTGGCAAACACATTCTTCCGCTCCCGCGCCGTGGCCTGTAGCGCCTTCAACCCCTCGGGCGAATAACCGTTCCGGTTGCCCTGGTAGCCGGCGACGTTGTCGATCTGCTGGCCCTTCTCGCCTTCGGTGGAGCGGATCAGTTCGATCTCGGTGACGATGTCGCCGCCGTGGTCCTTGGGCAGGAAGGTGTTCACGCCGATCAGCGGCAACGTGCCGTCGTGCTTCTTGTGCTCGTAATACAGGCTCTCTTCCTGGATCTTGCCGCGCTGGTACATGGTGTCCATGGCGCCCAGCACGCCGCCGCGTTCGCTGATGGCTTCGAACTCCTTGTAGACGGCTTCCTCGACGATGTCGGTGAGCTTGTCGACGATGAAGCTGCCCTGCCAGGGGTTCTCGTTGAAGTTGAGGCCCAGTTCCTTGTTGATGATCATCTGGATCGCCACGGCGCGGCGCACGCTTTCTTCCGTCGGCGTGGTGATGGCTTCATCGTAGGCGTTGGTGTGCAGGCTGTTGCAGTTGTCGAACAGCGCGTACAGGGCCTGCAGCGTGGTGCGGATGTCGTTGAACTGGATTTCCTGCGCGTGCAGCGAACGGCCGCTGGTCTGGATGTGGTACTTCATCATCTGGCTGCGGGCCGAGGCACCGTAACGCTCGCGCATGGCACGCGCCCAGATGCGGCGGGCGACGCGGCCGATGACGGTGTATTCCGGGTCCATGCCGTTGCTGAAGAAGAACGACAGGTTCGGCGCGAAGTCGTCGATCTTCATGCCGCGCGCAAGGTAGTACTCGACGATGGTGAAGCCGTTGCTGAGCGTGAAAGCCAGCTGGCTGATCGGGTTCGCACCGGCTTCGGCGATGTGGTAACCGCTGATGGACACCGAGTAGAAGTTGCGGACGTTCTTGTCCACGAAGTACTGCTGGATGTCGCCCATCATGCGCAGGGCGAACTCGGTGCTGAAGATGCAGGTGTTCTGCGCCTGGTCCTCTTTCAGGATGTCGGCCTGCACGGTGCCGCGCACGGTGGCCAGCGTCTGCGCCTTGATGTTGGCGTAGGTGTCGGCGTCGATGATCTGGTCGCCGGTCACGCCCAGCAGGCCGAGGCCGAGGCCGTCGTTGCCTTCGGGGAGCATGCCGCTGTATTCGGGACGCTTGCGTCCTTCGAACAGCGCGTCGATCTTGGTGTGCGCTTCGTTCCAGCGTGCGTCGTCGGCGCGCAGGTACTTCTCGACCTGCTGGTCGATGGCGGTGTTCATGAACATCGCCAGGATGATCGGCGCCGGGCCGTTGATGGTCATCGACACCGAGGTGCTGGGCGCGCACAGGTCGAAGCCGGAGTACAGCTTCTTCATGTCGTCCAGCGTGGCGATGTTGACGCCGGAATTGCCGATCTTTCCGAAGATGTCCGGACGCACGGCGGGGTCTTCGCCGTAGAGCGTGACGGAGTCGAACGCGGTGGACAGGCGCGCGGCCGGCTGGCCGACGGACAGGTAATGGAAGCGGCGGTTGGTGCGCTCCGGCGTGCCTTCGCCGGCGAACATGCGGATGGGGTCTTCACCGGTGCGGCGGTACGGATACACGCCGCCGGTGTACGGGTAGTAGCCCGGCAGGTTTTCCTTCTGCAGGAAGGTCAGCAGTTCGCCCCAGCTCTTGTACGTGGGCGCGGCGATCTTCGGGATCTTCTGGTGGCTGAGCGATTCGCGGTAGTTCTCGACGCGAATGGTCTTGTCGCGCACCTGGTATTCGTTGACTTCGTCGGTGATGGACTTCAGGCGCGCGGGCCAGTCGCGCAGGAGCTTCAGCGCTTCGGAGGTGAGCGACTGGACGGCGTCGTTGTAGCGCTGGCGGAGCGTGAGCAGCGTCTTGTCGCCGCCGCTGGTGAGGGCGTCGCCAGCGTACAGATCCAGCGCCTTGGGCAGCGAGTCGTCACCGAGGTCGTTCAACGACTGCCAATAGCTCTGCGCGCGGTCGGCGATTTCCGACTGCGTTTCGATCTGCGCATTGATGCCGCGACCCTGCTCGGCGATTTCCGCCAGATACCGCACGCGTGCGCCCGGGATCAGCACGGTGGCGCGCGGCTCCTTCAGCGAGGTGTCGATCTGCGGCGTCCACTTGCCTTCCGGCAGCGACAGCTTGTCGCGCAGCAGGCGGCACAGGTTCGCGAACATCCAGCTGATGCCGGGGTCGTTGAACTGCGAGGCGATGGTCGGATAGACGGGGACGTCTTCGTCCTTGGTCTGGAAGGCGACGCGGTTGCGCTTCCACTGCTTGCGCACGTCGCGCAGCGCGTCTTCGGCGCCGCGCTTGTCGAATTTGTTGAGCACGACGAGTTCGGCGAAGTCGAGCATGTCGATCTTTTCCAGCTGGCTCGGCGCACCGAAGTCGCTGGTCATGACGTACATGGGGAAATCGACGAGGTCGACGATTTCCGAATCCGACTGGCCGATGCCGGCGGTTTCGACGATGACCAGGTCGTAGCCCAGGCCCTTGAGGAAACCGATGCAGTCCGTCAGCACGGTGTTGGTGGCGGCGTGCTGGCGGCGCGTGGCCATCGAGCGCATGTAGACGCGCTTGGAACGCAGCGAGTTCATGCGGATGCGGTCGCCCAGCAGCGCGCCACCGGTGCGGCGGCGCGTGGGGTCGACGGAGATCACGGCGATGCGCATCTCCGGGAAGCTGGCGAGGAAACGGTTGAGCAGTTCGTCGGTGACCGACGACTTGCCGGCGCCGCCGGTGCCGGTGATGCCGATGACGGGCGTCTTGCCGCCGGCCAGCTGCCACTGCTTGCGCAGGTGCGCGAGCTGGGCTTCGTCGAACACGCCCTCTTCGATCGCGCTGAGCGTGTGGCCGATGCTGATTTCGTCGTCGATGTCGGCGGTCTTGTCGGGATGCTGCGCGGACTTGCGCGCATCGCCGGCGCGGCGCACGACGTCCTCGATCATCGCCACCAGGCCCATGTGCATGCCGTCGTTGGGGTGGTAGATGCGCTCGACGCCGTAGGCCTGCAGTTCGCGGATTTCTTCCGGCGTGATGGTGCCGCCACCGCCGCCGAAGACGCGGATGTGGCTGGCACCGCGCTCTTTGAGCATGTCGACCATGTACTTGAAGTACTCGACGTGGCCGCCCTGGTAGGACGACAGCGCGATGCCGTCGGCGTCTTCCTGCAGCGCGGCGCGGACGACGTCTTCCACGGAACGGTTATGGCCCAGGTGGATGACTTCCGCCCCCTGCCCCTGGATCAGGCGCCGCATGATGTTGATGGCGGCGTCGTGCCCGTCGAACAGGCTGGCGGCGGTGACGAACCGCAGCGGCGTGGTCTCGGGGGCGGCTTCAGGCAGGTTGCTGGCGGGGGTGCTCATTGCGCTCAGATACGGAAACGATCGAATCCGTATTGTAGCCCGAGGGGGATTAGGGGCTTGTTGTGCGGCGCGGGAGGACGACGCGTCGGGGTGGCGGGGCGACCTTAAGTCCCCGTCATTCCAGCGGAAGCTGGAACCCACCTGATTTTGCGGCGACATGGGCGCCCGCTGGCGAAGGTCAAGATGGGTTCCAGCTTTCGCTGGAATGACGGGGGTTGGAGGGCTGAGGCGCAGGAGCGATGGGTTTCGCGGGGCGAAACCCATCCTACGGTCGGGTATCCCGTCATCCCGGCGAAGGCCGGGATCCAGGCCGTCATGCGTTCAAAGATGTCACCCGGCGCTTCGATGCCACGGGCCTGGGTCCCGGCCTTCGCCGGGATGACGCTGGTTTTGCTGATTCATTCGACGGGGCGAAGACCTTCGTTCGCCCGGACGCTCCAGGGGACATCGTGCGACTCCACCAACCACCCGTTCCGGCAAAGCGGCCCCTTCTTTCTGGCTACACTCGGCCTGTCATTTCGCGAGCCGCCATGAACGAAGACGCCGTCCTGCTCGACCTTCGCCGCCGTGCGCACGACGGCTCGCCTGTAGCGCTGTACCAGCTGGCCTCGGCGCTGGTGGTCCGGCACGAACTGGACGAAGCGTTCACCCTGCACCGCCGCGCCGCCGAAGCGGGACTCGCGAACGCGCAGATCGAGTACGCCCGCATGCTGATGTACGGCGTGGGCTGCGATGCCGAACCCGTCCGCGCCGCCGAATGGCTGCTGCGCGCCGAATCGGTGGGAAGCCCCATCGCCTCCTATTTCCTCGCGTTGATGTCGCTGGGCGGCCGCACATTGCCGCGCGATGGCCGCATCAACGAACGCGTGCTGCGCGCGGTGCGTGCCGATTATCCGCCCGCGCTTCGCGCCGCCGCGCTGCATTTCGGCCGGAAAGCCGCGCCGGCGGACCAGCTGCGTTGCCTGCAACTGCTCGAACGCGCGACGGGACTGGGCGATGTCGTGTCGGCCCGGTTGTTCGCCGAACGCCTCGCACGCGGCGAAGGCGACGCGCCGCAGCCGGATGCCGCGCATGAGCTGCGCGTGCAGCTGCGCGCGCATGGCATCAAGGCGCTGCCGGCGATCGTCGTTCCCGAATACGCATCGAACGTGTCCTCGCCGGGGGTGCTCTCGTTGGAAGACGTGTTGCAGCCGGTGGACCTGAAATTGCAGGCATCGCGCCCGCATGTGATGACGGTGGACGGCCTGCTCAATGCGGACGAATGCCGCCTGCTGGTCGCGAATGCCGAAATGCACCTGACGCGTTCGCGCACGGTGGACCCGGAAACGGGATTGCCCATCGAACAGGAGATCCGCACCAGCAGCGACGCGGCGTTCGACGCGATCCTGGAAGACCTCGCGCTGCGTTGCGTACAGCTGCGTATGGCGAGCGCGGCCGGCGTGCCGCTGGATCACGCCGAACACCTCGTCGTGCTGCGCTACGAACCGGGCCAGGAATACCGCCCGCATCGCGATTACCGCCCCGCCAGTTCCATCGAACGCGACAAACCGCAGGCCGGCAACCGCATGCGGACGATCTGCGCGTACCTAAACGATGTCGAAGCGGGCGGACAGACGGAATTCCCCGTCGCCGGGCTGAAGGTCGAACCGCGCCCCGGCCGCGCGGTGGTGTTCGACAACCTGCACGCGAACGGCGCACCGGACGCGGACTCGCTGCACGCGGGGCTTCCGGTGGAACGCGGCGAGAAGTGGCTGGCCACGCTCTGGCTGCGTCAGGCGCCGTATAGGGAATTCTGAACGGGCATCGCACTTCAAGCCGTCCGTCGGCATGCCTGTCCCTCCCCGCCGATTGCATTAGACTGTCGCGCCTGCAGCGGGGTGATGCACCCTCACTGCAGAGGCGAATCCATTTCGATTCAACGACTTACCCATCACAGTTGGCGCAAAGCGCGACGCGCAACACCTCGCGCCAACAGCGGAGCACCCGATGATTTTCGAAACGCTGGACACCTTCGGCCACGAGCAGGTCGTGTTTTGTCACAACAAGGACGCGGGCCTGAAGGCCATCATCGCGATCCATAACACCGTGCTCGGTCCGGCCCTCGGCGGTACGCGCATGTGGCCGTACAAGACCGAGCAGGACGCGCTGAACGACGTGCTCCGTCTGTCGCGCGGCATGACCTACAAGAACGCGGTCGCGGGCCTGAACATCGGCGGCGGCAAGGCGGTGATCATCGGCGATCCGTCCACCGACAAGTCCGAGGCGCTGTTCCGCGCGTTCGGCCAGTTCGTCGAAGCGCTGGGCGGCCGTTACATCACGGCCGAGGACGTCGGCATCGACGTCAACGACATGGAATACGTGTACCGCGAGACCGAGTACGTCACCGGCGTGCACCAGGTCCACGGCGGTTCGGGCGACCCGTCGCCGTTCACCGCCTACGGCACGCTGCAGGGCCTGATGGCCACGCTCAACAAGCGTTTCGGCGATGAGGAAGTCGGCAAGTACTCCTACGCCGTGCAGGGCCTGGGCCATGTGGGCATGGAGTTCGTGAAGCTGCTCAAGGAGCGCGGCGCGAAGATCTTCGCAACCGACATCAACAAGGGCCTGGTCGACAAGGCCGTGTCCGAGTACGGCGTCGAAGCCGTGGGCCTGGACGAGATCTACGACGTCCCGGCCGACGTGTACTCGCCGTGCGCGCTGGGCGGCACCGTCAACGAGAACACCCTGCCGCGTCTGAAGAGCAAGGTGATCTGCGGCGCGGCGAACAACCAGCTGGCCAACAACGCCATCGGCGACGAAGTGGCCAAGCGCGGCATCCTGTACGCACCGGATTACGCGGTGAACGCGGGCGGCGTGATGAACGTGGCGCTGGAACTGGACGGCTACAACCGCGAGCGCGCCATGCGCATGATGCGCACGATCTACCACAACCTCGCGCGCATCTTCGAGATCGCCGAGCGTGACGCGATCCCGACCTACCGCGCGGCGGATCGTCTGGCCGAAGAGCGCATCAACGCGATCGGCAAGCTGAAGCTGCCGCTGGGCCGTTCGGCTCCGCGCTTCCAGGGTCGTATCCGCGGCGGGCACTGATTTTCCAGCTACCGCTGAGAATCTGAAGTAATGAAACGCCCGGCTTTGGCCGGGCGTTTTCTTTTGGTCGACACTCGACCGTCCCGCCGCCGCGTCACCTCTAAACCGTCATCCCGGCGAAGGCCGGGATCCAGGCTGTCATGCTCACAGAAGGCAGCACCGCGCCGCCTTCCAAAGTTGCGGGCCTGGGTCCCGGCCTTCGCCGGGATGACGGTGAGAGCTCGATGAGGGCGAGAGCGCGATGACGCCTCCAGTCCGGAAGCTCTTCGCCACAGCTCCGGCGCGATGGCGCCACGCAAGAAAACACCCCCGACAAACGGTCGATTTTTCAGCCGATTCTGAAAGACGCCACGCGACCCCAGGCGCAAGCTTCGCTCCCCACCCCGGAGTTGCTTCCCCATGCGCATCGCCCTCCCCCTCACCGCGCTTTGCCTCGCCATGACCTTCGCCGCCGTCCATGCCGGCGACGGCAAGATCGACTACGACCATCAGGACCAATGGCAGGCCGCGCACGAAACGCAGCAGTCGCCGATCGACATCGTCACGCACGACGCCGTCGACGCGAGGGCCGACGAACCGCAGGCGCTGGAGTTCACGCACACGCATGCGCCGATGGAAGCGGTCGACAACGGCCATGCGGTTGAAGTGGAAACCCACGCTACCGAAGCGACGATCCGCGGCCGCCACTTCACGCTGGCGCAGTTCCATTTCCACGCCGCGAGCGAACACACGATCGACGGCAAGCATTACCCGCTGGAAGGCCATTACGTGTTCAAGGCGCAGGACGGACGCCTGGCCGTGGTCGGGGTGATGTACGAGATCGGCAAGCCCAACGCGCAGGCGCAGGCCGTGCTGGACAGCCTGGCGCACAGGAAGAATGCGCCGGACGGGATCGAGCTCGATGCGCTGCTGCCCGCGCAGCGCGGCTATTACCACTACCTGGGCTCGCTGACCACGCCGCCGCTGACCGAGAACGTGGAGTGGTACGTGATGCCCACACCGGTCACGATGTCGCAGAAGCAGATTGACGGGTTCCTGGCGCACTACCGCCACAACAACCGCAACGTGCAGCCGCTGAACGGCCGTCCGTTGCTGCACTTCCAGGGCTGATTCGCGCGCACAGCGCGCGCCCGGCGCCCCGCACCGTTGCGTACGGTAGCGGGGCGCTTTCGTTTTCGCCCCTCGCCAACGCGGTTTTATTGCACCGCACGACGACCGTTTCACCGCGGGCCTCTAGAATTGGCGTATCTCGCGCGGTCCGCGACCGCGCCACCCTTTCGAAACCAAGGATTCCCATGCGCCCTTTCCCTCTCGGTGAAGAAATCGATGCCCTGCGCGACGCCGTGCGACGTTTCGCAGACGCCGAGATCGCACCGCGCGCGGCGCAGATCGACGAGGAAAACTGGTTCCCGCAGGACCTGTGGCCCAAGCTCGGCGAAATGGGCCTGCTCGGCATGACCGTTCCGGGCGAGTTCGGCGGCAGCGAAATGGGCTATCTCGCGCATCTGGTAGCGATGGAAGAGATCTCGCGCGCGTCCGGTTCGGTGGGTTTGAGCTATGGCGCGCATTCGAACCTGTGCGTGAGCAACCTCTACGCCAACGGCACGCAGGCGCAGCGCGAGAAGTACCTGCCCAAGCTGTGCAGCGGCGAATGGAAGGGCGCGCTGGCGATGAGCGAACCCGGCGCGGGTTCGGACGTGGTCGGTTCGATGAGCTGCCGCGCGGAACTTCGCGACGGCGTGTGGATCGCCAACGGCAACAAGATGTGGATCACCAACGGCCCCGAAGCCGACGTGCTGATCGTCTACATGCGCACCGCCGGCAAGGACGCGGGCAGCCAGTGCATGACGGCCTTCATCGTCGAGAAGGGCATGAAGGGTTTCTCCACGGCGCAGAAGCTCGACAAGTTCGGCATGCGCGGTTCCAACACCTGCGAACTGGTGTTCGAGAACTGCGAGATTCCCGCCGAAAACGTGCTGGGCGAAGTGAACCGCGGCGTGAAGGTGCTGATGAGCGGCCTGAATACCGAACGCCTGGTGCTGACGGGCGGTCCGATCGGCCTGATGCAGGCGGCGCTCGACATCTCCCTGCCCTACGTGCGCGAACGCAAGCAGTTCAACGCGGCCATCGGCACGTTCGGCCTGATGCAGGGCAAGATCGCCGACATGTACACCGCGCTGCAGTCCAGCCGCGCGTTCGCCTACCAGGTCGGTCGCGATTTCGACGCCGGCCATCGCAGCCGCGTCGATGCGGCATCGTGCCTGCTGCATGCATCCGAAGCCGCGGTGCAGGTCGCGCTGGAAGGCATCCAGGCGCTGGGCGGCAATGGTTACATCAACGAATTCCCGACCGGCCGCATCCTGCGCGATGCGAAGCTCTACGCCATCGGCGCGGGCACGAACGAGATCCGCCGCATGCTGATCGGACGCGAGCTGTTCGAAGAGCGGCACTGAGCCGCATCGCGCCATCGCGCGCAGTAAGGCCCAAAAGGAAACGGCCGTCGATGACGGCCGTTTCGCTATGCGGATTGATTCGCGATCAGAACGCGGTGGTCCACGTCGCCATCGCACCGGTCCACTGCTCGCCGTCGCCGTAGCGGCTGTCGACATCGAAGCGCAGCGTGCTGCGCCTGCCGATGCCGCCTTCCAGTCCCAGTCCGAACAGGCCGACTTCGCGATCCATTCCGTCGGCCACGATCGGCGCCCACGCATCCATGCCCGTGAAACGCGCCTGGATGGACGAGCCCGACTGCGACAACAAGCGCTGCCATTCGACGCGACCGCTGAGGGCCCAGCGCGTCGAGCCACCGGTCCAGTCGTGGTTCCAGCGCGCGCCCGCGAGCGCCTGCGTGGCGGACATCGACGCATCGTCCGACGTCAGGCCGAAGCCCGATGCGCCTTCCTCGCTGAAACCATCGCGGGCCAACTGCAGGGCCTGCATGCCGATGTAGGGCGTGATCGTCGTGCGGTCGCCGAACGGGATGCGACGGCCGGACTGCACACCCAGCGCGCCATAACGATGCGCGTAATCGCTCGACACGCGATAGGCCGCGTCGCCCAGCACCACCTCGCGCTGCAGCCAGCGCTGCATGTGGCCGAAGGATGCCGAGCCGAGCACGTACGCGCCCTCGCCGAGATTCCACGATGCATACATCTGCGCATCGACCTGGCGGTTGCGTTCGCGATCGAATCGCTGCGAATGCCACGCATTGCCGTCGGTCTGCGAAAGCGATGCGCCGACGGTCATGCCGTCGCGGCCGGGCTGGTCGAAGCCGAGCAGCCAGCCGTTCGTGCTGACGTCGAAGGACGACCAGCCGCGCGAGCCGTCCATGCGGCGCGACCAGGCACCGGCGCGTTCGCCCGAATCCACGGCATCCATACGCGACTCCAGCGCGCGGCGATTGCCGTCGATGGCCATCATCGCGAACGCGGCGTCCATGTCGTGGAGCTCGCCGGAAAGGCTGTCCATCGAACGTTCGAAGTTGTCCGCGGTGCCTATGCGCTGCAGTTTCGCCGCGCCTTCCTCGAATGCGGTGACGCCGGCGTCCGGACCTTGCGCGTCGAGCTCGTCGAATGCGTTCTCGATTCGCTGGGCGCTGCCGACCGACATCGCACTCAGGCCCATCCCGCTGGCCGTGGTCTGCACGTCGGCACGCACCACGTCCAGCCAGACCGTTTTGGCGTCGTATCCGAGATTGGCGACCAGCGTGATTGCGGGGGTCCAGTACATCGACTGGAACGTTCCCGTCACGCCGCCCTCGGCGACCAGCAACTCCGTGTGCGCCTTGGCGACATAGCCCGGCACGATGCCGAAGATGTACAGGGATCCATCCAGCTGGGCGGTACCGCCGATCTTCAGTACCGGTGCGCCCAGGTAAAGGCCAAGCTGACCGGTCGAACCCTGCGAGAAGTCGCCCTCGAACACGCCATTGGTCGTGGGGTCGAAATTCAGCATGCCATCGTTGTGGACGTCGCCGGTGATGACCACCTTCCCCCGCTGGGTGTTCCATGCGAAGTACAGCTGGCCGGCGTACTGGATGTCCACGTCGCCGCTCCATGTGCCGCTGGAAGCGCTCACGGTGCCGCGACGGCGGATCTCCAATGGCGACGCGAAGTTGCCGTTGATGACCAGCACACCGTCGCTTTCGAGAACCGTCTTGCCGGTGTAGGTGTTGTTGCCCGTCAGCCAGAGCGTGGCGTAGACGGCATTCCCCAACCCGACGATCAGGCCACCGCTTCCGCTGATGTCGTTCTCCCAGAACGTGTCTGTCCGGTCCGGAAATACATGCACGTCGCCCCAGTCGAACCGTGACGGTCCCCGAAGCGCCTTTTCGACGTTGAGCAGGCCGTAACCGAACACCTCGTCGACACCCGGTGCGCCCAGGTCCGTCGCGCTGCCCAGCAGTGTCTGGCGCACCAGGTTGTTGTCGAAGTACGGGAACCTGGACCACACCAGCGCGGCGGCGCCCGACGCCGCGTGCCGCAGACACGGCGCGCACGGCCAAGGAGCGGGCGGCGCCGGCGAAGAAAGCGATCGCCGCGAAGGCCACGCCCCACAGCACGAGCCAGGCGACGAGCAGGCCGCCGTCGTTCCAGGTCGACATGAGCTTGTCGGCGACGACGAGCAGCGAGGCGACGATGGCGCCAAGCAGCAGGGCTGCGAGGCCGCGCGCGCCGTCGAAGCTGCGGCGGGCAACGCGGATGTGTTCGATGACGGCTTCCGCGCGGGCAACGCCCGGGTGCGTGGCCGGTTGTTCAACGTGGACAAAGCTGGTCAT
>Ga0209051_1001465_pt1 | contig 19966 bp, 16 predicted proteins | sample AraplaCvi_mMS_r2_2_FD_184286 | JGI IMG/M metagenome (GOLD analysis project Ga0209051, IMG submission 184286) | Arabidopsis root microbial communities from North Carolina, USA - plate scrape MF_Cvi_mMS_r2 (SPAdes) (version 2) | ecosystem: Host-associated > Plants > Roots > Endosphere | place...
CATCGGCACGCCGCCTCACCTGGCGGGCGAGCTGTTCAAGCGCAAGGCCGGCATCGACATCACGCACGTGCCCTACCGCGGCGGCGCGCAGGCGGTGTCCGCCCTGATCGCGGGGGAGGTCGCCATGAGCATCGAGGGCCTGTCGGTGCAACTGCCGTACGTGCGCAGCGGCCGGCTGCGCGCGCTCGCGGTGACCGGCCCGCACCGGCTGGCGATGCTGCCCGACGTGCCCACCCTGGCCGAGGCGGGTGTCGCCGGCTATGAATTCGTCGGCTGGGTCGGCGTCGCGGCGCCGGCCTCGACGCCGGGTCCGATCGTGCAGCGGCTCCATCGCGAGATCGCGGCCGTGATCGGCAGCGAGGAAGGCCGCGCGTGGCTCGCCGCATACGGGCTCGAACCCGGCGGCGAGCCGCCCGCGGTGTTCGCCCGGCTCGTACGCGACGAGCACGCCCGGTGGGGCGCGTTGATCCGCGAATCACGAATCAAGGGGGAGTGATGGAACGCATCGACACCCGAGCGCAGCTCCTCGACGCGATCTACGCGAGCTGGACGACGCAAGCCATCGCGAGCGCCGTCACGCTTCGCCTGCCCGAGCTGCTGGCGGCCGCGCCGCTCGATGCGCCCGCGCTGGCCCTGGCCGCGCGGTGCCACGCGCCGTCGCTGCGGCGGCTCCTGGTCGCGCTGGCGAGTCTCGGGCTGGTGACGCAGGGCGACGACGAGCGCTTCTCGCTGACCGCCAGCGGCGCGATGCTGCGCGACGACGCGCCCGGCTCGCTGGCGGCGTGGGCGCTGCTTTGCGGCGGACGCCAATGGGCCGCGCAATCGCGCCTGGTCGATTGCGTGCGCAGCGGGGCCAGCGCACGCGTGCTCGCCGGCGGCAGCGACGACTTCTCGCATCTCGACGGCGACGACGAGGCGGCTGCCGTGTTCCACCGGGCGATGACCAACCTCACGCAGCCGATCGCCGAGGCCTTGGCGGCCACGATGGCTGTCGGCGGCGCGCACTGCGTCGTCGACATCGGCGGCGGCTACGGGCAGCTGATCGCCACGCTGCTGCGCTCGCATCGCCACCTGCACGGCGTACTGGTCGACCTGCCGCATGCGATCGGGCCGGCGGCCGCGTGGCTGGCCGGACAAGGCGTCGAAGGCCGCTGCGAGCTCGTGTGCGGCAGCTTCTTCGACGCGTGGCCCGAGGGAGCCGATGCCTACCTGCTGAAGAGCGTCCTGCACGATTGGGACGACGAACGTTGCGGGCGGATCCTGCACCGCGGTCGCGACGCGCTGGCCCGGCGCCCGCGGGCGCGCCTGATCGTGATGGAGCGCGTGGCGAACGAGCGCGCCACGGCCACGCCGCAGGATCGCGCGGTCGCACGCTCCGATCTCAACATGCTCGCCTCGCACAGCGGGCGCGAGCGTCGCGGCTCCGAATACCGGGCACTGCTCGAGGCCGCGGGCCTTCGCATGTGCGGTTCCCGTCCGCTCGTCAACGGCTACAGCGCCATCGAGGCGGCGCCGGGCTGATGCCATCCCGACCGATCGAAGCGAGCGTCGCTCGCGGCTGCCGCATGCCCGCGGCGAACACGGCGGCGATGCCGCCACGGAAACCAGGAGTTGCGATGAACCCAGCGAATGAATCGACCCGCGCCATCGATGTCGGCGGCCGCCGCCTCGTGCTCACGACGGGCGGCCTCGGCGCGCCGACGGTGGTGCTCGAGACCGGCCTCGGTGCCGAGGCCGACGAATGGGCCCCCGTGCAGCGCGCCCTGGCGCCCCACGCGACGGTCTGTCGCTACGACCGCGCGGGGCGCGGGGCGAGCGATCCCGCGACGAAGCCGCGCAGCGCGGCCGACCTGGTCTCCGACCTGCACGCATTGCTGCAGGGCGCCGCCCTGCCGCCGCCCTACCTGCTGGTGGGGCATTCGTTCGGCGGCTTGCTGGTGCGGCTCTTCGCGCATCGCCATCGCGATCTCGTGGCCGGCGTGGTGCTGGTCGACGCGATGCACGAGGACCAGTTCGACCTCCTCGGGCCGACCTTTCCGCCCCCGCGGGCCGGCGAGCCGGCCGCCCTCGTCGACACGCGCGAGTTCTGGAGCCGGGGCTGGCGCGATCCGCGCTCGACGAAGGAGGGCCTCGACCTCGTCGCCAGCTGCGAGCAGGCGCGCAAGATCGGCTCCCTGGGCGACCTGCCGCTGCACGTGTTGAGCGCGGGCACCTTCCTCAACCAGCCGCTCGTGCCCGAGGCCATGCGCCCTCACCTGCAGCGGATCTGGGACGGCCTGCAGCGAAGGCTCGCCGGGCTGTCCAGCCGATCCACGCACGGCACGATCCCCGGCTGCGGGCACTTCCTGCAGCGCGAGGCGCCGCAGGAAGTGGCGGCGGTCATCGGGGCGATGGCGCGACGCGCGCGTCGGCGCGTGATGCGGGCGGGGGCCGGCGGGAACGAGGGCGTCGGGTCGCGGATCTGAACGCTCCCTCCCTTCGCCCGCCCGCTTCGACCGCGCGGGTCAACCCTGGAGACAGCCACGCGCGGACTCCCGATCCACCCGGGCCACGGAGGATTGCCGCATCACCAGGTGGCCGTCCCGCCACTCCCACCGATGCGTCGGCCGCAACGCCGCGATGAACTCGACATCGTGCGACGCGACGATGAGCGCTCCTTCGAAACGCTGCAACGCGACCTGCAGCATCAGGGTCGTGTCCAGGTCGAGGTGATTGGTCGGCTCGTCGAGCAGCAGCATCCGCGCCGGCTCCCTGCGCCACAGTGCACAGGCCAGCGCGGCCTTCAGGCGTTCGCCGGCGCTGAGCATGCCCAGGGGCATCGACACGCGCGTCGCATCCAGACGAAGCTGGGCCAGTCGGGTCCTCAACTCGCTGCCCCGCAGCGGGCAGTCGAGCGCGCGCAGGCATTCGAGCAGCGTGCGATCGGGCGGCAACGCGTCGCCGCCCTCCTGGTCGAGCGTGGCGGCTCGCACGAGTGCTGTCGCGCTCCCTTGCCGTGGCGCGAGCGAACCGGCGATCACGCGCAGCAGCGTGCTCTTGCCGCACCCGTTGGGGCCGGTCACGGCGACCCTCACCGGCCCCACGAGCGTCGTGTCGATGATCGGGCCAGGGACCCGGGGGAGCCGCAGCCCCTGCAGGTCGAGCACCGGCTTGTCGGCCGGCACGCGACTGGCGGGCAGCGCCAGGAAGATGGCCCTCGGCTGCTCTGCCCTCTCGGCGGCGGCGCGCAAGGCGCCGTCCACCGATCGTCGCCTGTCGGCATCGCGCCGGACGTCGCGGGCGGCAGTCGCTTCGGCGGTTTCGCGCTGGGCGTTGATCGTCGTCGAGGGCAGGTTGGCCGTCCGCGCCATGCGGCGGCCGCGTGCCTGCCGCCGTTGGCGCGCGGCGTGTTCGAGCCTCTGCTTGACGAGCAGTGCCGCGCGCTCGGCACTGGCATGTTGCAAGGCCGCCCGGGCGGCCGCCGCATGGCCGTCCCGCTGGCTCTGGTACAGGGCGTAGCCACCCCCGTACATGGCCAGTCCGCGCGGGCTCAATTCGGCGATGCGGTCCACCGCGCGCAACAACTGCCGGTCGTGGCTCACGAGGACGACCGTGCGCTCGACCTCCCGCAGCCAGCGCAGCAGCCAGGCGCGAGCCTCCGCGTCGAGGTGGTTGCTCGGCTCGTCGAGGATGACGCTTCGAGCATCGGTCGCCATGACGCCTGCCAGGGCCACGCGCATGCGCTCACCGCCGCTCAGGGCGGCCACGGACTCGGTGGGATCCAGGCCGGCCAGGCCCGCGTCGGCCAAGGCCTGCTGCACGCGAGCGCGCAGATCCCAATGGCCATCGGCGAGGAACAGGTCGTCCGGGGTCGACCGCCCCGCGGCAAGCCGCTCCACGGCTGCCAGGGCCGGCCCGAGGCCCATCGCCTCGGCGACGCTGCGCCTGTCCTGCGGCAGCGGCGGCGGGGCGACGAGGTGGACGCGGCCGCTCCGCCATGCCGTGCCGGCCGAGGGCATCCGGCCCGCGAGTATCTGCGCGAGCAGGCTCTTGCCCACGCCGTTGCGGCCGACGATGCCCAGGCGTTCGCGGCCGATGCACAGGTGCAGCGGCTCTCGCCAGAGCGGCGCCCCGTCCGGGAGATGCCACTGGACGTCGTGAAGCTGGAAGGCGGAGGGACCTGGCGAAGCGGGCGCATGCGCCCCGGGCACGGCACGGCCCGTCGAGAACGATGACATTGCAAGCATTCCGTGCGAACGAAGACATGCCACGCCGCGGAAGCGGCGTGGAACGGCACTCGGGGAAGGCTTACATCCGCATGGGCATCGTGCTCGGCCAGTGAAGGGGTGCGAGCTTAGCAACCGGGTCTTGCCGCGTCAACGCGCGATCGATGGGTCGACATCGAGATCGCGAAGGGCCACAGTGGAGACTCCGCGGCTGCCCGGCGACCATGACAGACTCACCTTCGACGCCGCCCGACGAAGAGGGCAAGCTTCGGGAGCCGTCCGCGCGGCGCCGCCGGAGCCACTGGAAGAAGGCGCGCCGGTTCCCGCGGCAGGCGCTCCACGAGGCCGCATGACCGGGTCCGACCGTCCTCGCCCGAGGACCGTGCTCGACGCCGCGCGCTGGCAGGCATTGTCGGCGCACCTCGACGAACTTCTCGAGCTGCCGCCTTCGGAGCGCAGGGAGCCCCTGGAACGGATCGCGTCGCGCGATCCGGACCTGGCCGAGGAACTGCAGGTCCTGCTGAGCCACGTCCGAAGGAACGAGCACGACGGCTTCCTCGAGGGACAGGCGCTCGCCCACATGCCCGAAGTGCTCGGCCCGGGATCCACGGTCGGCGCCTACACGCTCGAGCGTCCCCTGGGCGAAGGCGGCATGGGCACCGTCTGGCTCGCCAGGCGCAGCGACGGGATGTACGAGCGCGAGGTGGCCGTCAAGCTGCCCCACCCCGGCCTGCTGGCACGCCACGGCGAGGCCCGGCTGGCTCGCGAATACCGGCTGCTCGCGCGCCTGCAGCACAGGCACATCGCGGCGCTGCACGACGCCGGCGTCACGGAACAGGGCCAGCCCTACCTGGTGCTCGAGCGCATCGACGGCCAGGCCATCGACCGCTGGTGCGACGAGCGTCGACTGGGCAACGAAGCGCGGATGCGCCTGTTCCTCGACGTCCTCGGGGCGGTCGCCTACGCCCACGACCGCCTGGTGCTGCATCGCGACCTCAAGCCCAGCAACATCCTGGTCACCACCGACAGGCAGGTGAAGCTGCTCGACTTCGGAATCGCCAAGCTGCTGGACGACGATGCCGGCGACGGCGCACAGACGACGTTCGTGGCCTTCACGCCCGACTACGCTGCCCCGGAGCAACTGCAGGAGGGCGACGCCACGCCGGCCACCGACGTCTACGCCCTCGGCGTCCTGCTCTTCGAATTGCTGAGTGCCCGGCATCCGACGTCGCCGGGCAAGGTCTCTCGCGTCGAGCGCTTGCGCGCGGTCGTCGAGGTGCCGTCGATCCGGGTGTCCGAGGCGGCCGCCCTGATGGAGGAGGCCCAGGCCGAAGCGCGCGGAGACACGCCCAGGCGCCTGGCGCGCCGGCTGCGCGGCGACCTCGACAACATCCTGGCCTGCGCGTTGCAGAAGGACCCCGCGCGGCGCTACCCCACCGCGACCGCCTTCGCCGACGACTTGAGGCGCCACCTGGACGGGCGGCCGATCCGGGCGCGGCCGGATTCCTGGCACTACCGCGCCGTCCGCTTCGTCGGCCGGCATCGGTATGCCGTGGCCGCCGCCGCCGGCACGACGCTGGCCCTCGTCGCCGGCCTCGTCGGCACGGCCTGGGAAGCCGCCGAGGCCCGGCGCGGTCGCGAGGAGGCGACGTTGCAGCTCGCACGTGCCGAGGCCTCGCGGCGCTTCCTGAGCCTCATGGTCACCGAGATCGGCGATGGCCAGGCCCTGGTGACGCCCCTGCAGATCCTGGATCGCGGCATGGCCTTGCTGGACCAGCAGCCGAACGACGATCCGGCGCTGAGGATCGACGAGCTGCTGCAGATGGCCGCCCACTACGGCAACCTGGGCCAATTCGGAAAGAGCCGCGACGTGGCGCTGCGCGCGGTCGCATCGGCGCGATCGTTCGCCGATCGCGACCTGCTGGCCCGGTCGCTGTGCACCACGGCCGACGCGCAGCTGAGACTCGATGACCGCGATGGGGCGAAGCAGAACCTGGCGGAAACGCGGGCGCTCGAAGATCCGGCGCCCCTGACGCCCAAGACGCGCGCCCTCTGCGCCTGGGTGCGGGGGCAATGGGCCTATGACACGGGCGATCGCGCGGGCGCCTTCGCGTTGACCCGCTCGGTGATCTCGACCCTGACCGAGGCCGGGTTCGACACGGACCCCCTGGTCGGGGCCGCCTGGCTCGAACTCTCCCGCTATCACTTCGACCGCGGCGAACTGCAGGCCGCCGTCGACACCAACCGGGCCGGCGGCGCGGCGATGGACCGCGCCGGACGAGGCGGCACGCTGGGCCGCCTCGCCAGCCTGATGAACGAAGCCAAGCTCCTGGAGTCCAGCGGCGAAGCCCTGCACGCGCTGGCCGTGCGCCGGGACGTGTCGCAGCGGCTCGATGCCCGCCACGCGGATCCGGCCGTGCGTGCATCGTTCGACGTCGGCCACGCCAGCACGCTGCTGGCATTGGCTCGCTCGCGGGAGGCGCTGGATGTCCTGCAGGGTGCGCTGAATCACCTGAGCGTCGACCAGGATCCCTTGTGGACCTGGGCGGCGCGCACCTTGCGGGCGCAGGCCCTGGTGCAGGCCGGGGAGCTCGCCGCGGCCGACACCGCGCTCCGGGAGATCGAAGCGCACGACCGCCAGGGGCCACAGGGCTCGACGCCGATGCGACCGCGCACCCGGGTCGTCCGCTGCGAGTGGCTCCTGCGCAGCGGCCGGGTCGACGAGGCTCGGCCTTGCCTGGACGGCCTGCTGGCCGAGCTCGGGCGCCCCGACGAGCGCTCGAACCCGCGCGTCGCGCGCATGGCCCTGCTGCTGGCCGCGGAGGCTGCCCTGGCCCAGGCGGATGCACCGCGCGCGGAGCGCCTTGCCGAAGAAGGCATGGCGCTGGCGAAGGCCGCGGCCCGCGACCCCTTGCAGAGCGCCGATGTGGGTCATGCTCATTTGCTGCTGGGACGGGCGCGGGCCGCGGAGGGCGGCGGCGCGATCGCGCGCGCCGAGTTCGGGGCCGCGGTGCCGGCCCTGCGCAACGGGGTCGGGGGCGAGCACCCGTGGGCGCGTGAGGCCGCCATGCTGGCGGCACGTTGAGAGAACCGCGATCCGCAGGTCACCCATGGGCAAGCCACCATCGCGCGTCCTCTCGTCGGCGTAGCTCGCCATGGTGCCGTGCGACCATCCACACAGGAGAAGCTCGTGACCCGACTCAGGATCCAAAGCATCGGCGTCTCGGCCGACGGCTTCGCGGCCGGCCCCGACCAGAGCCTGCAGAACCCGATGGGTGTCGGCGGGATGGCCTTGCACGAATGGGCGCTCGCGACGCGCACGTTCCGTCGCCTCTTCGGCGAGGAGGGCGGCGGCACGGGCGTCGACGACCAGTTCGCGGCGCGCGGCCTCGAAGGCCTCGGCGCGTGGATCCTCGGCCGCAACATGTTCGGCCCGAGCCGGGGCGCGTGGCCGGACGACGGCTGGCGCGGGTGGTGGGGCGACGAACCCCCCTACCACTGCCCCGTCTTCGTGCTCACCCACCATCCTCGCGCATCGATCGAGATGCAGGGCGGCACCACCTTCCACTTCGTCACGGACGGCCTGCACGCCGCGCTCGAGCGCGCGCGAGCCGCGTCCCGCGGACTCGACGTGCGGCTCGGTGGCGGGGCCTCGACGATCCGGCAGGCCCTCGAGGCGCGGCTCGTCGACGAGATGCACCTGGCCATCACGCCGGCGATCCTGGGACGCGGCGAACCGCTGTTCGCGGGCCTCGATCTGCCGGCGCTCGGATACGAGCGCACCGAGCGCGTGCTGACGGACGCGGCGATGCACCTCGTCTTCGCGAAGCGGGCGGGCTGAGCCCCCGCCCCGGCGCGGCCCTCACTTGATCTTCAGGAGGGGCCCGGTCAGGTCGCCGAAATTGCTCGTGTTCAGCACCTGGATCCCGGCGTCGTGCGTGCCGTTGAAGGGCGTGACATTGCCGGGGCAACCATTGGCCGCGGCGTCGGCGGGCGAGTCGAACCAGACGCCGAGGTGGTACATCTGGATCGGCGGCGTCGCGGGGTTGTGATCCGCGTCGGTCGGCTCGGTCAGGGGCGCGGCAACGCTTCCGGGCGCGACCATGAAGGTCTCGATGCTGAAGCGGCCGACGACCTTGACGCTGCCGTGGCCGTACCGGTCGGTCACGATGTCGGACTCGTACCAGCCCATGCCGAACGGGGCGTTGGGCTGCTGGATCACGAAGAGGACGAAGTCCGTGTTCGGCGGCAGGCCGTCGACGTCGACCGTCAGCGTCTCCGTCGCGCCGTTCGAGACGATCTTCGCCTTGGCCGTCGCGTACGGCACGCAGGCGGGCACGGTGTCGAGCGCCGGGGAGCGGACCATGTGGAAGGACGTCTTTTCGGCTGCGTGCGCGGGCATCGCCAGGAAGGCGCTCGCGGCGGCCAGGGTGGCGACACTCGAAAGGACCGACAGCTTCGGGAGCCGCTTGAAGGTGGATTGCATGGCTGGTCTCCTGGGTTTGATGGATCGCGGCCCCGGGCCTCCCCCGGGGGTGCGCGTCGTCACTGCGGGTGACAATCGAACCTACGGAACCGGGGGGCATCCGGACGCATCGAGAGCGAAATTCCTTCGGAGATCGTCATGGGCAAGCCATCTCTTCGCTTTCTCCCGGCGGCGGCCATCGTGGCCGCGTCGCTGGCCGCGCTTCCCGCGACGGCCGCGGGCCTGGATCCGGAGTCGAGGATCCTGTGGGATCAGCGGGACGGCGATTCATTCATCACCGTCCTCACGCAGAACTTCGAGACGGCCTACGACATGTACGACTGCCAGGGCGCGGACGATTTCGTGGTGCGGGAAGGCGAGACCTGGGTGCTGAAGACCATCGAGGCGATCGGCACGCACTTCAATGGCATCGGCCCCCTCCGGTCGATGCACGTCACGGTGCATCGCGACAGCGGCGGGTCGCCCGCGAGGCCCGGGGAGATCCTGAGCGACGTGCTCGAAGCGCCGGTCGAGAAGATCGGGTGCGAGCTGTGCGGATCCTACCTGGCGCGGTTGCCGCAACCCGTCGAACTGGCGCCAGGAAGGTATTGGATCGCCCTGCAGGGCAACATGGACTTCGACGAGAGCGGCGAATGGGGATGGGAGGCCGCAGCGACGCAGCGCGGCAAGCCCGGTCTCTGGCGCAACCCCGGCGGCGGATTCGGCGTCGGATGCACGGATTACGAGAAGCAGGTTCGTTGCATCGGCGACAGCGGGCAGTCGTCGGACTACCTGTTCGCGTTGCACGGAAAGAAGCGGCGTCCCTAGTGGCGGGCGATCGCTTCAGGCGTCGCCGCTTCCGATCGGTCGAATACGCGTCTGCTTGATTCCCTTCAATTGTTCCTTCTTCCTTTCAATGTCGGCAGCGACACACCTGGCCTCCATTCTGGAATTCCACATACCGTAGAGCTTGACCGTATTTTCATAGCGCGGCTGGACAGGATTCTTCCTGTTCGCAGCGATGACGTCGTACACGGCACCAATGCATTCGCAGAAATCTCTTCCAAATATGTCGAAACCGGTCGCTTCGTCTGCGACACCCGTCGTGTAGAGAGCAGCCAATGCGTCGATCGCGTTGATCGGCCTCGCCCATCCCTGAATCTTCTCCTTGGCATCGGCGATGACCTTCTGCTCGGCACTCAGCGAGTCGAACAGGAAGTCGATCCTCGGCCCCTGATAGTAGGTGGGCAACCCTGCCGCCTCGCAGTTCGCAAGGAACGGACGAAATCCCTCCTGGGCTTCGGCCCACAGCTTCGCACCTTCGAGGGCCTTCTCCTTGGCAGCGCGCTCGTTCCTGGTCTTGATGTCGGTCTTGAGTATGGTGAGTTGTCGCAGACTGAGCATCGCGAACAGAGCCACCAGGACGCCCGCGGCCCAGTTCGCCATTTCGAGCCAGTGGGGTCCGGGTTGTGGCTGCATGCCTTGTCCTTGTCATTCGGGAATCGGACGGTCGCGGACGAGAACGCGATCATGCAGATCTATCACCGCTGCAGCGACCTCGCATCCATTCGAGTGATGAGGCGTCATGCCGCGTTTGCGTTCCGGCCCCGGGGCCTTTCGCTCTGGCGTCTCGCGAATGCCGGGGTCAGGTCGGAGACCTGACCCCGAAGCCCTCAGCCGCGGGGGTGGTGCTTCTCGTGGAGCTGCCGCAGGCGTTCGCGGGCGACGTGCGTGTAGATCGTTGTCGTCGAGATGTCCGCATGCCCCAGCAGGAGCTGCACGGCGCGCAGGTCGGCGCCGTGATTGAGCAGGTGCGTCGCGAAGGCGTGGCGCAGGGTGTGCGGGGAGATGGCCTGCGCGATGCCGGCGGCGATCGCGTAGCGCTTGACGAGATTCCAGAACATCTGGCGCGACATCGCGGCCGCCCGCACCGTGACGAAAAGCGCGTCGCTGCGGCGCCCTTCCAGCACCTCGGCCCGCGCCTCGCCGAGCCAGCGCTCGAGCCAGCGCCGCGCCTCGTCGCCGAAGGGCACGAGCCGCTCCTTCGAGCCCTTGCCCAGCACGCGCACGACGCCATCGGGCAGGCTCAGGTGCACGAGCTTCAGGTCGACGAGCTCGCTCACCCGCAGGCCGCTCGCGTACATGAGCTCGAGCATCGCGCGGTCGCGGCAGCCGAGGGGCTCGTCGACGGCGGGCGCCGCGAGCAGGGCCTCGACCTGCGCCTCGCTGATCGTCTTCGGCACCCGCATCGCCTGGCGCGCGGGCCGCAGGCGCAAGGTCGGATCCTCGCGGGCCACTTGCTCGCGCAGCGCCCAGCGCCAGAAGCGGCGAAAGACCGCCAGCCGCCGGTTCGCGCTCGTCGCCTTGCTGCCCGCGTGGCGCGCGAGCATGTAGGCCTGCACGTCGCTCGCGCGCGCCGCCGCGAGCTCGCGCGCCTCGTTCTTCGCGAGCCATTGCGCGAACAGCGCGAGGTCGCGCCGGTAGGCCGCGAGCGTGTTGCGCGCGAGGCCGTCCTCCAGCCACAGCGCGTCGAGGAAGCGGTCGATCACGGCCTGGCTGGCCGCGAGCGCGGACGAGCCCGATCCCACGGACGAGGCGGGCGCGGGCGCCGGAATCGACGCACCGCCGCGCGCAACGTCTTCGGGCGTGGACAAGGCCTGGTCTTCTCGGTCTCTAGCTCGGCGTGCCGCCCAACATCGCGGCGCGCAGCGGCTTGTCCTTCGCGTCCTCCGCGACCCAGATCTTCAGCATCGAGTCGTACAGGTCGGCCCCGGGGATCGGGGCGCCGACCGCCTTCTCGTTGAGGGTCACGGTGAGGCCCGAATCCGGCACGAAGTCGAGGTTGACCACGTCGCCCTTCTTCACGTCGAGGTTGCGCACCATCTTGTCGAAGGTGTCGAGGCGGGTCTTCATCGCCTCGAACTGCTCGGGGGTGACGCGCTTCCTGATGCCGCCCGTGAATGCGTCGGCGAGGTAGCCCGAGGAGCCCGGCACGGTGAGGAGGATGCGCAGTTGCACGCGCTTGGCGCCCACCTGCCCCACCACCTCGGACGCGCTGGACGTCTTCTTCGGCAGGTACAACGCGGCGACGTACATCTTGTAGATCGAGTACGCGCGCACGCCCGCGCCGTTGAGCTGCAGCTCCTTGCCCGCCACGCTGGCGGTGGTGGCGATGGGCTGGCCTTCGACCTCGAGGGCGAAGGCGGGCTGCGCGAGCGCGCCGGCGAGCGCGAGCGCCGCGGCGGCGATCAGGCGGTGGGGATGGCGCACAAGGCGCGGCAAGCGATCTCGCATGGGGTGGATCCTTCTCTTCTTCAAGCTTCTTCAAGCTTCTTCAAGCGCCAGGGCCGCTTTCCGGCCCCGATGCCTCGTTCAACGCGGCGGCAGGCGCCGCGGACGACAACGCCCACTGTATGTGCTCGGCGACCAGAGCGCTCGCGTGGGGAATCGCGGCCTCCAGGGCGGCGCGGATCGGTGCCGCGGGCTCGCCGGCGGCGAGGGCATTGCCCAGCGCGACGGCGAGGTTGCGGCGCCAGCGCTCGAAGCCGATGCGCCGGATCGGCGTGCCTTCCGTGCGGCGCAGGAATTCGGCCTCGTCCCACGCCCACAACGCCAGCATCGAAGGCGCATCCCACTGGCCGCGCTCGTCGAAGTCCGGCAGCGGCGAGCGGCGCGCGAACTTGTTCCAGGGGCACACCACCTGGCAGTCGTCGCACCCGTAGATCCGGTTGCCCATCGCGCGCCGGAACTCGATCGGGATCGGCCCGTCGTCCTCGATCGTCAGGTAGGAGATGCAGCGCCGCGCGTCGAGGCGGTAGGGAGCGACGATCGCACGCGTGGGGCACACGTCGATGCAGGCCGTGCAGCGGCCGCAATGGGGCGACTCGGGCGCGGTCAGCGGCAACGGCACGTCGACGAAGATCTCGCCGAGGAAGAACATCGAGCCCGCGTCGCGCGCGAGCGTCAGCGTGTGCTTGCCGCGCCAGCCGATCCCCGAGCGCGCGGCGAGCTCCACCTCGAGCACGGGCGCCGAATCCGTGAAGACGCGGTGCCCGAGCGGCCCGAGCTCGTCGGCGAGGCGGTCGGCCAGGCGCTGCAGCCGCGCGCGCAGGACCTTGTGGTAGTCGCGCCCGCGGGCGTACATCGAGACCACGGCCTCGCCCGGGCGCGCGAGGCGCGCGGTCTCCTCCTCGCGCCAGTGCGGGCCGCGCGAGGCGGGCAGGTAGTCCATGCGGGCCGTGATCACGCGCACGGTGCCGGGTATCAGCTCCGCGGGCCGGGCGCGCTTCATGCCGTGCGCGGCCATGTACCCCATGCTGCCGTGGAATCCGGCCTCCAGCCACGCGCGCAAGCCCTCCTCGGCATCCCCGAGGTCGACCTCGGCGATGCCGATCTGGGAGAATCCGAGCGCGCGCGCCCAGTCGTGCAGGCGGCGCACGAGATCGACTCCGGGGGCATCGGCCCCTTCGTCATGACGCAGATGGAGCATTCCCCGATTCTAGAAACTCGCCGCGTGGATTGGCCCGACGAGGCCGCCTGTGCCGCCACCGCCGCCGCCCTCGCCCGCCCCGCCCTGCGCACGGCCCTGCAGGACGCCACCCTCGAGCTCGACGGGCCGCTCGGCGCCGGCAAGACCACCTTCGTGCGCCACCTGCTGCACGCGCTGGGCGTCCAGGGCCGCGTGAAGAGCCCCACCTACGCGGTGGTCGAGCCCTACGAGATCGGCGGCCTGCGCATCGGCCACTTCGATTTCTACCGTTTCGACGATCCGCACGAGTGGGAGGACGCTGGCCTGCGCGAGGTCTTCGGGGCCTCCGGGCTGAAGCTCGTCGAGTGGGCCGAGAAGGCCGCGCCGCTGCTGCCCGCGCCCGACCTGCGGCTCGTGATCGCGCCGCGCGAGGGCACGGCGCGCGAGGTGCGTGTCGACGCGCTCACGCCGCGCGGCGTTGAACTGATCATGGGACTGGCCGCATGAGGATGATGAACCGGCGCGATGTCATGAAGCGCGGGGGCAGCCTCGTCCTGCTGCTCGGCGCGAGCGACATCGCCTTCGGCGCCAGCATCCTGGCCGTGCGCATCTGGCCCGCCGCCGACTACACGCGCATGACGATCGAGTCCGACCAGACGCTCGAGGCGAAGCACTTCCTCGCCGAGGATCCGTACCGGCTCGTGATCGACATCGACAACCTCGAGCTGAGCCCGGCCCTGCGCGAGCTCGTCGGCAAGGTGCGGCCCGACGATCCCTACATCGGCGGCGTGCGCGTGGGCCAGAACCAGCCGCGCGTCGTGCGGCTCGTCGTCGACCTGAAGCAGTCGGTCGCGCCGCAGCAGTTCGCGCTCGCCCCCGTCGCGGCCTACCAGCACCGCCTCGTGTTCGACCTGTACCCCGCGCAGGAGCAGGATCCGCTGCTGGCCCTGCTGCGCGAGAAGGAGCAGGCCGAGCGGGCCGCGGCGCAGTCGGTCAACGACGCGCTCGGCGAGTTCATCGGCCGCATCGGCCCCGGCGCGACGCCCGCGAGCGGCGCGGCCTCGGGCGTCGTGCTGCCGCCCCTGCCGGGCCTGGCCGCCAACGGCGCGTCGGCGCCGAAGGTGGCCGAGACCACGGCCGGCCTGCAGGCCGGCGGCGTCCCTCCCCGGGCCATCGAGCCGCAGCCGCCCTTCGCCGCGCGGCCACTCACGCCGGAGGAGCGGCGCAAGGTCGACCGCCTCCTCGTGATCGCGATCGACCCCGGCCACGGCGGCGAGGATCCGGGCGCCGTCGGGCCCACGGGCCTGAAGGAGAAGGATGTCGTGCTCGCGATCGCGAGGCAACTGCGCGATCGCCTCAACGCCCGGCCCGGTGTGCGCGTGCTGATGACGCGCGACTCCGATTTCTTCGTCCCCCTCGGCGAGCGCGTGCGCAAGGCCCAGCGCGTGCAGGCCGACCTTTTCGTGTCGATCCACGCCGACGCCTTCTTCACGCCCGAGGCGCGCGGCGCCTCGGTCTTCGCGCTGAGCGAGGGCGGCGCCTCCAGCGCCGCGGCGCGCTGGATGGCGCAGCGCGAGAACGCCGCGGATTCGGTGGGCGGCGTCAACGTGAAGGTCAAGGACAGGCAGGTGATGCGCGCGATCCTCGACATGAGCACCACCGCGCAGATCAAGGACAGCATGCGCCTGGGCAGCGAGGTGCTCACGCGCATCGGCACCGTGGGCAAGCTGCACCGCGGCCGCGTCGAGCAGGCGAGCTTCGCCGTGCTGAAGGCGCCCGACATCCCCTCCATCCTCGTCGAGACGGCGTTCATCTCGAACCCCGAGGAGGAGGACAAGCTGCGCGACGAGGACTACCGCCGCAAGATCGTCGAGGCGCTGTTCACGGGCATCGATCGCTACTTCGCGAAGAATCCGCCGATCGCTCGCCACCGCGAGCTGTAATGCAAGGGTCAGGTCGAAGACCCGACCCTTCCGTCGGGTCAGGTCTTCGACCTGACCACGGCATTCAAGCCTGCACCACCCGATTGCGCCCGGCCTGCTTCGCCAGGTACAGCCGCTGGTCCACCGCCTCGATGAACGCCATCGGCACATCGCCCGCCGCGGGAATGATGGTCGCCACCCCCATGCTCACCGTCAGCACCTGGCTCACCCCCGAGGCCGCGTGCGCGATCTGCTCCTTGAAGATCGCCTGGCGGCAACGCTCGGCCACGCGCTGCGCCGCGGCCTCGTCGGTGGCCGGCAGCACGAGCGCGAACTCCTCGCCCCCGTAGCGCGCGAAGAAGTCGCGCGAGCGGCTGCCCGTCGCGCCCAGCGCGCGCGCCACGCGCTTGAGGCACTCGTCGCCCTGCACGTGGCCGTAGTGGTCGTTGTACTGCTTGAAGTAGTCGATGTCGACGAGGATCAGCGACAAGGGCTGCATGTGGCGCCGCGCCTCGTTCCATTCGTCGTCGAACACGGCGTCGAACTTGCGCCGGTTGGCCACGCCCGTGAGTCCGTCGCGGAACGAGTAGTCCTCGAGCTGCTTCTGCAGCGCGAGAACCTTCTCCTCAGTCTTCTTGCGCTCCGTGATGTCGAACATGAAGCCCACGAGCGAGACCGTCTCGCCCGATGCGTCGCGCACGACGTGCACGACGTCGCGGATCCACACGTAGTCGCCGCTCGCGGTCAGCGCGCGGTAGTCGGCCTCGTGGTCGACGCCGCAGCGCGACTGCGTGACGCAGAACTCGACGACGCGCGCGCGGTCGTCCGGGTGCATGCGCTGCGCCCAGTCGTCGACGGTCACCCAGCTCGAGGGCGCCCATCCGAGCAGCATTTCTATCTGCGGGCCGATGTAGGAGAAGGTGGCCGTCGCCCAGTCGATCTTCCACGGGATCGCGCGGGTGGATTCGAGCAGGGTGCGGTAGACATCGTCGGCGTCCGGCAGGTTCACGAGGCGTTCCGGTGGGCAAGTGCTATGAGCGTCGACTGTCACCGATGGCAGCGGGAGCCGCAAGGCGCTTCAACCCGCCGCAAGCGGACTTCGTGAAAGGCGCCGCGCGCGGACGTGCCCTGAAAAACGGGGTCAGGTCTGAAGACCAGACCCCCTTCCTTCGAACAGGCGCCGATCGTGACCAAGGGGGGGTCAGGTCTTCAGACCTGCCCCCGCATTCTCCGGCCGGACGTAGTGCGACCGCACGAAATCCACATGCTGCCGCAAGGTGTAGACCCGATCCGAGAGCTCCAGCGGCCAGGCCGTGCGGAGGATGCCCTCCTCGATCCGGTCGAGCCGCACCCCGGCGGCGCGGCGCTCGTCCTCGTTCAATGCGCGCGCGGCCAGTTCCTGCTCGAGGAACTTCAGCTCCCCATAGCTGCGGTACAGGCGCGTCTGCCGACGCCACGCGATGATCTCCGGCAGCAGCCGCGCCAGGGGAAAGAGGATGGCCGCGACGGGCAGGAGCACCAGCAGCACGCGCTGCAGGATGTTGGCGGCCCAGAACGGCAGGTAGTTGTGCAGGAACGGTGGCCCGTTGCGGAACCAGCGCTCGGCCTGGTCCGACAAGGCGTAGTCGATGCCCTGCGCGCTCGGGAACTCGCCCGGCCGCCTCATCAGGCTCCCCGGCTGGTGCACGTGCCGCGCCGCCTTCAGCAGCAGGTAGGCGAGCTCCGGATGCAGGTCCTCGCGCACGACGAGGTTCGTCTGCGTCGAGAGCAGCGCGATGTCGCGTGACGGCAGGTCGTGCCCCGGATCGACCGAGCCGCGCCGCAGGATCACGATCTGCAGGTAGGGGAACCTCCGCGTGAGCCCTTCCACCTGCTCGAGGGAGGCGAGCGAGACCGATGGATCGGCCAGCAGGCGCTGCACCGCGGGCGCCTGGGAGGCGCTGATGAAGAAGGCAGCATCGATCTCGCGGCGCTGAAGCCTGTCGGCCACGCCGAGGCCCCCCTCGCGCAGGAACTGCGTGCCGCCGGGCGCGGACGCGGCGCCTTCCGTCACGCCGTAGGCCCGCATCAGCTCGAGCGCGATCCGCTCGTTGCCGCTGCCCGCGACCCCCACCGCGATCCGCTTGCCCGCGAGCGGGCCGAGGCCGTGCGTCAGGTCCAGCGAGTGCGTGAAGATCCAGACCGGCTCCACCGCGACGGTGGCGAGCGCGCGCAGCGGCACGTCCGACGGATCCGCCTCGGGATTCGTGGACAGCGGCCCGAGGCCGCCCTGGACGAACGCGACCGAGGCCTGGCGGGACAGCAGCCGCTCGAGGTTCTCAGGGCTGCCGCTCGACGGCTTCAGGTCCAGCCGCACGCCGTTCGCGCGCAGGATCTCCTGGTAGCGCAGGGCGGAGCGATGGTAGGCCCCGTCCACGAGGCCCGTGCTCATCACCAGGCTGCGCGGCGGCAGCGGGCTGAGGAAATGCAGCAGGAGCGCGAGGAGCGCCAGCACCACGACCGTGGCAGTGATCGAGCGCCACGGCCGGCGGCGCCCGCGCGCTGCGGTCGGAGCGGCGGCAGGCATGGGACGACGATGATCGGCCATGCCCGCGACCCGGGCAATGGGACCTAAGGGCAGCCGATTGCAAGCGAGGGGGTCAGGTCTTCGGACCTGACCCCGAATCCGCGGGCGCCAACACCCGCCCCAGCACGAACCGCGTCATCGCCTGCGCCAGCTCGCTCTCGCCGACGAACACGGTCCCCGCCCCGTCCCGCTCCAGCAACTCGGCCTCCTCCGCGCCATGGCAACGGATCACCACGGCAATCCCCGGATTCAACTCCCGCGCGGTCGCCGCCATCGCCCGCACCTCCAACGTCTGCGGCACCGCGATCACCAGGGCCCGCGCGTCCTTCACATGCGCCTGCACCAGCGTTTCCGGCTCGATGGCATCGCCCCACACGGCAGGCTGGTCGTGCGCCCGCAGTGTCGCGATGACCTCCCGGTTCGAATCCACGACCACGAAAGGCACCCCCTGCCCCGCCAGTTGCCCGGCGATGTGCTTGCCCACGCGCCCCCATCCCACCAGCACCACCTGGTTGGCGAGAAAGCGCGGCGCCGTGCTCATGGGCAGCTCCGCGAGCGGGCTCGACGCAGGCTCGTTGTGCGCCGCCAGCATCGGGATCCGCGAAAGCCGGGCCTCCAGCGGCCCCGAGAACGCGAACACGAGCGGATTGAGCGCGATCGAGATCAGCGCACCCGCGAGGATCAGGCTGTGCCCCTCGGCATGCAGCAGCCCCAGCGACATCCCCAGGCTCGCGAGGATGAACGAGAACTCCCCGACCTGGGCCAGTCCCGCGGCCACGACGAGCGCGGTGCGCGGCGGATAGCGCATCGCGAGGACGAGCGCGACGGCCACCAGCGCCTTGCCGACGACGATCACCGCCACCGTCGCCAGCACGTGCAGCGGCTGCTCCACCAGCACCTTCGGCTCGAACACCATCCCCACGGACACGAAGAACAGCACCGCGAACGCGTCCTGCAGCGGCAGCGTCTGCTCCGCGGCACGCGCGCTGAACTCCGACTCGCGCAGCACCATGCCGGCGAAGAAGGCCCCCAGCGCGAACGACACGCCGAACAGCGCCGACGACCCGTACGCGATGCTCACCGCGGCGGCCACCACGCACAGCGTGAAGAGCTCGCGCGACCCCGTCTTCGCGACCTGCCACAGCACCCACGGGAAGAGCCGCCGTCCCACGATCAGCATGAAGGCGACGAAGGCGCCGACCTGCGCCAGCGTGATCGCGATCGTCGCCGCCGTGCCGTAGCGCGACTCGCTCGCCGTCCCGCCGAGCGTCGGCGCCAGCGCCGGCAGCAAGACGAGCACCAGCACCATCGCGAGATCCTCGACGACCAGCCAGCCCACCGCGATCCGCCCGCTCCCCGATTCCAGGTCGCCGCGGCTCTCCAGCGCCTTCAGCAGCACCACCGTGCTCGCCACCGACAGCGAGATCCCGAACACCAGCGCCTCGCCGAACGACCATCCCCACAGCATCCCCACGCCGAGGCCGAGCGCCGTGGCGAAGGTCATCTGCGCGACCGCGCCGGGCACCGCGATCTTGCGCACCGCGAGCAGGTCGTCGATGGAGAAGTGCAGGCCGACCCCGAACATCAGCAGCATCACCCCGATCTCGGCGAGCTGCGAGGCGATCGCGCCATCGGCCACGAACCCGGGAGTCGCCGGCCCGATCGCGATCCCCGCGACCAGGTAGCCGACGAGAGCAGGCAACTTGAGCCGCGCCGCCACGAACCCGAGCAGGAGCGCGAGGCCGAAGCCGGCGGCGAGCGTCGTGATGAGGCTGACGGCGTGGGGCAAGGCGGGGCCTCCTTCGGCGGGCGGGCGGGCGGACGGGTGCGGGACGGGCACCATCCTCGCACACCGACTCGAGCGGGCCCCGTTGGTTCCCCGACCGGAATGCAGGCCGAAGGGCGACTTCGGAAGGCTGGAACGCGTCGCCGATGCGTCTCCATGCGGAATCGCGCCGGCCGCCCCGCTGGGTGAGCTAGTTCCTCAGGGCGATCCCGGCAGGGCCACGGGGGCGCTTCCGTACCGCGCCTGCAGCGGCGTGCCGCGCGCGAAGTCCACCATCAGCTGCAGGTAGCCGTCGGGGTTGCGCGTCGACAGCCGCTCGCCCTCCGCCGTCGTCTCGTACTCGTAGATGCCGTGCTCGGTATGCGGATAGATGGCCGTGGCGATCGGCCGGCCCGCCATGCGCAGCTGCGCGAGGCGACGCGCGGTCTCGGCGCTCGGGGCGTCGAGATCGTCCTGCGCGAGGATCCAGAGCTGCGGCGCCTTCACGCGGGCGAGCGTGACCATCGGGTCGTAGAGCCAGGGCGTGCCCCAGTCCATCTCCTTCGCCATCGTGG
>Ga0209051_1001467_pt1 | contig 19944 bp, 19 predicted proteins | sample AraplaCvi_mMS_r2_2_FD_184286 | JGI IMG/M metagenome (GOLD analysis project Ga0209051, IMG submission 184286) | Arabidopsis root microbial communities from North Carolina, USA - plate scrape MF_Cvi_mMS_r2 (SPAdes) (version 2) | ecosystem: Host-associated > Plants > Roots > Endosphere | place...
CTCCAAGGAGAGCACCACGCAACCGTCGACGGCGTTGGCCCCACCGGACAGTCCGGTGCCAGCCCCGCGTGCCACGACCGGGGTGCGGTGCCGCAGACAGATTTCGACCACCTGGCGCACCTCTTCGGTGCTGCGGGCCCGCACGACGGCTGCCGGCTCGCCGACCGGAGCCCCCGCCGCCTGATCCTGGCTGAGACTGCGAGCCACGTCGGCGTCGACGACGACTCGTCCGTGCGGGAGCGCGGCCTGAAGGTCCGCGACGAGCGTGTCGGCGGCGCTCATCAATGGCTGAGCCGGTGGCGTCATGCGGTGACCTCCAGTGCCTCGGGGCGCGTGGTGAAAAGGCTAGTCCCGACCTCAGCGCGGCAGGCTGCGGCCCAGCCGACCACGCGCGCGCAGCGGGTACCCGCGTCGCAGCCTGCCGAGCGCACCACCCACGGACCGCGCGACCGACGCGCCGACCAACAATCCGACCGCAATCGCGCAGACCACCGTCACCACCCCGAAGGCGTTCGCTCCACCACCGTCGGGGTCGGTGACCAGGGCCGTGGTGGACAGCAGCCCAAGGCTGCCTGGGACCAGCAGCCAGAACGCCGGGAGCATCACGACCAGGCGCGGCAGGTTCGGACGGACGGCCTCCACCAGCGAGGATCCCAGGGTGGCGGCGACGGCCCCGAGGAAGCTGCCGACTGCGGCGCCGCCGACGTGCTGCCCGAAACTCTGGGCGGCGAAGGCAAGGATCAAGACCACGGTGATCCAGGGCAGCAGCCGCACCGGTGGGCTCTCCAAGACCCCGATGCCGACGCTGATCAGGATCAGCCCCACCGGGGCGGCCCACCAGCCAAGTGTTTCGACGCGGAGATTGGTCAGTTCGGCTGCCGGAACGGTGATTACGTGACTGGCCGCGACAATGCCAAGGGTGAACAGCAGCAGCTGCACCAACCCGAAGGTCAACCGCGACGTTCCGGCCACCATGTCGCCCGCGGCCAGCTCGGACATCGCCGTGACGATCAACGCGCCAGGCAGCAGCACGGCCAACGGCGGCAGCAGCGTGCGCAGCGGTCCGTCCAACAAGCCGGCGTTCGATGCTGCGAAGACTCCGCACGCGAGCAGGAAGGCCGCCAGCATCGGCAGAAGCGTCGCGATCAAGGCGAAGCGCTGCCCAAGCCGGAAGAGCGCCACCACCACGACCGCGCCAACGGCAGCGAAGGCGACGTTGGCGCCGCCGGGTTGGAGGATCAGGGCGATGCCCGTGGCGATCGCGATCCAGCCGAGGTTGGCCATCCACTCCGGATAGCGGGGTGGGCGGTGGCGGAGGTCCCGCAGCTGTCCGACGGCCTCGGCCACCGTGAGAGTCGACTGCGACAACCGATGACGGATCGTCCGTACCTCGGCGGCCTGGTCGAGTCGCAGCCCGCCCTGGACCGACTCGAACGTGGCGGGTAGGCCGCTGGCCAGGTTCAGGAACACCCCGGTCGGCGACGCCGCGATTTGGACGTCCGGGAAGCCGAGCGCGGTGCTCACCTCGGCCAGCTCGTCCTCCACGTCGCTGACCGGCTGCCCCGTGGCCACCATCGCGGCGCCCAGATATGCCAGCAGGGCTCGGACGGCGTCGTCGTCTTCGGACACGGAGTCACTCTGCCAGGTGGGGCAAGCGTCTCCGGCTACGTCAGCACGGCCGTCGGCGCCGCGTTGACCGCCACGGCGTCGGTGATGGTCGGCAACGACACCTGCAGACTGGACACCGTCAATGCGCCGAACGCACCAAGGTTCTCGTAGTTGGCCGTCGACGAGACCAGCTGCAGCGTGAGGGTTTGACCGGGCCGCAACGTCTGCGCCACCGGTTCCAGCGAAATGCTGAGGGTGCGCGTCTTGCCGTCCAGCGTCACGGGAATCGGCGTCGCCTGGTTGCCGAGAACCGCGCCGGTCGAGTCGTCGACCAGTTGCGCGAAGACGTGCCGACTGGTCCCCGTACCCGAGTACGTCAGGGTCACCTGCGGTGCCCCCACCACGTACGTCGTCGTCGTGACCGCAGGAATGGCGACGTTGAAGGCGTTGGCCGCCTTGGTTGCTCCGATCGGCAGGACGCCGAACAGCGGCCCGGAACCGAAGACCAGAGGCACCAGCGGCAGCACTCCGGGTCGGCCGCTGGTGGCGACGATCGGCACGCCCGCATACTTCGGATCGGGATTCGACGAGTAGTACTGCCCGCGTTGGTCGACCCATTCGAACGTCGGCCCGGTCGACACGTCCTGGCCCTTCACGTACCGCGCCAGCCAGTTCAGCGTGGCGGCGGTGACCACCTGACCGTCGGTGGGGTCGAACGGATTGTTGGTGCAGAGCCCGTGTCCGCCGCAGAACCAGAGCACCTTCGCTGGCACACCGGCTCCGAGCGCCGCCGCGTTGGCCTGTGCCTCCTGCAATGAGAACAGGGTGTCGACGGTCCCCTGGATGATCAGGGTCGGCGCGGTCACGCTGCCCAGCAGAGCGCCGGGTCCGCGTTCGGCGAGCAGCGCCTGCTGCACGTCGGTGAGCACCCCGGTCAGCACGCCCTGGACGGACGCGGGGTAGATCGCGGGATTGGGTCGGGCGCCGGTGAGCAGGAGGGCGGCCGTGAGCAGGGTGCCCCAGCCGCTCTTGAACGCCGCGCTCTTATACAGCGAGGTGTTCAGGGTGTTCCAGGAAATGCTTGGCACGATCGCGTCGACCCGGTGGTCGGTGGCCGCGGTGACCCATTGGATGCCACCGCCGTAGGACGCGCCGACCATCCCGAACCGGGGATCGCCCGGGGAGTCGAGCTGCGCCTCGGGTTGGGTTGCCAACCAGCTCACGATGGCCGACACGTCCTTGGCCTCGTAGTCCGCGGAGTCGAGTTGCAGGACGCCGCCCGAGCGGTACTCCCCGCGCGGATCCCAGGTGACCACGTTGTATCCGGCGTGCCGCAGCGTGCCGACGCCCACGGCACCGAGCGCATCGGTCAGGATGCCGTCCAGCGGCGTGACCTCGAGGCTCGTCGAGCCGGGCATCCCGAGTCCGGGGCCTTCGAGGATGGTCGGCGCGGTCTGCCCGGCCCGCAACCCGCTCGCGGGCATGAAGTGGACGTAGATCTTCGTGCCGTCGAACGACGTGAGCATCACGTCGCGCGACACCGGTGTACCGGGGGCGCCGGGCCGCACCGGGTAGCCGATGAATGGATGGATGACGTCGCCGACGATCGGGATCATGTGGATGGCGGCGACGATCGGCGTCACGAACGCCGGGCCGATCACGGGAATGTGCTGCAACCACGCCAGCGGTGGCGTCTGGATCACGGCCAGCGGCGGCGCGGCCGCGGTGACGGCGGCGGCCAGTTTCGGGGTGGTGACTGCGGCATCGGACGACGCGGCGGGCGTCGCCGGCACCAACGTCTCCTTGCGCGCCGCCGCGGCCACCGTCCACGACACCGGCGAGTCCGGGGGCGAGTCCGGTGACCCGCCGGTGTGGGGACCGGCCGGGACGACGACCGCCGCGGGCACGGCGGTGACGGCGTCGTGCGTCACCGCGGTCGGGGTCGTGGCCTGCGGGGACTCGACGGTCGTTGGACTGGAGGCGACGTCGGTGTCGGAGGCCGTTACGGGTGTGGCTGGCTGGGCGTCCTTGGCGGGCTGGGCGTCCTTGCCTGGCTGGGCATCCTTGGCCGGCTGGGCGTCCTTGGCAGGTGCGGCAGCGTTCGGGGACGGCTCGGTGTCGGGCTTCGCCGTCGTGGCCGCGGACCCGGCGGGGGTCGAGCGGGAACCGCGGTGCGGCTTGCTAGTGGCGGTGCGCGCGGGCTTCTCCGTTGCGACCTTCGTCGGAGTGTCGGCGGCCTCGTGCGCGCCCACCGAGCTCGTCGCCTGACCAGGCGACGAGTCCGACGCCGACTTCGCCGACTCGGCCGACGACGATGACGACGCCGTTGACGATGACGACGCCGATGAGCTCGACGAGGTGGACTGTCCGGTCGTGTCAGCCGAGGCGACGCCGCACCCCAACCCGATGACCGCACCAATTCCCAACGCTGCGGCCAAGCCGCCGATCCGACCTACGTGTGCTGATGCCCCCATGCGCCGACTGAACCCCGTTCGCAACCGATGTCGATGAGACGTGCGTCCCGACTGGGACGCTAACCGTCTGCGTCGGCTCGTGAAGCTGCTTCCGTGAAGAAAACCGACACGGTGAATTGGGCTCTTGGCGAACCGCTTTGACGCCCGCAATCTCACAGCGGACTAACAGCGCCCGCCCGACGAAAGAGCCTTCGCCCTACCCGGGCGGCGCCGTCACATGCGCCCACCGGAGGCGTCGATCGTCGCCCCGGTGATGTAGGACGCGTCCTCGGAGAGCAGAAACGCTGCGATGGAGGCGATTTCGCTGGGCTCGGCGCGCCGGCCAAGGGCGTACACCGACTTCAGGATGTTCTCCGGTGGCACCACGCCGCGCAACGAGGGCGGGGTGTAGCTCGACGCGTGCTTGGCCGCCATGTCGGTCGCGGTCCCGCCGGGGGCGATGGCGTTGATGGCGATGCCTCGCTCGGCCAGTTCCGGCGCCAGGTTGAGCACCATGGCGGACACGGCCGCCTTGCTGGCGGCGTAGAGGGTGTGCTGGTACACCGCGATGCGGGCACTCACCGACGAGGTGAGCAGGATGCGCCCGCCGGCGCCCATCGCGGCTGCTGCGGCCTGGGTGGCGAACAGTTGGCCGGCCACGTTGATGCCGAACACCTTGGTGAAGTCGGCCGCGGTGATGGACTCGAGGGCGCCAAAGTATTCGACGCCCGCATTGCTCGCCAGAAGGTCGAGGCCACCGAATTCGGCAACCACCCTCGTCACCAGATCCTGAGTCTGCTCGGGGTCGGAGACGTCGGCCTGGAACGCCGCCGCTCGGTGGCCCGCCGCGGTGAGTTCGTTCACCAAAGCCTCGGCCGACTCGGCGTCGGCGACGTAGTTGACGGCGACCTCGGCGCCGTCGGCGGCCAGTCTCCGCGTGGTCGCTGCACCGATGCCTCGGCCGCCTCCCGTGATCAAGGCCCGCTTGCCTGCCAGTCGTGCTGCCGTGGTCATGGTGGCAACCCTTCTAATCTTCGGATGAAACGTGTTGTGTTGGAATGCCGGTCGTCGACGCTAGGATGCGCGTTGGCGCGAGGCGCCGATCTGGGTCGACGGCAGCGGCGACCCGGCCGAGGCGGGTCAGTTGGCTCTCGTCCAGCCCGCCAGGATCGGCGGCGCGGCCGTCGGCGAACGGCGCCGCGGAACGGCCGAGGTCAGCTTTTGCGGAGGTGTCACGCAGGCCGGCCAGCCCGTCCTCGATGCGGGTGCGGGCGGAATCGTCGGCGGCGTTGCCCACCGCGTGCAACAGCAGTGGGCCGGGCACCGCGGTCAACGCCCCGTCCCGGGTGGATGCGGCATTGTCCAGGTTGCGCAGTTCGACCATTGCCAGCGGCGAGTCGGCTGCTGCGGCGGCACTCAACATCGCCCCGGCAGCGCCGAACCCGTCGTCTCCCAGCCACCGGCCCATTCCCAGTGCGGCAACGGGATTGGGCGGGTCGAGGTGAATCTGAGCGAGCCGCGCCGCGTCGGCAGGCGCCCAGCTGCTGTCCATCGCGGGTTGCGGCGCCGAGCGCAGGGCCTCCAGCAGGGGACGCGCCGCCTGCGCTCCCTCCGGCGACGCGAAGGACAGGTGCACGACCGGGACTCCCCGCAGCGCGGGAGGGAACACGGGGGCACCCGGTGGCGTGTGCAGCACGCTGAGAGTGGTCGACAGCGCGTCGCCGATCTGCGCCATGGCATTCGCCCACGCCTCGGCGACCGATTCGAGCGCGTCGACGCTCCACAGCTGGTATCCAGCCCAGAGTTCGCGTGGCTCAACCAGTTCCACGGTGAGTGCGGTGGCCACGCCAACCCCGCCGCCACCCCGAAACGCCCACAACGCCTCGCGGTCCACGACGTCGGCGGCGTCCTCGGTGGCCCGCCTGGTCTGCCCGTTGCCGTCGACGTAGTCGACCGCCAGCAGTGCCGAACTCGCCATGCCGTGCGGGCGGGTCAGGTATCCCACTCCGCCACCGAACGTGTAGCCGGCGACGCCGACGGTGGGCGAGGAGCCTGCCAGCCCGAGCAGCCCGTCGCGCTCGGCAACGGCGTTCACCGCCGACCAGGTCGCTCCGGCACCCACGCGGACTACGCGCTCGGCCACGTCCACGTCGACCGAGTTCAATCCGGACGTGTCCACCAGTAGATGATCCGCGCCGATCGGCGCCCCTGCGCCGTGTCCGCTGGCCTGAACTCCGACCCGCAGGTCGTGCTGGGCGGCCCACCGGACGGCGTGGACGACGTCGTCCGAGCTACGAGCACGCGCCACCGTGGCTGGGCGCTGCACCACCGCGGCGTTGTGCGGAGTCGTCGCGGCCCGGTAGGCAGCACTGTCCGGTGGGGACAGCAGGTCGTCTCGCATGTCGGTCATCCGTTCTGTGGGTATCCGAAGCGCTCAGGAAAGGAGGAGGAGCGCCGTGGTGACGAGCATGGCGGCGGCGGTGGCGCCGTGCACGCCGTACGCGATCGACTTGGCTCCGCCGTTGCGGAGCACGATTGCGGCGTCGCCGACCGGAATGATGGTCGCCGCCAGGATGATCCAGCCGAGGAGGTGGGTGGACCCCGCGATCATCACGACGATTACGAGGAGCCCCGAGGCGATGTCGCGGATGCCCTTGACGCTGAGGTACGCGCGGGTTCCCGGTTGGTCGACGTCGGCGAGCACGCCGTAGCCGGCGGCCGCGACGCGCGGCGCTACCAGGAACCGGGCCCCGATGAAGATGATTGCGGCGGCGATGAGGCCGGCGAGCACGTAGCCGATGGTGGCGGTGACGGTCATGGTGAACGCTCCTAGCTTGGTCAGTGAACGGGTGAAAACGACGTCGGCTCAAGCAGAGTCGTCTGAACGTCGACGACGTCGTCGACGTCGAAGCCGGCCATGTCGGCGGCGAACTCCGGGCTGGCCATGATCTGGCGGGTGATCTCGTCGGGGTCGGCGCCCGGCGGATAGCCGATCAACGCGACGAGTCGATTCCCCTGTCCGCCACATTCGGTCCACACCCCGTGCGTGGTCACCCCAAAGGTGGCGAAGGTGCTGAGATGACGACCCCAATGGACCGTGGCGTACCGCGAAAGGGCTTCGGCTGACCGCAGGGTGTAGGTCCTGAGCTGGAGCATCGTCGTCTCCTCGTGAGTGGACCCCGGGGTGAACGCCCTCAGGTGTTAGCAACGCTAGCGATCCCGTGAACTTGTGTCAATAGCAGCGCTAGCAGTTCTAGCCGTGATACTTTGGGCCATGGCAATCGAAGATCGTCGGGAGCGGGAACGGGCCGCCCGTCGCGACTTGATCGTCGCGACGGCCCGGAGGCTGGCCGAGACCGAAGGCTGGGAAGCCGTGACCACGCGACGCCTGTCCACCGAGATCGAGTACAGCCAGCCGGTTCTGTACAAGCACTTCGCCGGCATGGAGCAGATCGCCGCAGCCGTCGCACTCGACGGTTTCGGCGAGCTCGCCGACTCTCTGCATTCAGCCAACTCCGGGACCGGTGCCGCCGGCGACGCGCTCGGTCGAGTCGCGCAGGCGTATCTCGACTTCAACAGGGATCACCCGGCGGTGTACGACGCGATGTTCCTACGGGCGACCACCTTGCAGTTCGCCACCGACGAAACCCCGCCTCAGTTGAGCGCCGCCTTCGCTGCGCTCAGGGAGGCCGTCGGCGACGCCGCGGGCGAGCAGGAGGCCCAAACGCTGACCGAGGTGTTCTGGTCCGCGTTGCACGGCCTGGCCATCCTCACCCGCACTGGACGGTTACGCCCCGGCTACGAGTCGGAGCGACTTCAACTACTCGTCGAGCAGTTCACGCGAGCGTGACGGTGCGCCGGCGCCTCGGTCCCCAATCGCTCGGCGTCGGCACCCAAAGTCGTGCTTATAGACTTCGCCGATGACGAGAACCGACCCGGTCGACGAGCACCGCGACACGGGCGATCCCGCACCGGTCGAGCGTGAGGTTCCGAGCGACACCCCCACCGGTGTCGACCTCGAGAAGGTCATCGCCAAACGAGTTCGCGCGCTTCGCCGTTCGACCGGGCTGTCGGTGGGCGACATGGCCGTCAAGGTCGGCATCTCCAAGGCCATGCTGTCCAAGATCGAGAATGCGCAGACGTCCTGCAGCCTCAACACCTTGGCGCGACTGGCGGCCGGTCTCGACGTTCCCGTCACCTCGCTGTTTCGTGGCGCCGACACCGAACGCGAAGCCGTGTTCGTCGAATCCGGTCACGGCGCGGTGATCGTCGGGCGGGGAACACGCGTCGGACATCACTACGAGCTCCTGGGCGCCCTTCGGGGACAACACAAACGACTCGAGCCGGTCCTGGTGACCTTGACGAATGCAAGCGAGGTCTTCCCGCTCTTCCAGCACGCCGGCACCGAGATGCTCTACATGCTCGAAGGCGTGATGGTCTACGGACACGGCGAGTCCGAGTACACGCTGCGGCCGGGCGATTCGCTGCTGCTCGACGGCGAGGGCTTGCACGGCCCGCACGAGTTGGTGCGTTTGCCCATCCGTTTCCTGGCCATCACCGCCTATCCAGACGATTCGGACTCTTGACCAACCGGAACGCCAGGACGGTCCTGATCCGACGGTCCGATCGTCGACGCGTTCCCTGGACGAACGGTGCAGGCGCCACCGAGGTCATCGCCACCGGCGGCGGAGACCCACCTGCCTGGCGGGTCAGCGTGGCCGACATCGGGCCGGGGCGCACGGCGTTCTCGTCGTTTCCGGGCGTGAATCGGGTCTTCACCGTGATCGGCAGTCACGGCGTGACCCTCGAATGGTCCTGCCGCACCGTCGATGTCGACCCTCTCAGTCCCTTCGAATTCGACGGCCAGCTCGGGCCGGATTGCGTTGCCGCAGGTCCGACGAATGCGTTCAACGTGATGGTCGAGGCCGCGACGACCTCTGCGCGCGTCGAGGCGCACCACCTCTCCGGCTCCGGCGTGTTCACCGACCCCGACGCGGAAACGGTGTTCTACGTCCACCGCGGCCGCCTCGCCCTAGGCGACCACGTCGCCATGGCGGGTGACTGCCTGTTCGTCGACCGGCAGTCCGTCGAGGCATCTGGCACCGCGACGATTCTGGCGGCCGTGATGACACCGCTGGTCGTCGACCAGCACGTGTAGTGCTGGGAAACGTTTTGTAACCCGACGATACGACGGGATCCCTCACTGCGCCCTCGTCGCCGACGTGCGCGGCAGTGTGTCTAATGCTAGATTACGGTGACTCCTACAGGGAAACAGATGGCTAGGGGTAGCCAGCCATCTGAACCAGACGACACTACGAGGATCTTCACGTGCCGGACACCACCAGCTTCTTGATCGTCGGCGGCGGTCTCGAAGGACTTGCCATCGCCTACTCGCTCGCTGAACGCGGTGAAACCAACGTCCTCGTGCTCGAACGCGACACCCTGTGCTCCGGCATGACCGCCAAGTCCAGCGGGGTCGTGCGGTGCCACTACGGCACTCCGTCACTGGCCGCGATGTCCTGGTACGGGATCGACGTATTCACCCGCGCCACAGAGCTCTTCGGCGACGACATGTCGTTTCGCCAGTGCGGCTACGTAGTCGGCGTCGCCGAGAACAACGTCAAGCCGCTCGAGGCGAACATCGCGATGATGCAGGGACTGGGCATCGCCACCGAGTTCATCGACCACGACACGATGGCCGATTTGTGGCCGGGACTGCACCTCGACGACTTCGCACTGTTCGCCTACGAACCCCTCGGTGGGCGCGGCGAGGCGTACATGACGGGCATGACCTACGCGGCGACGGCACGCAAGATGGGCGTCACCATCCGCCAAGGCACGGCGGTCACCGAACTGCTGACCGACGACCGAGGCTCGGTGTACGGCGTGACGGTGGCCGACGGATCACGGATTCACGCCGACCACGTCATCCTCGCCAACGGTCCCTGGGCGCCAACCCTCGCCTCCACCGTCGGAGTCGACCTGGACGTCAAGGCTCAGCGGGCCCAACTGGTACTGGTCGACCAGGGCGTCCCCACCCCCGAGGTTCCCGTACTCTCCGACCTCGCCGGCCTGCAGTACATCTGCCGCGAGCCGAATGGTGAACTGCTGGTTGGCAATTCGGACCACCAGACCCCGGAGTACGTCGACCCTGACAAGTACGTCAACCGGGCCGACGAGTCGGCGATCGAGAAGAACATCGTCAAACTCGGCCATCGGCTGCCCGACATGCCCGACCCGCGGATCACCAGCTCCTACGTCGGCGCCTACGACGTCACGCCGGACTACAACCCCATCATCGGTCCGTCTCCCGTCGACGGATTGTTCCTCGCGACCGGATTCTCCGGCCACGGATTCAAGATCTCACCCGCAGTGGGCAAGCTCGTCGCCGACCTGCTGCTCGACGGCAAGACCTCGTTGCCCAACGTCAACGCCGACGACTTCCGATACTCGCGATTCGCCGAAGGCGACTTGCTGTTCAGCCTCCATCCCTACGAGGGCGCAGGAGAAATGCGATGACCCAAGCCGAGATCGACCACCACGACGTCGAAACGAACAACGGCGCAATGTCTTTGGCTTCACCCGCCGAGGACGCCAAGCGGGCGCCCACCCTGTCGGAGGTGGCGCATGCCAGTGGCACCACCTTCATCCTCGCCCTCTTCGTGACCCTGTCCGGGAAGCCCTGCGCCAAGCTCGTCCCGATCCAGGCGGTCGGACAGCTCGAAGAAGACGGCGTCGGATTCGCAGGCTACGCCGCTGGCCACATGGGTCAGGAGCCGAAGGACTCCGATCTGGTGGCGAGGGCCGACGTCACGTCGTTCACCCCCATCCCGTTCATCAAGCCGGGCTTGGCGATCGTGCACTGCGACCCGCACGTGGACGGCAAGCCGTGGCCGTTCGCGCCGCGAATCATCCTGCGGGAGCAGCTCCGCAAGGCCGCCGAACTGGGCTTCACGGTCAACGTCGGCGCCGAGATCGAGTACTTCCTCGTCAACCGCGTCAACGGAGAGCTCGTCACCGCCGACCGCAGTGACACCAGTGCCACTCCCTGTTACGACGCGCGGGACGTCACCCGCATGTACGACCACCTCACCGAGATCTCCTCGGCGATGAACGCGCTCGGCTGGGGCAACTACGCCAACGACCACGAAGACGGCAACGGGCAGTTCGAGCAGAACTTCGACTACGCCGACGCCATGACGACCGCGGACCGGGTCATCACGTTGCGGTATCTGCTGTCGGTCGTCGCCGAGAAGCGCGGCATGCTGGCGACGTTCATGCCGAAGCCCTTCACCACCCGCACCGGCAGCGGGCTGCACATGCATCTGTCGCTCTGGGACGACGCGGGCGCGGTGTTCCCGGATTCCGACGACGAGCTTGGGCTCGGGTTGTCCCCCACCGCTTACGCCTTCGTGGCGGGAATCCTCGAGCACGCCTGCGCGCTGCAGGGGCTCATCGCACCAACGGTCAACTCCTACAAGCGAACCGGTGCCACGGCAACCACCAGCGGGGCCACCTGGTCACCGCGGTACGCCACCTACGGCGGCAACGACCGCACGCACTACCTGCGCGTGCCCGACAAGAATCGTGTCGAGCTGCGCGGCGGTGACGGATCTGCGAACCCGTACCTCGCGGCGGCCGGGGCCATCGCCGCCGGGCTCGACGGCGTGCGCCGTAATCTGCACCCCGGCAAGCCAGGCACCGGCGACTCCCCCAGCGAGATGCTGCCCATGACACTGCTGCATGCGATGGACGCCTTCGAGGCCGACTCGGTGCTGACCGAGGCTCTCGACGTCGCCGGCCCCGGCGTCGCCGAGTACTTCGCCAAGTGCAAGCGCCAGGAGTTCTTCGACTGGCACAACACGGTCTCCTCCTGGGAGATCGACCGCTACCTCACCTCTTTCTGACCCACCACAACTCTTCGAGGAGGATTCCATGTGTGGAATCGTCGGTCTTCATCTGCGTGACGCCACGCTCCATCCGCAGCTGGGTGCCCTGCTGTCCGGCATGCTGGACGCGATGTGCGACCGTGGGCCCGACTCGGCCGGCATGGCCGTCTACGGTGACCCCACCTGGTCCCCCGAAGGCGAGTCGACCGTGTCGCTACTCGACTCCCCCATCCCCGCAACCGAACTCGCGCAGCAGCTCGGCATCGTGCTCTCCGCGCCGGTGACCGGACACGACCTCGACCCGACCGTCGTCGTCCATGCCCCCGTGGGAACCGAGGTGCTGACCGCCGCCGTCCGCTCCGTCGTTCCTACCGCCCGCATCATCGGCTTCGGCGACCACCTGACGGTGCTCAAGGGGATGGGCAATCCCACCGAGCTCGCGGACCGCTTCGGCCTCCGTTCGGCCAGCGGGTGGCAGGGCGTGGCGCACACCCGGATGGCCACCGAATCCGCCGTCACCGCCGAGGGCTCGCACCCGTTCGCCGTTGGTCCGGATCAGTGCCTGGTGCACAACGGGTCGTTCTCCAACCACATGTCGATCAAGCACGAGCTCGAACGCTCCGGTGTGAGCTTCGACAGCGAGAACGACACCGAGGTCGGCGCCCGATACGTCGCCAAGCAGCTCGCCGAGGGGGTCGACCTGGAGAAGGCCCTGCTGATGCTCAACGAGACCTTCGACGGCTTCTACACCCTGTTGGTCTCCACCAGCGACTCCTTCGCCGTGGTCCGCGACGCCATCGCGTGCAAGCCGGCGATCATCGCCGAAACCGACCGCTGGGTCGCGATGGCGTCGGAATACCGCGCCCTGGCGAAACTCCCAGGCATCGACACCGCCCGAATCTTCGAACCCGAGCCAGAAGAGGTCTACGTATGGCACCGACAGTGACGACCAGCACCCCCGCGAACGGAGTGGTCGACCTCCGAGCGTCGAGCACCCGCGAGGTCAACGAGTTGCTCAGCTCGCCGGGCGCCCCGGCGACGCTCACCATCACCCACCCCGATGGCGCACACGCGCTCGCGTGCGGTCTCGACGCCGACCTGGACGTCACCATCGACGGTCACGTCGGCTACTACTGCGCGGGCATGAACCAGAAGGCCACCGTCACCATCGCCGGCAACGCGGGCGTCGGCGTCGCGGAGAACATGATGTCGGGCCGGGTCCACGTCAAGGGTGACGCGTCGCAGTCGGCGGGCGCCACCGCCCACGGCGGTCTCCTCGTCGTCGACGGCAACGCGGCGGCGCGCTGTGGTATCTCCATGAAGGGCGTCGACATCGTCGTCGGCGGCGACATCGGCCACATGAGCGCGTTCATGGGTCAGGCCGGACGTCTCGTCGTGTGCGGCAATGCCGGTGAAGCACTCGGTGATTCGATCTACGAGGCCCGGCTGTACGTCCGCGGCACCGTGGCGTCACTCGGTGCGGACTGCGTCAAGAAGGAGATGCGCGACGAGCATCTCGCCGAGCTGAAGGAGTTGCTCGACGCGGCGGGCCTGACGCACGACCCCAGCGAGTTCACCCGCTACGGCTCGGCCCGCCAGCTCTACAACTTCCACGTCGACAACGCCAGCGCGTACTAGGAGAACTCGGTCATGACGACACCCATCCACTCGAGGCGGCTGCGCGAGTCCGCCACCTTCGACCGCAGCGTCATCGCCGAGATTCAGCGCGCCGCCGAAACCGGCATCTACGACATCCGCGGGTGGGGCGCCAAGCGCGCGCTCCCGCACTTCGACGACCTCCTGTTCCTCGGGGCGTCGGTGTCCCGGTACCCGCTCGAGGGCTACCGCGAGAAGTGCGACACCGACGTCGTGCTCGGCGACACGCACGCGAAGTTCCCTCTACACCTGGACATCCCGATCACCATCGCGGGGATGAGCTTCGGCGCACTGTCCGGCCAGGCGAAGGAAGCCCTCGGACGCGGCGCCAGCGAGGTCGGCACCTCCACGACGACCGGTGACGGCGGGATGACGCCCGAGGAGCGCGGGCAGTCCAAGAACCTCGTCTACCAATACCTGCCGTCGCGGTACGGGATGAACCCCGTCGACCTTCGGAAGGCCGACGCGATCGAAATCGTCCTCGGACAGGGCGCCAAGCCCGGCGGTGGCGGAATGCTGTTGGGTCAGAAGATCACCGAACGCGTCGCGGGGATGCGGACGCTGCCCATGGGCGTCGACCAGCGCAGCGCGTGCCGCCACCCCGACTGGACCGGCCCCGACGACCTCGCCATCAAGATCCTCGAGCTGCGCGAGATCACCAACTGGGAGAAGCCGATCTACGTCAAGGTCGGTGCGACGCGTACCTACTACGACGTCAAACTCGCGGTGAAGGCCGGTGCCGACGTGGTCGTCGTCGATGGCATGCAGGGCGGGACCGCGGCCACCCAGGAAGTGTTCATCGAGCACGTCGGCATCCCGACGCTCGCCGCCATCCCGCAGGCGGTGCAGGCGTTGCAGGAGATGGGCGTGCACCGCTCGGTGCAGTTGATCGTCTCGGGCGGGATCCGCAGCGGCGCCGACGTCGCCAAGGCCATGGCCCTCGGCGCCGACGCCGTCGCCATCGGAACCGCGGCGCTGATTGCATTGGGCGACAACAGCCCTCGCTACGCCAGGGAGTACGAGGAGCTGGGCTCGGCGGCCGGCTATTACGACGACTTCCAGGCCGGACGGGACCCGGCCGGCATCACGACCCAGGATCCGGAACTGGCCAAGAACCTCGATCCCGTCGAAGGTGGACGGCGGCTGGCCAACTACCTTCGCGTGCTGACGATGGAGGCCCAGACCCTGGCACGGGCGTGCGGCAAGTCGCACCTGCGCAACCTCGAACCGGAGGATCTCGTCGCGCTCACGGTCGAGGCGTCGGCGATGGCCCGGGTTCCGCTGGCCGGCACCAACTGGATCCCCGGTCGGTACTGACCCGTGAGCTCCTTCGACGGCCTCTGGGCCAGCATCCTCGACGTCGGCCAGCATCATTCGACCCGTGGATATCGCCGATTCGCCTGGGGCGAGGCCGATCTGACATTGCGAGAGTGGTTTCGCTCAAACGCGGCGAGCCGCGGCATGGACGTCGAGGAGGACCGCAACGGCAACCTGTGGGCGTGGTGGATGCCCGTCGGCTGGACCGGCGACCCGAAGGGGGCCTTCGTCACCGGCTCGCATCTGGACTCCGTCCCGGACGGCGGTGCGTTCGACGGCCCGCTGGGCGTCGTGTCGGCCTTCGCCGCCGTCGACCTCCTGCGGGAGCGCGGTGTCGAGCCGACGATTCCGATTGCGGTGGCGGCGTTCTCGGACGAGGAGGGTGCGCGGTTCGGCGTCGCCTGCGTCGGAAGCCAGTTGACGACGGGCGCCCTGTCACCGGATCGCGCCCTCGCGTTGCGGGACGTCGACGGGGTCACCCTTGCCGAGGCGATGACGAAGGCAGGTCGCGCACCGCAGCACGTCGGTGCCGACACCACTCTCACCGATCGAGTCGGCGTGTACGTGGAGTTGCACGTCGAGCAGGGCCGCGCACTCGACCTGGTAGACGCACCGCTGGCCGTCGCGTCGTCCATCTGGCCGCACGGGCGGTGGGAGTTCACCTTCACCGGCGAGGCGAACCACGCGGGCGCGACCCGGCTGGTGGACCGTCGCGACCCCATGCTGCCCTTCGCGTCGTCGGTGCACAGCGCCCGCTCGGCAGCGGCGCTGCACGATGCGGTCGCCACGTTCGGCAAGGTGCGGGTACTTCCCAACGGCGCCAACGCGATTCCCTCGATGGTGAAGGCCTGGCTCGACGCGCGGGCCGCCGACGAGCAGACGCTGACCTCCCTCGTCGCCCACATCGAGGCCGAAGCGCGCAAGCACTGCAAGACCGACCGCGTCGACCTCGACGTGCTCGTCGAGTCGGTGACGCCCATCGTCGAGTTCCCGTCGGGACCCCGGGAGAGGCTGGTGCGGTCCCTGGCCCACCTTGGTGAGGTCCCGACGTTGCCCACGGCGGCTGGCCACGACGCCGGGATCCTCTCCGCAAAGGTCCCCACGGCGATGATGTTCGTCCGCAACCCGACCGGGATCTCCCACTCTCCCGACGAGTACGCCGAGCCGGACGACTGCAACGTCGGTGCTCAGGCGCTTGCCGACGTCATGGCCGACTGGGTGACTGGCTGAGCAAACACCGCGAGCCCCCTGTCTTCGGCCTCGCCAGCATGCCGGCCCGGGCAGCCGATTAGGCTGGGACGACCGGTGGTCGCAGCGTCGCCTCCCTGGTTCAAGATCGGCTCGGAGGAGACCCATGCATTTGCGGCTACCGAAATCGACGACGACGCGAATGGCCGTCCTCTGCGCGGCGGTGCTGCTGGTCAGCAGTTGTGAGGCGCAGGTCTGGGGTTCACCACCGGCCACTCAAGACACCACTCAGGCGCCGGTCGTGACGCCGCAGGCCTCGCTTCCCGTTCTCCCCGAGGCCCCACCCGGGCCGCCGACGGCGACGCTCGACGGTCTGGACGTACGCATCCGTCAGGCCACCGCCGACGCGGCCAAGTCCGGTGCCGACATCGAGGCCGTCGTCCTGGACCGCGACACCGGCCAACTGGTTTCCAACGGATCCAACCAGCCGTTCCCGATTGCGTCGGTGGTGAAGCTGTTCATCGCCGACGACTTGCTGCTGCAGGAATCGGAGGGCAAGACGACGCTGTCGCCCGCCGACCGCAAGTCACTCGACGTCATGCTGCGCTCCTCGGACGACAGTGCGGCCCAGATGTTTTGGGACCGCAGCGGCCAGAACGCGATCATCGCGCGCGTCAAGGCCCGGTACGGGTTGGCCAACACCACGGCCCCCTACAACGGGCACTGGGACGTCACGCAGAGCACCGCAGCCGATCTGGTCCGTTACTACGACATGCTGCTGAACGGCACCGGTGGGCTGCCACCGGCGCAGGCCAACGTCATCATGACCAACCTGGCGCAATCCACGCCGACGGGCACCGACGGCTACCCACAACGGTTCGGCATCCCCGAAGGCCTGTACGCCGAGGTCGTCGCGGTCAAGCAGGGCTGGTTCTGCTGCTGGAGCGGCGCCAACCAACTGCACGTGTCCACCGGTGTGATCGGTCCCGACCGCCGCTACGTGATGGCGCTCAGCTCGCTCGAGCCCTCCAGCGCCGCAGCCGCACGCGAGACGATGACCCAAGCCGTCAAGACGATGTTCCCCGGCGGAAAGATCTAAATTACGCCTCCGGCGACCGTCACATTGGCGGGATCTGCGACTGTCCTGTCGCAAATCCGCTTGTCCGAGGCGGGTGCCTACGCGAAGACTGATCAGGTGAAACTCGTTGTTCGAGATCGTCTCGCCGTCATCGCAGCCGTGGTCACCGTTCTGCTGTGGGCCTCGTCGTTCGTCGTCATCCGCTTCTCCGGGTCCGACTTCACCCCTGGAGCAATGGCATTCATCCGGCTAAGCGTTGGCACCATCGTCCTGACAGCGGTAGCGGTGATCTATCGTCCCCCGCTCCCGCGCGGACGTGGCTTGATGCTCGTCGTCGGCTACGGCCTCTTGTGGTTTGGCCTCTACACCGTCGTGCTGAATTGGGCTGAACGACATCTCGACGCCGGAACGGCGGCCCTGTTGGTGAACTTCGCACCGATCCTCGTCGCCGTGTTCGCCGGACTGTTCCTCGGGGAAGGATTTCCCCGGCCGCTGGTGGTGGGCATGGTGATCGCGTTCGGCGGCGTGGTGCTGATTGCGCTCGGTGGCTCCGGTATCGGTGTCAACGATCGTCTCGGCGTCATGCTGGGCTTGCTGGCCGCGGCGCTCTACGCCGCAGGTGTGCTGCTGCAGAAGGTCGCTCTGCGGACCGTCAACGCCATCGCCGCCACGTGGATCGGATGCGCCGTCGGCATGGCGGCCACCGCACCGTTCGCCCTGCGGGCAGTCGACGAGATCGGTTCTGCGTCGTCGACGGCACTGGCCGGAGTGGTCTTCCTCGGCGTCGGCCCGACGGCGATCGCGTTTCTCACCTGGGCCTACGCGCTGAACCGTACGGACGCGGGCACCATGGCGGCCACCACGTTGGCGGTGCCGGCCATCGCGATCCTGCTCTCGTGGACGTTCCTCGGGGAGGTGCCGACGATCCTTGGCTTCGTCGGCGGCGCACTGGCGCTGGGCGGCGTGGTGATCAGTCGTCGCCGGAGCACCCGCCCCGAATCTCGACCGACCGAAAGCCCTACCGGCGTGGCGTCGCGCTAGTCGACGAGACGGCCGAGCCAGACCAAGAGCAGATCGCGCTCTTCCTGGATCAGCGAGCCCGGGGTGTCCATCTCGATGTGTGCGGCCAGTTGACGCGCTGCGGACACCAAAGGGGCGTCGGCCTGCCGAGGAGCAGTGGCGGTGAGAATGTCGTCGAACACGGCATCGCGCAGCGCCTCTGACAGTCCGGGTGACCCGTACGTCTCGGGTTGCGTGATGCAGTTCATCGCCAAGCCGACGTTCGCCGACAGGATCATCGCCGCGCTGTCGTCGACGTCGCGCCGCAGCACACCGGCCGCCGCGCAGCGCCGAAGCGCCACCTTGACCAGGGCAAGAACGCCGTCGCGAGCTTGCACGTCGACCCCGGGCCGTGGCGAGAACATCAGTCGGTAGATCGCCGGATTCCCCATGGCGAATGCCACGTGATCGACCCAGCCCGCCCGGAGGTCGGCGACCGGGTCGTCGGTCCTCTCGAGATCCCTTTTGCGTGCGGCGTAGCGGTGCAGCCCGACCTCGGCAAGGGCGTCGAGAAGCCCCTGCTTGTCGCCAAAGATGCGATACAGCACCGGTTGAGTGACTCCGACGGCGTCGCAGACCGCTCGCGTCGAGATTTCGCCGTCTGCCGATTCGACGAGCAGTGACTCGGCAGCAGTCAACAACGACTCGCGAACGTCGTCCGTCTGGTTGACCATGCCTCCACCATATCCGGGTTGACATCAACGATATGAACGGTGATACGCTTCATATCGTTGATATCGGTTGATCGTAACTTTGAAATGGAGGCGGACGTGGTCGGCAACAGCACGCGCGTCGCACTCGTGACCGGCGGCTCGCGAGGCATCGGCCGGGCGATCGCGGAGCGCCTCGGCCGAGACGGCTTGCAGATCGCTATTGGCTACGTCGGCAATACGGGTGCAGCCAATGAGGCGGTCGGATCGATCGTCGACGCAGGCGGAGAAGCGATCGCCATTCAGGCTGACGTTGCCGACGAGCAAGCGGTCGCGGCGATGTTCGACCGCACCGAAGCCAACTTCGGCGGGGTCGACGTCGTGGTGAACTCGGCCGGAAGGCTGGCGCTGTCCACGATCGCCGAACAGGATCTCGACGTCTTCGACGATCTGCACCGTACGAACGTCCGCGGCGCCTTCGTCGTCGCACAACAGGCCGCGCGTCGCCTCCGGGACGGTGGCGCGTTCATCGGCATGTCGACGTCGGTGGTCGGGACTCAGTTCCCCGCGTACGGCGCATACGTGGCAAGCAAGAGCGCCGTCGAGGGGATGACGATGATCCTCGCCAGGGAGCTCCGCGGACGGAACATCACCGCCAACCTCGTCGCCCCAGGACCCACCGCCACCGACCTGTTCCTCGACGGAAAATCCCAGGAGCAGATCGACACGCTTGCCCACGTCTCACCACTGGAGCGTCTGGGCACGCCCGAAGACATCGCGCGCGTCGTCTCGTTCCTGGCCAGCGCCGACGGGCACTGGGTCAACGGACAGACTCTCCGCGCCAACGGAGGGATGGTCTGATGCCAGGTCGCGCGCCCCTGCTGCCTTGACGCGCCGCACTCTCACCAGCAGTTACATCAAAGGAAGGGAACCACCATGCCGTTCGCAAATTTGAAGGTCCCCGCGGGCACTTTGACCAGCGAGTCGAAGAAGAAGCTGCAGGACGCCGTCACCGACGCCATCGTCGACGTGTACGGCGAGCGGGC
>Ga0209051_1001468_pt1 | contig 19942 bp, 14 predicted proteins | sample AraplaCvi_mMS_r2_2_FD_184286 | JGI IMG/M metagenome (GOLD analysis project Ga0209051, IMG submission 184286) | Arabidopsis root microbial communities from North Carolina, USA - plate scrape MF_Cvi_mMS_r2 (SPAdes) (version 2) | ecosystem: Host-associated > Plants > Roots > Endosphere | place...
CAGGAAGCGTATGCTCGACATACTCGAGAGCTCGGAGCAAACGTGTTGAGTCGTCGTTGATGGCTGCCACGCATGGATCCAGTTCGATCGGCGAGAGGATGGGCAGTGGGCGACACGCCACGTCAGGAGCAGTTGGATCTCACCTCCAGCGGCACACCGGAGCCGGCAGTGTCGGCAGCCCCTAGCGAAGCCGTGCAGGCTGGCTTGTTCCCCGACAACTCGGTCCCGGATGAACTCGTGGGCTACCGGGGGCCGAGTGCCTGCCAGATAGCCGGAATCACCTACCGCCAGCTGGACTACTGGGCCAGAACCTCGCTTGTGGTCCCGTCGATTCGCGGTGCGGCCGGCTCGGGCAGCCAGCGGCTGTACTCCTTCAAGGACATCCTGGTTCTGAAGATCGTCAAAAGACTTCTGGACACCGGAATCTCGTTGCACAACATTCGCGTCGCGGTGGACCATCTCCGCCAGCGCGGCGTCAAGGATCTCGCGAACATCACCCTGTTCTCGGACGGCACCACCGTCTACGAGTGCACGTCGGCCGAAGAGGTCGTCGACCTGCTCCAAGGCGGCCAGGGCGTGTTCGGCATCGCGGTGTCGGGAGCCATGCGCGAGCTCACGGGTGCCATCGCCGACTTCCCCGGCGAGCGTGCCGACGGCGGGGAGTCCATTCCCAGCCCGGAGGACGAGCTGGCCTCGCGACGCAAGACCCGCGACCGCAAGATCGGCTGACTTCTACCCACTCCGGTAGACTTGGCAACGCATCGCCCCTGCGCGGGAGAGTTCCGTGGCCGCCAGCCACGGACGCCGAAGGAGCAACACCTCTCCGTCAACCTCTCAGGCACCAGGACCGCGTGGAGCCACGATGCCTCTGGAAAGTGGTGAGCTCGACTTCACCCGCCCATGGGGAAAGGCCGACCCGGCTGTGATCGGGTACGCCGAATCTCTCAGGCACCCGCGACGGGTCGACGACAGAGGGGGAGGACCGCAAGCGGTTCCACGCTCTGAGAGGTCCTCCCGTGCCCGGTGCTCCAACCCATCCCAGCAACGAACACCACCAGCCCAGATTCGCCGACAGGCACATCGGGCCGGACTCGGACGCCATCGCAACCATGCTCCAGGTGATCGGCGTCGACACCCTCGGCGAGCTGGCTGAAAAGGCGCTTCCCAGCGGCATTCTCGACGCCCTGACCGCCGACGGAGTGTCTCCCGGCCTCGACCAGCTCCCGCCGCCTGCCACCGAGGAGCAGTCGCTGGCCGAACTCCGCGCGATGGCCGACGCCAACACCGTCGCGGTGTCGATGATCGGACAGGGCTATTACGACACGCTGACTCCGGCGGTGTTGAAGCGCAACATCCTCGAGAACCCCGCCTGGTACACGGCCTACACGCCGTATCAGCCGGAGATCAGCCAGGGCAGGCTCGAAGCCCTCCTCAACTTCCAGACGATGGTCGAAGAACTGACCGGTCTCGAGGTCGCGAACGCGTCCATGCTCGACGAGGCCACCGCCGCCGCCGAGGCCATGACGCTCATGCACCGGGCCGTCAAGGGTTCGGCGAACACGCTGCTGGTCGACGTCGACGTCTACGCGCAGACCGCCGCGGTGCTGGCCACCAGGGCGGCCCCGCTCGGCATCGAGATCGTCACGACCGACCTGCGCAACGGACTCCCCGACGGCGACTTCTTCGGTGTCGTAGTGCAACTGCCGGGTGCCAGCGGACGCGTCGACGACTGGACCGACCTCATCACCGCCGCGCACGACCGCGGTGCCCTCGTCGCTGTCGGCGCCGACTTGCTGGCCCTGACACTCATCACCCCGCCCGGAGAGATCGGCGCCGACGTCGGCTTCGGCACCACCCAACGCTTCGGTGTCCCAATGGGATTCGGTGGTCCACACGCGGGCTACCTCGCCGTGCACACCAAGCACGCCCGCCAGCTGCCCGGCCGCCTCGTCGGCGTCTCGGTCGACTCCGACGGCTCGCCCGCCTACCGTCTCGCGCTGCAGACCCGTGAACAGCACATCCGCCGCGACAAGGCCACCAGCAACATCTGCACCGCGCAGGTGCTGCTGGCGGTGATGGCGGCCATGTACGCCAGCTACCACGGTGCCGACGGGCTGAAGGCCATCGCCCACAAGGTGCACGGCAACGCGCTCGCGGTCGCCACCGCCCTGGTCGAGGCCGACGTCGACGTGGTGCACGACGCGTTCTTCGACACCGTCCTGGCCCGCGTTCCCGGGCGTGCCGAGGAGATCCGCGCGGCGGCCAAGGAGCGTGGCGTCAACGTCTGGCTGGTCGACGCCGACCACGTCTCCGTCGCCTGCGACGAGGCGACTACCGCGACCCACGTCGAAGACGTCCTGTCCGCCTTCGGTGCCACCAAGGGTGGACACCACTGGGCGGGTCCCGAGATCGCCACGCGCACATCGGCTTTCCTCACTCACCCGGCCTTCACCCGCTACCGCACCGAGACCGACATGATGCGCTACCTCCGCTCACTGGCGGATAAGGACATCGCGCTCGACCGCAGCATGATCCCGCTGGGGTCGTGCACCATGAAGCTCAACGCCGCCGCCGAGATGGAGCCCATCACCTGGCCGGAGTTCGCTCGGCAGCACCCGTTCGCACCCGCGTCGGACACGCCGGGCCTGCGCAAGCTGATCGCGGACCTGGAAGGCTGGCTGACCCAGCTCACCGGCTACGACTCGGTGTCGCTGCAACCCAACGCGGGTTCGCAGGGGGAGTACGCCGGCCTGCTCGCGATTCAGGCGTACCACCTCAGTCGCGGTGACGCGCAGCGCAACATCTGCCTGATCCCGTCGAGCGCGCACGGCACCAACGCGGCGTCGGCCGCGCTTGCCGGGATGCGCGTCGTGGTGGTGAAGTGCCGCGAGAACGGTGACGTGGACCTCGACGACCTGCGGGCCAAGATCACCGAACACGGTGACGCCGTGGCGGCCCTGATGATCACCTACCCGTCGACGCACGGGGTCTTCGAGCACGACGTCGAGGAGATCTGCGCGGCCGTGCACGACGTCGGCGGCCAGGTCTACGTCGACGGCGCGAACCTGAACGCGCTCGTCGGCCTGGCCAGGCCCGGCCGGTTCGGCGGCGACGTCAGCCACCTCAACCTGCACAAGACGTTCTGCATCCCGCACGGCGGTGGCGGTCCCGGCGTCGGACCGGTCGCGGTGCGCAGCCACCTGGCGCCGTTCCTTCCCGGGCACCCGCTGGCCGACGAGCTCACCGACACCTACACCGTGTCGGCGGCACCGTACGGGTCGGCGTCGATTCTGCCGATCACGTGGGCCTACATCCGCATGATGGGTGCACCCGGCCTGCGGGCGGCGACGCTCACGGCGATCGCGTCGGCCAACTACGTCGCCCGCCGGTTGGACGAGTACTACCCCGTGCTCTACACCGGCGAGAACGGCATGGTCGCCCACGAGTGCATCCTCGACTTGCGCGGCATCACCAAGGCGACCGGCGTGACGGTCGACGACGTGGCAAAGCGCTTGGCGGACTACGGCTTCCACGCGCCGACGATGAGCTTCCCCGTCACGGGAACGTTGATGGTCGAGCCCACCGAGAGCGAGAGCCTGGCCGAGGTGGACGCCTTCTGTGAGGCGATGATCTCGATCCGTGCCGAGATCGACCAGGTCGGCTCGGGCGCGTGGCCCGCGGACGACAACCCGCTGCGCGGTGCGCCGCACACGGCCGAGTGCCTCCTGGTGGAGAACTGGGAGCACCCGTACACCAGGGAGCAGGCCGCCTACCCGATGGGCAAGGGCTTTCGGCCGAAGGTGTGGCCGCCGGTGCGTCGCGTCGACAGCGCCTACGGCGACCGCAACCTGGTCTGCTCGTGCCCCCCGGTGGAGGCCTTCGCCTGAGCTAGGAATCCTCACGCGGACTGCTCGCGGGCGATTGCGGGGACGGACTAGCCGAGCGCGGTGGTCAGCGCCGCGGTGAGCTCGGGGCCTGCCGAACTGTTCAGGTTCTGGTAGTCCCCGCCGGTCGCCTGCGCGACGGCTTCCCAGGTACCCCGGTCGGGATCGGCGCCGAAGTCGACGACGTTGACCGCGACGGGCCGCGCCTGGTTGAAGTTCTGCTTGATGAAGTCCTGCAGCCCGGCACCGTCGAGCGACTGATCGGTGTGCGGTCCCGCCGTGATGACGAGCACCGAATTGGGCTGACCCTCACGGAAGTTGGCGACCGCCTCCGGGTACAGCAGACGCAGCGTGGTGAAGGACACCGCACCACCGTTGCTGGGCGCCTGACCGTTGAGGTTGGTGGTCAGCACCTGCGAGCGCGGGGTGCCGCCGACCTGTTCGTCGAGCGGTCCCATCGGTACCTCGGAACGTCCCGCCACGCCGTCGAAGGTCCACAACCCGACCGCCGAATTCGACGGCAGGGCCTGTAGTCGAGCGGTGAGCGCAGCGGTGACGTTGGCCAGCCGGGACTTGCCGCCCTCGTCGGTGGCCATCGACTGGTCGAGGAGCACGGTGACCGCCGGTTCCTGCGCCGGTGCGCTGACCAGATTGGCCAACGTGGCCCGCACGCCGCCGTCGCCGATCGACAACGGAGCAGGCAGCGAGGCGAAGTCGACGACGTCGCTTTGCGGCGGCGTGGTGCCCTCGGCTCGGAAGCCGGCCTCCGCCAGGCTCGCGAGCGCTTCCGGCTTGCGCAGGAATCGGGCGAACTCGCTTGCGGCGCTTACTTGTTCCTGGCTAAGCCAGGTGCCTGCCAGCAACACGGTGGGATAGTCGGCCACCGCGGTCGGCCCGGACGGCAGCCAAGCGGCGAGCTTGTCCTTCGCGTCGGCCTGGGCACCCCGTTGAAAGATCTGCTGCTCGGTGGCGACCACGGCGTGCACGTCGGCCGCGGCCGGATCGGACGCCTCGAGCATCGCATCCATTGCCGTCGACGACTTGTCGTCGGCGAGTTTCGGTTGCGCGGCCCGCAACGTCGCGATGGCGTTCGCCCCCGACGTCGGAGGCTGCCCCTGCGGCGCCGCCGCGGAGGCGACGGACTCGGCGGCCAGATAGGTGGCATCGCTGTCACCCGTCATCGGCAACGCCAACTTGAGCGATCCCCACCCGGGGAGGTTCATCCCGTCGAGCGACGTGGCGTTGCTCTGCAGGCCGGGCAAGGTGCCCCAATTGCGTTGTCCCAACGCGGTCTTCAGCTGTGGCCGCATGGCGAGCATGACCGGTGAGGTGACCAGCGACCGACTGTCGCTGACGGTCTTCTCGCCAGTCGACGCCTCGAGGCGGGCCTCGGAGATCGAACTGCCGGGAATCCACAGGGCTGGCTGCTCGCCGAGGTCGCCGGGCCATGGGCCGGCGAACCCGTTGATCACCTGATCGGATTCGGCGGCCTTGACCCCGACCTTGACGCACTTGTCGCCGACGGGTGCCGCGGACTGGCTGTACTTCTCGGCCAGCGGCGCGATCTGGTCGGCGATCGACGGGTCGACCACGACGGCGACGGCGACCTCGCCTGCCACGCATCGAGCCGCACCGGCCTGCGAGCGTTCCGAGAGGGCGTCGCCGAAGAACCGCCACGCGATCACGGCGCCGACCACCACGACGACCGTCACCAGCGCGACGATCACCGAGACGCTGATGCCCCGCCGCTTCGGGGTGATGGCCCGGTGGCTGCCGGTCCACTCGCTGCTCTCCCAGTCGCGACGATTGGGCCCCGCGGGCGTTGCCGCGAACGCGGTGGTCGCGGCCTCCTGCTCCTCGGGGTTCGGGTAGTCGCCCTCACGCGGCTCGGCTGGATCGCCGTACCGAGGTTGGTCGTAACCGCCCGACTCGTAACCGCCCGCCTCGTAACGGTCACCGTCGTAACCGCCACCGTCGTAACCGGTTGTGTCGTAACCAGTTTCGTACTCGCCGGCTGGACGGTCGCCGGTCGGACGCTCGTCGGGCTGGTAGTCGTCGGTCGTGTAGTCGTCGGCGTATTCGTCCGCGTACGGCGAATCCGGCTGGTCGTCGCCGGCGCCCTGTCCCGCCTCCGAGGAATCCTCTGGGTCGGGAATGCTGTGCCTGCCCATTCCTAACCCCTGTACTCGTTGAGTCTCGTGGTCACTTGAACCCGCCGAAGTCTAGTCACTTGTTGGCGTGGCGAGCCTTGAACTCCCGGCGGCGGCGATGCAGGATCGGCTCGGTGTAGCCGTTGGGCTGCGCCGCGCCGGAGAGGATCAGCTCCTGGGCCGCCTCGAAGGCGATGCTGGCCTCGGGGTCGGGCGCCATCGGCAGATACGAGGAGTCCTTGGCGTTCTGCTCGTCGACCACGACGGCCATCCGTCGCAGGCTGGCCTTGACGTCCTCCTCGGTGATCACGCCGTGCCGCAACCAGTTGGCCAGCAGCTGGCTGGAGATCCGCAGGGTGGCGCGGTCCTCCATCAGCGCGACGTCGTGGATGTCGGGCACCTTGGAGCAGCCGACGCCCGCGTCGACCCACCGCACCACGTAGCCGAGGATCGACTGGCAGTTGTTGTCGACCTCCTCGCGGATTTCCTCGGGGGCCCACGCCAGTTCCTTGGACAGCGGGATGGTCAGCAGCTCGTCGAGCGTGGTGCGCTTCTTGCCGGCGAGTTCCTTCTGCACCTCGAACACGTCCACCTGGTGGTAGTGCATGGCGTGCAGGGTCGCTCCGGTCGGTGACGGCACCCACGCGGTGGTGGCGCCGGCCTTGGGCTGGCCGATCTTCTGTTCGACCATGTCGGCCATCAGCTCGGTCATGGCCCACATGCCCTTGCCGATCTGGGCCTTGCCGGACAGACCCGCGGCCAGACCGACGTCGACGTTCTGGTCCTCGTAGGCCTTGATCCAGGGCTGGCTCTTCATCGTGCCCTTGCGGACCATCGGGCCCGCTTCCATCGAGGTGTGGATCTCGTCGCCGGTGCGGTCGAGGAAGCCGGTGTTGATGAACACCACCCGGTCGGCCGCGGCCTTGATGCAGGCCTTCAGGTTGAGCGTGGTGCGGCGCTCCTCGTCCATGATGCCGACCTTCATGGTGGCCTGCGGCAGGCCGAGCACGTCCTCGACGCGGCTGAACAGTTCGCACGTGAACGCGACCTCGTCCGGACCGTGCATCTTGGGCTTCACGATGTAGATCGAGCCGGTGCGGCTGTTCAGGAGCGGTCCGTTGTTCTCATCGGCCTTGAGGCCGTGCACGGCGATCAGGCCGGTGAACAGCGCGTCCTGGATGCCCTCGGGCACCTCGGAACCGTCCTCGAAGACGATGGCGTCGTTGGTCATCAGGTGGCCGACGTTGCGGACGAACAGCAGGCTGCGGCCGGGCAGTGTCAGCTCGGACTCGCCGTCCGGGGCGGTGAAGGTCCGGTCGTCGTTGAGCACGCGGGTGAAGGACTTGCCGCCCTTGCTGACCTCTTCGGTCAGGTCGCCACGGTTGAGCCCCAGCCAGTTGCGGTAGCCGAGCACCTTGTCGTCGGCGTCGACCGCGGCGACGGAGTCCTCGAAGTCCATGATCGTGGTGACGGCCGACTCCAACACGACGTCCTTGACGCCCGCCTTGTCGGTCGACCCGACGGGGGACTCGGGGTCGATCAGGATCTCGATGTGCAAGCCGTGATGGACCAGCAGAACCGACCACTGAGGCGAGCCGAGCTCGCCGGTGTAGCCCGCGAACTCGTCGGGGTTGGCGAGGCCGACCTCGAGGTCGTCACCGACGGTGACGAGCAACTGGCCGTCGTCGATCTTGAACCCGGTGGCATCTGCCCACGACCCCGAGGCCAGCGGCACCGACTCGTCGAGGAAATTCCGGGCGTAGGCGATGACCTTGTCGCCCCGTACCTGGTTGTAACCGCCGCTGCCCTTTTCGGCACCGTCGGCCTCGGAGATGACGTCGGTGCCGTAGAGCGCGTCGTACAGCGATCCCCACCGTGCATTGGACGCGTTCAATGCGAACCGGGCGTTCAGAATGGGAACGACCAACTGCGGGCCTGCGGTGCTGGTGATCTCGTCGTCGACGCCGGAGGTGGTGATCGTGAAGTCCTCGGGTTCCGGCTGCAGATAGCCGATCTCGGTGAGGAACGCCTGGTACTCGGCGGCGTCGAACGGTCCGATGACGCGCTGGCGGTGCCACTTGTCGATCTGCGCCTGCAGTTCGTCCCGGCGGGCGAGCAGATCCTGGTTGAGGGGGGCCAGATCGGCGACGACCTTGTCCACGCCCGCCCAGAAGCTGTCGGGGTCTACACCGGTGCCCGGCAGCGCCTCATTGGTGATGAAGTCGTGCAGCACCCGTGCCACTCGCAGGTTTCCGACGGTCACGCGGTCAGTCATGATTTCCTCTCTCAAGCGTCGGTCCAGCTTACCCGTGGGTAAAACTCGTCCAATCGACCTGTGGCGTCCGACAATGGGACGGAACCGCGAACGTGGGGGCCGTCACGAGACGGGTGGGCCTCCGGGCAGCGGCAGGACGGGCGCCGACGGCGTGCCCAACCGGCCGGCCAGCCACGGCAGTGCCGCGGCGAATGCCCTGGCCGCCCCGCCGAAGTCGTGCGCGTCCGCGGCCGGGACGACCGAACAGGCGATGCCGTTCGAGCTAGCCAGGGAACACAGGTAGGACGCCACCGCGAGGTGGTCCTCCGGGTCGGCGTCGCCCGGTGGGTCGGGCGGGATGCCACCGGCGGGGTGGTAGACCGTCGGCCCCGCGGTCGAGACCGCGAACCAACCCGCCACCCCGGTGTAGGGGCCGTGCGCCGTCATCACGCTCGCCGGGTCGAAGGCCGCGAACGCCGCGGCGTCACCGCCGAACAGGCGCGCGACGGTCTGTTCGCGCGAGCCTGCCGTGGGGCCGAGTTCACCGTCCACGTCGACGAACGTCGAGAACAGCTCGGGGTGCCGCACGGTTGTCAGGAGCGCGCACGTCCCCCCGGCGGACCATCCGACGAAACCCCACCGAGACGGGTCGGTGCTGGTGCCGAAGTGCGACTCCACGAACGGCACGACGTCCTCGGTGAGATGATCGGCGGCGTTGCCGCGCACCCCGTTCACGCATTCGGTGTCGTTGCTGAATTCTCCGCTGGTGTCGACGAACACCAGTACGGGGGCGTTGCCGTCGTGAGCGGCCGCGAACGCATCCGCGCTCTCGCGGGCCTGACCTGAGGTCGGCCAGTCGGTGGGGTGACCGAACTCACCCCCGGCCATGACGACGGCGGGCAGATCGGGTGGGGTGGCGCCGGTGAACCAGGCGGGCGGCAGATACACCAGCTCGTCGCGGTGCCGGAACCCGGAGGGGTCCGACCCGGTCCGAACCGACACCAGCACGCCGGCCGCCGGGTGCACGTGGCGGCGCCGCATGTCCTGCGCACCGGACTCGTCGGTCTGGCTGGGCAGTGGGGCCCCAGTGGCGCGGCCCAGCGCCGAACCCAATGTCGGAAGATAACCCGTCCAGCCGTCGACCAACACTGCCACGCACGCCGCGCACATCGGGATAGCCAGCAGTGACGCCGCCCGCCGCCACCAGCGGGAGCGTGGCCAGCCGAGCACCGCCACGGCGATCGCCAGACCCGTCACGGCCACCCACGGCCACAGCAGCACGGGTGCCGGGTCGTCGGCCAGCGCCCGATCGGCCACGACCCAGTAACAGATGCCGGTGACGGCGACACCGGTCGCGACGGCGATCGGCAACCACCTCAACCGCCAGGTCCGCGACCGCCAGCCGACCGCGGCGAGCACCACCGCGAGGGTGACGGCCTGCAGGACGACCGGCAACCAGCCGCGCACCAGGGAGACATCCACCAGACCAGGTATCGCAAACGTGCTCGTGGTTTTGCTGAGAACCCGGGTCAGCCTGCCGCCGGCGCCGGGCAGTCGTTCTGGGCCGCGACCCCGCCGAAACGGTCGGTGAGCCACGGAAGCGGATCGGCGTCCGGTGTGCCCAGGGTGATGACGTCACCCATGCCGCACGCCGAGGCGACGGCCGCGCCGGTGTGGTCGGGCGGGATGACGCCGCCCGCGCCGTCGGGCACCATCAGCATCGGCGCGGCCGCCGGGGCCTGCGGAAGTGAAGTCTTCTGCAGATATCCACGCAACACCTGCGTGGCGTCCGGACCGTCGGGTCGTAGGTCGTCGGGACCGATCTGGTCGACGACACGAGCCCGGTCGGCCACCGCGGAACCCCAGCACGTCGACAGCACGTCCCACTTCTCCTTCGCCACCCCGTGCCGATAGGCGTCGAGGGGGAAGTCGTCGTATTCGCGGCTGAGCGCGGACAGGAACTGCTGCAGCGTCGTCTGCTGATCCTTGGTCAGCGTGCCGTTGGCCGCCGCGTCTGCCAGCCCGTCGAGGGCGGCCGTCGGCCGCACCGCCGCCACGCCGACCATGGTCAGGCCGCCGCGGTAGTCGGCGGCCAACTCGTCGGCGGCCCACGCCGCCTGCCCGCCCTGCCCGATGCCGTACGCGGCGAACGCGTTCGACGCCGCGGGCACGAGCGTGCGCGCGGCGCGGACGGAGTCGATGACGTCGTAGCCCTCCGTCGTGGAGTCGAGGAACGGGTGATAGCCGTTGAAGGAGCCGATGCTCGGATCGGCTGAGGAGTGGTCGGTGTCCCGCAGGCCGAGGCCCTGGTAGTCGGTGGCTGTGACGAGGTATCCGGCGTCAAGCAGCGCAGCGACGTCGGGAACCGAGCCCATGAGGGTGGGCGACGCCGACGGCGCGCACGGCGCCTGGATGCCCGTCGCGGGGTGGGCGAACGCCACGATCGGCCAGCCGCCCGGCGGGGGCGCGCCCTTGGGGACGAACACCGTCCCACTGACCAGCGTGTGGCTGTCGTTGATCCCCGAGGTGGATTCGTAGACGATCCGCGCGGCCAGCGAGGCCTTGTCCCGGACGCGTTGGTCGAGGTCGACCAGGCCCTCGGCCGAGACGAGTGCGCCGGGGCCGGTGTGGCTGACGTCGGCGGCCAGGGCCGGGCCGTGGGGCGGGCCGGGCTGCGGCGGGGCCGGCGCCGGCGCGGTGCCGCACGCGGTGAGGACGGACGCGGTGACCGCGAGGACGGCGGTAGCCGCGCCCATGCGTCTCATCAGTGCTTCGCCCTTCTCAGCCGCCCGCGGCCTCGATCAGCTCGCCACACCAGCCAAGCAGCGCCGCCCGCAAGGGAGCTGCCCGTCTGGCGAGAGCTTCCTGTGAACGCACGTATTCGGCTCGGCCGGACGGCGTTTCGACGGCGATGGGGGAGAAGCCGTAGGTCGCCAAGTCGTAGGGGCTGGCCCGCATGTCGAGCGTCCTGGCCTCGGCCGCGAGGTCCAGGCAGTCCATCAGCAGCTCCGAGGGCACCAGCGCCCCGAGCTTGTAGCACCACTTGTACAGATCCATGTTGGCGTGCACGCAGCCCGGTTGTTCGGTGGCGACCTGCGTCTCGCGACTCAGCGCCTCGGCGTTGCGTGGCGCGGCAGGCTCGGTGAAGAAGCGGTAGGCGTCGAAGTGGCTGCAGCGCAACGGGATCGACTCGACGACGTCGTCGGTGCCCGCGGCGCCCAGTCGCAGCGGCACCTGGACGTGCCGCACGTCGGTGGTCCGGTAGACCATCGCCCACTCGTGCAGGCCGAAGCAGTTCAGGCGCGCGGGGCGGCCGGCGGTCGCGCGCAGCAACTCCGCGACGAAGGTGACGGTGTCCAGGCGGGCCAGCAGGTGTTCCTGGCTCACCGTGACACCGGCTTCGGATCGTTCGTAGCCCGCGCGGTCGAGGAACCGACCGGCCTCGCCGCCGTCGAGTGCGACGCCGAAACCCGGGTGCCACCGACGCAACTGGCGGGGTCGCAGGCTGTAGTAGCTGAACAAGAAGTCCCACACCGGGTGTGCCGCGCCGCGCTGGGCTCGCGCCCGGTGCGGCCCGAGGAAGGACTCGGCCCGTTCGGCGTGCCTGCGCTCGCGCCCGGCCCACTCGGCTTCGTCGAGCAGCGGGGGCTCGAGGAGCACCTCAGACACGGTGCGTCCCGTCGCGCACCGTCCCCACCAGGTCCTCGACCAGATCCTCCAGCGCGACGACGGCCGTCACCCGGTCGTCGGTGGTGACGAGGGCCAGGTGGCTGTTGTCGCGGCGGAGCCGGGTCAGTGCGTCAGGAACCGGCAACGACGCGGCCAGCCGCGGCAGCGCGCGGACCGTGGCCAGGTCGACGACCGCGTCGGGGTCGCTCATCAGTCCGAGCACGTCCTTGATGTGCAGGTATCCGAGGAACGCGCCGGTGCCGTCGGTGACGGGGAAGCGGGAGTAGCCGGTGTCGACGAGCGCCCGTTCGATCGCCGCGACGGTGGGTCCCAGTCCGGGACCCGCGACGGGGACGGTCCGGATGTCGGACAGCGGGATGGCGACGTCGGCGACGACGTGGGTGCGGACCTGCAGCGCGCGGGTCAGCCTGCCGTGCTCCTCGGGGTCGAGAAGGCCCTCCGAGAGCGACTCGGCGATCATCTCCGAGAGCTCCACGGTCGACACCGTCACGTCGAGCTCGTCCTTCGGTTCGACGCCAAAGGAGCGCAAGGTCGTGTTGGCGCACCAGTTGTAGAACGCGATGAACGGCTTGGCCAGCCGCATGTAGACCAGGTACGGCGGGATCAGCAACATCGCCGCCGATTCCGGGCCCGCGATGGCGATGTTCTTCGGCACCATCTCGCCGAGCAGCACGTGCAGGGTGACCACGACGCCGAGCGCGATGACGAACGACACCGTGTGCAGGATCGTGTCGGGGATGCCAAGGAGGCCGAACGGCACCTCGAGGAGGTGGGCCACCGCGGGTTCGCCGACCCGGCCGAGCAGGATCGAGCAGATCGTGATGCCCAGTTGGGCGCCGGCCAGCATCAGCGACAGGCGCTCCCCGGCCCTGATAACCGTGACCGCGCTCTTCTTGCCCTGTTCGGCGAGGGCCTCGAGGCGGTCCCGGCGGGCCGAGATCAGGGCGAACTCGGCGCCGACGAAGAACGCGTTGGCGCCGAGCAGCACCACCGTCAGGAACACGCCGAAGACGTCGGACCCCATCAGCGCTCCTCCTCGGTCTCGCCGCGGCGGCCCAGCTCGGTGAGCTCCAGCAGGTCGATGCGGCGGCCGTCCATCTGGATCACCGTCGCCTGCCAGTGCACGGGGTCGTCCAGCGGGCCGTCGGGGTCGAACTCGGTGAGTTCGACGGTCTCGCCGGGCTCGGGGATGTGACCAAGCTCTTGGAGGATCAGCCCGCCAATCGTTTCGTAGTCGCCCTCCGGCGGTCGGAAGGACGTCTCGCTCTCGACCTCGTCGATGCGCAGCAGGCCCGAGATGCGCCAGCCGTTGCGGACCTCGACCACGTCGAGGGTGGCGTCGTCGTGCTCGTCGCGGACGTCGCCGACGATCTCCTCGATGAGGTCCTCGACGGTGACCATGCCCGCCGTGCCGCCGTATTCGTCGACGACCAGCGCGGTCTGCAGCCCGTTGGCGCGGATCTGGGTCATCACGGCGTCACCGTCGAGGCTGGACGGGACGGTGGACACCGGTCGCGCGAGCGCCACCAGCTGGGTGGTGGCACGGTCGGCGACCGGCACGGTAAACGCCTGCTTGACGTGCACGATGCCGACCGTCTCGTCCAGATCGCCGGCGGTGATGGGGAAGCGCGAAAAGCCGGTCTCGATGGCCTTGTGCACCAGGTCTGCGACGGTGTCGTCGACGTGCAGTGATTCGATCTTTGAGCGCGGCGTCATGAGTTCCTCCGCCGACCGTTCGCCGAACTTCAGCGAGCGGTCCACTAGGTCGGCGGTGCTGGCGTCCAGCGAGCCGCTGCGCTTCGAGGTGCGCACCAGCGAGACGAGTTCCTGCGGCGAGCGGGCGGACCGCAGTTCCTCGGCGGGCTCGATGCCGAGCCTGCGCAGAATCCAGTTGGCCGTGCCGTTGGTGACCTTGATCGCCGGTGTCAGGAACCGGGAGAACCACCACTGCGGCGGCGCCGCCCACCGCGCGGTCGGCGACGGCTTGGCCACGGCGAGATTCTTGGGCACCAGCTCGCCGAAGATCATCGAGACCGACGTGGCGATCAGCAGGGCAAGACCGAGGGAGATGCCGTCGACCATGTTCTCCGGCACGCCGATCAGGTCGAGCGGCGCGTGGAGCAGGGTCGCGACGACTGGTTCGGCCAGATAGCCGGTGGCCAGCGTCGTGATCGAGATGCCGAGCTGTGCGCCGGACAGCTGGAACGACAGTGACCGGTGCGCCTTCTGGACGTAGGCGTCACGCCAGCCGCCGGACTTGGCGTTGGCTTCGACGGTGCTGCGTTCCAGCGCGGTCAGCGAGAACTCGGCGGCGACGAACAGAGCCGTCCCCGCCGTCAGCAGTAGGAAGGCGAGCAGACTGAGGGCGAGACTCATCGGAGCCACGCACCACGGGCGCCGGGCGCCAGGCCCGGCTTCCTACTGGAGGGTTCGGCGTCGGATGGCTCCGGGGAGGCCCGTTCAGGTTCCGGGGCCTCGGCGGGTGCCTGCGGCACGTGTTCCCCTTCGATCGGCGACGAGATGAACCAATCGTAGCGGGGACGTCGCCGTCGAGAACACCGCGGAGGTCACCAGCCAGACGGCAGCGGATGCCCTTCGGCGAAGCCGGCGGCGGACTGCACCCCGAGTACCACCTTGTCGTGGAGTTCCTCCAGCGTCGTCGCGCCGACGTAGGTGCAGGTGCTCCGGACGCCGGAGGTGATGTGGTCGAGGAGGTCCTCGACGCCGCCGCGGGCCGGGTCCAGGCTCATCCGCGATGTCGAGATGCCCTCCTCGAACAACGCCTTGCGGGCCCGGTCGAACTGGCTGTCGCCCGACGTGCGGGCGGCGACGGCGCGCTTGGACGCCATGCCGTAGCTCTCCTTGTACAGCCGGTCGTCGCGGTCGTACAGCAGGTCGCCCGGCGACTCGTAGGTGCCCGCGAACCAGGAACCGATCATGACGTTGGCCGCGCCGGCGGCCAGGGCCAGTGCGACGTCGCGGGGATGGCGCACGCCGCCGTCTGCCCAGACGTGCCCGCCCAGTTGCCGTGCGGCAGCAGAACATTCGACGACCGCCGAGAACTGGGGGCGTCCGACGCCGGTCATCATCCGCGTGGTGCACATCGCCCCCGGGCCGACGCCCACCTTGACGATCGACGCACCTGCGCTGATCAGGTCGCGCGTGCCCTCGGCCGACACCACGTTGCCCGCGGCCAGTGGAAGGCCGAGGTCGAGTGACGACACTGCCTTGATGGCGTCGAGCATCTTGAGTTGGTGGCCGTGGGCGGTGTCGACGACCAACAGGTCGACGCCCGCTTCGGCCAACGCCTGCGCCTTGGCGGCGACGTCACCGTTGATCCCGACGGCGGCGGCGATCCGCAGGCGACCGGAGTCGTCGACCGCGGGGGAGTAGATGCCCGCCCTGATCGCACCGGTGCGCGTCAGCACCCCGGCCAGGCGGCCGTCGGGACCGGTCATCACGGCCACGCCGACCGGGTTGTGCTCGAGCTTGTCGAACACCACCCGCGGATCGGTGCCGACCTGCGCGGTCACGAAGTCGACCGTCGCGACGTCGCGAACCCGCGCGAAGCGGTCAACGCCGCGGCACGACGCCTCGGTGACCAGTCCGACCGGCTTGCCCTCGTCGTCGACGACGACGGCGGCCCCGTGGGCGCGCTTGTGGATCAACGCGGTGGCGTCGGACACCGAGTCGTCCGGTGACAGGGTCACGGGCGTGTCGACTACTAGGTCGCGGCTCTTGACGAACTCGACCATCTCGCGCACCGCGGAGGTCGGAAGGTCTTGTGGCAGAACGACGATGCCGCCGCGCCGCGCGACCGTTTCGGCCATCCGACGGCCCGCCACAGCGGTCATGTTCGCCACGACCACCGGGATCGTGGTGCCCGAGCCGTCGACGGTGGACAGGTCGACGTCGAACCGGGACGCGACGTCCGAGCGTCCCGGTACGACGAAGACGTCGTTGTAGGTCAGGTCATAGGGCGGGTGGTGCCCTTCGAGGAACTTCACGCAGGCGACTCGCTGCGGTCACCGCTCCACTGGGTGTGGAACTTCTTGCTCGGGTCCTCGTCGATGCGCCCGTAGGTGTGGGCGCCGAAGAAGTCGCGCAGACCCTGGGTCAGGGCCGCGGGGAGCCGCTCGGTGCGGAGCGCGTCGTAGTACGACAGCGCGGAGGCGAATCCAGGAATCGGGATTCCGAGCTCGGTGGCCTTGACCACCACCCGGCGCCAGCTGTCGATGCCGGCCTCGACCGCGTCGCGGAAGTACGGCGCGGCGATCAGGGTGGCAAGCTCGCCGTCCTGGTCGTACGCCTCCTTGATGCGGTTGAGGAACTTGGCACGGATGATGCAACCGCCGCGCCAGATGGTGGCCATGTCGCCGAGGGTGATGTTCCAGTCGTACTCGGCGCTGCCGGCCTGAATCTGGTTGAAGCCCTGGGCGTAGGCGATGATCTTCGACGCGTAGAGCGCCTTGCTGACGTCGTCCACGAACTGGTCCGCGTCGTCGGGCTTGGCTCCGAGCTCGCCGGACGCCAGTCCGGTGGTGGCCTTGCGCTGGGCGACCGAACCCGACAGGGCGCGGGCGAACACGGCTTCGGCGATGCCCGTGACCGGGACGCCGAGGTCGAGCGCGGACTTGACCGTCCAGCGGCCGGTGCCCTTCTGCTCGGCTTCGTCGAGGATGACGTCGACCAAGGGCTTGCCGGTCTTGGCGTCGACCTGCTTGAGCACCTCGGCGGTGATCTCGATCAGGTAGCTGTCCAGGTCGCCCTTGTTCCACTCGGCGAAGATGTCGGCGATCTCGGGCGCGGTCTTGCCAAGCCCGTCGCGCAGCAGCTGGTAGGCCTCGCCGATGAGCTGCATGTCGGAGTACTCGATGCCGTTGTGCACCATCTTGACGAAGTGCCCGGCCCCGTCGGGTCCGATGTGGGTGCAGCAGGGCACGCCGTCGACGTGGGCGGAGATGTCCTCCAGCAGCGGGCCGAGGGACTCGTAGGACTCGGCGGGGCCGCCCGGCATGATCGACGGGCCCTTGAGCGCGCCCTCCTCGCCACCGGAGATACCCGCGCCGACGAAGTGCAGGCCGCGCTCGCGGATGGCCTTCTCGCGCCGGATGGTGTCGGTGTAGAGGGAGTTTCCACCGTCGATGATGATGTCGCCCTCCTCCATCGCGTCGGCGAGCTCGCCGATCACCGCGTCGGTCGGGTCGCCGGCCTTGACCATGATGATGACGCGGCGCGGCTTCTCAAGGGTGGCAAGGAATTCCGGGATGGTCTCGCTGGGGACGAAGTTGCCCTCGGAGCCGTGCTCGGAGATCAGCGCATCGGTCTTGGCCTGCGACCGGTTGTGCACGGCGACGGTGTAGCCGTGGTGCGCGAAGTTGCGCGCGAGATTGGATCCCATCACCGCCAGGCCGGTGACGCCGATCTGAGCTGTTCCGGTGGTTGCAGGTGATTCCGACGAGCTCACGGGCGGCCTTTCATTGGGGGGATCGAACACGACTTTCCGACAGCTGAATCTAGCTGGTGATCAAGCGTTGTAGCTCGGTGAGCCAGGGGACTGCGAGCGCGACGGTGGGCACGACCAGCAGTGCCGCGGCGGTGACGTACGCCGCGACGGCGAGGGGGACGCTGTTGGGCTTACCGCAGAGGCGGCGTACCCGCGTCACGGTATGCGGACCGCCCGCGGCGAGCGCGCCGGACGGTGCATGACTCGACGCGCACGCCACCAGGGCCCTGGCCAGCGGCGTCGGGCCGGCCGTCCGCACCGCGGCGTCGTCGGCGAGGAGTTCGATGAGCAACCGGACCGCGTCGAGCGCGTTGGCGCTGCGGACGAAGCGGGGGAAGGCGGCGTGGACGGCGGTGAACATCTCGAGCACCAGATCGTGTCGGGCCCGCAGGTGTGCGTGTTCGTGGCTGAGGATGGCCGCCATCTCCGACTCCGAGAGCGTGCTCAGCGTGCCCTCGCTGACGACGACGCGGCTACGGACACCGGGCAGGCAGTACGCCAGCGGCTGGGCGACGTCGAGGATGCGAAGTGCGTGGGATCGTCCGTGGCACCTGCCGACGAGGTCGACGACCATCCGGTGGTGAGCTCGCCGCCGACGGGTGGCGATCGCCACCTGGACCACGGCCACGATGAGGCGGGCGCCGATCAGCAGGGTAAGGGTGAAGACCACGACGTAGAGCAGCCACAGGGGCCAGCCGAGGACCTTGATCTCACTGGTGATCGTGGCGGTGGGTCTGCCGTCGGGACCTGGGACGAAGAGCCTGCTGGCGATCGCGATGCCCGCGCTGAAGGCCGACAGCACCGCGGCCAGCGCAATCGACTGCCACAGGACCACCGCGGCGCGGGGCGCTCGCAGCGGCCAGGACGAGCGCGCCAACAACGCAGGCACTGGTCCAATGAGGAGCAGCGCGACTACGGCGAAGGCCAGCGCGGACACACTGCCAGTGTCCCTCAGGCGGTACCCGGATTGCCAGCGGCTGCGCCAGAACGGTCCTTGGCCTCCAGTTCGGCCAGCGCGCGTCGCAGCGCGGCGGCCTCGTCGGCCCCCACCCGTTCGACGAAGTGGACGAGCGCGGCCTCTCGGCTGCCGGAGTCCGACGCCTGGTCGAGCGCGTCGACCATGAGGCCGGCGACCAGTTCGTCGCGGCCGTTGGTCGGTGCGTAGCGGTGTGCTCTGTCGTCGCGGTGTTGGACGACGAGGTTCTTCTTGGCGAGGCGCTGGAGGACGGTCATGATCGTCGTGTAGGCCAGGTCTCGCCGCGCCGCCAGTGCTTCGTGCACCTGGCGGACGGTTTGGGGTTCGCGCGATGACCAGAGGTGGTCCATCACTTCGCGTTCGAGTTCCCCGAGTCGCGTTTGTTTGGCCATGTTTCGTTCACTCTCCTGAGCAATGGAATCAGGGTACTACGCGCTTACTACCGTGCGTCGTATGAGTCGCGGGACTCCTGGCCCTTGCCAACCTGTGAGTCGGGTCACTAGGGGTTTCCCGGTTCGTCACTCTCACTATAGTAAGGCTAACCTAACTGTAGGAGGTGCCCATGACCGTCGTGGTAGACGACCCACTCATTGCACGGATGGCGATCGACCGGCCACTGCCGCTTCACGAGTCCAGCCAGCGCCTGCGCGCGCTCTACCCGGAATGCCCGCGGGTGTACGGGGTCGCGGTCATGCGCGACCTTTCCCGGCGGCGGTGGTGGCCGTTGGCCGACGCGCTGGCCACCGACCGGCTCCGGGAGATGTACGACGCGGCGGCGGCCGAGACCGACAACACCGTCGCCGTCGCCCATCAACTTGCCGCGACGCTGGCGCACGTCGTGATCGGGCGCGTGGTGCCCCTGCTGGCGCTCGAGGGAAGGGCGTGGGACACCGGCCTGGAGAACCTCTGGGTGCACGTGGACTCCGAGGGTGCCATCGACTGGGTGGGCGTCGTCGACCCGACGCTGCGGGCACTGCCCGACGACGTGCACTTCCGGCAGGGTGCTGGCGCCGCCGCCGACCGGATCGTCGCACTCCCGAACGAAGCCGCGTTGACCACGTGGGTCGCGCACCGCAGCCACCGCACGCTCGAGCCGTTGTTCGCCAGGCTGGTCGAGGTCAGCGACGGCGCCATGTCCACGGCCGCGATGTGGCACGTGGTCGGCACGGCTGTCGTCAGCGCGGCGACGCAGGTCCCGCTGCTCGCCGGCTCCAGTGAGGTGACGAGTATGCGGCGCGGCCAGGCCGTCCTCGACGCGCTGGTCGGTTTCGGAGCGCCCGTGCGGGGCGTACGGCGGGCCTGTGTCGGCAAGGCCTTGCTAAATTAGGGCAGCCTTGCCTATGCTGTCTTCACGCACGAACACGACTTCACACGACCACCGGACCGCCGCGGAATCCTGAGGGCTGCAGAGATCCCCGGTCCATTCGAGGGTGGGCCCCGCGCACGTTTCGTGCGCGGGGCCCACCCGTTTTTCCGGGGTAC